>Ga0265327_10000423_pt1 | contig 77351 bp, 69 predicted proteins | sample 41621metaG_FD_202089 | JGI IMG/M metagenome (GOLD analysis project Ga0265327, IMG submission 202089) | Rhizosphere microbial communities from Carex aquatilis grown in University of Washington, Seatle, WA, United States - 4-16-21 metaG | ecosystem: Host-associated > Plants > Roots > Rhizosphere...
CTCCAACCGTGGCGTGGAAGAGATATCGCAGCTGCTGGAGCAGGCGGTGTACAAGCCGGTGGTTGGGCGCTTCAAGGTCTACATGATCGACGAAGTGCACATGCTGTCGAACACGGCCTTCAACGCCATGCTCAAGACGCTGGAGGAGCCGCCGGATTACCTGAAGTTCGTGCTGGCGACGACCGACCCGCAGAAGGTGCCGGTCACGGTCCTGTCGCGTTGTCTGCAGTTCAACCTGCGCCCGATGGCCGCGCAGACAGTGCACGAGCATCTGGCCAGTGTGCTGGCGGTAGAGGGCATTGCCTTTGAGCCAGAAGCCCTGCGCCTGCTGGCACGGGCAGCACGTGGCTCGATGCGCGATGCGATGTCCTTGAGTGACCAGGCCATTGCGTTCGGTGGTGGGCAGCTGCAGGAATCGACCGTGCGGCAGATGCTGGGCGCGGTGGATCGCCAGCACGTGCAGCGCCTGATCGAAGCCGTGGCCGCCTGTGATGGCAAGGCCATCGTGGCGGCTGTGGACACCTTGCGTCAACTGGGCTTGTCTGCTTCGGGCACGCTGGAAGAGTTGGCCACCGCCTTGCAGCGCATGGCGGTGATCCAGGCCGTGCCTGGCCTGGAAGATTCAGATGATCCGGATGAGTTGGTCTGGCGTGGCCTTGCGCCCTTGCTGGCACCGGATGAAACGCAGCTTTTCTACAGCCTGTGCCTGCAAGGCCGGGCTGAATTGGCGCTGGCGCCTGATGAGTACAGCGGTCTGCTGATGCTGATGCTGCGCTTGCTGGCGTTCAAGCCTGGCAGTGGCTTGGGGCAGGGGGGATCTTCTCGCCCAAAAGCTGAAGGCTCGGTCAGGCAGCAGCCCAGGACCGAGCCGGTTGGCAGCACGGTTGCAGCAGCCCCCGCCCCGACATCGGCACAGGCCTCGGCATCTACCGCTGCAATTTCGCCGCGTCCAGGCCCAGCCCCGGCGCTCGCGCCTGCGCCCACCCTGGTGCCCGCGGTGCGCCCAGAGCAGACGGTGCCAAACGCGGTCGCTTCGGGTGGCGGTGCGAGCTCGCCTACGCGGCCTGCGCCCACCAAACCTGTCGAGTCTCAAAGTGGTGGTCAATCGGTGCCGCCTTGGGAGGCGCTGCCGCCCGAGGCCGATGCCGCCTTGATGGAGGGCGAGCCCTCGTCCATCGGCATGCCACCCGATGAGCCTTTCGCGCAGGAGCCCGCGTCGGCGTCGGTGCGCAGGCCTCAGCCAGAGGTGGCGCGGGTTGCCGAGCGGGTGGCCGAGCGCGAGCTTGGGCGTGAAGGCGGGCGTACGGTCGAGCGCATCGCCGAGCCTGTGTCACCCAGCGAGCGGACGGTGTCCATCGAGCTGCCGCCTGTTGGGGCCGAGCCCTTGTCGGATCGGTGGGCAGATGTTGTCGCCCAGTTGAATGCCAAGGGCGCCATCACGGCGCTGGTGCGCGAGCTGGCCATGCAGGCCCAGTGCGTGGCACAGCACGATGAAGGCGGGCAGAGCATGTGGCGTTTGCGGGTGGACCGCGAAAGCCTGTGCAGCGAGACCAACCGCGAGCGCCTGGCTCAGGCCTTGAGCCAGGTCGTGAGCGGGCAGGTCATGCTGGAGCTTGAAAAGGGCTCGGCTCACAATACGCCTGCCCAGCGCGATCAGGTGGCGCGCGAGCGTCGTCAGCATCAGGCTGAACATTTGATAGAGAGCGATCCTCTGGTGCGCAGCCTCCTGGCGCAGTACCCAGGGGCACGCATCGTGCCGGGATCGATCCGGCCATTGTGAGCTGCAGGCATTGACTGCGGTGACAATCACGTTTTGCGCAAGAAAGGATGATGAGCCATGCTCAAAGGACAACTCGCCGGCTTGATGAAACAAGCCCAGCAAATGCAGGACAACCTCAAGAAGGCCCAGGATGAACTGGCGCTGGTCGAGGTGGAAGGCCAATCGGGCGCAGGCCTGGTCAAGGTCTTGATGACCTGCAAGAACGATGTCAAGCGCGTCACGATCGACCCCAGCCTGCTGGCCGATGACAAGGACATGCTGGAAGACCTGGTGGCCGCCGCGTTCAACGATGCGGTGCGCCGCGCAGAGGCCACCAGCGCCGAGAAGATGGGCAAACTGACCGCTGGCATGCCCATGCCGCCTGGCATGAAGTTCCCGTTCTGATGCGCAGCGTGCGCTGACTGCATCAGATGGCCGACCCCGCACTGGAAGGGTTGATCGAGGCTTTGCGCTGCCTGCCTGGCGTGGGCCAGAAGTCGGCGCAGCGCATGGCGTATCACCTGTTGCAGCATGATCGCCCTGGCGCGGTCAAGCTGGCGCGTTCGCTGGATCTGGCTGTCTCGGAAATCGGGCACTGCCAGCGTTGCCACACCTTCAGCAGGGCGCCTGTGTGTGACGTCTGTCTGGACGAGGCGCGAGACCGGCAGCTGCTATGTGTGGTCGAGACACCGGCCGATCAGGCCGCGCTGGAGCGCACGGGCAGCTACAAGGGGCAGTACTTTGTCTTGCTCGGGCGACTGAGCCCGCTGGATGGCTTGGGCGCGCGCGACATCGGGCTGGCAGCCTTGCTGGAGCGCGCATCCGATGGGGTGGTCAGCGAGGTGATCCTGGCCACGAGCTTCACGGCGGAAGGTGAGGCGACCGCCCATGTGCTGAGCGAGCAGCTGCGCGCGCGCGGGCTGAAGGTCACGCGCCTGGCCCGCGGTGTGCCCGTGGGCAGTGAGCTTGAATATGTGGACCTGGGCACGATAGCCCACGCCTTCATGGACCGGCGCTGAGGCACCTGCCCGCGCTGGATGAGCGCGGGGTCAGGGGCAGAGGTCAGGCGCTGTGGTTCATCAACGTGCGCTGGCCACGCGAACGCGCGCATTGCGGTTCACGGTGGGCTTGGCTTTCACATTGTTGCGCGCAGGCGTGCGGGCCGCACTGGCCAGCACACGAGCTGGGGCGCGGTTCTTGGCTGTGACCACTGTGCTGGTCGAGCGCCGGGCGCTGGCCACATTGCGCACGGCAGCCTTGTTGGGCACGAACACCACGATGGTCTGGCCACGCGAGAACGTGGCAGAGGCCGAGGTGCGGTTCCATTGCGCGACCTGCTGCGGTGAGGTGCGATAACGCTTGGCGATGCCGGCCACCGTGTCACGCTTGCCTGCCTTGAAGCTCATGCGGCGCATGGGGGGCAGGTCTGGTGCCAGTGCCATCATGGCGTTGTCGGCCACGGACTCGGACACATCCTGTTCACGCTGGACAGAGCGCGGCACCAGCAGCGCCGAGCCGGCCTTGACCAGCATCTTGGGTGGGATGTGGTTGATGTCACGCAGGTTGGCTTCGCTCATGCCGACCTGGCGAGCTGCATCGGCGGGGCGCATGGTGCGCGGCACGACCCAGGCGGTCCAGCTGGCCAGCGGGCCCTTGTGGTTGCTCAGGTTGTGCACGAACAGGCTCGCGTTGTCATAAGGCAGCAGCACCTGCGGGGTGCCTGCGGCCAGGATGACGGGCTTGTTCAGTGAGGGGTTCAGGGCCTTGAACTCGTCCAGCGGCAGGCCGGCCAGGCGGGCTGCCAGCGGGGCGTCCATGTCACGCTGGATGGGCACACTGACGAAGTAGGGGTGGTTCTCGATCGGTGTGAGCGTCAGGCCGAAGGTTTCAGGGTGCCAGATGATGTTCTTGACCGCATGCAGCTTGGGCACATAGTTGCGTGTCTCGGGCGGCATGTTGAGGCTGGCGTAATCCGTGGGCAGGCCCATGCGCGCATTGCGGTTGATGGCCTTTTGCACATTGCCTTCGCCCCAGTTGTAGGCGGCCAGGGCCAGGTGCCAGTCACCGAACTGCTTGTTCAGGCGCTGCAGGTAATCCAGCGCGGCGCGGGTGGAGGCCAGCACGTCGCGGCGGTCATCGCGGAACAGGTTCTGCTTGAGCTCGAAATCCTTGCCTGTGGCGGGCATGAACTGCCAGATGCCCGAGGCGCGAGCCGAGGACAAGGCCTGCGGGTTGAACGCGCTTTCGATGAAAGGCAGCAAGGCCAGCTCGGTCGGCATCTGGCGACGCTCGATTTCGTCGACCACATGGAACAGGTAGCGGCTGGCCCGCTCGGTCATGCGCTGTACGTATTCGGGGCGGCTGGTGTACCAGCGCTCGTGTTCCAGCACCAATTGGCTCTCCAGCGGTGGCAGGCCGAAGCCTTTGCGCACACGGCCCCACAGGTCCTGGTTGGCCGTGGTGTCGGTCAGGTCGAGCGCGGCTTCCGGGCGCAGCGGGTCGGTTGGCGCGCCGATGGCTTCCTTGCCTTCCTGCTCGTCTGCGGCGGCGGCTGCCGTGTCGCTTGATGGGGCGGCCAGCGCGGTGGTGCTGGCTGTTGCAGTGCTTGTTGCCGTTGCCGCTGTTGCAACAGCAGGCGTTGCCTCTGCGCCGTTGATCGTGGCCGCGCCAATGTCAACGCGCAGGCCTGATGTCGGGTCTTGCTTGACGGCGCCGCGCAGGAACTTGCCTTCATTGCCGGCCAGTGCATTGCCTGCACCCGGCGGGGCGCTTTGCAACAGCTTGTCCATGTCGAACTGCTGGCGGCTTTGTGGGCCGTAGACCGAGCCGCATGCCGTCATCAACAGGCATCCCAGCATCGTGGCACTCAAGGTGAAGGAGCGATGGAGCAAGCGTGTTGTCTTCATCTTCAGAATGTGTTTTTCCATAGACGCAGGGCGGCAAAGACAGCCTCGGGGCTGGCATCCTTTGCGCCGTGCTGCAGGGCGCTGGAGACCACTTCGGGTTCAGTGCAACGCAAGAAGGGGTTGACCGCCTTCTCGGTGCGCATGGTGCTGGGCAGTGTCGGCAGCGCGTTGGCCCTCAAGGCCTCGCAATGCAACTGGTAAGCGCCAAGGTCAAGGTTATTTGGCTCAACAGCCTTCGCAAAGCGCAGGTTGCTGAGGGTGTATTCGTGTGCTGCACAGACGCGGGTGGCATCTGGCAACTGCTTCAGGCGGGTGAGGCTCGCGAACAACTGGTTCATGCTGCCATCAAAAAGACGACCGCAGCCCGCAGAGAAGAGTGTATCTCCAACAAAGGCGATCGGATCGAACCCCGCTTGACTTGGCGCATGCTCGATCAGGTAAGCAATGTGTCCGGCCGTGTGACCTGGGACATCCATCACACGGATGGTGATGCCCGCCCATTGGAGTGCGTCGCCTTCGCCCAGGACCTGGGTGATGCCGTCGATGGCCTCGTGTCGTGGCCCGTAGACAGGAATGTGGCCAGATTGCAGAGACCGCAGGCCACCCGTGTGATCCGGGTGGTGATGGGTCACTAGAATGGCGGTCAGCGTCAATCCGCGTTGCTGCAGTGCTTCAAGCACGGGCGAGGCCTCACCTGGATCGACCACGAGGGCTTGTTGCCCGTTGTGCAGCATCCAGATGTAGTTGTCGGTGAAGGCGGGTAGAGCTAGTAATTCCATGACCAGAGTCGATCCAATTATAGAGTTGCACCCCTGGTTGGCTTTGCCGCCGGGTCAGGCCCTGCTCGAATGGGAGCAGGCCCAGATGGACCGACTGGTGGCCGATATCTTTGGCTTTCATGCGCTGCAGCTGGGCTTGCCCGAGCTGGATGGCTTGCGCACGAACCGCATGCCGCACCGCTGGCTGGCGCTGGACGCAGCATACGCGCATTGGGCGCCGCCTTCGGGCATGTCGCCGCTGGTGCATGAGCCATTGGTGGATGGTGGCGAGCTGCTCAATGGCGCACCGTTCAGCTTGCGTTGCGATTTCGAGGCCCTGCCTTTCCCGAGCAACAGCCTGGACTTGGTGGTGTTGCCGCATGCCTTGGAATTGGCGCGTGATCCGCACGACACCTTGCGTGAGGTCGAGCGTGTGCTGGTGCCTGAGGGGCGTGTGGTGATTGCGGGCTTCAACCCGGCCAGCCTGTGGGGCATGTGGCAGCGCATGGGGCGCTGGGGTGTGCAGTCGGCACTGGTGCTGCCGCAAGGCGAGTTCATCGCCTACTGGCGCTTGCGCGACTGGCTGCGCTTGCTGGACCTGGAGGTCGAGGCGGGCTGCTTTGGTTGTTATCGGCCGATGGTGCGCAGTGAGCAGTCGTGGTCGAGGCTGCGCTGGATGGAGCATGCCGGCGACCGCTGGTGGCCCGTGCTGGGCGCCGTGTATTTTGTGGTGGCCGTCAAGCGGGCGCGTGGCATGCGCCTGGTCGGCAAGATCAGGAAAGCCCGTGTCGCACCGTCTGCGGCACCGGCCGTTGTGGCCCAACGCCATCAGCGTGATGGCCACCTTTAACAGGATGTGAATGGATGACTGAATCAGCAACGCCTGCCGTCGTGATGTACACCGATGGCGCGTGCAAGGGCAACCCTGGCCGTGGTGGCTGGGGCGTATGGATGGTCAGCGGCCCGCATGAAAAGGAAATGTGGGGCGGTGAGTTGATGACCACCAACAACCGCATGGAGCTCACCGCCGTGATCGAGGCGCTGAAGGTGCTCAAGCGGCCGTGCAAGGTTGTGATCTACACGGACAGTGAATACGTGCGCAAGGGCATCACCGAGTGGATCACGGGCTGGAAGCGTCGCGGCTGGAAGACGGCCGACAACAAGCCCGTCAAGAACGATGACCTGTGGCGCAAGCTGGAGGACATGGCCGCGCAGCACCAGGTGGACTGGCGCTGGGTGAAGGGGCACGCGGGTGACCCGGGCAACGAGCGGGCCGACGGCCTGGCCAACCGAGGTGCGGCCGAAGCGCGTTGAGGTGTGCTTCGGTGTCTGAGGCAGGCCTCAGAGGATGAGGACCATGGTCAGCTTGTCGAAATAGCGGACCTGCCCGGGGGCATCGACCAGCTTGATGGCATGCGGCAGCACGCCGCAGGCCTGGAAGCCGGCACGTTCATACAGACGGATGGCGGACTCGCTGGAGGTGCTCACGCGCAGCATGATCTGCTCCAGGCCGATCGAGCGGCGAGCCTCGGTGATGGCGGTGTTGACCAACATGAGTCCGATGCCTTTGCCTGTGTGCCTGGGGCTCACCATCATGCTGTTGAGTTCGGCGCTGTGGCGCAGCTTCTGCAGTGACTGGCGCTCCAGGCCGATCATGCCCACGAGTTCTTTCTCGACCCAGGCGCCCAGCAGAAAGCTGCCACCCAGGGTTTCGCTCAAGCCCAGTCGGCCCAGGTAGCTCTCGGGAGGGCGCGCGCGCTCGCTTTCGATGTCGGCATCAAAAGCGTCAGGGTGCAATTGCAGGCCTTCATCACGAAGCTTTTTGTATGCGCTCAACTCGGCAGGCGCAATGCGTGCAATGCGTACGGAAGAATCAATCCCGACCACGCAGTGTCTCCAGGCTATTCATGTTGGCAAAAGCGCTCGTGTCGTTAAAGGATACGCTGGACCAGGATTGGCTACGGACCCAATGGCCAACTTTACGTTCACCATTCACGAACTGATGGAGAGTGTCAGGGCAAACCCGCTTGCGAATCAATCCACAGACCCAATGGTGATGGGGCTCCGGGGTGCCCGATTCCGTGCAAGGAATCACGATGTCCGCGTTTGTTTGCACGGCTTGCTGCATCAGGCGCGCCACGAGGTCGTGCGGCAGATGGGGCATGTCGCACGGTGCCACCATCAGCCATTCGGTGTCGGTGTGGCGCATGGCGGTGATGAGGCCGGCCAGTGGGCCACTTCGGGGCTCGAGGTCGGGGTCATCGGGGACGACGGCATTTTGCGGCGCATCAAGGTGCCCGCCGCTCGCTTGAAGCAGCAGCTGTGCGTAGCGATCCAGATTGCGGTTGGCGCTGATGCGCAGCGTCTGGCATTGCGGCGCCAGGCTGCTCAGCACCCATGCAGCCAGCGGCCGGCCCTGATAGTCGACCAGACCTTTGTCCTGGCCTTGCATGCGCCGGCCTTCGCCGCCTGCCAGCAACCAGCCCGTGACGTCCGCTGATGCCGCTTCAGCCACCGATGTAGCTCATTTCAACGCGTGGTGCAGGCGTGTCGCCCGATGACTGCTGAGGCAGCCCCCGCAGTTGCGAGTAGCGGTCCTGGCGTTGCGACCACAGGCCAGCCAGGCGTGCCGCGATCTGTTCGTCGGGCAGAGGCTGGTCGCTGCGCAGCAGGCTGCGCAGGTCATGGCCCTGACTGGCAAACAGGCAGGTGTAGAGCCGGCCATCGGTGGACAGCCGCAGGCGGGTGCAATCGCCGCAGAAAGCTTGCGTCACGCTGGAGATGAAACCGACGTGGCCGCCGCCATCTGCGTAGGCCCAGCGTTGGGCGGTGGCGCCATGCAGTGCTTGTTCTGCGGGGCGCAGCACGAAGGCCTCGTGGATACGCGCGCGGACCTCGTTGGATGGCAGCACATGCGCCATCTGCCACTGGTTGGTCTGGCCCACATCCATGAACTCGATGAAGCGCAATTCGATGCCGCTGTGCCTGAAGTGGCGCGCCAGCGGCAGGATCTCCTGATCGTTGACGCCCTTTTGCACCACCATATTGACCTTGATGGGCTGCAAGCCCACAGCCTGTGCGGCCTCGATGCCGGCCAGCACGTCAGAGACCGACAGGTTCGAGTCGCTCATGCGCTGGAAGGTGGCCTCATCCAACGCGTCCAGGCTGACCGTGACGCGCTGCAAGCCGGCGTCCTTCAAGGCCTGGGCCTTGCGCTTGAGCAGGCTGCCATTGGTCGTCAGCGTGAGTTCGGGTGGCTGGCCATCCAGGGTGCGCAAGCTCGCCAATTGGCCGATCAGCTTGTCGATGTCCTTGCGCAGCAGGGGCTCGCCACCGGTCAGGCGCAGCTTGGTTACGCCCAGAGACAGGGCGATGCGGGCTGCACGGGTGATTTCCTCAAAGCTGAGCAGCTCCGCTTGCGGCAGGAAGGGGTGGTCTGAGCCAAAGACGGTGCGCGGCATGCAATAGCCGCAGCGGAAGTTGCAGCGGTCGGTGACCGAGATGCGCATGTCGCGCAAGGGGCGCCCGAGCGTGTCAGTCGGCTGGCCGCCCGCAGCGACTTGGCCGGCGGTGGGCAAGGGCAGGGCGTCGGGTGAAGACGTCCGGATCGGGATGATGCGTCCGGTTTGCTGCGCGGGTAACTGACTCATGGCCCCGCATTGTGCGGCAAGTTCGGCTGGCTTGCCGTGGCCCTGCTGGCGACTCAGTTGTTGGGCGGGGGCGTTTGCTGATGCGCGCTCATGGCGGGTGCCCGTCGAGCACCGTCAAAACGCTGCTGCCAGTAGGCCTGGCGCATGTCCTCGACGCGAACCTGTCCACCCGCACGGGGCGAGTGGATGAACTTGTCGTCACCGATGTAGATGCCGACGTGGGAGAAAGTATGGCGAAGCGTGTTGAAGAACACCAGGTCGCCCGGCTTCAACTCGGCTTTCTGGATCGGGATCAGGTCGGGCGAGTTGGCCTGCTCGATGGCGCGGCGGGGCAGGATCAGGCCCACGCTGTTTTCAAATACATGGCGGGTGAAGCCGCTGCAGTCAAAGCCGCTTTGGGCAGACGAGCCGCCCCGGCGGTAGGGCACGCCCAGAAAGTTCATGGCCGACAGGACCAGCTCGGAGGCCATGTCCGTGGCTTTGTCGCGAACCTGCTGGGCCAACTCGACCACGGGTTTGGTATTGGGCAGCAGGCCTTTGTCGGCCAGGAAGCGGGAAACGGGGTCGGTATTGTCTGTGGCCGCAACTGGTGTGGCGTTGGCGGCAGGCGCGGGGGCGGCGCTGCCTTGTGTCGTGGTGATGTTTGCTGTGCCGGGTTGCGTGGCCGTGCTCACGGCTTGAGCCGAGGCGGAAGAGGCCGCGCCCAGCATCAGGCCGCAAGCCAGCAGGCCGGCAGCAAACGATGTGTGGACACCAGAAGGGATCCCGGGGGCAGGGTCGCCCAAAACTTGGGCTGGGCCTTGACGGCGGATCGTGAAAACCATGGGTTGCAAGCGTAGGCGCTCAATAGCAGCGCGTCAACCTCGGTAGGCTGGGGAAAACCTGAGATTAGCACCGAATTTCCGGGTTTTATCCCGAACTTCGCGCCCTGAACGCTTGCAGACCGCGTCAATCAGACCAGATTGAGGGTGACCTGGATGTTGCCTCGGGTGGCGTTGGAGTAGGGGCACACCTGGTGGGCGGCATCGATCAGTGCCTGCGCTTCACCCCGGTCCATACCAGGAAGGCTGACGTTGAGGGTCACTTCGATGCCGAAGCCTGCAGGAATGGGGCCGATGCCGACTTCTGACGCGATCTGGGTGCCGGCAGGCAGGAACTTCTTGGATTGCGCTGCGACGTGACCCATGGCGCCGATGAAACAGGCGGCGTAGCCCGCGGCAAAGAGTTGCTCGGGGTTGGTGCCTTCGCCATTGCCGCCCAGTTCCTTGGGGCGAGCGAGGGCAACGGAGAGCTTGTTGTCCGAACTCACGGCACGGCCGTCGCGGCCCCCGGTGGCGGTTGCGTGAGCGGTGTAGAGAACTTTGTCGAGCGCCATGATCTTGCCTTTCCAGATTCATTGAATGAACAATTGAATTGTGTGCAATTTAAAAAGCGCCTGCCAGCGCTGTAGAAAAAGTCCTGGCGACGCCGGGGTTAATGGGGCGGCGCGTCCGGCATCAGGCGCGCACGCAGAGCGTGCAGTTGCACGCGCAGTGCGGCAATCTCCTGGCCGTCCAGTTGCAACTGGCAGGCCATGTTCACGGGCACGGCAGACGCGCGCTGCTTGAGTTCGCTGCCAGCCAGGCTCAATGTCACACGCACGCGCCGTTCATCGAGCGTGTCCCGATGTCGTGTCAGCAGGCCCTGGGTTTCCAGCCGCTTGAGCAGGGGTGTCAAGGTGCCCGAATCCAGATGCAGCGCATGCCCGAGTTCATTGACGGTGCGGTCGTCTTGCTCCCATAGCAGCAGCATCACCAGGTATTGCGGGTAGGTCAGGCCCAGCGGTGCCAGCATGGGCTTGTAGACCTTGGTCATGGCCAGCGACGCCGAGTACAGCGCAAAACACAACTGCTGGTCCAGCCTGAGCAGGTCGTCAGGGCTGGTGGCGGGCTTGGTCGGGCAGCCGTCAGTGGCGAGTGAGGACGGGGATGACATGGCGCAATGTTAGCCCGGTGCGCGCCAATTGGCTGGCGTGGCTTGACATGCCGCAAGGCGGGCGCCGGGTTTGCTGACTATTCTCAAAAAAAGAACCGACCCGGAGAATCAGATGCCAAGCAATCAAGCGCCCGTGTTGGCGTTGGCGCCCGAACTGACTGATGAGCAAGTGGCGCGCTTCAAGTCCAGACTGCAGGAGCAGGCGCTCGCCTTGAGCGAGCAGGATGGTGAATTGCGTGCACGCCTGGCGGCAGAGGAGTCCGTGACGGCCAATACCTTTGTCGCGGGCATCGAAGGTGCCATGGCTGCGGAAGCCGACGACGAGGTCATCGCCTTGTTGCACCACGAGCAGACCGAACTGGCCGCCACCAGGCAAGCGCTTGAGCGCATTGAAAACGGCGAATACGGCTTCTGCACCGAGTGCGGGGACCCCATCGGGGCGGCCCGTCTGGAGGTGCTGCCGCAAGCCCACTTGTGCGTGGGTTGCCAGGACATGCTGGAGCACCGCCAGGGGCGTTGATCAGGCTTCGAGTTGCTCGATCTGATCGGTCAAGGCCAGCCAGCGGGCCTCGAGGGCTTCGACCTCGTCGCCCAATGCCTTGAGGCGTTTGCCTTGCTCTGCGCGTTCTGTGCCTGACAAGCTGGGGTTGGCCAGGCTGCCGGTCAAGGTGGCCTGTTCCTCATGGGCCTTGGCCAGGCGTTGGTCCAGTTGCTTGAGCTCGGCCTTCAGTGGCTTGGTTAGATCGGCCACGCGCTGGCGTGCCTGGGCTTGGGCCTTGCGGTCTTCCTTGCCCTTTGCTGGCACTTCTGCGGGTGCGCTGGGTGTGGCGACTGGTTCTACGGCCGCAGGCTTGGCTTGGGTTTTGCCGTTGCGGTCTGCGTCACGCGCGGCGCGGGCGGCTTGGGCCACTTCTCGGGCTTGCTCCTGCAGCCACTTCTGGTAGTCGTCCAGGTCGCCATCAAAGGTGCTGACGCTGCCTTTGGCCACCAGCCAGAACTCGTCGCACACCTCGCGCAAGAGCGCGCGGTCGTGGCTGACCAGCATGACGGTGCCCTCGAACTCGTTGAGCGCCATGCTCAAGGCTTCGCGGGTGGTGAGGTCCAGGTGGTTGGTGGGTTCGTCCAGCAGCAGCAGGTTGGGGCGTTGCCACACGACCAGGGCCAGCACCAGGCGGGCTTTTTCGCCACCGCTGAACTGGCTGACAGGCTGGTTGACCATGTCGCCAGAGAACTGGAAACGGCCCAGGAAGTCGCGCAGCTCTTGCTCGCGTGCATTGGGGCCCACATCGCGCGCCAGCCGGATCATGTGCTGCATGGGGCCTTCGTCCATGCGCAGCACGTCCAGCTCCTGCTGGGCGAAGTAGCCGATGCTCAGGCCTTTGCCTTCGGTGATCTCGCCGCTGACCAGCTTGTTCATGTGGGCCAGGGTCTTGACCACGGTGGACTTGCCCTGGCCGTTGGCGCCCAGGATGCCGATGCGCTGGCCTGGCAGCACCGAGCGGTTGATGCCCGAGACGATGGTCAGGGGCGCCTGGCCTTCGCGGTGGTAGCCGCAGGCCAGGTCTTTGAGGGCCAGCATGGGGTTGGGCAGGCTGGCAGGCTCAGGGAAGGTGAACTGGAAGTCGCTGGCTGTGAGCACGGGCGCGAGCTTTTCCATGCGCTCCAGCGCCTTGACGCGGCTTTGCGCCTGTTTGGCCTTACTGGCCTGGGCCTTGAAGCGCGCGATGAACTTGGACAGGTGGGCGATCTTGTCCTGCTGCTTGCTGAACGCGGCTTGCTGCTGGCTCATGCGTTCGGCGCGCATGGATTCAAACGCGGTGTAGCCACCCGTGTAGCGGGTGAGCTTGCCGTCATCCAGATGCAGGGTGACCTTGGTGATGGCGTCGAGAAATTCGCGGTCGTGGCTGATGATCAGCAGCGTGCCTTCATAGCGTTGCAGCCAGGCTTCCAGCCAGACGAGGGCGTCCAGGTCCAAGTGGTTGGTGGGTTCGTCAAGCAGCAGCAGTTTGGCCGGGCACATCAGGGCGCGGGCCAGTTGCAGGCGCATGCGCCAGCCGCCCGAGAAGCTGTTGACGGGGGCCTGGGTCTGGTCGAGCGTGAAGCCCAGGCCGAGCAGCAGGGCTTGCGCGCGAGCCGGTGCGTCGAAGTAGCCGACCTCGGCCAGGGTGGCGTGGGCCTCGCCAATGGCGTTGCCGTCGTCAGCTTCTTCTGCGGCAGCCAGGTCGGCCAGTGCCTTCATCAAGCGGGTGTCGCCTTGCAGCACGTACTCGGTGGCGGGGTCGTCCGTCTCTGGCATGTTCTGCGCGACTTCGGCCATGCCGCCGGGCAGCAACCAGCTGGGCGGGATCTCGACATCGCCGGCGTCGGGCTGCAGCCGCCCGGCCAGCAGAGAGAACAGCGAGGACTTGCCCGCACCGTTGCGCCCGATCAGGCCAACTTTCTCGCCGGGGTGCAAGGTGGCGCTGGCCTGGTTCAGGACGGGCTTGGTGCCGCGCAGCAGCGAGACATTCTTGAGAACGATCATGGGGGCAATCAGTAAAGCGGATGGGCCCGGCTGTGGGCGCCGAGCGTGCGCAGTCTAAGGCAAGGCCTCAGGCCAGCAGCGCTTCTCGGGTGATGAGCAGCACCTGGTCGTCACCCGATGAGGTGGGCAACCAGAACACAGGCAGCTCGGGGAAGGCGCGTTCGAAGTGTTCGCGTTCGTTGCCGATTTCCAGCACGAGCACGGCATCGGGTGTCATGTAGCGGTCAGGCTGGGCGCGCAGGTCGGCGATCAGCTGGCGCGTGAAGTCCATGCCGTCTTCGCCGGACGCCAGGGCCAGTTCTGGCTCGGCCCGGTATTCGGCCGGCAGGGCCTTCATGGACTGCGCATTGACGTAGGGCGGGTTGCACAGGATCAGGTCATAAGGGCCCTGGACCGATTGCAGGCCATTGCTTTGCAGCAGCGTGATGCGGTCCGCCAGCTCATGCTGGTCCACATTGATGCGTGCCACGGCCAGGGCGTCGGGGCTGATGTCGGCGCCATCAACCGTGACTTCGGGGTAGGCCATGGCGGCCAGCACGGCCAGGCTGCCGTTGCCGGTGCACAGGTCCAGCACGCGCTGGGTCTTGTCGCTCAACCAGTCGTCGATGGTGCCTTCGGCCAGCAGCTCGGCAATGAAGGAGCGCGGCACGATGGCGCGTTCGTCCACATAGAAGGGCACGCCTTGCAGCCAGGCTTGCCTGGTCAGGTAGGCGGCCGGCTTGCGGGTGGTGATGCGCTCTTCGATGAGTTGCCTGACCTGCTCGGCTTGCTGGGGCGACACGGCTTGATCGGCCGCAGCGTCCAGGTCGTCAATGGGCAGGCCCAGGCGCCACATCACCAGCCAGGCCGCTTCATCGAAGGCGTTGGTGGTGCCATGGCCATAGCCCACATGGGCTTGCTCCAGTCGGTCTGCGCTGTGCTCGATCAACTGGATGACGGTCATCGCGGTGCTCGTCGTGGTGCCCGTCACGCCAGCAACCTTTCCAGGGTCTGCTTGTAGATGTCCTTGAGGGGCTCGATGTCGGCCAGGGCCACGTGTTCGTCGATCTTGTGGATGCTGGCGTTGACCGGGCCGAACTCGACGACCTGCGGGCAGATCTGGGCGATGAAGCGCCCGTCGGATGTGCCGCCGGTGGTGGACAGTTCGGTGTCGATGCCGGTCACGCTCTTGATGGCATGGGCCATGGCGTCTACCAGCGGGCCGCGGCGCGTCAGGAAGGGGCGGCCGCCGAGCGTCCAGTCGATGTGGAAGTCCAGGCCATGGCGCTGGAGCAAGGCTTGCACGCGGGCCTGCAGGTCTTCTGGCGTGGACTCGGTCGAGAAGCGGAAGTTGAAGTCGATGACCAGCTCGCCAGGGATGACGTTGTTGGCGCCGGTGCCCGCATGGATGTTGGACATCTGCCAGCTGGTGGGCGGGAAGTGGTCGTTGCCCTGATCCCAGACGATGGTGGTGAGCTCGGCCAGGGCCGGCGCCGCCAGGTGGATGGGGTTTTTGGCCAGATGCGGGTAGGCGATGTGGCCTTGCACCCCCTTGATGCGCAACTTGCCCGAGAGCGAGCCGCGGCGGCCGTTCTTGATCATGTCACCCACCTGCTTGACCGAGGTGGGTTCGCCCACGATGCAGGCGTCCAGGCGCTCGCCGCGTTCTTGCAGCCATTCGCAGACCTTGACGGTGCCGTCCACCGAGGGGCCTTCTTCGTCGCTGGTGATCAGGAAGGCGATGCTGCCTTGATGCTGCGGGTGCTCAGCCACGAACTCTTCACTGGCCACGACCATGGCTGCCAACGAGGTCTTCATGTCGGCGGCGCCGCGGCCATACAGCAGGCCATCGCGGTAGCTGGGCACGAAGGGCGGGCTGGTCCATTGGTCCAGCGGGCCGGTGGGGACCACGTCGGTGTGGCCGGCGAACACCAGGGTGGGGGCGCCTGCGGCATGGCCACTGCCGCGCTTGATGGCCCACAGGTTGGTGACCGGGGCGGCCTGCGGCCCGTAGACCAGGGTCTGGCATTCAAAGCCGATGGCGCGCAGACGCTCGGCCATCAAGTCCTGGCAACCGTGGTCTTCAGGGGTGACGGATTGGCGTGCAATCAGCGCCTCGGTGAGGCGCACGGTAGCGGTCATGAGGTGGTATCAGAAACGGGTGGACGAGAAGCTCTGGCCATCGTCGTTGTTGTTGACGTCCAGCGTGATCTCGGTGAACGATGGGCCGTCGTCCTGCTCTTCGGCCTTGGGCGCGAGCTTGGTCTTGTTGCCCATGTCGTTTTGCAGGCGCCACATGAGGTTGGTGGGCGAGTCGGCATGGATCAGGCCTTCGTCGCGGGTGACCATGCCTTCGTTGATCAGGCGGGCAATGTCCTGCTCGTAGCTCTGCGAGCCTTCTGCCATGGACTTCTCCAGCGCTTCTTTCACGCCGGTGAAGTCGCCCTTGACGATCATCTCGGACACCAGTTGCGTGTTGAGCAGCACTTCCACGGCCGGCACGCGCCCGCCTGTGGTGGATTTGAGCAGACGCTGCGACACGATGGCCTTGAGGCCCGAGGCCAGGTCACTCAGCAGCGCGGGGCGGGCTTCTGGCGTGTAGAAGGACAGGATACGGCCCAGGGCGTGGTAGCTGTTGTTGGCGTGCAGGGTGGACAGCACCAGGTGGCCGGACAACGCGTACGAGATCGCGGCCGTCATGGTTTCGCGGTCGCGGATTTCGCCGATCAGGATGCAGTCAGGCGCTTGGCGCAGGGCATTCTTCAGGCCGACCTGCAGTGATTGCGTGTCGCGCCCGACCTCACGCTGGTTCACGATGGACTTCTTGTTGGTGAACAGGAATTCCAGCGGGTCTTCAATGGTCAGGATGTGGCCCGTCATGCGCTGGTTGCGGTGCTCCAGCATGGCGGCCAGCGTGGTGCTTTTACCGGCACCGGTGGCACCAGCCAGCAGGATCAGGCCACGCTTTTCCAGGATCAGGTTGCCCAGCACATCGGGCACGTTGAGCGAGTCAAGCGCAGGGATGTCGGAGGGGATGTAGCGAAACACCGCGGCGACGGAGCCACGTTGCTTGAACGCACTCAAACGGAAAATGGCCACACCAGGGATGGTGATGCCCAGGTTCAATTCGCCGGTCTCGTCCAGCTCTTCCATCTGCGTCGAAGAGATCATCTCCGACAGCAACTGGCGAGGCTGGGACGGGCTCAGCACCTGATCTGTCAACTGCATGATCTGGCCATGGAGCTTGATGAGGATGGGCGTGCGGGCAGACAGGAAGACGTCGGACGCCTTCTTCTCTGCCATCAGACGCAAGACCCTTTCGAGATTGCCACCACTCATCGATGTGCTCCTGGTTGAATCGGATGCTGTCAGGGGATCAGGTTGGCGCGCGCTCAGGCGCCGCGCAGCAGGTCGTTGATGCTGGTCTTGGAGCGCGTCTGGGCGTCCACGCGCTTGACGATCACGGCGCAGTACAGCGAGTACTTGCCGTCGGCCGAAGGCAGGTTGCCCGACACGACCACGGAGCCAGCGGGGATGCGGCCATAGCTGACTTCGCCGGTGGCGCGGTCATAGATCTTGGTCGACTGGCCGATGTACACGCCCATCGAGATCACCGAGTTCTCTTCCACGATCACGCCTTCGACCACTTCGGAGCGGGCGCCGATGAAGCAGTTGTCTTCGATGATGGTGGGGTTGGCCTGCAGGGGCTCCAGCACGCCGCCGATGCCCACGCCACCCGACAGGTGCACGTTCTTGCCGATCTGCGCACACGAACCCACGGTGGCCCAGGTGTCGACCATGGTGCCTTCGTCAACGTAGGCGCCGATGTTCACGTAGGAGGGCATCAGGATCACGTTCTTGGCCTGGAAGCTGCCACGGCGGGCCACGGCGGGCGGCACCACGCGCACGCCAGAGGCGCGCAGCTGTTCTTCGCTCCAGCCCGCGTACTTCGTTGGCACCTTGTCATAGAACTGCAGGGGGCCGTCGCCCATGGGCACGTTGTCGTTGAGGCGGAAGCTCAGCAGCACGGCCTTCTTGATCCACTGGTGGGTCAGCCATTCACCATCGATCTTCTCGGCCACGCGCAGCTTGCCGCCGTCCAGCGCGTCAATGATGTGGTTGACGGCGTCGCGGATTTCAGCGGGGGCGCTGGCAGCGGACAGCGAGGTGCGCTGTTCCCAGGCGTTGTCGATGACGGTTTGCAGAGCTTGGGTCATGTTGTTCTCTCAGATTCAGACGGATTGGGATGGGATGAAGGCCTGGATGAAGGCTTTGATGCGTTCGGCAGCTTCGACGCATTCGTCGACACCGGCGACCAGCGCCATGCGGATTCGGCCTTGGCCCGGGTTCATGCCATTGGCCTCGCGGGCCAGATAGCTGCCGGGCAAAACGGCCACATTGTATTGAGCCAGCAGCTCGCGGGTGAATGTTTCGTCACTGCCGTTGCAGATGTGGCTGGGCACTTTGGCCCACAGGTAGAAGCTGGCGTCCGGCAGGGCCACGTCCATGACCGAGGCCAGGATGGGCGTGACACGCTCGAACTTCTGGCGGTAGAGCGCGCGGTTTTCCACCACATGGGTTTCGTCGTTCCAGGCGGCCACGCTGGCGCGCTGTACGGCCGGGCTCATGGCGCTGCCATGGTAGGTGCGGTAGAGCAGGAAGGCCTTCAGGATGGTCGCATCACCCATGACGAAGCCAGAGCGCAGGCCGGGCACGTTGGAGCGTTTGGACAGGCTGGTCAGCGCGATCAGGTTCTTGAAGTCGTGGCGGCCCAGCTTGGCGGCCGCTTCCAGGCCACCCAGGGGGGCTGCATCCGCGCCCTCACGGAAGTAGATCTCGGAGTAGCACTCGTCCGACGCGATCACGAAGCCGAAGCGGTCGCTCAATTCAAACAGGCGCTGCCATTCGGCCAGCGGCATCACGGCGCCGGTGGGGTTGCCAGGCGAGCACACATACAACAGCTGCGTCGTGGCCCAGACCGATTCAGGGATGCTGGACCAGTCGGCTGCGAAGTTGCGCGACGGGTCGGAGTTGGCAAACACGACGCGGGCACCAGCCAGCAGGGCCGCGCCTTCGTAGATCTGATAGAAGGGATTGGGGCAGACCACGGTGGGGCCGCCGGCGCCCAGGTGCTGGCTGGGGTCGATCACAGTCTGGGCCAGGGCGAACAAGGCCTCGCGCGAGCCGTTGACGGGCAGGATCTGGGTGGCGACATCCAGCTTGAGGCCGTAGCGGCGCTCAACCCAGGCGGCGCACGCTTCACGCAGGGCAGGTTCGCCGGCCGTGGCCGGGTAGCTGGCCAGGCCATCCAGGGCGGCGGTCAAGGCCTCTTTGATGAAGGCCGGGGTAGGGTGCTTGGGCTCACCAATCCCCAGGCTGATGGGGCGGTAGGCGGGGTTGGGTGTGACACCAGCCGTGAGGCCGCGCAGGCGCTCGAACGGATAGGGCTGGAGTTTCTTCAGCAATGGGTTCATCCCGCGATTATCCCAGTCCTGTGCGGGGCGCCATGGCGGCAGGGGCAAGTCACGCGTCAGGGCTTATCCGGGGGCGCGGTCACGTTGCGGTCACGGCCTTCGCTTTTGGCCTGGTACAGGGCCTTGTCTGCGCGCTCCAGCGTGTGGTTCAGGCCGGTGACGGTGTCGTGCACGGCCAGGCCTGCCGAGAACTTCACGCGCAGATTGGGCACGGTGTCGGTCACGGTGCAGTTGGCCAGGGTCTGGCGCAGCCGCTCCAGCGCGATCAGGGCTTTTTCCGCGTTGGTGTTGGGCAGCAGGAAGATGAACTCTTCGCCACCCCAACGGGCGATGATGTCGGTTTCACGCAGCACGATGCCGGCGGCGTTGGCAAAGGCCATCAGGGCCTGGTCACCCACCTTGTGGCCGTACTGGTCGTTGACGCGCTTGAAGTGGTCCAGGTCCACCAGCACCACCGTGAAACGCTCGCCATAGCGGTCAAAGCGCTTGACGGCGTCTTCCAGCTTGTCCTGCATGAAGCGGCGGTTGTACAGGCCCGTGAGCACATCATGCGTGGCCATTTGCTGGACTTGCTCCAGCGCGACACGCAGGTCCCGGCGCTGAGCGGCCAGGCGGTTGCGCCATGAAGAGATCTGGTAGGCCGAGAAGATCAGGGTGGGTACGGTCCCCAGCAGCAACTCGAAGCGCAACAACTCCAGGTCTGGCGGGTAGTAAGCAGGGTCGATGTGGGCCAGGATGCCCATGCTCAGTCCCAGCAGCAACATGGCCAGTACCCCGATCTGCACGGACTGCTTGGGGGTGTGCGTGTACATGCCGAACACCATGACCAGCGCGATCAGCACCAGCACCACGCCCCGGTCGTGCGGGGCAATGGCCGTGTAGGCAAACGCGATGGCCAGCAGTGCGAACACGTTCTGCGGCAGCATCAGCGTCGGGTCCTTGAGGTGCTTGGTCTTGCCAAAGCGCACCAGGGAATAGAACAGCACGTAGGCGGGCATGCTCGTGGCCCACAGCAGCTTGGGGGCAAACGGCCGCATGAGGTTGATTTCGGCGGCGTAGTACGCGGCGCTGCAGCAGATGGCGTACATGATGGCGCACAGCAGGATGGCCGCAGTGCGTGCGCGGGTGGCGCGGTCAGGGCCAAAGACCAGGTTGACCATCCGGCCAACGGCTTCGACGATCGGGTCGTGGGCCGGTGCAGGCGGCGAGAACTGTGTCATGACAAGACCTCCCCCGATACGGCCTGGGGTGCAGCCAGGGGCTTGAGTTCGGCGCCAGCGAGCAGGCAGCGGTTGCGGCCCTGGTGCTTGGCGTCATACAGCGCCTGGTCGGCCCGCTCGATGAGGTGTTCCAGCGTTTCGCCTGGCAGGGCTTGCGCCAGGCCGGCCGAGAAGGTGATCCGAAGCTGCGGGTAGCCGGGGAAGTTCAGCGTCTCGACCGATTGGCGCAGCCGCTCGATGGCGATCATGGCTTCGGCCGATGCGATGGTGGGCAGCATGATCAGGAACTCTTCGCCGCCCCAGCGCGAGAACTTGTCGACCTGCCTGATCTGGCCCTGGGTGTGCTGTGCCACACCCCGCAGGACGGCGTCGCCGGCATGGTGGCCAAAGTGGTCGTTGACGTGCTTGAAATGGTCGATGTCGATCAGGGCCACGCACAGCGGTGCCCCAGTGCGCTCGATCAAGCGCAGCTCGGTCTCGGCCAGGTCGGTCATCATGCGGCGGTTCAGGGCGCCGGTGAGCATGTCGGTGGTGGCCATCTGCTTGACGGTGTCCACGGCCTCTTGCAGCTCACGGGCCTGGCGGCCGATGCGCACGCGGATGTCGCTCACCCATTTGCCGATCAGCGACAGCGTCAGCAAGGTGGAGCCGCCGACCACGAAATGCGTCCAGGCTGACGAGCCATTGCCGCCCAAGGTATTGGTCATCGTCATGGCGACGATGCTGACACCCAGCGACACGATCGTGAACACGCCCAGCATCAGCACCTGCATGGGCCGCAACCGGAACATGGCCAGCACGATGGTCTGGGCGATGAGGATCATCACATTGCCGCGGTTTTCGCCCAGCTGAACGTAGGCCGCGATGCACAAGGCGATGGACACCAGCGCGTGCGGGAAGGTCAGGACCGGGTCGCCAAAGCGCTGTGACCAGCCGGAGCGCACCAGCGCAAACACGACCAGGAAGGTGATCACGCTGGCTGCCGTCAGCTCCTGCGCCGTGCGCATGTCCAGCAGGCCCAGGTGAACCGAGTGCATGATCACCCCGAGGTTCACGATGTAGGGCTGCAGGGTCAATACGACGAGCAGGACGTGGCGGCGCCGGTGCGGTTCAACGCCCAGCAAAAGGTTCGACAACACTTGCAGCCAGAGAGGTTTGTTCATCAAAGCTCGACAGGTTTGACGGTCTATCGGCATTGTGTGGAAAAGCTTGACCCTTGGGTCGGCTCAGTGTCAGGGGGCGGGCGCCAGAAAGTGCGTGGGGATTTCCCGCTATCCAAAATCTTCAAGGGCGCCCAGCCGATGGGGGCAGGTAGCGCTGGTCTGAATAGGTCAGCATCCATTCAGGCTTGAAAGCCACGAAGATGGCGGTGAGCATGCCCGTGCTGATGGCCTCGCCCCAGCCCAGCAGCCAGTGCGCGAGCATCCATTCTTCGAAGTCGATGGTGTCGGGCTTGTGCTGGGCGAAGGTGGCCAGGTAGCCCGTGGCCGTGACGGCCAGCGCCGTGGCCATGAAGCCCCGGCCAAGGATGTAGACAAACAGGTGTTTGGGGAGCCAGCGGCGCACGGCCAGGCCCAGCAACAAGGCCAGGGTGGCGGGGATCACGCCCAGCCAGACAATGTGGGTGACCAGGGCGTCCGGATCCGGCCAGGCACGGGTTTGAATGAGCTTGGCTGCCAGCCCGATCGGCAGGAGGCTCCACATGGCCAGTGGCCAGCCGAACATCAGGACCAGCAGGCAGGCGCCGCTGACATGCAAGGCCAGGCCGTTGGGCAGGAGGTGCTCGGTCCACCAGACCCAGGGCAGCAGCACCATGGCGCCGATCCAGGGGTTTTGCAGCGGCGCATGCCGCAATGGCAGCCAGGGCTTGAAGAGCAGGGCCAGGCCAAGGGCCGTCAACAGCACGGCCCAGTCCAGCCATGCCGGCAGGTTAGCCATGGGCCTGTTCCGCTCGCAGGCGATCAGCCCAGCAGACCCGTTTCGGCGTTGTGCTGAGGCAGGTCTACCTTCGGGGCGGGCTTCCAGCCCTTTTTGCGGTGCTCGACCACGACGTTCGTGTAGATGCCGCCGCGCACATACCACTTGGCCGTGATGCGTACATAACGTGGGTTGATGGCTTTGACGATGTCCGTGAGGATGTCGTTGGTGACCTTTTCGTGGAAGGCGCCGTCATTGCGGTAGCTCCACATGTACATCTTCAGGCTCTTGAGCTCGATGCACAGCTTGTCGGCGATGCAGTCGATGGTGAAGTGCGCGAAGTCGGGTTGGCCGGTCAGGGGGCAGAAGCAGGTGAACTCGGGCACCTGGAACTGGATGACATAGTCGCGCTGGGGCGCTGGGTTGGGGAAGACGTCCAGCGTGCGCGAGGGGGCCGAAGGGGGTGTCGCGGGCTTGGCGCGTTCGCCGATGGCCAGGGCGCCAGCCTTGGCTGCGGTCTTGTTTTTTGCGCTGACCTTGGCGCTGACCAGGGTGTCGGCAGCGGAGGCAGCAGGGGCTTTCTTGGCCATGGCGGACTACTTATCGGTAAGGGGGAAATCGGCAAAAGTGCAATGTTATCATCTTTGGTTGATCCTGGCCTGTTTTGGTGCGGGTTTTGTCAAACAAATCAATGACTTAGCGGATTTTTGGGGGCGCGAGTCCCGGGCCGACATCAAGCATGCGACTGAATTCGATCAAGCTGTCTGGCTTCAAGTCATTCGCCGAACCGACCCATTTCCAGCTGCCTGGGCAGCTGGTGGGCGTGGTGGGGCCCAATGGTTGCGGCAAATCCAACATCATGGACGCGGTGCGCTGGGTGCTGGGCGAGTCCAAGGCCTCCGAATTGCGTGGCGAGTCCATGCAGGACGTGATCTTCAACGGCTCGGGCAACCGCAAGCCGGCCAGTCGCTCCAGCGTGGAACTGGTGTTCAGCAATGAAGACGCCCGTGCGGGCGGCCAATGGAACCAGTTTGCCGAGATCGCCGTCAAGCGCGTGCTGACCCGCGACGGCAACTCCAGCTACTTCATCAACAACCAGCCAGTGCGCCGCCGCGACGTGCAGGACGTGTTCCTGGGCACCGGCCTGGGCCCGCGTGCCTACGCGATCATCGGCCAGGGCACCATCAGCCGGATCATCGAATCCAAGCCTGAAGAGCTGCGCCTGTTCCTGGAAGAAGCCGCTGGCGTCTCCAAGTACAAGGAGCGCCGCCGCGAGACCGAGAACCGCCTCAAGGACACTCGCGAAAACCTCACGCGTGTCGAAGACATCCTGCGCGAGCTCAACAACAACCTAGACAAGCTCGAAAAGCAGGCCGAGGTGGCCACGCGCTATCACGGCCTGCAAGAGCAGGGCACCCTGAAGCTGCACCAGTTGTGGTTCCTCAAGCACCGCGATGCCGCGACGGAAGAAACGCGCATCAAGCAGGCCGTGCTGGAGGCCACCAATGCGCTGGAAGGGCGCATGGCCGAGTTGCGCGCGGTGGAGGCCGAGCTGGAGCATGTGCGCCAGGACCACTACGCCGTCAGCGATGAATTGCACACCGCGCAAGGCGTGCTGGCCGAAGCCAATCTGGAGGTCAGCCGCCTGGAAGAGCGCATCCGCTATGTGGTGGAAGGCCGCCAGCGTGTCGAGCAGCGCCTGGCCGAGCTGAAAGGCCAGAACGACCAGTGGGCCGAGCGCAAGGCGGCGGCCGAGTTCGAGCTGGAAGAGCTGGCCGAGAAGATGATGGCCACTGAAGAGCAGGCCGAGATCCTGGCCGCTCAGGCTGAGGAGCTGGCGGGCAACATCCCGACCTTCGAGGATGCCGTTCGTGCGGCCACCACCCGCGCCAACGAGCAGCGTGGCGTGGCCGGGCAGGTGCAGCAGCAGATCCAGTTGCTGGCCGCCGAGTCACGCAACATCGATGACCAGTCCCGCCAGTTGAACCTGCGCCGCGAGCGCCTGGCCACCGAGCGCCAGGGCCTGGCTGCCAGCGACGATGCCCGCCTGATCGACCTGCGTCGCCAACTGGCTTCGGGCCAGGAAGAGCTGGCGGTGTTCGAGGCCCAGCTTGGCGAGTTGACCGAGACCGTTCCCGAGCTGGATGAGGCCCGCAAAGCCGCGCACAACGACAGCAGCGCCCAATCGGCCAAACAGTCCGAGCTGGCCGCCAAGCTGGAGGCCCTGCGTGCCTTGCAGGAAAAGGTGCAGACCGAAGGCAAGCTCAAGCCCTGGTTGGCCAAGCATGGCCTGGACAGCCTGCAGGGCCTGTGGACGCGGGTGCACATCGAGACGGGTTGGGAAAACGCGCTGGAGTCGGCCTTGCGCGAGCGCCTGTCTGCCCTGGAAGTCGGCCGTGTCGAGACGGTGCGCGCCTTCGAGAACGACGCGCCACCTGCCAAGCTGGCCTTCTACAGCCTGCCGCAGGCCGGCATCCAGAACACGCACCACACGCTGCCCCGCCTGTCGGATCTGCTGCGCCTGAATGACCAGGGCCTCAAGGCCTTGATGAACGACTGGCTGGAGGGCGTCTACACGGCGGCCAATCTGGAAGAGGCGCTGGCCAGCCGCGGCAAGCTCACCCATGGCGAGGTCATCATGACCAAGGGCGGCCATGCGGTCAGCCAGTTCGCCGTGAGCTTTTATGCACCTGATTCCGAGCAGGCCGGCATGCTGGCGCGCGCCCAGGAAATCGAGAACCTCGAAAAGCAGTTGCGCGCGCAGTCATTGATTGCCGAGGATGCACGCGCGGCCATGATCCGCGCCGAAGCCGCTTACACCGATGGCGCCCAGCGCCTGGCCACCTCCCGCCGGGACACCAGCGAGATCCAGCAGCGCACACACCAGTTGCAGGTCGAGGTGCTTCGCCTCACGCAACAAGCCGAGCAGACCAATGCCCGGCGCGGCCAGATCGAAGAAGAACTGGCCGAGATCGACGCCCAACTGGGTGACTTGCAAGAGCGCCGCGCCACCGGTGAGGCACGCTTTGAAGAGCTGGACATCAGCCTGGGTGAAGCCCAGGAAAAGCACGCCCTGCTCGAAGAAGGCGTGATCGAGGCCGAGCGCAAGCTCAACCAGGCTCGCGAGCAATCACGCGCCCTGGAGCGCCAGGCCCAGGAGGCCCAGTTCAGCGCACGCACCATGGCCGCACGCCGGGGCGAGTTGCAGCGCGGCATCGAAACCGCCGCCCAGCAGATCCAGGCCAACGAGGCGTCTGCCGCGCAATTGCAGGAAGAGCACGCCCGCCTGAGCGACACCACCTCGCAGACCGGCCTGGACGATGCCCTGGCCGTCAAGCTGGAAAAGGAAGGTTTGCTGCTGCAGACACGCAACCGTTACGAGGACCTGTCGGCCCAGTTGCGCCGTGCGGACGAGCAACGCATGGCCTTCGAGCGCAGCCTGCAGCCCCTGCGTGACGAGATCACCAAGCTGCAACTGGAGCAACAGGCCGCCACGCTGGGTGGTGCCCAGTTCATGGAGCAACTGACCGCTGCCGAGGTCGACCTGGAGGCCCTGGCCGCCGGCATCGAACGCGATGGCGTCAAGCTCTACGGCCTGCAAACCGAGATCGACCGCATCCAGCGCGAGATCAATGCCTTGGGCGCCGTCAACCTGGCCGCCCTGGACGAACTCACCGCTGCCCGCGAGCGCAAGACCTTCCTGGACTCTCAAATGGCCGATCTGATGGACGCCATCAACACCCTGGAAGACGCCATCCACAAGATCGACCTGGAAACACGCGATCTGCTGGGTGCCACCTTCAACACCGTCAACGAGCACTTTGGCCGCATGTTCCCCAGCCTGTTTGGTGGGGGCGCGGCCAAGCTGGTCATGACGGGCGACGAAATCCTGGACGCTGGCGTGCAGGTCATGGCCCATCCACCCGGCAAGAAGAACAGCACGATCCATTTGCTGTCCGGCGGTGAAAAAGCCCTGACTGCGATCGCGCTGGTGTTCGCCATCTTCCAACTCAACCCCGCCCCGTTCTGCCTGCTCGACGAAGTGGATGCACCGCTGGACGACGCCAACACCGAGCGCTACGCCCGACTGGTCAAGAGCATGTCCAGCGGCACCCAGTTCCTGTTCATCTCCCACAACAAGATTGCCATGGAGATGGCCGAGCAACTGATCGGTGTGACCATGCAGGAACAAGGCGTGTCCCGCATCGTGGCGGTGGACATGGAAGCCGCGTTGGGCATGGCCCACGCTGCTTGAGGATCAAATCAACATGAACAATTCATTGACCCTGTACCTGGCCATCCTGGGGGGGGGCGTGCTGGCCGCCGTGGTGGCACACGGTGCCTGGACGGCCCGCAAGGCCGCCGCCCGGCAACCCAAGCGAGCCACGCTGGAGCCGATGGATGGCAGCGCCCGCCCTGGTGATGCCTCGTCCCGCAGCGCGATGGACGACATCCCCACCCAGCCCATGGACGAGGTGCCTGGCGCGGCAAGCAAGCCCAGCATGCCACCTGTCAGGCGCACGGGCCCCAGGCTGGATGCCCTGGTCGACGCCATCGTCACGATCAGCATCGACGCCCCCATGAGTGGCGACCACATTTTGTTGCATGTGCCCACCACGCGCCGCGCCGGCAGCAAGCCCATGCTGATCGAAGCCCTGCGCACCGATTGCGGTGAGTGGGAGCAGCCTCAAGCCGGTGTGACCTACAGCGAGTTGCAGGCCGGCGTGCTGCTGGCCAACCGCACCGGTGGCCTCAACGAAATCGAGTATTCCGAGTTCGTGCAGAAGATCCAGACGATGGCCGATGCCCTGGGTGCGTCGCTGGAGGCCCCTGACATGCTGGACGTCGTGGCCCGTGCCAAGGAACTGGATGCCTTCGCGGGTGCCCATGATGCGCAACTGGCCCTGCGCCTGCATGCACGTGGCAGCGCCTGGTCCTTGGGCTATGTGACCCAGCAGGCCTCGCGCCATGGCTTCCTGCCTGGTGCCTTGCCTGGCCGCCTGGTGCTGCCTTCGCCCGAGGAAGGCGCTCCGCCCATCCTGACCTTGGTCTTTGACGCCCAAGCCGCGTTTGCCGAAGACCAGGAGCAGGCCACCTTGCGCGAGCTGGTGCTGTCTTTCGACGTGCCCCAAACGGCCGTAGAACAGCAACCCTTCAAGGCCTGGTGTGCCGCCGGCGAGGCGCTGGCCATGGCCATGGACGCCACCATGGCGGATGACCAGGGCCACCCGTTCACCACGGCGGCCTTCGCCTCGATCGAGGGCGAGCTGGGCAAGCTCTACGAAGCCTTGGCCGCACGTGATCTGGCTGCTGGCGCACCATCCACGCGCCGCCTGTTCAGCTGAAGCGGAGCCCGGCATGAGCCAGTCTGATCTGTTTGGTGCGCCGGCCAGCGGCACACCAGCCGAGCTGTCGCCCGCGCAGCAGGCGGCCAGCCTGCGCGAGCAACTGCATGTCCATGCGCACCGCTATTACGTGCTGGATGATCCGCAGATCCCGGACGCCGAGTACGACCGCCTGTTCCAGGCCTTGCAGGCACTGGAAGAAGCGCATCCCGAACTGCGTACCCCGGACTCGCCCACCCAGCGTGTGCTGGGCAAGGTGCTCGATGGCTTCACGCCCGTCAGGCACGCGGTGCCCATGCTGTCGATCCGGACCGAGACGGACACGCAAGCCAGCGGCGCAGAGGCCTTCGATGCCCGCGTGCGGCGCGAACTGGGCCTGACCGAAGAAGCTCCACCGGTGGAATACGCCGCCGAGCTGAAGTTTGATGGCTTGGCCATCAACCTGCGATATGAACACGGTGTGCTGGTGCAAGCCGCCACGCGCGGTGATGGCGAGCAAGGCGAAGACGTCACGCAGAACATCCGCACCATTGGCCAGATCCCTCTCAAGCTCAAAGGCGTGGTCAACGGCGCTGCACCCGAGGTGCTGGAAGTGCGTGGCGAGGTCTACATGCGCCGCGACGCTTTCGAAGCGCTCAACGAGCGTCAGCGCCAGCAAGGTGACAAGACCTTCGTGAACCCGCGCAACGCCGCGGCCGGTGCCGTGCGCCAGCTTGATCCGGCCATTGCCGCCAAGCGCCCTTTGAGCTTCTTTGCCTATGGCCTGGGCGAGGTCAAAGGCTGGGATGTGCCACCCACGCACAGCGGCCTGCTGGATGCCTTGGCCGAGATGGGCATGCCCGTCTGCGCCGAGCGCACCGTGGCACAAGGTGCATCCGGGCCGCATGGCCTGGTGGCCTTCCATCAAGCCATTGGCCAGCGCCGCGACCAGCTGCCCTTTGACATCGACGGCGTGGTCTACAAGGTCAACAGCCGCGAGCTGCAGGAGCGCCTGGGCTTCGTGACCCGCGAGCCCCGTTGGGCCGTGGCGCACAAGTACCCCGCTCAAGAGCAGCTCACCCAGGTCGAGGGCATCGACATCCAGGTTGGCCGCACCGGCAAGCTCACACCCGTGGCCCGCCTCAAGCCCGTGTTCGTGGGCGGGGTCACCGTCACCAACGCGACCTTGCACAACCTGTTCGAGTTGCGCCGCAAGCGCGTCAGGGTAGGGGACACGGTCATCGTGCGCCGCGCCGGTGATGTGATCCCCGAAGTGGTCGGTGTGGTGGGCGAGGCCCGCGCCAGTTACGTGCCCAACTTCCGCATGCCCGGCAACTGCCCGGTCTGTGGCAGCACCGTGGTGCGCGAGCCCGGCGAGGTGGACCACCGTTGCACCGGCGGCCTGTTCTGCGCCGCACAACGCAAGCAGGCGCTTCTGCACTTCGCACAGCGCCGTGCCGTGGAGATCGAAGGCCTGGGCGACAAGCTGGTTGACCAACTCGTGGACAGTGGCCTGGTGCGCACCTTGCCCGAGCTCTACAAGCTGGGCTTGCTCAAGCTGGCCGCGCTGGACCGCATGGCCGACAAGAGCGCGCAAAACATCGTCAATGCGCTGGAGAAGAGCAAGACCACGACCTTGCCGCGCTTCCTGTTTGGCCTGGGCATCCGGCACGTCGGCGAGGCCACCGCCAAGGACCTGGCACGCCACTTTGGTGGCATCGACCGCGTCATGGACGCCAGCGTCGAGCAACTGCTGGCCGTGCGCGATGTGGGCCCGGTGGTGGCCAGGAGCATCCGCACCTTCTTTGACCAGCCCCACAACCGCGAGGTGGTGGAGCAGTTGCGCGCAGCCGGTGTCTCCTGGCCGGAGCACGAGCCTTCGGCCGAGGCTGACGCGGCGTCCCTGCCGCTGTCCGGCAAGACGCTGGTGTTGACGGGCACCTTGCCCACCTTGTCGCGCGATGACGCCAAGGCCATGATCGAGGCGGCGGGCGGCAAGGTGGCGGGGTCCGTGTCCAAGAAGACGCACTATGTCATCGCGGGTGAAGAAGCCGGCAGCAAGCTGGAAAAAGCCCAAAACCTGGGCGTGCCCGTGCTGGATGAGGCTGGCCTGTTGGCCTTGCTGGCCGCGGCTACTGAAGCGGCAAGCGATCCAGCGCAAGCAGATCACGGTACAACAAGCTGACGGGCGGAGAAGCCATGGCCATTTGCGAGATCCTGAAGATGGGCGACCCCAGGCTGCTCAAGGTGGCCAGCCAGGTTGAGGCCTTCGACACCTCCGATTTGAACGACCTGATTGCCGACCTCAAGGACACGATGGCTGCCGCGCAAGGTGCAGGCCTGGCCGCACCGCAGATCGGTGTGGACCTGGCGGTGGTGGTTTTTGGTTTTGGCCGCAGCCAGCGCTACCCGGATGCGCCGCCCGTGCCCGAGACGGTGCTGATCAACCCGGTCATCACACCCTTGTCCGACGAGGAAGAAAACGGCTGGGAGGGCTGCCTCTCCGTGCCGGGCTTGCGCGGTGTGGTGCCGCGTTTTGCGCGCATCCGCTACACGGGCTTCGATCAGTACGGCCAGCGCATCGACCGGGAGGCGGAGGGCTTTCATGCCCGTGTGGTGCAACACGAATGCGACCACCTGATCGGCAAGCTCTACCCCATGCGCGTGCGCGACTTCAGGCTGTTTGGCTACACGTCTGTGTTGTTTCCTGAACTGGACGCCCAGGCCGACGACTGATGCCCGGTGGCGCTGTCGTCGATATCAGGCGATATCAGGCATTGTTGGGCCTGACAGGCTGGTAGGCGCAAGCCTGCAGCACCTCCAGCGGCACCACTTCCAGCGCCTTTTCGTGCGTGCAGTCCAGCACCACGGGCGGCGCGACGCCAGCGTTCCAGGCCTGCAGCCATCGCGTCGCACAGACACACCAGCGGTCGCCAGGCTTCAGCCCTGGGAAGCGCCATTCGGGGCGGGGGGTGACAAGGTCGTTGCCCTGGCTCAGCGCGTAGCTCAAAAATTCCTGGGTGACGCGGGCACAGATCACGTGCAGGCCTTCATCCTCACCTCGGGTGCGGCAGCAGCCGTCACGGAAGAAACCGGTCAACGGGGCGAACGAGCAGGCCCGTAAAGGCCCCCCCAGCACATTGCGTCCGGAGGTCAGTTCGATGCTCATGGTACGGCCAGGGTCTTTGATGGGCTCAGATGGGCTCAAGCACGAGATAGCAACTCTCGATGGCGCGAATGCGGTGCACGCCAGTCTGCGGTACATGGGGGCCATGATGACGCGCCAGCCAGGCGCTGCCCCGGTAAAGCACTTCGGCTGTGCCATCAGGCGCCCAGCCGACAACGCTGACTTCCTCACCGACATCCAGGTGCCCCAGCCCCGTCGTGGTGTAGCCCTCGGTATCAATGGGCCCCCGCTTGAGCAGGTGCCGGTGCCAGGCCATCACGCCACCGCCGCCAATGGCCGCTGCAACCAGCAATTGCACATCCTGAGGCAGGTGCGCCCAGGCGCACAAGGCCGCTGCGGCGGCGCCAAAAGCCAGAATCAGAAGGTAAAGCGAACTCGTCAGCATTTCCAAGCTGACAAAGAACCCTGCAACGATCCACCAAAGAGTCGACTCGCTCATTCCGCGTTCACTCCTTTCGGGAGGTGAGTTTAAGTCCTGAAACTGCCCCTTGAACACCCCTGCCGGGTTTCCCCCGAAAACTTGTTCGCCAGATCAAACAAACGGGCCTCCGAAACCCCTAAACTTCGCGGACTTTTTTGATTTCCGCCATTTCCGAGTCCGCCTCGCACCTCAAGGGTTTCTGGCCATGCTGCGTTTCCGTTTTCCCATCGTCATCATTGATGAAGATTTCCGCTCCGAAAACACCTCCGGACTTGGCATCCGGGCGCTGGCCGAGGCCATCGAAAAAGAGGGTTTTGAAGTCCTTGGCGTGACCAGTTACGGGGACCTGGCCCAGTTCGCCCAGCAGCAAAGCCGCGCCTCCGCCTTCATCCTGTCGATCGACGACGAGGAGTTCACCCCCGGGCCCGAGCTGGATCCGGCCGTGCTGAACCTGCGCAAGTTCATCGAGCAGATCCGCTTCAAGAACGCCGACATCCCGATTTACCTGTACGGCGAGACGCGCACCTCCGAGCACATCCCCAACGACATCCTGCGCGAGCTGCACGGCTTCATCCACATGTTCGAGGACACGCCCGAGTTCGTGGCGCGCCACATCATCCGCGAAGCCAAGAGCTACCTCGATGGCCTGGCCCCGCCTTTCTTCAAGGCGCTGATGGACTATGCGCAGGATGGCTCCTACTCCTGGCACTGCCCGGGGCACTCTGGCGGTGTCGCGTTCCTCAAGAGCCCCGTGGGGCAGATGTTCCACCAGTTCTATGGCGAGAACATGCTGCGCGCCGACGTGTGCAACGCCGTGGAAGAACTCGGCCAGTTGCTGGACCACACCGGCCCGGTCTACGAGTCCGAGAAGAACGCCGCGCGCATCTTCAATGCCGACCACTGCTTCTTTGTCACCAACGGCACATCCACGTCCAACAAGATGGTGTGGCACCACACTGTGGCACCCGGCGACATCGTCGTGGTGGACCGCAACTGCCACAAGTCCATCCTGCACAGCATCATCATGACCGGGGCCATCCCCGTGTTCATGACGCCCACGCGCAACCACTACGGCATCATCGGTCCGATCCCCAAGAGCGAGTTCGAGCCGGCCACCATCCGCAAGAAGATCGCTGCCAACCCCTTGCTCAAGGGCGTGGACCCCAAGAAGGCCAAGCCGCGCATCATGACGCTCACGCAGAGCACCTATGACGGCGTGCTCTACAACACCGAGGCCATCAAGGCCACACTGGACGGCTGGATCGACAACCTGCACTTCGATGAAGCCTGGCTGCCGCACGCCGCCTTCCACAAGTTCTATGGCATGTACCACGCCATGGGCAAGGGCCGCGCACGCCCCAAGGAGGCGGTGGTGTACTCCACCCAGTCCATCCACAAGTTGCTGGCCGGCATCTCGCAGGCCTCGCATGTGCTGGTTCAGGATTCGCAGAACGTCAAGCTGGACCGCAACCTCTTCAACGAGGCCTACCTGATGCACACCTCCACCTCGCCGCAGTACGCGATCATCGCGTCGTGCGACGTGGCGGCGGCCATGATGGAAGAGCCTGGCGGCACCGCCCTGGTCGAAGAGAGCATCAAGGAGGCGCTGGACTTCCGCCGCGCCATGCGCAAGGTCGACAAAGAGTACGGCAAGGACTGGTGGTTCAAGGTCTGGGGCCCGGACAAGATCGCCGCCGACGACATCGGCAAGCCCGAGGACTGGGTGCTCAAGGCCAATGAGAAGTGGCACGGCTTCGGTAACCTGGCTGATGGCTTCAACATGCTGGACCCGATCAAGTCCACCATCATCACGCCGGGCCTGGATGTGTCGGGCAAGTTTGCCAAGACCGGTATCCCTGCGTCCATCGTCACCAAGTACCTGGCCGAGCACGGCGTGGTCGTCGAAAAGACGGGCCTGTATTCCTTCTTCATCATGTTCACCATCGGCATCACCAAGGGCCGCTGGAACACGATGTTGACGGCGCTGCAGCAGTTCAAGGATGACTACGACCGCAATCAGCCGCTGTGGCGCGTGGTGCCCGAGTTCTGCAAGAAGTACCCGCGCTACGAGCGCATGGGCCTCAAGGACCTGTGCCAGAGCGTACACGAGGCCTATGCCAAGGGTGACATCGCCCGACTGACGACCGAGGTCTACCTGTCGGGCCTGGAGCCTGCGATGAAGCCTTCGGATGCCTACGCCTGCATCGCCCGCCGCCAGACCGAGCGTGTGGACATCGAGAAGCTGGAAGGCCGCATCACCACGGCCTTGCTGACGCCTTACCCGCCTGGCATCCCGCTGCTGATCCCTGGTGAGCGCTTCAACAAGAAGATCGTGGACTTCCTGAAGTTCGCGCGTGACTTCAACGCAGCCTTCCCGGGCTTCGCCACGGACGTGCACGGCCTTGTGGCCGAAGAGCTGCCTGGTGGCGGCGTGCGCTACTACGTGGATTGCGTGGCCGCAGACTGATCGGGCCCGTGCCGCTCAACTTCGCAGGTTGAGCGCACCAGCCTGGCGGCCGGTGTTCGCGCCCAGTTGGACCTGGGCACTGCCACGGCAGAACTTGCTGCGCATGTCCTGCACCATTTCAGTCAGGATGGGTGCGTCCTTGGTCTGGTCGCGGTAGCGTGTGAGCATCATGTCGGCCAGGTCCAGCAGCTTGGCGTTCAGCGTCTTGGTGCCATGCACCAGCAGGGTCTTGACGCCATCACCGGGTGCGTTGTTTCTGGCTTGCTCCATGGCTCTTTCCGCATGGTCCACGATGGCCTTGTAGGCCACGTGCACGATGTCGTCGTACGGCTTGTAGCGGGCCACGGACATGGCCAGCAGGTCCGTCGAGGGCTTGGAGATGCAAAAGCGTGATGCGAGCCGTTGAACCCAGAGCTCGGCATCCGGCAGCTCCAGCTCGTTGTTGCGCAAGCGGGTGAGCAGGCCCAGCATGTTGCCCGCGGCCTCGAAATCGAAGTCGGGCATCTCGAAGTCGGCCACCATCTCCTTGACCAGGCGCACCACCTCGGCCACCTGGCGCTGCAGCATCAAGGCCAGCACGGTGACCAGGCTGGTCATGCGGCGCAGGCGCCCGCTGTTGGCCTGCTTTTCATAGGCGTGCTGCAAGTTGACCAGGCAGCGCTGCACGCCTTTGTAATCCTTCTGCTCGAAACGGATCTGAGCCAGCATGACCAGGCTCTGGAAGTCGAACATCTTGGATGACACGCCCAGGCTGGTGGCGCGCTCCAGGCTGCGGGCCGCCTCGTCGTTGCGGCCCAGGTAGTAGGCGAGCATGCCGACCTTCTGCAAGCGGCTGATCGACGAGGGGGTGATCTCGGCCGCGTGCTGGTAGGTCTCGTAGGCATCGTCAAACGAGCCCGCCTGCAACTGGGCACGGCCCATCACGTCATAGGCATCGGCAAAGGTGGGGTTCTCTGACAGCAGGCTCTCCAGCGTGCGGCGGGAAGGCTGGGCGTGGCCGCCGTCGAGCTGGGCGCGGGCAATGCCCAGCCGGGCCCAGGGCAAGGCCTTGGTCTGATCGATTGCCTGGAACAGCTTGCGGGCCTCTTCGTGCCGACCCAGGCGCAGCAGCAGCTCGCCCCCGATGCGTGCGGCGTAGACCCAGTACTCGCCGCGATGGGCAAAGCGCTGCAGACACAGCTCTGCGGCAATGCCGAACGCTTCCCGCTCGATGGCCTCGAAGATGCTGCCCAGCACCACCTTGCGGTGACGTGCCATGTGCAGGCGCTGGGCCAGCGTGTTGGAGTTGTGCGGCTTGAGCAGGTAGCTGTCCAGTGCGGACTCGGCCGCTTCTGCCACCTTCACGTAAGAGGCCTCGCCCGTGATCATCACGAACACGGTGGAGTAGGGCAGGAGCTGGGCCCGGCGCAGGTCGTCCAGCAGGTCGGAGCCGGTCATCTTGCTGTCGTCGAAGTGGTAGTCGCACAGCACGACGTCGTAGGCCTGTGTCTCCAGTGCCCGCCTGGCATCGCTGATCTTGGCAGCCTGGGTGATGGTATGTAGCCCCAGATCGGCCAGCATCGCGCGCAGGATGCTGCGCGAGGTCTGGTTCGTGTCGATGATCAAGGCGCGGCACGTGCTCAGGTCGCCCACCGGCATACCAGCGGGCTGCTTGATTTGCGAGACGAAGGCAGGGAGGCTCATGATGTGCCCGACTTTCCCACTTTATCGTCGGGGGTATCCGCGAAAAAGTGAGACCATGACATCATAAATGTCAGGGTAGCCAGAGTTCAAAGCGCGCGCCACCCTCAGGGCGGTTGCGCAACGCGATGCGCCCCTGGCGGTCGCCAGAGCGGTGCGCCTGGGCCACGGCCTTGCACAGATCCGTGCCCAATCCTGTTGACGCGGACGAAGGGTCGGTGGCGCCCAGTCCTGGGCCGTCATCGTCAATGGTGAAGACGAGGAAGCCATCCTCCTGGTGCAAGCTGAGGGTGACCTCCTCGCGCGCGAAGCGGCTGGCATTGTGCAGCGCCGCGTCCAGCGCCATGTGTACCAGGCGTTGGTCAAAGTACCAGTAGGGCGGGGCGTTCTCGGCCACCTGCATGGCCACACGGGGAGAATTGGGCAGGCTCAGTCTGCGGATCTGCCCTGCCCGATACAGCTGCTCCAGCAAGTCCTTGGGGGACTCGTCCTCGCAGTGCGTGAGCATGCCGTCCGCTGCACCATAGACCGTCAGGAACTGCACGAACTGGCGGCGCAACTCGGTGCAGCGCATGTAGGCGCTGTGTGCCATGGCGGGGGAGGGGTCATCGATCAGCGCCTCCAGCTCACCCTCCAGCGACCCCAAGGCGTTCTTGAGGTCGTGGGCGATCAGGGCAAAGGAGGCGGCTTCCATGGTGGCTTCAGATCTGGGCGGGCTGGGTTTGCAGCGCACCCATGGTTTCGCGGAAGTAGCGGCGCATCATGACCACCCGGTCGTTGGCTGGCATCAGCTTTTCCAGGCGGGTGAGGTAGAGCTGCACACGGTCGATCATCTCGTCGTTGTGCTCCTTCTTGAGGCGCAGGGCCATGCAGTTGAGCTGGGCGGCCTGCAGCAAGACACCGGTGTTTTCCGGGTAGGCCTGCACGGCATTCTCGATGGCACGCACCGCATCGTCAATCTTGCTGTCTCTGAACAGCTTGCGGGCATCCTGAACCTTGCTCTCCAGCAGGGCAGAGCCCCCTTCCACGATGTCGCCGACTTTGTCTTCGTGGCCGGTCTCGCGCAAGGTGTTCGCCACCATCTGCTTGATGCGTGGGTTTTCGTGGTCGGCGCTGACGGTGCTGCTCAGCAAGGCAAGCCCAGCCTCCACATTGCCGCTCATCAGCTCGGCCTTGGCCAGGGCGACGGAGGCGAAGTCTGCACGGCCTTTCTGCATGGTTGCGCGGGCTTTTTCCAGCAGTTTCTGGGCTTCATCGGGCCGGCCGGCTTTGGACTCGGCCTGGGCCTGGATGGCCAAAGCCACGTTGCCGAAGGCCGGGTTGGTCTGGTTGGCCGGTGCGGCGTCTTTCAGCACCTTGATGGCATCGGCCGATTCGCCAAGGTCCACCATGGCCTGGGCCAGCATGAGCGTGTCCTGCACCTGGGCCACGACCGAGCCTCGGGTGGCCTTGGTGGCTTTCTGGAGCATGGTTTTGGCGGTGTCCAGGTCACCGTTGCGGTAGGCGCTCTCGCCCGCGACGCGCTGCCTGCGCGCCGATGGGACGATGCTGGCCGCATCACGCAGGACCCACATGGCGGCCTGCGGGTCGCCCTGGGCCTCCAGGGCTTCGGCCACCACGTCATAGGCGGCCACGTTCTTTTCGCCCTCGCGGGACTGGATGATCTGTTGCGCGAGTTTCTTGGCCTCCTCGAACTGGCCGGCAGCTTTATGGGCGCGGGCCAGGCCGAGTTGAGCCCACACCAGCTCAGGGCGCTTTTCCAGCGCCGACAGGTAGATGTTCTTGGCCTCGTCGTTCTTGCCCAGCTTGAGCAAGGTCTGGCCTTTGATCTGCAGGGCCTGCATGAACCAGCGGTTTTGCTGGGCCAGCAACTTGTCGCATTCAAGCAGGACACCAGGTAGATCGTCCTTGCTTTGCTTTTGCGAGATCGGCAGCAGTGCCGCGCGCTTTTCAAGCTGGACCTGAAGGCGGTTGCCAATGTCCGATGCGGTGGTGGGCTTGAGCAGGTAGGCGTCGGGGTGGTGCTCTGTCGCGGAGGCCACAGAGGCATAGCTGCTCTCGGCCGTGATCATGAAGAACAGGCAGTCGGCCGGCAGCAGGCTGTTGTCGCGCAGGAACTCCAGCAGCTGTTGGCCGTCGGTCTTCTGGTTGAGGTTGAAGTCGCACAGGATCAGGTTGTAGCGGCGCTGCTTGATGAGCCTGGTCGCGTCCTCGGCGTTGCTGGCGATGTCCACCTTGGAGATGCCCAGCATGGTCAGGTGGCCCCGCAGCGTGGACTGCTGAACCGGCATGTCGTCCACGATCAGGGCCTGGATATTGGAAAAGTCGGTGGTCTGAATGGCCATGGCGTTCTACTCGGCATGCGTCAACCCTGATCCTTTGTGGACCAGCACATTTCGCATTTCGGCACGACTTTGCACAAACTTGAGGCAGATGACCGAAAACCCATGGCCGGAAATGGAAAAGGCACCCGAAGGTGCCTTTGAATGCTGCCCATACCGGTGCGGCTGGAGCGGGCTTATTTGAAGATGTTCTTCACGCGGTCCGTCCAGCTTTTGGAGTTGGGCGAGTGTTTCTCGCCCCCTTTGCGGAAGGATTCATCCAGCTCCTTGAGCAGCTTGCGCTGGTGCTCGGTGAGCTTGACCGGCGTCTCCACCGAGATGTGGCAGTACAGGTCGCCCGGGTAGCTGGAGCGGATGCCCTTGATGCCCTTGCCACGCAGGCGGAAGGTCTTGCCGTGCTGCGTGCCTTCGGGGATCTCGATTTCCGCCTTGCCGCCCAGGGTGGGCACCTCGATGTTGCCACCCAGCGCGGCCGAGGTCAGCGGGACCGGCACCGAGCAGTGCAGGTCGTCGCCGTCACGCTCGAAGATGTCGTGCTGCTTGATGCGGATCTCGATGTACAGGTCGCCAGGAGGGCCGCCATTGGTGCCCGGCTCGCCGTTGCCAGCCGAGCGGATGCGCATGCCCTCGTTGATGCCTGCCGGGATCTTGACTTCCAGCGTCTTGGTCTTCTTGACCCGGCCCTGGCCATTGCAGGCCGTGCAGGGATCGGGGATGACCTTGCCGGTGCCCTGGCAGTGCGGGCAGGATTGCTGCACGCTGAAGAAGCCCTGGCGCATGTGGACGGTGCCCGAGCCATTGCAGGTCGGGCAGGTCTTGGCGCTGGTGCCGGGTTTGGCGCCAGAACCGTGGCAGATGCCGCATTCGTCCCAGGCGGGGATGCGGATCTGGGTGTCCTTGCCGGCGGCGGCTTCTTCCAGCGTGATTTCCATCGCGTAGGAGAGGTCGCTGCCGCGGTAGACCTGAGGGCCACCACCGCCACCACCACGGCGGCCACCGCCGCCCTGGCCGAAGATGTCGCCAAAGATGTCACCGAAGGCATCGGCGAAACCGCCAAAGCCTTCAGGGCCACCACGGCCGCCGCCCATGTTCGGGTCGACGCCGGCGTGGCCGTACTGGTCGTAGGCCGCCTTCTTCTTGGGGTCCGAGAGCATCTCGTAGGCCTCTTTGACCTCCTTGAACTTCTCTTCGGCTTCCTTGGCCTTGTCCCCCTGATTGCGGTCAGGGTGGAACTTCATGGCCAGCTTGCGGTAGGCCTTCTTGATGTCTTCGTCGGACGCACCCTTGGTGAGCCCGAGGACTTCGTAAAAATCGCGTTTTGCCATGATCTTGATGTCCAGATCCGACAAAGGCACAGGGCGTGAGCGCGCGGCTCACACGACCTGTGCCCTGTCGGCTTACGGGTGAACCCGATTAGTCCTTCTTGACTTCCTTGAACTCGGCGTCGACCACATTGTCGTCGGCGGGCTTGGCCTGTTCGGCGCCAGCGGCACCTTCGGCACCGGGTGCACCGGCAGCGCCTTGGGCAGCCTGCATGTCGGCGTACATCTTCTCGCCCAGCTTCTGGCTGGCGGTCATCAGGGCATTGGTCTTGGCCTCGATGTCGTCCTTGTCCTCACCCTTGAGGGCTTCTTCGACTTCCTTGATCGCGGCTTCGATCTTTTCCTTCTCGGTCGCATCCAGCTTGTCGCCGTACTCGGTCAGGGACTTGCGCACGCTGTGGACCAGGCCGTCGCCCTGGTTCTTGGCCTGAACCAGCTCGAGCTTCTTCTTGTCTTCGGCGGCGTTGAGCTCGGCATCCTTGACCATCTTCTGGATCTCGTCTTCCGACAGACCCGAGTTGGCCTTGATGGTGATCTTGTTTTCCTTGCCGGTGCCCTTGTCCTTGGCGCTCACGTGCAGGATGCCGTTGGCGTCGATGTCGAAGGCCACTTCGATCTGGGGCACGCCACGCGGTGCGGGCGGGATGCCTTCGAGGTTGAACTCGCCCAGCATCTTGTTGCCCGAGGCCATTTCACGCTCGCCCTGGAAGACCTTGATGGTCACGGCAGGCTGGCTGTCGTCGGCGGTCGAGAAGGTTTGCGCGAACTTGGTCGGGATCGTGGTGTTCTTGGTGATCATCTTGGTCATGACACCGCCCAGGGTTTCGATACCCAGGGACAGCGGGGTCACGTCCAGCAGCAGCACGTCGGTGCGGTCACCGGCGAGCACCTGGCCTTGCACGGCGGCGCCCACGGCCACGGCTTCGTCAGGGTTCACGTCCTTGCGGGGTTCCTTGCCGAAGAATTCCTTGACCTTGTCCTGCACCTTGGGCATGCGGGTCATGCCGCCGACCAGGATGATGTCCTGGATGTCGCCCACGGACACGCCAGCGTCCTTGATGGCCATGCGGCAAGGCGCGATGGTGCGCTCGATCAGCTCTTCAACCAGGCTTTCCAGCTTGGCGCGGGTCAGCTTGACGTTCAGGTGCTTGGGGCCGGTGGCGTCTGCCGTGATGTAGGGCAGGTTGACGTCGGTCTGCGTGTTGCTCGACAGCTCGATCTTGGCCTTTTCAGCGGCTTCCTTCAGGCGTTGCAGGGCCAGCACGTCCTTGGACAGGTCAACGCCTTGTTCCTTCTTGAACTCGGAGATGATGAAGTCGATGATGCGCTGGTCGAAGTCTTCGCCGCCCAGGAAGGTGTCGCCGTTGGTCGACAGCACTTCGAACTGCTTTTCGCCGTCCACGTCGGCGATTTCGATGATGGACACGTCGAACGTGCCGCCACCCAGGTCATACACGGCGATCTTGCGGTCACCGGCGCCATGCTTGTCCAGGCCGAAGGCCAGTGCGGCAGCGGTGGGTTCGTTGATGATGCGCTTGACTTCCAGGCCGGCGATGCGACCAGCGTCCTTGGTAGCTTGACGTTGTGCGTCGTTGAAGTAAGCCGGCACGGTGATGACGGCCTCGGTGACTTCTTCACCCAGGTAGTCTTCGGCGGTCTTCTTCATCTTGCGCAGCACTTCGGCCGACACTTGAGGAGGCGCCAGCTTCTTGCCGCGCACTTCAACCCAGGCGTCGCCGTTGTCGGCAGCCGCGATGGTGTAGGGCATCAGGTCGATGTCCTTTTGCACTTCTTTTTCGGTGAACTTGCGACCGATCAGGCGCTTGACCGCGTACAGCGTGTTCTTGGGGTTGGTCACAGCCTGGCGTTTGGCCGAGGCGCCAACCAGCACTTCACCATCTTCCTGATAGGCGATGATCGACGGCGTGGTGCGTGCACCTTCGCTGTTCTCGATCACCTTGGTGGTGTTGCCTTCCATGATGGCCACGCACGAGTTGGTGGTGCCCAGGTCGATACCAATGATCTTGCCCATTTAGATAGCTCCTATCGAATTTGCTTTGGAAGCCCGCTTGATTGAAGTCGGCTCCCGCTTGTTGTCTGATATGTGAACGACCGTACGCTTTTCAAGTCCCTGTTCGGACAAAACAGGGCGGTATGGGTCGATTTCCTGTTTATTTATTTGGGTGCAGCCACGGTGACCAGGGCAGGGCGCAGCACGCGATCGGCAATGGAGTAACCCTTTTGCAGCACGCCCACCACGGTATTGGCCTCCTGGTCGGCAGGCACCATGCTGATGGCCTGGTGGATATTGGGGTCGAACTTCGTGCCGGCGGGCGGGTTGATCTCCAGCACCTTGTTGCGCTCCAGGGCCGAAGCCAGTTGGCGCAACGTGGCCTGCACGCCTTCCATCACGGTTTCGACGGGGGTATCAGGCTTGGCGGCGTGGGTGGCCAGGGCAGCTTCCAGGCTGTCGCGCACGGGCAGCAGGCTGTCGGCGAAGGACTCGACCGCGAACTTGCGGGCCTTGCTGATCTCTTCTTCCGAACGGCGGCGGATGTTTTCACCTTCGGCCTTGGCGCGCAGGTAGGCGTCGGACACCTCGGCATGCTTGGCGATCAGTTCGGCCAGTTGCTGCTCGACGGGAACGTAGCCGACTTCTTCAGGCGCGCCGGGGGTGCCGGGTTCTGCTTGGTGCTCAGGGGTGGCAGACGTGTCGCTCATCTCGCTTCTTCTCGAAATTAAGGTTTGTTGATTGCGAAAACCATGCGCATGTCAGGGCAGGGGCGCCCATTTCAAGCCTGGGATTCCAATAAATTTGTAACAAGGCCAAGCGTGGGATTGTCGCAGGCCTTTGGTCCGCCGAGCTTGATCTGGCTGGGGATTTTTCGGACGGGCCAGTTTGCGCCTGTTCGTCGCTGTTTGTCGCTACTCGTCGATGCTGGCGGACCAGCGTTGCCAGTCGGCGAGTTGGCGGCGGTCGCGCTTGGTGGGGCGGCCTTGCTCGATGCTCTCTGCCGGCTCGCCGGCCAGTTTGCGCTGCTCGGTGAACATTGCCTTGCGGGCGATGCTTTCGGCGGTTTCTTCGTAGAGTTGCTGGGCTTGCGGGGCGGGGCCACGCACGGTGCTCAAGGCCCGGATGACGACGGTGCGGGTCAGGGCACCCTGGCGGATGTCAACGCGGTCGCCTGTTTTCAACTCGCGCGAGGGCTTGGCCACCTGGCCATTGACCTGGATGCGGCCCTTGTCGATGTCTTCGGCGGCCAGGCTGCGGGTCTTGTAAAACCGAGCGGCCCACAACCATTTGTCCAGTCGCAGGCGTTCGGCCAATCCAGGCAGGGAGCGGGTGTCTTCTTTCATCGTCAGGTGTGACTTTACTGCGCGTTGCCGCCTCGTGTCATCCGGCGCACCAGGAAGCGGGCTGGGTCGAGCGCATCACGCAGGTCCACCTCCACGGGGCAGGGGGAGCCGGTCACCCAATGGGCGAGCAGTTCGGCGGCCAGGCAACTCCAGGTGATGCCGCGTGAGCCCAGGCCGGTCAAGGCATACAGCCCACCACGTTCCCCGCGCTGGCGTGGGATCAGGCGGACCTGGTCCAGCCGGCGGTGTTTTTGGGCCGATGTGGTTGGTGATGCCAGGCGGGCCTGACTCCAGGGCAGGGCGCCAACCAGGGGCAGGCGATCAGGTGTGGTGGCACGCCAGGCCGTCCGGCCTTGCAGGTGCCCGGGCAAGGCGGCAGATTCGGGCCACTCGGGTGCGGCACCCAGTCGCGCGGCCTGACGCAGGTTGTGACGGTGGTCGGCTTCGCGCACGGCAGGGTCGTCATCGTGGTGCTGGGTGGTGGCGCCGCACAACAAGGTGTCATCGGGCAGGGCCAGCACGTAGCCACTGCCAGCCACCGGCAGCAAGGGGCGCTTGAAGCCGGCCGGTGAGTTCAGCGGCATGTTGGAGATCTGGCCTCGTACCGCACTCAAAGGCAAAGGGTGCACGGCATGCTCGGCAGGCAGGCTGCCCAGCAAGGCGGAGGACTGCGTGGCGCTGCAGATTACCAGCGTGGGGGCTGACGCCAGCGCTGCGCCTTGATGCAGTGCCTGCCAGTCACCCTGCTCAGTCTGCCGGATGGCGCTGACCTGCTGGCCCCACAGGCACTGCAACAAGGGTTGACCGGCGCGTTGGAGCGCCTGAGCGGACTTCAACATCAAGCGGGCCATGCCTGCGGGATGCAGCCAGCCGCCTTGATGAAACAGCCAGCCGCCGCTGTCCACGGGCAGGCCCGAGAGGGCCTGCGCCTGGGCCTGATCCAACCATTGAACGTGATCGGGCGGCAGGGTTTGCCGCGTGAGCCAGTCGCGTGCCTGCTCGGGTGTGGTCTTGGCGTCCAGCCTGAGCAGGCCGTCAGCCTGTCCTGCCAGGAGGCCTTCGTCGATCCACGCTGCTGCCTGGCGCCAGGTGGCCATGGCTGCGGCACGGTGAGCTCGTGCGTGGATGCCATCTTCTGCATGCAGCACGCTGTGGAACATGCCGCCCGGGTTGCCTGAGCCTTCTTCTGCAGGGCCCTCGTGCTGGTCAATCAGGGTCACACGCCAGCCCTCCAGGCACAGGGCGCGAGCTGCCGCGCACCCCGCCAGGCCCGCACCGATGACGATGGCGTGGCGGTCTTCATCTCGATCGGGCGGTGGGTGCCAGCCTCCTGCTTGCAAGGGCGGCGTGAAGCGAGGCTTGTAGACCGCGCGCAGCATGTGGGGCTTGTAGGCAAAGCCCTGGATGCGCTCGACCTCGAAGCCCGCGCTGGTCAATACGTCGCGAACTGGCCGCGCGCAGGACCAGGTGGCGGCTGTGCACCCGGGAGCTGCCAGGCGGTTCAGGCGAGACAGCAGGCCCTCGTCCCACATCTGTGGGTTCTTGGCCGGTGCGAAACCGTCCAGGTAGAAGGCATCCACACTGGCGACAAGGCGGGGCAGCAGGTCGGCCACATCGCCCAGTCCCAGGATCAGGCTCACGCGCTGCCCGGACGATTGCTCAAGCGGGTTGGCGCCCTGATCGGCCCGATCAAAGTGCAAGCAGTGCATGCCCGGTGTGAGTGCGGGCCAGGCCTTGACCAGTTGCTGCGCCAGTTCGAGGCGTGCCGCGCGGTCGGCCGCGCTCATCTTGTTCAGGTCGACCACGGAATCGTGAGTCGCCTCATGCGTGCCTTCACCCGTGTCGGGGCTCGGCAGGCCGTGCACCTGAGCCAGGTCTTCTCGGCGCAGGGGGTGCTTCTCGATCGACATGAACACCAGGTGATCGCAGCGCTGCGGGTCGGCGCGCCATGCGGCCCAGGTCGCCAGGAAGTTGTTGCCCAGGCCAAAGCCGGTTTCCAGGATCACGAAGCGGGTGCGCCCTTGCCATCGTCCAGGCAGACCATTGCCGGCCATGAAGACGTGCTGGGCCTGTGCCCATGCACCCACAGCGGGGTGATACAGATCGTCATACAGCGGCGAGTAGGGCACACCCGCCGCATAGCCCTCGGAGACCTCCCCAAGGGCTGCGGGCAACACCGTCATTGCTTACTGGGCCACCCAGCCACCATCTACGTTCCACGCCACGCCACGCACGTTGTCCGCACCTGGCGAGCACATGAACACGGCCAGATCACCGAGTTGCTCGGGCGTGACGAACTGCAGCGAGGGTTGCTTCTCGCCCAGCAGGTCCTTCTTCGCTTCGTCGATGGTGATGCCGCCCTTGGCCGCACGGTCGTCGATCTGCCTTTGCACCAGCGGGGTGAGCACCCAACCTGGGCAGATGGCATTGACCGTGACACCGGTGGTGGCGGTCTCCAGTGCCACCGACTTGGTCAGGCCAATCAAGCCATGTTTGGCCGCCACATAGGCTGACTTGCCAGCAGAGGCCACCAGGCCGTGGGCCGAGGCCAGGTTGATGATCCGGCCCCAGTTCTTGGCGCGCATGCCAGGCACGGCCAGGCGCATGGTGTGAAAGGCCGAACTCAGGTTGATGGCGATGATGGCATCCCACTTCTCGATGGGGAAGTTCTCGACATTGGCCACGAACTGGATGCCGGCGTTGTTGACCAGGATGTCCACGCCGCCAAACTCGGCCTGGGCATAGGTGAACAGCGCTTCGATCTCGGCGGGCTTGGACATGTCTGCCCCGTTGTAGCCCACCTTGATGCCATGGGCCTGGCCCGCGGCCATGACAGAAGCCTTGGGCGCCTCGACGTCGCCAAATCCGTTCAGAATGATGTTGGCGCCCTGCGCAGCCAGCTTTTCAGCGATCCCCAGACCGATCCCACTGGTGGAACCTGTCACGAGGGCGGTTTTTCCTTTCAACATCTCGGGCCTCCTGTCGGCAAGAAGAAACACAATGTGGACTGGCCCATTATCTGACGACACACCCAAGCGTATTGCCATGACCAGCACTCAAATCGACACATCACCTGCATCCACCATCGAGCCGGTCCTCAAATATGTGACCTGCCCTGGTGCGAGCAAGACCGATGCCCAGACGCACCGCATGGCTTACTGGCAGTGGGGTGACGAGTCCAATCCGCGCATCCTCATCTGTGTGCATGGCCTGAGTCGTCAGGGCAGGGACTTTGACAGCGTGGCGCGCAGCCTGTGCGGGCAGTATCAAGTCATTTGCCCGGATGTGGTGGGGCGTGGCCATTCGGATTGGCTGGCCGACCCCAAGGGCTACCAGGTGTTCTCGTATGTGGCCGACATGGTTGCCTTGATGCAACAGTTGCGCGCGCAGGTCAAGGCCACCGCGCCCCTGGACATCGACTGGCTCGGCACCTCCATGGGTGGCCTGATCGGGCTGGGCTTCTCGACCCTGCCGCCTGAAGTCAGCGGCGTGAAGTTGCGTAAATTCGTGCTCAACGACGTGGGCCCCAAACTGCGTTACGAAGCCATGGTGCGCATTGGTGAGTACCTGGGCCAGCCCATGCGCTTTGACAGCGAGCAGCAAGCAGCCGACTACCTGTGGAGCATCTCCACGGGCTTTGGCCCCCACACGCCTGAACAATGGCTGGCCTTGTCTCGCCCCTTGCTGCGCCCGGCGCCCGACGGCCAGGGCCTGGTGTTGCACTACGACCCGGCGCTGGCTGAGCCCTTCAAGACCATCACGGAAGAAAGTGCCGTCAGCGGTGAGGCCATGCTGTGGCAGGTGTATGACGCCTTGACCTGCCCGGTCCTGCTGCTGCGTGGCAAGAACTCCGACTTGCTCGACCACGACACCGCCACGTCCATGACCCAGCGCGGCCCCAAGGCCCAACTCATCGAGTTTGACGGGGTTGGTCATGCCCCGATGTTGAACAACCCGACTCAACTTGATCCCCTGAAGAAGTTTTTGCTTGCATGAAAACTGGTCTCCTGAACCCGGTCACGTCGAACACCGATGCCCATGCTCACGCGCCCATCGTGGAGTTGGCAGAGATGGCGCCTGGCGTCGAGTCGGGTGCGCAGCAGCCGGGCGGCTCGCTGCCAGATCAGCTGCTGGGCAGGGCGCGTGCGTTTGCCGAGCCCCTGCTGACTGGTCAGCGCTTTGACACCGGTGAAGATGCCCTGGCCCATGCCGATGGGGTGAGCTTCATCCTGCAAGGCATTGGTGCGCCGCCGTCCTTGAGGGCGGCCGCTTACCTGGTGTATGCCAGCGTCTATCTCAATCAGCCCGAGGATGTGATCGCGCGTGCGTTCGGGCCGGATGCCGCAGGCCTGGTGGCCCACACGCGCAAGCTGGTGCAGATCCAGCGCAATGCCCGCGACGCCATGGGCGATGAGTCCGAGGGTCCTTTGCCTGCCGAGCAGGTGGAGCGCATCCGCAAGATGCTGCTGGCTTTCTCGCGGGACCTGCGCGTGGTGCTGCTGCGCCTGGCCTCGCGCCTGCAAACGCTGCGCCACTATGCGCAAAGCAAGCTGCCTTGCCCGCGTGCCTTGGCGCGCGAGTCCATGCAGGTGTTCGCGCCGCTGGCCAACCGTCTGGGCATCTGGCAGATCAAGTGGGAGCTGGAGGACCTGTCCTTCCGCTTCCTGATGCCCGATGCTTACAAGGACATCGCCAAGTCATTGCACGAAAAGCGGCTTGAGCGCGAGCACCACATCGAGCAGGTGCGCGATCAGCTGGCGCAGGCCATGCACGATGCGGGCATCCATGCGCAGGTGCAGGGGCGCCCCAAGCACCTCTACAGCATCTGGAAGAAGATGCAGGGCAAGGGCTTGTCCATCGACAAGGTGTTCGACATCCGGGCCCTGCGTGTGATCGTGGATGATGTGCCCGCGTGTTACGCCGCGCTCAGCCGTGTCCACGAGGTCTGGCACCCTGTGGCCGACGAGTTCTCGGACTACATCGCCCGGCCCAAGCCCAATGGCTACCAGTCCTTGCACACCATCGTGAAGGACGAGCAGGGCCGCTTCATCGAGGTGCAGATCCGCACCCAGGCCATGCACGACCACGCTGAAAGCGGCGTGGCGGCGCACTGGGCCTACAAGGAGGCGGGCACCAAGGGCTATGCAGGCGTGCAGGCCGCGGGCGATTTTGAGAGCCGTGTGGCCGAGGCGCGCAAGACGGTGCTGCGCCAGCTGCTGGCCTGGGAGCGAGACCTGGCTGCGGCAGATGGCGAGCAACAAGGCTCGGCGGGCAGCGGCCTGTTCGAGGACCGCATCTACGTGTTCACGCCAGGCGGGGAGATCATCGACCTGCCGGCCGGCGCCACCCCGATCGACTTTGCCTACACCCTGCACACCAATCTGGGCCATCGTTGCCGTGGCGCCAAGATCGACGGTGCCATGGTGCCCTTGAACACCGCCTTGCAAAGCGGGCAGACCATCGAGATCGTCTCCGTCAAGGATGGCGGCCCTTCCATGGACTGGCTCAACGCCGACCTGGGCTACCTGCGCAGCCACCGTGCGCGCTCCAAGGTGCGGGCCTGGTTCAATGCGCTGGCGCAGCAAGCTTGCATCGCGCGTGGCCGGGAAGCCGTTGAAAAGCTGCTGCAACGCGAGGGCAAGACCGCGACCAAACTTGAAGATCTGGCCGCGAGCCTGGGCTTTCGCAATGCCGATGCCTTGTTCGATGTGGTGGGCAAGGACGAATACTCGCTGCGCAACATCGAGCAGCATCTGCGCCCGGCCGAGCCCGAGCCTGATCCCGATGAGTTCCTGGCGCATCGCCTCTCGAAGGGTGATGCCAAGCTGGGTGGTGGGGAAGGCCGCGGTGTGCTGGTGGTCGGCATGGACTCGCTGCTCACGCAGCTGGCACGTTGCTGCAAGCCCGCACCACCCGATGCCATTGGCGGCTTTGTGACCCGGGGCAAGGGCGTGGCCGTGCACCGACTCGATTGCAGCAACTTCAGGCAAATGGCGGGGCGTCACGCCGAGCGCATCATCCCGGTCACCTGGGGACGCCAGGCCACCGCGGCCTCTGCGCAATATGCGGTGGATGTGATGGTGGAAGGGCATGACCGCACCGGGCTCTTGCGCGATGTGTGCGATGTGCTGGCACAGGGCAAGATCCACGTGCTGTCCCTGCACAGCCAGGTGGTGCGCGAACGCATCACCATCACCTTGACCGTGCAGACGGCCGACACCGCCAGACTGGGGGCGATGTTGGCAAAAGTGTCACAAATCAACGGTGTCTTGCGTGCACGCAGAAAATGATGCTATAGTCATGGTCTTGCAGGCGCTTAGCTCAGTTGGTTAGAGCACCACCTTGACATGGTGGGGGTCGTTGGTTCGAATCCAATAGCGCCTACCATCACCTTCAGTGATGGGACCAAATTGTCGTTGCCAGATACCCCTCTACCGGCCTCCCTACCAAGGGCTTAGCTGGCAAAACCGAAAACCGCTCACAAGGCGGTTTTTTTATTTCCGGCGTTTGTCTCCAGTGTTGTGCCAGATGTCGTGCACATGGTCGTGTCACGTGCTCGGGCGAGAATGCGCTTTTCTCAAGACGAACACGGAGGGGCCATGCGGAAGTGGCTGGTGCGTGGCCTCATGCTGGGGCTGACACTGTTGATGGCGCTCGGAGGCGCCTGGTTCATCATGGCGCACGCCGCCAATGCCGATGCAGAGCCTGTTCCGCCGGAGCTCGCCCGCGAAGCATTCAAGCGCAGCGTGGTCTGGATGAGCGCGCATGAGCAAAAGGTGCTGGGCGATGGCAATGCGGCCTTGTGGTGGATGGTCAGCACGGCGGCAGAGCGCTCGGGTGACCCCAGATTGCAGTCGCTGGTCAAGCGCTCTATTGAGCTGTCTTACGGTGGGGCGAACGCCACATCACCGTGGCGCAGGCTGGTCGAGCCGGGTGCCAGCATCGAGTTGCGCGACCGCATGATCGAGGGGTTGCAACCCTATCAGCGCTTTTATTACTACTCGGCCACCTGTCGGCCAGTCGAGGCGGACCAGAGCGGCTTGGGCTCCGAGCAGTTCATCGAAGGCAATGTGTGCCAGCCGATGTGGCGCAAGGTGCTGCTGAGCGACAACGTGTGTACAACGCACCAGTTGCTGGGCATTCGCATGGCCAGGCGTTCGGGTTGCCCGTTGAGCCCCCAAGTCGCTGCACTGGAGTCGGAACTGATTGACGACATTGCCCTGCAGTTGCGGCTTGATCCGGTCTTTCGGGACGCCTACATCCAGCGCGTGCTGACCATGCAATGGGTGGCGGGCCCGCAACATGTGAAACCCATCTGGCTCAGGCGCGTGCTTCAGGCCCAGCGTGCCGACGGCGGCTGGAGTGGTGACCGCTTTCTGCTCGGCCTGCCTGGCTGGTTGCAGCCGGCTGCATTCAGACAATGGATGAGCGCGATCATGCCCAGCCGCTTCCCAGCCGGGGAGCCCGAGTCCGAGTTCCATGCAACGGCACAGGGGCTGCTGCTCATGGCGCTGGCCATGAGCCCGCCACCTGCAAGCGTGTCGGATCGGTAACGGCTGCGAGGCAAGATGGCGCCGATCACGGCCGCAGGCGCCATTACGCTCCTACAATGCACTCAACCTAAAGGAGACGGTCATGAGCGCAGCCCCGAAAAGTCGCCGCACGAACGCCGAAGACGGCGACGCGTTGCCGCCGGAAGGTGAGGCAGCGGCCGAGGCGCCTGTCGGAGTGCGTGCGATCAAGAAGTACCCGAACCGTCGCCTCTACGACACCCAGACCAGCAGCTACATCACCTTGTCTGACGTCAAGGACATGGTCATGGCCTGCGAGCACTTTGTGGTGGTCGATGCCAAAAGCGGTGAAGACATCACCCGCAGCATCTTGCTGCAGATCATCCTGGAAGAGGAAACGGCCGGCGTGCCGATGTTCTCGACCCAGGCGCTGGCCCAGATCATCCGCTTCTATGGCCACACCATGCAGGGGCTGATGGGCAACTATCTGGAACAGAACATCCAGTCCTTCATCGACCTGCAATCGCGCCTGACTGAAAACTCGGTGATCAACCTGCAGAACCCGCTGATGCAGAACTTCATGGGCGGCTACATCGAGCAGTCCCGCCAGATGTTCACGCAGATGCAGGAGCAGATGAGCAAGCAGGCTGAAACCTTGATGGGCAATCTGGGCGCTGGCCTGACGCCCAAGAAATAAGCCCCAGCCTCTCCTGGCTGTGCGTCAGAGCAGAGGCGCAAGGACGGCCCACACCTGATCCAGCATGATCGGGTGCCCCTTGGGCAGCGGATGAATGCCGTCAGCCTGGAACCAGTCACGCGCATCGGGCCTGTCGGCAATGCCTTTGAGCAGGAAGGGCACCAGGGCGGTGTGCCTGTCCTTCGCCAACTGCGTGAACATGGCTGAAAAGTCTTCCGTGTAGCGCTTGCCGTAATTGGGCGGCACCATCATGCCCACCAGCACGACCTGCGCGCCAGCTTGCTGGCTGGACTGGATCATGGCCAGCAGGTTCTCCCGGCTGCTCTTGAGCGACAGGCCTCGCAGTGCATCGTTCGCGCCCAACTCAATCACCACATGCGTGGGCTTGTGTTGCTGCAACAGCGGCCCCAGGCGTGTTCGCCCACCCGACGTGGTCTCTCCGCTGATGCTGGCGTTGACGACCTCGCTGGCCATACCTTTGTCTTTCAAGCGGGCCTGCAGCAGGTTGACCCAGCCTTTGCCGCGAGGCAGGCCATACTCGGCAGACAGGCTGTCGCCCATGACCAGAATCGTGTTGGTGCGCGCCTTGGCTTGCGCCATGCCCATTGCGGTCAACAACCCCGTGGCAGCCAGGATCAGCGCGCGTCGCTTAAAGTCGGTCTTGATCTGATTCATCTTTCGAGCCGAAGGCTTTCCAACGTTCGAGCACATGACGTCCATTGCATCCAGCCAGACCCCATCGCCCGCGCCAGCCATCGTTGTGCACGACCTCAACAAGGTGGTCGAGGACTCCAGTGGCCCCTTGACCATTTTGCACAATATCTCGCTGACGGTGCCGGCTGGCGAGTCGCTGGCCATTGTGGGGGCATCAGGTTCGGGCAAAAGCACGTTGTTGTCACTGCTGGCCGGGCTGGACACCCCCACCAGTGGCCAGGTGATGATGTGCGGGCACAGCTTGTTCGACATGAGCGAAGACGAGCGTGCCGCGCACCGCGCCAGTCATGTGGGTTTCGTTTTCCAGAGCTTTCAACTCATCGCCCACCTCAGCGCGCTTGAAAACGTCATGCTGCCGCTGGAGCTGCGCGGCGACCGCGAGGCCCGGCGCAAGGCGACCGCCATGCTGGAGCGCGTGGGGTTGGGCGCCCGGCTGCGCCACAGGCCTGCGCTGCTGTCAGGCGGTGAGCAGCAACGCGTGGCCCTGGCTCGGGCCTTTGTCATGCACCCAGCCATCCTGATGGCCGACGAGCCCACCGGCAGCCTGGACCACGCCACGGGGCAGTCGATCATGGACCTGATGTTCGAGCTCAACCGCGAAAACGGCACCACCCTGATCCTGGTGACGCACGACGTCCACATCGCCCAGCGCTGCCACAGCCAGATCCGGATCAGCGCGGGGCAGATCATCCACGACATCAGCGGTTAGGATGCCGGCATGAGTCTCAAACTGCTATTTGGCTTCCATGCCGTGTCGGTGCGCCTGAAGGTTGCACCCAAGTCCATCCGCGAATTGCACGTTGACGCCACCCGGCGCGATCAACGCATGAAACAGTTTCTGGCCAAGGCCGAAGAGGCGGGCCTGCGTGTCATCGACAGCGATGACGACAAGCTGCAGAAGCTGGCGGGCACGCACCGCCACCAGGGCGTGGTGGCGCGGGTCGAGGCCATCCAGCAGAGCAATTCACTGGACGACCTGCTGGACTCGCTGACCGAGCCCGCACTCTTGCTGGTGCTCGACGGCGTGACCGACCCGCACAACCTGGGCGCCTGCCTGCGCGTGGCCGATGGCGCCGGCGCGCACGCCGTGATCGCTCCCAAGGACCATGCGGTGGGCATCAATGCCACGGTGGCCAAGGTGGCCAGCGGTGCGGCCGAAACTGTGCCGTACTTCATGGTGACCAATCTGGCGCGCACGCTGACTGAGCTCAAGGAGCGCGACATCTGGATCATCGGCACCTCTGACGATGCGCCCCACAGTCTGTACGAAGGCCGTGACTTCAAGGGGCCTGTGGCCTTGGTGCTGGGCGCCGAAGGCGCGGGCATGCGCCAACTGACGCGCAAGCACTGTGATGAGCTGGTCAGCATCCCGATGTTGGGCGGCGTCTCCAGCCTGAACGTGTCCGTCGCCAGTGGCGTGTGCCTGTACGAGGCGCGCCGCCAGCGCTTGGCTTGATCTCATCCAGCAGACGCCGCGGATCCGGCTACGCCGGTCCGCTGGCGTGCCTTGCAGGCCGCGCCAAGACTGAAGCCTTGGCCCTTCGCCAAGCAGGGAACGTCCGCAGGACCTTCCCTGTCTAGGCTCAGCCCCCTTGAGGAGGAGGGACGAAGGCGCTTCGGGGGGGGGTCATCTTCTGAGCCCACCAGCTCAAAGCCCAGGCCACGATCATCAAGGCCAGGCCCAGCCAGTGCAGCTTGCCATAGCCATGCTGGGTCAACACCCAGCCACCGCCCGAAGCTCCCACCGCATGGCCCAGGTAAATGGCCGATGTGTTCAAGGCCATCAGGGCAGGCGCCAGCCGCGGTGACAAACCGCCCAACCGCGCCTGTTGGCCCGAGTTGGTGGCAAAGCCGCTCAGGGCCCATGGCACCAATACCAGGGCGAGCAAGGGCAGGGTATGGCCAAGCGGCCAAGCCAGCAGGCTGAGCACCATCATGCTCAAGGTGATGGTCACGGCGGGTGCCGCCCCCATGCTGTCCACCACGCGGTTGAGCACCAGGTTGCCTGCCAGGGCCAGGCAGCCGAACCAGGCAAACATCAGGCTGATCTGCTCCGGGCCGGCGCCAAACTCATATTTGTAAAGCGGGGCTGCGTAGGCCAGCACCGTGAACTGCCCGGCACTCTGGCATGCGGTCACCAGCACCACGGCCATGAGCAAGGGTGAGCGAAACACCTTGCGCCAGGCGCGCATCGACAAGGCTGGGGGCCGAATGCCGGCAGGCAGGCTTTTGTGCACCATCCAGGCCGCCAGCAGGCCACCGGCTGCCACCAGCATCATGGCCAGTCGCCAGCCCATGCGCTCGCCGATCCATGCAGCCATCGGCATGCCCGCCACCGACGCAATGGACCAGCCCATGAACACAAAAGTGATGTGGCGCCCACGGTGGGCCGGCGTGCTCATGAAGCCCATGGTCGCAGCTGCCTGTGGCGTGAAGATGGCGGCCGACAGCACGGTCAAGGCGCGCAGGGGCCAGAGCCACTCGTAGTCGGGGGCCAGTGCGCACAAGGCATGGCCCAGCGCGTACCAGACCATGGTCCAGGTCAGCAGCTTGCGGCGGTCCATGTGGGCCACGGCCGCGGCCAGCAAGGGTGCGCCCACACCCATCATCACCGCGGCAATGGCAATCAGGTGGCCGCCTTGGGTCACGCTGATGCCCAGTGAGCGTGTCAGGTCATTGAGCGTGCCGCCCACGACCATCACGCCGCAGCCGATCACGAAATTGCCTGCCAGCAGCGCCCAGCGCGCTGCGTTCATGCTCTGACGGGAGAGGGCGCGTTCGAGCTCCAAGTCAGGCGGGCCTCAGTGGTGAACCTTCAGGGCCTCAGGATTGACGATGTTCGTCGGGGTGCCGGCGATGAAATTCAGCAGGTTGTCGAACGCCGTGCTGAACAGCTGCTCGTAGTTGTCTTGTTCAACGAAGCCGATGTGCGGCGTGCACACGGCGTTTTCCAGGCGCAGCAAGGGGTGGCCTTGCAGGATGGGCTCGCTTTCAAACACATCCACCGCGGCCAGGCCGGGGCGGCCGCGATTGAGCGCAGCCACCAGGGCGCCGTCCTGCAGCAGTTCGGCGCGCGAAGTGTTCACCAGCAGGGCAGTGGGCTTCATGCGGCTGAGGTCATCCAGCGTGACCAGGCCCCGCGTGCTGTCAGACAGGCGCAGGTGCAGGCTCAACACATCGCTGGCTTCGAAGAAGGCTTCGCGCGTCGGTGCCGGGATGTAGCCGTCGGCCTTGGCCTTGGCCCGCGAGGCCTCGCTGCCCCACACGGTGACGTGCATGCCAAAGGCCTTGCCATAACCGGCGACGAGCTGGCCAACACGCCCATAGCCCCACACGCCCAGTGTCCTGCCCTTGAGCGACAGGCCCAGCCCGAAGTTCACCGGCATGGACGCCGATTTGAGGCCGGATTGCTGCCAGGCACCATGCTTGAGGTTGCCGATGTACTGCGGCAGGCGGCGCATGGCCGCCATCACCAGCGCCCAGGTCAGCTCAGCTGGCGCATACGGCGAGCCCAGCCCTTCAGCCACGGCAATGCCACGCTGCGTGCAGGCTTGCAGGTCGATGTGGCTGCCCACGGGGCCTGTCTGGCAGATCAGCCGCAACTTGGGCAGCTTTTCCAGCAGGGATTGGGGGAAGTGCGTGCGTTCACGGATCAACACCAGCGCTTCGGCATCACGCAGGCGCACGGCCAGTTGCCCGGTGCCTTTGACCGTGTTGGTGAAGACCTTGGCAGCCAGTCCGTCAAGCTTGTTGGCGCACTGCAGCTTGCGGACGGCGTCCTGGTAGTCGTCGAGGATGATGATGTTCATGGGGCTGTCGGCAGTCCAGCCCGTCATTTTGCTACGGCTGACAACAAACCTGCCCGATAGGGGCAAGATTTGTCTTCACCAGGACGTGACTTTGCCGTGGCGCTGCTCTTCACGGCTCGAAGAGCGGACCGGGAAATGGCTGTCCAGCGCATCCAGGCGCAATTGGGCCTCGATCTGGCCACGGTGGACCGAGATCACGCGGAACACATCGGCACGCAGGTGCCACAGTTCGCGCAAGGAGCGGGCTTGTTCGACCAGGCTGCGGACCTGATTGGCGCGCAGGGATTGCAGATCCCACATCGCGGAGTTGAACTCTGATTTCACTTTGCGCAAGCCCGTGGCGGGTGCGGGTGTGCGAGGCAGCTCATCCATGTCCCACAGCCAGCACCAGAAGCCGGAGGCCCAGGCCTTCCAGAGCGGCCGGCTGCGTGAGAAGAGGGAAGGGGGCACCACTTGCGCCCGACGATGACCCAGGCCAGAAGGCGTGCCCTCGCTGTGAACAAAGGCGTCGTCCGCAGAGGCCGGGCCGCATTTGACCGAAGTCAGCGCGGGGCGGGCTGCAGCCGCTTGTTGTTCAACGGGTGCTGCTGCGTCGTCGTTCGAGAAGAAGAATGAAGCCATGTCGCCCTCAAGGATTGCGCTTTACCCAGCGGTTCGTCCTTGGTATCGGCTGCTTGGGGCGCGGGCTTGAGGGTGCTTGAGACCCGGAACACGTCTCAAAATGGCGTGGTTCTCACACCTTGAAACGTTTGACGATGAACTTGCTCAAGGCGTGAATTTGTCTCAGGCGAGCACAAGCGGGATGGTGCGTGCGGCCTGGCGGGTGGCTTCCTCGGCGCAGGCGGCGGCCAAGGTCTCGCGTGCGCAGCTTTCGCAACGGCCACAGCAGGTGGCGGCGCCCGTCTCCATCTGCAATTCCTCGAAGGAGTCGCAGCCAGCCACGGCCAGGCGCTTGATGTCGCGGTCAGACACGCGGTTGCAGACACACACAATCATGATCACCACCTGGCAAGAGATGCAATGCGTTCATTCTAAATGAGAATGATTCGTATGCAATCACTTGATCAGGTGGTTTGTAGGGGCATTGTTCAGCTGCTCACGTCGCCCATCATGGACTGCAGGTAGTTGGGCAAGCCCACCTTGTCGACCAGATCGATCTGGGTCTCCAGGAAATCGATGTGCTCTTCGGTGTCGTCCAGGATCGCTTGCAGCAGATCGCGGGACACGTAATCGCGCACCGACTCGCAGTACGCGATGCCATCCTTGATCGTGTCTTGCGCGCCGCTCTCCAGCTTGAGGTCGCAGGCCAGGATCTCGGGCACGTCCTCGCCGATCATGATCTTGCCCAGGTCCTGCAGGTTGGGCAGGCCATCGAGTGTGAAGATGCGCTCCATCAGCTTGTCGGCGTGCTTCATCTCGCCGATGGATTCTTCATACTCTTTCTTGGCCAGTTTGTCGAAGCCCCAGTGTTTCAGCATCCGGTAGTGCAGGAAGTACTGGTTGGTGGCCGTCAGCTCATTCTTCAGTTGAGCATTGAGGTGCTCGATGACTTTGGGGTCGCCTTTCATGGAATCCTCACTGATGCAGACGCGTGGCTGCGGGGGTTGATGACTTGTCGGTGACAGGATCGGTTATACTCCTAAGGTTTACCCGCAACCACCCCCCGCCTAGCGAAACCCCCTCGTTTCCTTTACTGGACTCGAACTTGTCACGTCCGTACGACGCGCGTACAGATGTCAAGGGCAGAGCTGGGCGCGCACAACAAACGGAGAATGAACCCGTGCTGCCCGTACTGCCCCAAGCTCTTCTGGCCCTCGCAGACGGCACGGTCTTTCTAGGCACTTCGATCGGCGCTGCCGGTCAGACAGTCGGCGAAGTGGTGTTCAACACCTCGCTCACCGGCTACCAGGAAATCCTCACCGACCCGAGCTATTGCCGCCAGATCGTCACCCTGACGTATCCGCACATCGGCAACTACGGTGTCAACGGTGAAGACGTCGAAGCCTCGAAAGTCCATGCCGCTGGTCTGATCATCAAGGATCTGCCCATCCGCACTTCCAATTTCCGTCAGACCCAGACCCTGTCGCAGTACCTGCAAGCTCAAGGCACGGTCGGCATCGCCAACATCGACACCCGCAAGCTGACCCGCCTGCTGCGCACCAAGGGTGCCCAAAATGGCGCCATCATCGCCTTGCCGGTCGGCCAGGCCGTGACCGATGCGCTGATCGCCGAGGCCATCGCCAAGGCCAAGGCCGCCCCCAGCATGGCTGGTCTGGACCTGGCTCAAGTCGTGTCGCGCACGGAAGTCGAAAGCTGGACCGAAACCGAGTGGAAGCTGGCCAACCCCGAGCTGGATGGCAAGCCAGGCTTTGGCAAGCAGACGGCGCCCAGGTTCCACGTGGTGGCCTATGACTTCGGTGTCAAGCGCAACATCCTGCGCATGCTGGCCGAGCGCGGCTGCAAGGTCACTGTGGTGCCCGCCAAGACGCCTGCTGCCGATGTGCTGAAGTACAAGCCCGATGGCATCTTCCTGTCCAATGGCCCTGGGGACCCCGAGCCTTGCGACTACGCCATCGCCGCCACCAAGGAACTGATCGAAACCGGCATCCCGACTTTTGGCATCTGCCTGGGTCACCAGATCATGGCCCTGGCCTCTGGCGCCAAGACCTTCAAGATGAAGTTCGGCCACCACGGCGGCAACCACCCCGTGAAGGACCTGGACACCGGCCGCGTCAGCATCACCAGCCAGAACCACGGTTTCGCTGTTGACGAGAAGACGCTGCCGGCCAACCTGCGCGCCACGCACATCTCCTTGTTCGACGGCACGCTGCAAGGCCTGGCCCGCACCGACAAACCCGCTTTCTGCTTCCAGGGTCACCCGGAAGCCTCGCCCGGACCGCATGACATCAGCTATCTGTTTGATCGTTTTGTTGCGCTGATGGAGAAGAACTGACATGGCAAAGCGCACCGATCTCAAGAGCATCCTCATCATTGGCGCCGGCCCGATCATCATTGGTCAGGCCTGTGAATTCGACTACTCCGGCGCACAGGCTTGCAAGGCCCTGCGTGAAGAGGGTTACAAGGTCATCCTGGTCAACAGCAACCCTGCGACCATCATGACGGACCCGAACACGGCCGACGTCACCTACATCGAGCCCATCACCTGGCAGGTGGTCGAGCGCATCATCGCCAAGGAGCGCCCTGACGCGATCCTGCCGACCATGGGTGGCCAGACCGCGCTGAACTGCGCGCTCGATCTGCACAAGCACGGCGTGCTGGACAAGTACAAGGTCGAGATGATCGGTGCCAACGAGCACGCGATCGAAAAGGCCGAAGACCGCCAGAAGTTCAAGGAAGCCATGACCAGCATTGGTCTGGACTCCGCCAAGTCGGGCATCGCCCACTCGCTGGAAGAAGCCTGGGCGGTGCAAAAGCGCATCCAGGCCGACATCGGTGGCGCTGGCTTCCCGATGGTGATCCGCCCCAGCTTCACGCTGGGTGGCACGGGTGGCGGCATTGCCTACAACCCTGAAGAGTTCGAGGAGATCTGCAAGCGTGGTCTGGACCTGTCCCCGACCAAGGAGCTGCTGATCGAAGAGTCCCTCATCGGCTGGAAAGAGTACGAGATGGAAGTGGTCCGCGACAAGGCGGACAACTGCATCATCGTGTGCTCGATCGAGAACCTGGACCCGATGGGCATCCACACCGGTGACTCCATCACCGTGGCCCCGGCTCAGACCCTGACCGACCGCGAATACCAGTTGCTGCGCAACGCCTCGCTGGCCATCCTGCGCGAAATCGGCGTGGAAACCGGCGGCTCGAACGTGCAGTTCTCGATCAACCCGGACAACGGCCGGATGATCGTGATCGAAATGAACCCCCGCGTGTCGCGCTCGTCTGCGCTGGCATCCAAGGCCACCGGCTTCCCGATCGCCAAGATCGCCGCCAAGCTGGCCATCGGCTACACGCTCGATGAGCTCAAGAACGACATCACCGGTGGCGCGACCCCGGCTTCGTTCGAGCCTTCGATCGACTATGTGGTCACCAAGATCCCGCGTTTCGCTTTCGAGAAGTTCCCGCAGGCCGACAGCCGCCTGACCACGCAGATGAAGTCTGTGGGCGAAGTGATGGCCATGGGCCGCACCTTCCAGGAATCCTTCCAGAAGGCCCTGCGCGGCCTGGAAACCGGCATCGATGGCCTGACCGAGATCAGCAACGACCGCGAAGAGATCCTGCAGGAAATCGGCGAAGCCGGCCCCGAGCGCATCCGCTTCCTGGGTGACGCCTTCCGCATCGGCCTGAGCCTGGATGAAATCTTCGAAGAGACCAAGGTCGACCCCTGGTTCCTGGCTCAGATCGAAGACATCATCAAGACCGAGGCCGAGGTCAAGGCTCGCAAGCTGGAATCGCTGACCGCCGCCGAGATGCGTTACCTGAAGCAAAAGGGCTTCTCGGATCGCCGCCTGGCCAAGCTGATGGGCACCAACCAGCATGACGTGCGTCGCGCTCGCCACGCCCTGAACGTGCGCCCGGTCTACAAGCGCGTGGACACCTGCGCTGCCGAGTTCGCCACGCAAACCGCCTACATGTACTCGTGCTACGAGACCGAAGGCGGCGAGTGCGAAGCCGAACCCACCGACAAGAAGAAGATCATGGTGCTGGGCGGTGGCCCGAACCGCATTGGTCAAGGTATCGAGTTCGACTACTGCTGCGTGCACGCCGCGCTGGCCATGCGCGAAGACGGCTATGAGACCATCATGGTCAACTGCAACCCCGAGACCGTCTCGACCGACTACGACACCTCCGATCGCCTGTACTTCGAGCCCGTGACGCTGGAAGACGTGCTGGAAATCGTCGAAAAGGAAAAGCCGGTTGGCGTGATCGTGCAGTACGGCGGCCAGACGCCTTTGAAGCTGGCGCTGGACCTCGAAGCCAACGGCGTGCCCATTATCGGCACCTCGCCTGACAGCATCGACATCGCCGAAGACCGCGAGCGTTTCCAGGCCTTGCTGCACAAGCTGGGCTTGAAGCAGCCGCCCAACCGCACTGCCCGTACCGAAGAAGCCGCCCTGGCCCTGGCGCAAGAGATCGGCTACCCGCTGGTCGTGCGCCCGAGCTATGTGCTGGGTGGCCGCGCGATGGAAATCGTGCACGGCGACAAGGACCTGGAGCGCTACATGCGCGAAGCCGTCCGCGTCTCTGACAAGTCGCCCGTGCTGCTGGACCGCTTCCTGAACGACGCTGTCGAGGTCGACGTGGACTGCATCAGCGATGGTGCCGACGTCATGATTGGCGGCATCATGGAGCACATCGAGCAAGCTGGCGTGCACTCCGGTGACTCGGCCTGTTCGCTGCCTCCCTACACGCTGTCGCAAGCGCTGCAGGAAGAGCTGCGTCGCCAGACGGCCTTGATGGCCAAGGCCCTGAATGTGGTCGGCCTGATGAACGTGCAGTTCGCCATCCAGGGCGATGTGACCAAGGGCCTGAATGACGCCACGGTCTATGTTCTGGAAGTGAACCCCCGCGCTTCGCGTACCGTGCCTTACGTGTCCAAGGCGACCGGCCAGCCTCTGGCCAAGATCGCCGCGCGCTGCATGGCCGGCCAGAAGCTGAGCACGCAGAAGTCGTCGGACGGCAAGGCCCCGCGCGAAGTCGTGCCGCCTTACTTCACCGTCAAGGAAGCCGTCTTTCCGTTCAACAAGTTCCCGGGTGTGGACCCCGTCCTCGGCCCTGAAATGCGTTCGACCGGTGAAGTCATGGGCGTGGGTGTCACCTTCGGCGAAGCCATGCTCAAGAGCCAGCTGGGTGCCGGTTCGCGCCTGCCTGAAAAGGGCACGGTCTGCATCTCGGTGAAGGATGGTGACAAGGCTCGCGCCGTGGTCGTCGCCAAGGATCTGGTGGCACTGGGCTTCAGCGTGGTGGCCACCAAGGGCACGGCTGCAGCGATTGCCGCTGCAGGTGTGCCGGTCAAGCCGGTGAACAAGGTCAAGGATGGCCGCCCGCACATCAGCGATGCCATCAAGGCAGGCGAAATCCAGCTGGTCTTCACGACCGTGGATGAAACCCGCACCGCCATCGCCGACTCGCGCAGCATCCGCCAGGCCGCTCTGGCCAACCGGATCACCTACTACACCACCATGGCTGGCTGCGAAGCCGCTGTGGAGGCCATGAAGCACCAGGACGATCTGGTGGTGTATTCGCTGCAAGAGTTGCACGCCAAACTGCACTAAACTGCGAGTTCTGCCTGGGGCATCCGTGCTCCGGGCAGGGATCCAGACAAGCATCCAGTCAAACAGAAGGGCCGCGCCCGGCACCGTCAAAAGATGGTCAAGGTCGCGGCTCCGTTCTTTTGTGTAGCCCTGATCGCGTGTGTGAAGCGCAGGGCACCGATTCGATTCAAGAGAGACGCGCACTATGTCGACCATTCCCCTTACCAAGCTCGGCGCTGAAAAGCTCAAGGAAGAGCTGCATCGCCTCAAGCACGTCGAACGTCCTGCCGTGGTGCTGGCCATCGCCGAAGCGCGCGCCCAGGGTGACCTCTCTGAAAACGCCGAGTACGACGCCGCCAAGGACAAGCAAGGCTTCATCGAGGGCCGCATTCAGGAAATCGAAGGCAAGCTGTCTGCTGCGCAGATCATCGACCCGTCGTCGCTGGACGCCGGTGGGCGCGTGGTGTTTGGCGCCACCGTTGAAATGGAAATCGAAGCCACAGGTGATGTGGTGACCTACCAGATCGTCGGCGACGATGAGGCCGACCTCAAGGAAGGCAAGATCTCCATCGGTTCGCCCATCGCGCGCGCCCTGATCGGCAAGGAAGCCGGCGACGTCGCCACGGTGCAGGCCCCCGGTGGTGCCCGTGACTACGAGATCATCGAAGTCCGCTACGAGTGATCAGCCAGCGCTGTAAGCCATGAAGCTCTTGCGTTTCCAGGCCTGGCTGGCCGCTCTATGGGTTGGCGTGATGGTAGGCGTGGGCGGCGTGGCTGCCCCGAGTGTGTTCATGGTGCTGGAGCGCGAGCTGGCCGGCAAGGCGGCTGGCCGCATGTTCACGCTGGAAGCCAAGCTCACACTGGGTCTGGCCATCGTGAGCTTCATGATCGAGCGCCGCCGCGTGCGTGATCTGGCTGAATCCGGCCAGACCACCACGGTGATGACCGGCAATCTGCTGCTCATCCTGGGCGCGCTGTTCCTGGCGATCTTTGGTGAGTTTGTGCTGCACCCCATGATCGAGGCGGCCAAGGCCGGGCAGCCGGTGGCTTTGTCCTTTGGGGCCTTGCACGGGGTGTCGTCGGCGCTGTACTGGGTGCGCGCCGTCATGGTTGGCTGCCTGGCCTGGCGGCTGACAGCCAACCGAGCCTGACTCAGGCGGGCTTTTTGCTCGTCACGCGCTTCTTGGCGCGCTTGATGAGGCCGCCAGCGGTCACGCGCTGGTTGCCCATGACTTGAACCTTCTTGACCTCAGGGCGGCGCAGGCCACTCTTGGAGAACTTCAGAATCTTGACTTCGCGTGGGCCAGCCCCGCGGTCTTCCCTGGCCTCGGCCTGGGCTTTTTCTGGGATCGGGCGCCACAGCACCAGCAATTTGCCGATATGCTGGATCGGTGCGGCGTCCAGTTGGTCGCACATCTGGGCGTAGATTTCTTCGCGGGCGGCGCGGTCGTCACCCAGCACGCGCACCTTGATCAGGCCGTGAGCCTTCAGAGCGGCATCGGCTTCCTTCAGCACGGCGGGGGTAAGTCCATCTCCGCCGATCATCACGACGGGGTCCAGGTGGTGCGCATCAGCCCGATAGGCTTTGCGCTCGGCAGTTGTCAATTGAATAGCAGGCATCCCTCTATTATCGAGCCATGAAAGTCCAAACGAAAAGCAAAAAAGTGAACAAAGCATGGTTACATGACCATGTCCATGACACTTACGTCAAATTGGCAGGAAAAGAGGGCTACCGTTCGCGCGCTGCCTACAAGCTCAAGGAAATCGACGAGGCACTTCACCTGATCAAGCCCGGTCAGCTGGTGGTGGACCTGGGCGCATCGCCTGGCGCGTGGAGCCAGTACGTGCGCCGCAAGTTTGCGCCCAAGGATGCCGGTACGGGGGGCGCGGCCACCGGCCAGCTCAACGGCACCATCATCGCCCTGGACTTGCTGGATTTCGAACCGGTTGACGGCGTGCAGTTCATCCAGGGCGATTTCCGCGAAGACGAGGTGCTGGCGCAACTGCGCGAGGCCGTCGGCGAGCGCCCGGTTGACGTTGTCGTTTCTGATATGGCGCCCAATTTGAGCGGCATTGAAGTCTCAGATAGCGCGCGTATTGCGCATTTGGTCGAACTTGCCATCGATTTCGCGCAAAACAACCTCAAAAAGGATGGTGCGCTCGTCTGCAAGGTTTTCCATGGCAGCGGCTACAGCCAGTTGGTCGAGCTGTTTCGTGAGCATTTCCGCGTGGTCAAGCCCATCAAGCCCAAAGCGTCCCGAGACAAGTCGGCCGAGACCTTTCTCGTGGGCATCGGGCTCAAATCCCGGTGAATTTTGTTGAAGGCCGTCTTTTAAGTGCCGAAAACAGGTGTTTCACAGGGGCTTGATTTCTGCAGGGTCTCTCTTGACTGTTCTAGAATCGTCCCCATGTACCGCGAAGATTGCGTTTGGCTTATTCAGTCTGATGGGTTTGAGCGTGATTTTTGAAACCTGCCGCGGTGGGTTGATGCATACAGCGTCAGCCGGGGCAGGTGTGAATGGGATGAAGGAGCCGCGGTGAACAATCAATGGTTCTCGAAGATTGCAGTCTGGCTGGTAGTGGCGCTGGTGTTGTTCACCGTGTTCAAGCAGTTCGACCGCGCCAGCACGGGTGGTAGCCAGATCGGCTACTCTGACTTCCTCGAAGAAGTCCGTGCCAAACGCATCAAGAGCGTCACGCTGCAGGAAGGCGGCGGCGGCACCGAGATCATCGCCACCACCACGGACGACAAACGCATCCGCAGCACGGCCACTTACCTGGACCGCGGTCTGGTGGGCGACCTGATCAACAACGGCGTCAAGTTCGACGTCAAGCCTCGCGAAGAGCCCTCGCTCCTCATGAGCTTGCTGGTGTCCTGGGGCCCCATGCTGCTACTGGTCGGCGTGTGGATCTACTTCATGCGACAGATGCAGGGCGGCGGCAAAGGCGGGGCGTTCAGCTTCGGCAAGAGCAAGGCGCGCATGCTGGACGAGAGCAACAACAACGTCACCTTTGCTGATGTGGCTGGTTGCGATGAGGCCAAGGAAGAGGTCAAGGAGTTGGTTGACTTCTTGCGTGACCCTCAGAAGTTCCAGAAGCTGGGTGGCCGCATTCCGCGTGGCGTGCTGATGGTTGGCCCTCCTGGTACCGGCAAGACGCTGCTGGCCAAGTCCATCGCAGGCGAAGCCAAGGTGCCGTTCTTCACCATTTCCGGTTCCGACTTCGTTGAAATGTTCGTGGGTGTGGGCGCGGCCCGTGTCCGTGACATGTTCGAGCAAGCCAAGAAGAATGCACCGTGCATCATCTTCGTGGACGAAATCGACGCCGTGGGCCGCCATCGTGGCGCTGGCCTGGGTGGTGGCAACGACGAACGCGAGCAGACCCTCAACCAGATGCTGGTCGAGATGGACGGCTTCGACACCAATGCAGGCGTGATCGTGATCGCCGCCACCAACCGCCCGGACATCCTGGACCCGGCCCTGCTGCGCCCCGGTCGTTTCGACCGTCAGGTGTACGTGACCTTGCCTGATGTGCGTGGTCGCGAGCAGATCCTGAACGTGCACGTTCGCAAGGTGCCCGTGGGGCAAGATGTGCGTGCCGATATCCTGGCGCGTGGTACGCCTGGCTTCTCTGGTGCCGATCTGGCCAACCTGGTCAATGAAGCTGCCTTGTTCGCTGCGCGCCGCAATGGCCGCGTGGTCGAGATGCAGGACTTCGAAAAGGCCAAGGACAAGATCATGATGGGCCCCGAGCGCAAGTCCATGATCATGCCTGAGGAAGAGCGCAAGAACACGGCTTACCACGAGGCAGGCCACGCGCTGGTGGCCCGTCTGCTGCCCAAAACCGATCCGGTCCACAAGGTCACCATCATCCCGCGCGGTCGTGCGCTGGGTGTGACCATGCAGTTGCCCGAAGGCGACCGTTACAGCATGGACAAGACCCGCATGCTGGACACGATTTCGGTGCTGTTTGGTGGCCGTATCGCCGAAGAAGTCTTCATGGATCAGATGACCACCGGTGCGAGCAACGATTTCGAGCGCGCCACGGCCATTGCCCGTGACATGGTGACCCGTTACGGCATGACCAATGAGCTGGGCCCCATGGTCTACGCGGACAACGAAGGCGAAGTGTTCCTGGGTCGTTCGATCACCAAGACCAACAACATGTCTGAAGAGACCATGCAGAAGGTCGACAAGCAGATCCGCAAGATCATCGACGAGCAGTACGCCACCGCGCGCAAGCTCATCGAAGACAACAAGGACAAGATGCATGCCATGGCCAAGGCCTTGCTGGAATGGGAAACCATCGACGCAGACCAGATCAATGACATCATGGAAGGCCGTGAGCCGCGTCCTCCCAAGGACTGGACGCCTCCCAGCAACCGTCCCAGCGGTGGCAACAAGCCCCCGATGAGCACGGATGGTGCGCCGGCTGCTGTCTGACCACTGGTCCGGCATCCAACCACACGGGGCTTCGGCCCCGTTTTTCATGGGGCCACGCGCTGGGCCCGACATCGAACATGACCATCTGGCAAACCACCCGATTTGACATCGACCTGAGTCGCCCCAGGATCATGGGCATCGTCAATGTCACCCCTGACTCCTTCTCCGACGGTGGGCAGTACCTCGGTGCCAAAGACGCCTTGCAGCAGTGCGAGCGTCTGGTGCAGGAGGGGGCGGACATCCTGGACATCGGTGGCGAGTCCAGTCGCCCCGGGGCGCCCACGCTCAGCCCTGATGAAGAATGGGCGCGCCTGGCAGAAGTGCTGAAGGCGGCGGTGTCACTGGGGGTGCCGGTGTCCGTGGACACCTGCAAGCGCGAGGTCATGCATCGGGCACTTGATGCGGGCGTGGACATCATCAATGACATCCGCGCGCTGGAGGACCCAGGTGCCGAGGCGGTGGTGGCTTCGCATGCGCGCTGTGGCATCTGCCTGATGCACATGCAGGGCGACCCGGCCAGCATGCAGAACCGGCCGACCTATCCCGATGTGGTGGCCGAGGTGAAAGGCTATTTGAAGCAGCGGCTGGACGCGATGCTCGCCCTGGGCGTTCATCCTTCTCGCATCACCCTTGATCCGGGTATCGGTTTCGGCAAGACGCCAGCGCACAATATCGAGTTGTTACAACGTCAGGAAACGCTGCTGGATCTGGGGCGCCCGTTGTTGCTTGGGTGGTCGCGCAAATCGACGCTGGGGCACATCACGGGGCGGCCCGTCGAGCAGCGTCTGGTGGCCAGCGTGGCCGCCGCACTGGCGTCGATCAGCAGGGGGGCTCGCATAGTGCGGGTGCACGACGTCGCGGCCACAGCCGATGCCTTGAAGGTCTGGGTTGCCGCGAATTTGTCAGACTGAAACAGGGCTGCCGGGCGCACAATGCGCCTTCGGGTACAGCGCTATCAAATTTTTAGAACAACATGGCTCGTCAATATTTTGGAACCGATGGCATCCGTGGCACGGTGGGGCAAGCCCCGATCACGCCAGATTTTGTCCTGCGTCTGGGGCATGCCGTGGGCCAGGTGCTGCGCCGCACCGAGAAGCGTCCCACCGTTCTGATCGGCAAGGACACGCGCATTTCCGGCTACATGCTGGAGTCAGCCCTGGAGGCGGGTTTCGCCTCGGCTGGTGTGGATGTGCTGTTGACCGGGCCGCTGCCCACGCCCGGTGTGGCCTACCTGACCCGGGCCTTGCGCCTGAATCTGGGTGTGGTCATCAGTGCATCGCACAACCCTTTTGCGGACAACGGCATCAAGTTCTTCTCGGCCAAAGGCGAAAAGCTGCCCGATGAGTGGGAGCTGGCCGTGGAGGCGGCGCTCAACGATGCCCCCAACTGGGTCGATTCGCCCAACCTCGGCAAGGCCCGGCGCCTGAACGATGCGCGCGGCCGCTACATCGAGTTCTGCAAGAGCACGTTTTCGTCCAACCTGTCACTCAAGGGCCTGAAGCTGGTGATTGACGCCGCCCATGGTGCGGGCTACCAGGTGGCGCCGGAGGTGTTCCACGAACTGGGCGCCGAGGTGATTCCCATCGGCTGCTCGCCCACTGGGGTGAACATCAATGAGGGGGTTGGCGCCACGCACCCCGAGGCCTTGATCAAGGCAGTGGCCGAGCACGGCGCGCATTACGGCATCGCACTGGATGGTGACGCTGACCGCCTGCAACTGGTGGATGCGCAGGGGCGCCTCTACAACGGCGATGAGTTGCTGTATGTCATGGTGGCTGATCGCATCGACCAGGGCGAAGCCGTTCCCGGTGCCGTTGGCACGCTCATGACCAATATGGCGGTCGAGCTGGCGCTGCAAAACCGTGGTGTTGATTTCGTGCGCGCCAAGGTCGGTGACCGTTACGTGCTGGAAGAGTTGGTTTGCCGCGGCTGGCAACTCGGTGGCGAAGGGTCCGGGCACCTGATCGCACTGGACCGGCACACTACCGGTGACGGCATCGTGAGTGCCCTGCAGGTGCTGCAGGCGGTGGCGCGCAGTGGCAAGCGCCTGGATCAGTGGTTGGCGGGCGTGAACCTGTTCCCGCAGCGGCTGATCAATGTGCGGCTGGCACCTGGCCAGGACTGGCGCTCCAGCGGCGCCCTGGCTGATGCGCAGAAAACGGTGCTGGCGCAACTCAATGGTCGGGGGCGCGTGTTGATCCGCCCATCGGGCACCGAGCCACTGCTGCGCGTGATGGTCGAGGCCGAAGACCAGAATCTGGCCGATCAGTGCGCGCAAGCGCTGGCGGACGCGGTCAAGGCCTGAGCACCTCGGCGCATGCTCGCCAAAGAAAAAGCCGGCACGTGTGGCCGGCTTTTTTCATGCCCCGAGCAGGTTCGGTTTATTTCTTGGGCGGTGTCAGCACGCGGTCGATCACGTGGATGACGCCGTTGCTGGCAGGCAGGTCGGCCTTGGTGACCAGGCCATCGTCCACGGTCACGAAATCACCGGCCTTGGCCACGTTCATCTTGGCGCCGGTGGAGGTGGTCAGCGGCTGGCTGCTGTCGATGTCGCCCGATTTCACCAGGCCAGGCACCACGTGGTAGCCCAGAACGGCCTTGAGCTGGGCAGGATCCTTGGCCAGTTTGTCCAGGGTGGCGGCGGGCAGGGCCTTGAACGCTTCATCAGACGGGGCGAACACGGTGACAGGGCCGTTGCCTTGCAATGTGTCCTGCAGGCCAGCTTGCTGGATCAGTTTGCTGAATGTGCTCAGTTCAGGGTTGGCGTTGGCAGCCACGACGACGTTGGCCGGCGTTGCAGCCACGTTGGTGCTGGCGCAACCTGCAAAAGACAGGGTGAGGGCGAGCAGGCTGCTCAGCAGCAGAAGGTGAGGGCGGCGAGTGGTCATAGATAAGGGTCTCCGTACGAGGTGATGGCTCCACCAGAATCCGAGGAGCATGCCGGCACGATAAATTTGTCACATGACGATTGCGTGACGAAAACATGACCCGACTGTCATGAAAATGGTGCGCTGTACGGCCTGTCTTTTTGTGACAAGGCTGAAAATTGCTGTCACATACGCGTCACAATCGCGCTCTAAAGTCCGCCCCATAGAAATCTGTCTGTCACATGACAAGAAAGGCGTAGACATGAGCTTCAAGATGATTCGCACCGCCGCGGCTGTTGCCCTGGCTCTGGTTTCCGGCGCTGCTTTTGCCGAAGACGTCACGGGTGCTGGTGCGACTTTCCCTGCGCCGCTGTACGCCAAGTGGGCCTCGGCCTTCAATACCGCCACCAATGTGCGCATCAACTACCAGTCTGTCGGTTCCGGCGCTGGTATCAAGCAGATCAAAGCCAAGACCGTCGACTTTGGCGCTTCCGACATGCCCCTGAAGGACGATGAGCTGGCCAAGGAAGGCCTGGTTCAGTTCCCCACCGTCATCGGCGGCGTGGTCCCCGTTGTGAACATCAAGGGCATCACGCCCGGCCAGTTGAAGATGACCGGCGAAGTGCTGGGCAACATCTACCTGGGCAAGATCACCAAGTGGAACGACCCCGCTCTGGTGGCACTCAACCCTGGCGTGCCGCTGCCTGACGCCGCGATCGCCCCGGTTCGCCGTGCGGACGGCTCTGGTACCAGCTTCATCTTCACGAACTACCTGTCCAAGGTGAACGCCGAGTGGAAGGCCAAGGTTGGTGAAGGCACCGCCGTGAACTGGCCTACCGGTGCGGGTGGCAAGGGCAACGAAGGCGTGTCGGCTTTCGTGCAGCGCCTGCCCAACTCGATCGGCTATGTGGAATACGCCTACGCCAAGCAGAACAAGATGTCGCACGTGGCCTTGAAGAATGCTGCTGGCAACTTCGTGGAACCTGATGACGCCACGTTCAAGGCCGCAGCCGCTTCCGCCGAGTGGAACAAGTCCTTCTACCAGGTGCTGACCAACCAGGCTGACAAGAACGCCTGGCCCCTGAGCGGTGCCACCTTCATCCTGATGCACAAGTCGCAAGACAAGCCTGCTCAGGCTGGCAGCACCCTGAAGTTCTTTGAATGGGCTTATGTCAACGGCGACAAGACGGCTTCCGAGCTGGAATACGTGCCGCTGCCCGCATCGGTCAAGGACCTGGTCCGCAAGCAGTGGGCTGGCATTGCCGACACGGCTGGCAAGGCCGTTTCGTACAAGTGATCGCCTTGAACTGATGTTCTCTTGAAGCCGGGCACTTGTTCAATAGGTGTCCGGCCTTGTTGTTTCAGCTGATCCTGTAGTACATGACCCGGATGATCCTCGCCGACGGAGGCTTTCGATGACTGCCATTCTTCCCGCTGACATTGATGACGCCGATGTTCCGCCTTCCCGTGGTGTCAAGGGCCGACCTATGACCAATCCTCCCTCTCGACGCGTGATGGCCCCCTGGGCAGATGCGGTGTTTGCGACCCTGGCACGCGCTGCAGCCATCCTGACGCTGGCTTTGCTGGTGGGCATCATCGGCTCGCTGGTCGTGGGTGCATGGCCCGCCATCAAGGCCTATGGCATCAGCTTCTTGTGGCGCACGGAATGGGATCCTGTTCAGGAGCAGTTCGGCGGCCTGGTGATGATCTACGGCACCTTGATGACCTCGTTCATCGCGCTGTTGATTGCCGTGCCGGTGAGCTTTGGCATTGCCATGTTCCTGACCGAGTTGTCGCCTTCGTGGTTGAAGCGCCCGCTTGGCATCGCCGTCGAGTTGCTGGCCGCCGTGCCCTCCATCGTGTATGGCATGTGGGGCCTGCTGGTGTTTGGCCCGCTGCTGGCGACCTATGTGCAGCAGCCTTTGCAGAGCATCACGCAAGGTGTGCCTTACATCGGCGCGCTGTTCAGCGGCCCTCCTGTGGGCATCGGCATCTTGTCGGCAGGCATCATCCTCGCGATCATGATCATTCCCTTCATCGCCTCGGTGATGCGCGATGTGTTCGAAGTGACGCCTCCGCTGCTCAAGGAGTCTGCTTACGGCCTGGGCTCGACCACCTGGGAGGTGGTCTGGAAGGTGGTGCTGCCTTACACCAAGACCGGTGTGGTGGGCGGCATCATGCTGGGCTTGGGGCGCGCGCTGGGCGAGACCATGGCCGTGACCTTCGTGATCGGCAACATGAACCAGCTCAACTCGCTGTCGGTCTTCGAGGCCGCCAACAGCATCACCTCGGCGCTGGCCAATGAGTTTGCCGAAGCGGGTGAGGGCCTGCACCAGGCCTCGCTGGTCTACCTGGGCCTGATCCTGTTCTTCATCACCTTCGTGGTGCTGGCCTTCTCGAAGGTCTTGCTGGCTCGTTTGAAGAAGTCTGAAGGAGCGCGAGCATGAGCGCCGAACTGCAAGCACTGCGCGCCCGCCGTCATGCGGGGCGCAAACGCACCAATTTCATTGCGCTGGCGCTGTCCTTGATGGCCATGGCGTTTGGCCTGGTCTGGCTGGTCTGGATCCTGGTCGAGACGGTGCGCCTGGGTATCGATGGCCTGACGCTGGCCACCTTCACCCAGATGACGCCGCCGCCTCAAGAGGCAGGCGGTCTGGCCAACGCGATCATGGGTTCGCTGATGATGGTGGGCCTGGCCACGGCCATTGGTACGCCGGTGGGCATCATGGCTGGCATCTACCTGGCCGAGTATGGCCAGAAGGGCTGGCTGGGCAGTGTCACGCGTTTCATCAACGACATCCTGCTGTCTGCGCCGTCTATCGTGGTGGGCCTGTTCATCTACTCGATGGTGGTGGCGCGCATGCATTCGTTCTCGGGCTGGGCGGGTGTGCTGGCGCTGGCCTTGATCGTGGTGCCGGTGGTGATCCGCACCACCGAGAACATGCTGTCGCTGGTACCCAATGCCCTGCGCGAAGCGGCTTATGCCTTGGGGACACCCAAGTGGCGCGTGATCCTGACGATCACCTTGAAGTCGGCTCGAGCTGGTGTGATCACCGGCATCTTGCTGGCCGTGGCCCGCATCTCCGGCGAGACGGCGCCTTTGCTGTTCACGGCCTTGTCGAACCAGTTCTGGTCGGCTGACCTGAGCAGCCCGATGGCCAGCCTGCCCGTGACGATTTTCAAGTTCGCGATGAGCCCGTATGAAAACTGGCAGAAGCTGGCCTGGGCAGGTGTGTTCCTGATCACCGCCGGTGTGCTGGTGCTCAACATCATCGCCCGCACGATGTTCCGTCAGCGCTGATCGGCGCGGCCTCACAAGATTCACGAAAGACCCTGCACCATGGATGCCAAGGTTCAAACCCAGACCCCCAACAAGGCCAAGTTGGCCGTGCGCAACCTGAACTTCTACTACGGGAAGTTCCATGCGCTCAAGAACGTGAACATGGAGTTGCCCGAGCACAAGGTGACGGCCTTCATCGGCCCGTCCGGCTGTGGCAAGTCCACGTTGCTGCGCACCTTCAACCGCATGTTCGAGCTCTACCCCGAGCAGCGCGCCGAAGGCCAGATCCTGCTGGATGGCCAGGACATCCTGACCACCAAGGAAGACGTGTCCCTGATCCGTGCCCGCGTCGGCATGGTGTTCCAGAAGCCCACGCCTTTCCCGATGTCGATCTACGAGAACATCGCCTTTGGTGTGCGCCTGTTCGAGAACCTGTCGCGCGTCGAGATGGACGAGCGCGTGGAGTGGGCCTTGAAGAAGGCCGCGCTGTGGAACGAAGTCAAGGACAAGCTCAACCAGAGTGGCTCCGGCCTGTCCGGCGGACAGCAGCAGCGTCTGTGCATTGCGCGCGGCATTGCCATCAAGCCAGAAGTGCTGTTGCTGGACGAGCCTTGCTCGGCGCTGGACCCGATCTCGACCGGCAAGATCGAAGAGCTGATCCATGAGCTCAAGAACGACTACACCGTGCTGATCGTGACCCACAACATGCAGCAGGCTGCGCGTTGCTCGGACTTCACGGCCTATATGTACCTGGGTGAGCTGATCGAGTTCGGTGCCACCACCGACATCTTCATGAAGCCCAAGCGTACGGAAACCGAGGATTACATCACCGGCCGTTTCGGTTGATGCAGCCCACTCCAATCAATAGCAAAAACAGGTTTTCGAAGGAGTTTTTCCATGTCCGAGAAGCATTTGTCCAGCCAGTTTGATGTCGAGCTCAGCGGCATTTCCACGCGCGTGCTGGAGATGGGTGGCCTCGTTGAATCCCAGGTGGCGCAGGCCATCTACGCCTTGACGCACTTCAGCGGCGAAACCGCCAGCCAGGTGCTGGAAGGCGAAGAGCGGGTCAACCAGATGGAGATGGACATCGACGCGGACTTGTCGACCATCATCGCGCGCCGCCAGCCTACTGCGCGTGACCTGCGTTTGCTGATCGCCATCTCCAAGACCATCGGCAACCTGGAGCGCGTGGGCGACGAGGCTGCGCGCATTGCCCGCACGGTGCAGCGCCTGATCAACACGGGTGTGTCGAGCCGCCTGCGCCTGCCGGTGAGCGACGTGTCGTTCGAGGCTTCGCTGGCCACGGCTTCGCTGCGCCGCGCGCTGGATGCCTTTGCGCGCCTGGACACGCAGACCGCACTGGAAGTGATCAAGAGCGACAACGAGATCGATGCCGAATTCGACGGCCTGATGCGCAAGCTCATCACCTACATGATGGAAGACCCGCGCACCATTTCAGCTTCGATCGACCTGGTGTTCGTTGCCAAGGCCATCGAGCGCGTGGGCGACCATGCCAAGAACCTGGCCGAGCAGGTCATCTACATCGTCAAGGGTACCGATGTTCGCCACAACACGCCCGAGGCGGTTGAGTCGATCATCAAGTAAGACACCAAACTAACGTACAAGCACGGAGAACACCTCATGAGTCGTGTGCTGGTTGTTGAAGATGAAATGGCGATTGCCGAGTTGATCGCCTTGAACCTGCGTCACTCGGGTTTTGATGTGGTGGTTGCCCACAATGCGGACGATGCGCAAAGCGAGATCGACAAGGTCTTGCCGGATCTGGTCCTGCTGGACTGGATGCTGCCAGGCCAGTCAGGGCTGGCTTTGGCCAAGCGCTGGCGCAGCGCGTCTCGCACGCGTGATCTGCCCATCATCATGCTCACGGCGCGTGCCGAAGAGGTGGACAAGGTCGCTGGCCTGGATGCCGGCGCCGACGATTACCTGACCAAGCCTTTCTCGACACACGAGTTGATGGCGCGTGTGCGTGCGGTGCTGCGTCGCAAGGCGCCTCAGGCACTGGATGCAGCGGTGGAGGTGGCGGGCTTGCGTCTGGACCCGGCCACGCGCCGTGTGTGCCGTGGCGACCAGGAAATCAAGATCGGCCCGACCGAGTTCAAGCTGCTGCATTTTTTCATGACCCACCCGGAGCGCGTGCACAGCCGTGCGCAGCTGCTGGATCGGGTCTGGGGTGATCATGTCTTCATCGAAGAGCGCACGGTGGACGTGCATGTGAAGCGTCTGCGCGAAGCCTTGTCGCCTGTGCAGCGCTCGCAATTGATCGAGACGGTGCGTGGGGCTGGTTACCGCCTGACGCAGCAGGTGGCTGACGTCGCCGCCTGAAGATCCCTCTTTTTGAAGAGTCATCGTGGATTCAAGCAATTCGTGGCTGTTGTCACGTGTCGGCGCACGCCTGTTGACGGCGTCGACCGGCGGGCTCGCGGGGTGGTGGGTTGGCAGCCAGATTGGTTATCCCGTCACACTGTGCATGGGGGCTGCCGCATCGGCGGTGCTCCTCCTGTCCGTGACCGACACGCTCAAGGGGCACCGTCTGCTGGACTGGTTGCGAACGCCAGAGGCCGTGCCGCCTGATCTGCCTGGCTTGTGGGGCGAGGTTGCGCATCGTGTGCAGCGCGTCATCCATGTCAAGGATGAGCACATTGCGCAGGAGCAGGCTCGCCTGCAGGAGTTCCTGTCGGCCATCGAGGCTTCGCCCAATGGCGTGTTGCTGCTCGATGCACGTGAGCACATCACCTGGATCAGCGCGGCCGCTGCCGATCATTTCGGCTTGAACCCGCAGCGCGACCTGCAGCAGCGCGTGACCAACCTGGTTCGCCAGCCCGCTTTTGTTCAATACCTGGCGGCAGGTGACTACCGCGACGTGGTCAAGTGCCAGATGAGCCATGGCACGCAAACGGTGTTGCAGATCCAGGTGCGCGTTTACGGTGAGGGGCTCAAGCTGGTGCTGTCTCAAGACATCACCGAGCGTGAGCGAGCCGACACCATGCGCCGTGATTTCGTGGCCAACGTGTCCCATGAGATTCGCACGCCGCTGACGGTGCTCAATGGCTTCATCGAAACCATGGGGGCCTTGCCGCTGACCGAGGTGGAGCGCAAGCGCGTCATCGCACTGATGACCCAGCAATCCGAGCGCATGCAAAGCCTGGTGAGCGACCTGCTGACGCTGGCGCAGATCGAGGGCAGCCCCAGGCCAGCGTCGGACCGCTGGATCAAGGTGGACAGCCTCTTGCAGCGTATTGAGACTGACGGCCTGGCCTTGTCTCGTGAGCGGCATCCGATGTCGTTTGTGCAGGAGCCTGCAGACAAGCCCTGTGAGATCGCCGGCATTGAAAGCGAGTGGCTCAGCGCCATGGGCAACCTGGTGTCGAATGCCGTGCGCTACACGCCTGAAGGCAAGGGTATCGATGTGCGTTGGACTTTGCTGGCCGGTGGTGGCGCGGAGTTCAGCGTGAAGGACGGCGGCATTGGCATCGCGCCTGAACACATCCCGCGCCTGACCGAGCGCTTTTATCGGGTTGATGGCAGCCGATCACGCGAGACGGGTGGCACAGGCCTGGGCTTGTCCATCGTCAAGCATGTGGTGCAGCGCCATGGCGGCGAGTTGCGCATCACCAGCGAGCCTGGCAAGGGCTCCACGTTCACTTTGACGGTGCCCGCGGCGCGTGTGCGCCGGATCTGACGGCGCGCTCAGTCAGGCTGCGTCTGCGTGGGGGCAAGGCGCCGGTAGATGACGACCTGCTCGGAGTTGTGGGTCCGTTGGTTGTACTGCGCAACCCTGGCCCACCCAGGTGCATGTGGCGCCTTGGTATGAGCGGGTGTGCGCAGCACCAGCCACTTGCAAGTGCTGGAGGCAGGGTTGGTGGAGGTGCTCAAGCCATTGACACGATAGTGCCCGAAGTACTCCATGGCTGTCAGCAGGCCCACGGGGGCATCGGGCGCACAGATCTGTTCGCCGTCAGGTATGTGAGGGGCCATGCGGGCCATCACGAGGCGGTAGCTTTTGGCCTGATCCAGCAAGGGCAGCCACAAGGTCATGAACAGCAGCCAGCACAGGGCTACACCACCGGCCGGGAGCACCAGGCTCTTCCAGAGCGCGTGGGCCTGACGCGCGGTGCGCCAGCGCACCAGGCCTAACCAGAGCACGGTGCCGATGATGGCTGGGATCAAAGCCAGCCAGGAATAGTGCGCCACGTAGCCCGGCACGAGCTTGGCCACATTGGCGGCCACCTTGGCGGGGGCGCCCGTGTGCATGGCCACGTAAATCACCCAGATGGCGCCGGCGCAGGCCGTGAAGAAACACACCGAGAACCAGTCGATGGCGGAGCCGAGGCTGCGCTGGAGGATGGGCAGGGCGAAGGCCGCCAGCACGGCCAGCGGCGGCAGTGCGGCGAGCAAGGCGCGTTCGTTGGCACCCATGGCGATGCAAGCCACGAAGCCCACCGCTGCGGCAAGCAGGGGAACGGCGATGTGGCGGCGCCAGATTTGCCTGCGCCAGTGCCAGATGGTCAGTGCGGCCAGCGGCAGCGTGGGCCAGGTGAACCAGCTGATCAGCTGGATCGCTTCCTTGGGGTTGAGGTCCTGGTCAATGCGCCAGGCCCAGCCAGAAAGCCCTGAGGTGGTCAGGGCCGTGGCCAGGCCCAATGCCAGGGCCAGGGCGGCCAGGATCCAGCCCAGGTGGGCTTTCATCTCTGCCTGGCGAGAGCGCAGACAGACGATGACGCCAACAAGCCCCAGCATGGCGGCCACCGCCGGGCTGCCGCTGGCGGCCATCACCGGCAAGGCGAGCAGGGCGGCAACGCGCGCCTGAACAGGCTGTCGCTGGACCGCGGCGAGGCTGAACAAGAACAAGGTGCTGCCTGCCAGTTGGAGCAGCTCGGGCGTGGTTTCATGCCCCAGCTGGAGCAGGCCCAGGCTGGCGATCAGGGCCAGCAGGCCACCGTCGGCCACGGCCCGGGCGTAATCCCGTGGCTTGGCTTCGCCGCCAAACGCCAGCGGCAAAGGCTGGGCGGCATCTGTCAGGGCGAGCTGGTAGGTGCTGTACCAGGTCAGCGTCAGGATGGCTGACAGCAACAGGGCAAAGGGGATGCGTGCGGCGAGCGCCGGGTCTACCCAGGGGCTCAAGGCGGAAATGAAGGCCCCGCCCAGCCAGTAAGGCAACACGCCACCGGAGGTGGGCAACACGCCGCCCACATTGGGGTGCAGCCAAGAGGCCTGGCCCAGTGCCAGGCTCCACATGTGACCGAAAGACGCGATGTCTTCGTTCTTCCAGGGGTCTCGTCCGAGCAGCCCGGGGATCACGTAAGCGGCGCAAAACAGCAGCAGCGCCCAGCGCGGCAGGCGTTGCACGGCCTTCTGGGTGACCAGGGCAGGGGAGATGACCGGGGCCTGTGAACGGGCGTTCATGTCTGTGGGATCAGCCTGGGCAGTTCAGTGTGAGGCAGAAATGCAAAAGGGCAGCCAGAGCTACCCTTTCGATGTGAACCAGGTAATCGGGCGTTGCGAAACAGCGCCCGATCGGCCCGATTACTTGCGGAACTGAG
>Ga0265327_10000424_pt1 | contig 77145 bp, 75 predicted proteins | sample 41621metaG_FD_202089 | JGI IMG/M metagenome (GOLD analysis project Ga0265327, IMG submission 202089) | Rhizosphere microbial communities from Carex aquatilis grown in University of Washington, Seatle, WA, United States - 4-16-21 metaG | ecosystem: Host-associated > Plants > Roots > Rhizosphere...
ATCGGGTCAGCAGTGCCAAAACGCAACTGGCGCGCGCCGCGAGTGCCACGACGGATCGGACCGCCACCGTCAAGCACGCCGCCGCAATCATCCTCTGCCAGGGGATCACCGAAATCTGACGCTCTTGTCCCCGCTCCAGGGATTGATTTAGATCAAGGACGAAGCGAGCATCCAGGGCTAACCCGTTAAAACCCAAGATTAAACATGCGGTCTCCCAGATGTTTATCTGGATCAGCGTGCAACCGGAACGAGGAGTGACCGGTGATGCGGATGGATGATGGAATTACAAGCCGGAGCTTCCGCGGGGCATCGGGCGAGACGGAGCATTTCATTTCCGTGGAGGCCCCGGCAAATCTGACGTTCCGGGAACAGATCGATCTCCTGGAGGACCGCTATGAACAGGCGAAGAAGGCGCTAGGGCTCGCGCCGGAAACGGCGATCTTCAGGCGGATACTCCTCAGCGACATCATCAACCAGGCGGCGCTGGTCCGGGAAAGCGGGCTCTTCGACAGCTTGGCTGGAAGCCCGGTGGCGGTCTCGATCGTGCAGCAGCCGCCCTTGCCCGGCGCCAAGATAGCCCTTCTCGCCTATCACCTGGACGGTGCCGCGCCGATCGTCAAACGGCGCTTGTCACCCAAGCATATGCGGATCGAGCGCGGCGGCCTCGGCCATCTGTGGAGCACGCGTCTTTGTGCCGGCGCCTATGGCTCCACCACTTCTTCGGCGGTTCAGACGCGGCAGGTCTTCAACGATCTGATCGATACCCTGAGCACACAGGGCGGAAATTTGCGCGACCACTGTATCCGCACCTGGATCTACATCAAGGACGTGGACATCTTCTACCAGGGCATGGTCGAGAGCCGGAGTGCCCTGTTCCAAGAGCAGGGGCTGACCGGCGATACCCATTACATCGCCAGCACCGGGATCGAGGGGGCCTGCGCGCATCGCTATGATCTGGTGGCGATGGACGCCTATTCGATCCTCGGCCTCGGCGCCGGGCAGGTGATGCAGCTCAACGATTTCGACCGGCTTTGCGCGACCAAGGAATACAATGTCACCTTCGAACGCGGCACAAGGATCGCCTATGCCGACCGCTCGCATCATTTCATCTCCGGCACCGCCAGCATCGACAATGCCGGGCGCGTCGTGCATCCGGGCGATGTCCTGCGCCAGCTCGACCGCGCCCTTGAGAATGTCGACGCGCTGCTACGCTCCGGTTCGGCGGGCCTGGATGACATGATGTATCTCACCGTCTATCTCCGCGACCCATCCGATTTCGGCCGGGTCGAAGCCAGTTTGTCCGAGCGCTTCCCGACATTGCCGGTCCTTGTCGTCAAGGGGGCGGTCTGCCGTCCGGAATGGCTGGTCGAGGTCGAGGGCGTCGCCGTCGCCGCCGGATCGGAGCCGGCGCTCCCGGCCTTCTAGAGCATTTTCCGACCAAGTGGCCTTCCGGTTGGACGTAGAAAATGCGACAAAATCAAGAATCTAGAGCGTTTTCCGATCGGACTTCCGATCCCACTTGATCGGAAAGCGCTCTAACCGGGATGAAATCCGCAAGAGAGGGACGAGACATGCAAAACGGCGAAGCCCCCTTGGCCATGCTCGACGAGACGGCGATCGCCGCCGCCGAGTTGCGCCACGATCCCTATGATTTCTCCTTTGTCGAGAACGCGCTCGATCCGTCCCTGAAGGACGAGGTGCTGGGCGATGCGCCACGCATTCCCGATCGCGGCAGCTACGGCCTGCCCAATCTCCGTTACGGACCGAAATTCGGGGCGGTGATCGACGATCTCCTGAGCGACCGTTTCCGCCATTTGGTCGAACGAAAGTTCGACATGGATCTGAGCAAATATCCGCCCGTCATATTGATGATGGGCAACACCACCGGCCATTACAATGAAGGCTACGCGCATCCCGATTCGAAGCACAAGATCGTGACGGTGCTGCTCGGTTTCAGCCGGGACTGGCCGTTCGAGCGCGGGCGGCTCCGGGTGCTGCGCGGCCCCGACCGCGAGGACTACGCCTTCGAGTTTCCGCCGGAATTCGGCCGGATGCTGATGTTCCGAGTCTGCGATCACTCCTGGCACGGTTTCCTGCCGCAAAAGGGACCGAGGATGAGCCTGCAGCTCTGCTTCGTCGATTCGGAATGGTATGTCCGGCGCGAGTATCTGCGCCACGGCGTGAGCGCTTTCGTCAAATCCGTGCCGCTGCTGCGCAAGATCGTCGAATGGGCACCGCGATGAGCTATCCGCCGATACCCGACCGATCGGAGATCGTGGGCCATTTCACGCGGGCCGTGCGCGGCGCCGTCCGCGACGACCGGCCCTATCGCCACTGGAACCTTGCCGGCGTGTTCCCGGAAGCGCTCTGCACCGCGATTCTCGTACTGCCGATCGCCCCGCCTCCGCTCGGACTGACCGATGGGACGCGCGATACCTACAACAGCCGCAGAGCCTTCGTGACGCCTTCCCTGCGGTCGAAATTTCCAAGCTGCGCGGTGCTGGCCGATTCCCTCCAGGGAGCGGAGGTGGCGCGGCTGATGGGGGAGACCTGCGGCATCGAGGTGGAAGGCAGTTTTCTCAGGATCGAATACATCCAGGATACCGACGGCGCTTGGCTTGAGCCGCACCGCGACATTCCGGAAAAGCTGTTCTCGATGGTCGTCTATCTTTTTACGGGACCGGATGCGGCGGAGTGGGGCACGGATATCTATGATGCCGACCGGCGATGGGCCGGACGCTCCCCCGGGATCTTCAATTCAGGCGTGATCTTCGTTCCGGGTCCGGCCACTTGGCACGGGTTCGAACCGCGCCCGATCATCGGCGTCCGCCGCCTGATGGAAATCAATTATGTGCGGCCGAGTTGGCGCGACCGCGAGCAACTGGCCTTTCCGGACCGTCCGATCGCAACGCCGTGAGGCGGCGGCACCCCACCGATCAGCAGATTCGCGGTAATTGCTCGGCATTGAGCCAATCGACGATGCGGGTTCCGCCGAAATCGGTCTCCATCTGAACGAAATGGTGGGGATCGGCGCGGATCTCGCCGATGATGGCGGCATCCTGGCCGTGCTCATGGCCACGCATGGCGGCAAGAAGGCTTTCCGCCGCCTCGGGCGCGCAAATGGCGATGAGCTTTCCCTCATTGGCGACGTTGAGCGGATCGAGCCCCAGAAGCTCGCAGGCGCCGCGCACCTCGGGCCGCACCGGGATCGAGGCCTCGCGCAACCACACCCCCACCCCGGATTGCTGGGCGATCTCGTTCAGGGTCGCGGCAAGCCCGCCTCGGGTCGGATCGCGCAGGCAGCGCAGCGCCGCGGGCGCCACCGCCACCATCGCCGCCACCAGACCGTGCAGCGCCGCCGAATCGGAACGGAGCGCGGTCTCAAAGCCGAGATTCTCCCGCTGCGCCAGGATGGTGACGCCGTGATCGCCGAGCGTGCCGCTGACCAGGATGACATCCCCCGGCCGCGCCCGGTCGCCCGAGACCTCGACGCCGTCGGGGATGACCCCGATCCCGGTGGTGGTGATGAAGACGCCGTCGCCCTTGCCCCGCTCCACGACCTTGGTGTCGCCGGTCACGATCGGAACCCCGGCCTCGCGCGCGGCTCCGGCCATGCTCTGAACGATGCGCTGAAGATCGGCGAGCGGAAATCCCTCTTCCAGGATGAAGGCCGCCGACAGATAGAGCGGACGCGCGCCGGCCATGGCCACGTCGTTGATCGTGCCATGCACGGCGAGCGAGCCGATATCGCCACCGGCGAAGAACAGCGGCGAGACGACGAAGCCGTCGGTGGTCATCACCATCCGCCCCGGCGGCGCCTCGAACGCGGCCTGATCGTTGCGCCGGCGCAAATACTCGTTGTCGAAGGCGGCGAGAAACAGCCCCTCGACAAGCTGCGCCATCGCCCTGCCGCCACCGCCATGGGTGAGATCGACGGTTCCCGATTTGAAGGACATCTTCATGCGACTTGCCTTGCACTGCGGAAGCGGCCGAAGCTCCAATGCGCCGCACAGGCCCCCTCCGAGGAGACCATGCAGGAGCCCATCGGCGTCTCCGGGGTGCAGGCCGTGCCGAACAGGCGGCAATCCTCCGGGCGCTTGACCCCGCGCAGGATGGCGCCGCATTCGCAGGCCTTATGGTCGGAGGCATGAATCGGCGGCAGCTCGAAACGCCGCTCGGCATCGAAATCGGCATAGGAGGCGCGGATGCCAAGCCCGCTCAAGGGCACCAGCCCAAGCCCGCGCCATTCGAAGCTTTCGCGGACCTCCAGGGTTTCGGCCATGAGCGCCTGGGCCTTGAGGTTGCCCTCGGCGGTGACGGCTCTCGTATATTCGTTCTCGACCTCGTGCCGGCCTTCATTGAGCTGCCGGATCAGCATCAGCACCGCCTGCATCACATCGAGCGGCTCGAAGCCGGCGATGACGACCGGATGGCGGAATTCCTCGGCGACGAATTCGTAAGGGCGTGTTCCGATCACCGTGCTGACATGGGCGGGACCGACGAAGCCGTCGAGCGAAACGGGACCAAACTCCCCAGGGTCGGCAGGATCGAGAATCGCCCGCATCGCCGCCGGGGTCAGGACATGGTTGCAGAAGACCGAAAAATTCCGGAGCCCCAGCGCCGCCGCCTGACGGAGGACAAGCGCCGTCGGCGGCGTCGTCGTCTCGAAGCCGATGGCGAAGAAGACCACCTCGCGGCCCGGCTCCTCCCGCGCGACGCGCAGCGCGTCCAGGGCAGAATAGACCATGCGCACATCCGCCCCCGCCGCCTTGGCCGAAAGGAGGCTGCTGCGGCCCGAGCCCGGCACCCGCATCAGATCGGCATAGGTGCACAAGGTTACCCCCGGACGCGCCGCCAGCATCAGCGCCGTGTCGATGCGCCCCATCGGCAGGACGCAAACCGGGCAGCCGGGGCCGTGGATCAGGCGGACATGGCCCGGAAGCAGATCCTCGATGCCGTAGCGTGCGATCGCATGGGTGTGGCCGCCGCAAAATTCCATGATGCGGTAGGAGCGCCCCGGATCGGCCTCGGCCCCGATCGCCACCGCCAAAGCGCGCGCCAGCCGGCCATCGCGGAATTCGTCGATGTATTTCATGCGTATTGCTCGCCAAGCTCGGCAAAGAGCGCCAAGGTCTTCGCCGCTTCCTCCGGATCGAGGCGGGAGAGGGCGAAACCGACATGGATGATGACGTAATCGCCGATGGCGATTTCATCGAGAAGGGCCAGGGATACGGTCTTGCGGACCCCACCCAATTCGACGGTGGCGGTCTCGCCATCCGCCTCGATGGTGACGACCCGCGCCGGTACGGCAAGACACATCGCTCTATTTCTCCCGATCGAAAGTAAGGGCCGCAATATAAGCTTGGCCAAGGCTCAACCCGCCATCATTGGGCGGCAGTTCGCGGGCAAGAAGCGGCGTCAGGCCGCGTGCCTCAAGCCCCGCCACCAGCGCCTCGGCGAGGATGCGGTTGAGCAGGCAGCCGCCGCCGAGAGCGACATGCTTGAGCCCGGTTTGAGCCGCCGCCTCCGCCACGAGTTCCACCAGCGCCGCCGCGAGCGTCCCATGGAAGAGCGCCGCGCCCGCTGCTTGGTTCTCGGGTTCCGGGCCAAAGCCGGCAAGCGCTTCAAGGAGCGGCAGCAGGTCGAGCACGCCGTCTTCGATGCGCCATCCATCTTGCAGGATTTCGGCTTTGCCCGCCAGCGCCTCCAGCAGCATCGGCGCCTGCCCCTCATAGCTTGAATTCATGCAAACGCCGAGCAACCCCGCCGCCGCGTCGAACAGCCGGCCGCAGCTTGTCGTTTCCGGCACCCGGACGCCACGATCGAGAAGGCGCGCCACCCCGGCGGCATCGCCATGGGCGCCGAAGCGGGATGCGATCTCGCCATCCCGGCCAAGGCGATGCAGGACCGCCGCCGCCATGCGCCAGGGTGCCCTGGATGCGGCATCCCCGCCCGGCTGGCGCAGCGGGGCCAGATGGCCAAGCCGGTGGAAATCCTGACCATCGGCAAGGAGAAGCTCCCCACCCCAGGACTCGCCGGCAGGCCCCAGCCCGAAGCCGTCGAGCACAAGCCCCAGAACCGGATGCAGGATTTGATGTTCGGCCACGATCGCGGCGATATGGGCGTGATGGTGCTGCACCCCGAGCACCGGCAGATCCAAGCCTTGGGCAAAGCGGGTCGAGGCGAAATCCGGATGCCGATCATGCGCCACCAGCACCGGCTCGACTTCCAGAATCGACAGGAAATGCGCGGCGGTCTCTTCGAGGAAGCGGATCGACGCCGCATTGCCGAGATCGCCGATATGCTGGGACACGAAGGCCTCGTCGCCCCGGATGACGCAGAGCGTCGTCTTCAGATGACCGCCCACCGCCAGGACCGGCGGCAGCTTTCTCGCCAAAGGGATCGGCACCGGCACGAAGCCCCGCGCCCGGCGGATGAAGCGCGGCGCGCCGGCGGTGATGCGCATCACCGAATCATCCGTGCGGATGACGATATCGCGGTCGTGCTCAACGATCGCGTCGGCAATGCCGGCGAGCCGTGACGCCGCCTCCGCATTGCCGGTGACGAGCGGCTCGCCGCCGGGATTGGCGCTGGTCATGACCAGCGCCAGATCGGGCAGCCCCTCGAAAAGCAGATGCTGGAGCGGCATGCAGGGCAGCATCACGCCGATTTCATCGAGCCCCGGAGCCAGCGAGGGTGCCAGCGAGGGCGCCAGCCCGCTTTCGTCAAGCCGCCGCAACAGCAAGATCGGCCGCGCCGGGCTTTCGAGCTGCGCCGCTTCAAGCTCGCCGCAGATGGCGAGGCGCCGCAGCGCCGCCAGATCCGCCACCATGATGGCGAAAGGCTTCGCCTCGCGCCGTTTGCGGCGGCGCAATTCGGCCACCGCCGCTTCGTTACGGGCGTCGCAGGCGAGATGAAAACCGCCCAGCCCCTTGATCGCCACGATCTCCCCGCGCTGGAGCCGCAACCGGATTTCCTCGATCGGCATGGAAAGACGGGGACCGCAAGCGGGACAGGCGATCGGCTGGGCATGAAAGCGGCGGTCATCCGGATCGGCGAAATCGCGCACGCAATCCGGGCAGAGCTTGAAGCCCGCCATCGAGGTCGAAGCCCGGTCATAAGGCAGGCGGCGGGTGATGGTGTAGCGCGGACCGCAATGGGTGCAGTTGAGGAACGGATAGCGGTAGCGGCGTCCGCCCGGATCGAAAAGCTCCTCCAGACAAGCGGGGCAGGTCGCGGCATCGGCGGGGATGGATGCGGTGGTTCCGGTGCCGCCGGCCCGGCTTTCCCGGATGGCGAAACCGGTTTCCCCGCCCGCCGGCACGGCCTCCGTTTCGATCGAGCCGATCCGGGCCAGAGGCGGCGCCTCGGCGGCGAGGGAAGCGAGAAAGCCTTCGAGCCCTTCGCCCTCGGCTTCGAGCAGCACGCCCTCCCCGTCATTGAGGACATAGCCGCGAAGGCCGCTACGCCGCGCCAGCCGATAGACGAAAGGACGGAAGCCCACCCCCTGAACCTGCCCGCGCACCCGGACGCGAACCCGTTCAGGCATTGCAGCGCCACCCTCCATTTTCGCCATCTCAACCGGCTTCGAGGGAAGCCCGCGCCTCGGCCAGCGCATGGCCGAGCAGCTCGACCCGGCGGCGCAATGCGGCATCCCGCCCGGCGGCGAGCCAGGCAGCCCATGCATCGAGCCCCTCCCCGCTTTCCGCCGAGACCTGGATGAATTCGATCGCGGGATTGATCCGCCGCGCATATTCGAGGCAACGCGCCACATCGAAGTGCAGATGCGGGAGCAGATCCGCCTTGGACAGGAGCATCAGATCCGAGGCCGCGAACATGTCGGGATATTTGAGCGGCTTGTCCTCGCCCTCGGTCACCGACAGGATCACCACCTTATGCGCCTCGCCGAGATCGAAGGCGGCGGGACAGACCAGATTGCCGACATTCTCGATGAGCAGCAACGCCCCCGGCTCCAGCGCCAGATCCCCGACTAGCTCCTCCGCCGCATGCCCGACCATATGGGCGTCGAGATGGCAGCCCTTGCCGGTATTGATCTGGATGGCGCGCGCCCCGGCAGCGCGGATGCGCTCGGCGTCGAGGCTGGTTTGCTGATCCCCTTCGATCACCGCGACCGGCATGACCGGCAGTAGCGCCGCAGCGGTGCGGGCCAGGAGCGTGGTCTTGCCCGAGCCCGGGCTTGATACGAGGTTGACGGCAAAGACCCCGCGCTCCTCGAAGAAGCGGCGGTTGCGGGCCGCATAGGAATCGTTCTTGGCAAGAAGATCCTGCTCGACCCGCAGCAGACGCGAAGGCGCCGCATGGTCGTGATCATGATCGTGCTCATGGGCATGCCCCGGACCGGACCCGTGGGAATGGGAAGACTCTCCGCCGCAACCGCAAATCCCACACATCATTCCACCTCCAGATCGATGATCCGCATTTCAGCACCGCCGGTGACTTCCAGCCGATAGCCGGAGCAGAGCGGACAGGGATCCTGACGCGCCGCGATCTCCACGGTCTTACAGCAGGAATGACACCAAGCCAGCCCCGGCGGCGTCTCGATTTCGAGCCTCGCACCCTCGGCGACGGAGCCCCTGGTCACTGCATCGAAGCAGAAACGCAGCGCCTCCGGATCGACCGCCGACAATGCCCCGATCTCCAGCCGGACAATCCGCACCCGGACGAAATCATTCGCCCGCGCCTGATCCTCGACGATCCGCAGCATAGCTTCACAAAGCGACATTTCATGCATTCAAAAGTCCCCGTTCACGGAAACTGTACAAGCGACGCAGGGGTCGAGCGCCGCCACCAAAAGATGGGCACGCGCCGCCAGCACCTCGGCATCCGGCACATCCGCGCCCAGAAGACCCTGCGCCAGCGCACCCTCGGGATGAAAATTCCACTCCGTCGGGGCCAGCACGGCGTAGCTTTCGATCCGCCCTTCCGAAATACCGGCCCCTTTTGAAATAACAGCCCTATGCGCCAAGGCCCCGCGCGAAGTCTCGACGATGCCGATCCCGATCCCGATGCCGCTCCCCGGACCTTCCCCCCGGCCCGCGCCGAAATCGGCGGCAAGAGGCTGTGCCAGTTCAGCCGGAACCGCAAGAAAATCAGCGAACTGAGCGAGCAGCCGCGTCAGCAGCCCGTTACCGTGATCCGCTCTGGCCCCGGCGGTCAGCGGGTGGCCGCTACGCCGGGCCAAGGCCCCGGTTTCAGCCGGTTTTCCGTCGTAGCAGGGCTTAGCCGCGAAGCCATCATCCGCAAGCTTTGCCTCCAGCCAGACGGGATCGAGCGGCGGCAGGAATCCGATGGCCGAGGCGCCGAATCCGGCCAAGCCCGCCTCCCGGATTTGCTCAAGGCAACCGGCAATTCCGGACTCGGCGGCCTGCACGAGCGCGCTGATATCCCCGATCGCCGTGGTGAGCGCCGCATCATCGGATTGGATTGGCGCACCACCCAGGAAACGCCATTCCCCAATGGCTGCCGACACGGCGGCAAGACCGCCGAGAAGCGCCCGGACCTCCTTTTTCATCGGCGCCCGCCCGAGAAGCAGCGGCCAATCGACAAGGAGGCGCCGGGCTTGCTGGCCGGCAGCCTCGGCCCGGATAGCGAGTGCCCGCGCAGCCAAATTGGATGGAGGCGGTGCAAGCCCGAGCGCCGCCTCGCAGGCGAAGAGGCCGGCGGCGGTCTGCGCCGTTCCGCAGACGCTGAACAGCAAAGGCAACAGACGCAACGCCTCGCCCACCTCGCGGCCCACCAGCACGCGGCAGACCCGTAGCGGACGGGTGGAGGCGATCGAAACCCTGGTGACGGTTCCGTCGGCGAAGGCAAGATTCAAAGCAATTCCGCCTTCGGCCCCCGCCATCCCGTTCATCGGCTTCTAGGCACCCGAGCCGAGAAGCAGCGCCCGGCGGTTGAGAGATGCCGGAGCCGGAATTTCGGGCTGAAGCACCTCCCGCAAGGCGGCTTCGGCGGCAAGCTTGGCCATCGCCTGATCCTTCAGTTCGAAGACCGGGGACAGGAGGGAGCGGCTCAGCATCAACCCGACACCGTCAAGATGGCCGACGACGAATTCGAAAATTCCGGCGGGCAGAGTCCGAAGCATTTTCTCGCCCGGCGCAGCCGCTAATTCCCCACCGGGCAGCAATACCAGATTCATGAACCAGGGCGTGACGGCCACGCCGAGCCGATCCTCGCCGAAAGCCTCGAAGCCCACCAATTCGACGGTAAGAGCCGGGTTGAAGATTTCGAGCGGACGCATCCGCGCTTCCGCATCCCGGTAGGCGGCTGCGAGTGCCGCAAGGCGGGAATCGCCCCTGGGTTCGGGGTCGAGCGCCAGGAAACGCGCCTTCTCCGTATCGCAATTCGGGCACCGCCAGGATTCCGGAAGAGCATCGAAGGACGTGCCGGGCGCGATATCCGAAGCCTGATCGCCCTCTCGCGGATCGTAGACGCGCCAGCACACGCCGCATTCGAAGCGGCCTCCTCCCGTCACAAACCCATTCCTGTCACAGATAGGCCTCCAGGATATCGCGCAGCCGCATGGCCGAATCCTCGATGTCCTCCTTGGCCGCGCGGGCGGCGACAGGTACGTCGCCGATCTCCAGCGTATCCAGTATCACCGTTTCCATGGAATTGAGATACTGCACCGACCAGACATGACGGCGCGCCGTGGCGGTAATCCGGCAGGTGCCGTAGCCGCGCGACAGCATGCGCACCGGCCCCATGCCGAGGGAGCGCTGCAGGAACGCCATGTCCACCTCGTTCATCGGCAGCAGGGTGAAATTGATGATGTGGTTTTCATCCCCCGCCCGATAAATCCGCATACGGTCGCGGATCTCGGCCAGAACCGGCATGACGTTCATGGCACCTTCCGGGGCCTCGCCGATCGGAAGCTCCGCCGCCGTCCGCTCCAGTGCGGCGCGGCGCACTTCCGTCGGCACGTCGGCGATCTCGATCCGGTCGGAAACCCCGCCCCGGACCCGCCAGAGCCCGGCCATGACCGATTCCTGGATACGGAGTTCTTCCCCGCCATCGATAAGGATGGCGACCTCGCCCTCGCCCAAAACCTGTTCGACCAGGGTCAGATCATCCGGGCCCAGGCCCGTCAGATCGAAAGCCGCTCCGGCGCGATGGCCGGAAAGCGCGTCGGCAACTTCATGCAGCAGGGCTTTGCCGGCGGCGCTGCGCGCCAGGAATTCACCCGCATCCCTCGATGCCAGAAGGCCGGGGATGCCGGCGGAAGCCGGCGAGGCGGCGGGATCGAGCGCCGTCGCCGCTTCGTCGCCGGACCAATCATACGGTTTCATCGATTTCCTCCTGATGCAGGTTTTGCAGCACCGCCGCCAGCGCGTCCAGCGCCTCGTCGATCAGTCCCGCCTCCTCCGCATCGATGACACGGATGGCCGTATCGATATGCACGACGAGCCAAGTTCCCGCCGCCTGCTCCCCGACCAGCATCGTCGAAACCCGCCGCTCCTCGCCGCGCCCGGTGCAGAGCGCCGAAAACTCGCCGCCCTCCACCACGCGCATCGGAATGCCGAGACACATGGGTCAGACGCTCCCGGATTCGGAGGCCTGGGATTCATAGGCGTCGAGTGCCAGACTCCGCGCCAGGATACCGGCTTCGGGGGCTAGCGCCTGTTCCCGAAGCGAGGCTTCGATGCCCCAGGCACGGAGTTCATCGACCGCCGCCGCGACCGCCGGCTCAATCTGCTCCCGCACCGGGGCGCTGAGGCTGGCGCCGAAATCGTCAAGCTCCGCCGCCTGAACGCCGATCAGCAGCATCTTCTCGGGATAATGGCCAAGAAGATCGGCGGCGCTCAGCACCTCCTGGAAGCCGGTTTGATGAAGGCTCAGCTTCCGCACCCCGGTGAAGCAGGGCACCTCGGCATCACGCACCAGCTTCAAGGTTCCAGGAGAAATGCCGTAATCGATCGCGTCGAAAACGATGAGATACCGCGCCGCCGTGACATATTGCAGGAGATAGAGCCCCTGCGTTCCGCCATCCAGCACCAGCACCCGCTCGGGGAGCGCATAGCGGCGATGCAGTTCCTCCACCGCGCGGACCCCGAACCCCTCATCGGCCCAAAGCAGATTGCCGATGCCCAGGACCAGGACATCGGGCGCCAGAACATCGAGGCCGTCGCTCGCCGTCACTCGGCCCACCGTCACTCGGCATCGTCCTTGAACATGCGCTCGCCGCTGATCATCGTGCTGATGATGCTTTGGCGGGAGACGATATCCTCGCGCACGGCGGCATAGATATGCACGATAACGAAGACGACCACCGCCCAGAGGCCGAGGTGATGCCAGGTGTGGAGATTCTGCGTGTTGACGAAAAGCGCCCCGAACCAGCCGAAGACCCGGCTCTGCCAGCTCCCCGCCCCCTCGCCTTCGGCATACATGGCCCCGCCGCTCAGGATCATGAACACGGCCAGCAGCGTGAACAGGAAGAACATCGCAAGCTGGGCCAGCGGGTTGTGCCCGATATATTTCTTCGGCCGGGCGGCGATGAAGGCATACCACAGCACCTCATGCCCGACCTCACGCCACCACGTGCCGCGCCAGAACGGAATATAGAAGATCTGCCGCGCATGGCGGTTGCCGACAAATGCCCAATAGAGCCGGCCAAGAAAGCCGATGCCGAAGACATAGGCAGCCAGAAAATGGGCGAAACGGATATAGCCCATCACGAACCAGGCGCTCGCCTCGCCCGGCATGGAAGGCAGCGGATGGGCGATCAGATAGCCGGTGACGGCGAGGACCACGATCGACAGGGCATTGATCCAATGCCACAGCCGGAGCGGCGCCTCATAGACATAGATCGAGGACCGCTGCACCGGCTTTTCACCGCTTTCCGCGACAATACTCATGGCATGCTCCCGTGAATGCAGGTCAGCGGACGGTTACCTGGGTCATCTCCTGCCCGTCTTCGGACATGACATGGGTCGAACAGGCAAGGCAGGGATCGAAGCTGTGGATGGTGCGCAGGATTTCGAGCGGCTTGCCCGGATCCGCCATCGGCGTGTTCATGAGCGAAGCTTCGAAAGCGCCGATATTGCCCTTGGGATCGCGGGGCGAGCCATTCCAGGTGGTCGGCACGATGCATTGATAATTTTCGATCTTGCCGCCCTTGATATGCACCCAGTGCCCGAGCGCGCCGCGCGGCGCCTCGGTGAAGCCGGCGCCCTGGACGTCGGCGGGCCAGCTTTTGGGCTCCCATTTTTCCGCATTGGCGGTCGCATGGTCGCCAGCCTTGATGTTGGCGACGAGCTTGTCCTGGAAATAGCGCATCTTCTGGGCGGCCCATTGGGCTTCAAGCCCGCGCGCCGCCGTGCGTCCAAGCGTCGAGAACAAAGCCGTGACCGGTACGCCGAGCTTCTTCAGCACGGCATCGACCGGCTCCTTGAACTCGTCCTTGCCCTGCGCGTAGCCGATGACCCAGCGGGCGAGCGGCCCGACCTCCACGGCATTGCCGCGCCAGCGCGGCGCCTTGATCCAGGAATATTTCCCGCTCTCGTCGAGTGACTCGATGCGCGTCTTGGTGCCCTTGGTGTGGGGCCCCAGCTCGAATTTCGGATCGGTGATCCCGTCGAAGGGATGCAGGCCCTTCGACTCGTCCGGATACTGATACCAGGAATGGCTGACGAATTCCTGGATCTGCTCCGGATCCTTATGGTCGACCTCGTGAATTTCCTTGAGGTTGCCGTTGAGAATGACGCCGCGCGGCAGCAGCAGATTGCCGGCGGAGTAATCGTTGGCATGTTCCGGTATGTCGCCATAGGACATGACCGACTGCCCGGACAGCCCGCCGCCATGGAGCCAGTCCTTATAGAAGGAGGCGATGGCCAGAAGGTCGGGGATATAGACCTGCTCGATGAATTCGATGGTGCGGTCGATGATCGAGGAGACGAGGTTCAGCCGCTCCATATTGATGGCGCCGCCCGCCCCCACGCCGTCGATATTGATGGCCGAGGGCACGCCGCCCACCAGCCAGTTCGGATGCGGGTTCTTGCCGCCATAGACCGTGTGGATCTTCACGATCTCCTTCTGGAAATCGAGCGCCTCCAGATAATGAGCCGTGGCCATCAGATTGGCCTCGGGCGGGAGCTTGTAGGCCGGATGGCCCCAATAGGCGTTCTTGAACGGCCCGAGCTGCCCCGATTCGACGAAGCGCTTCAGCCGTCCCTGGATGTCCTTGAAATAGCCGGGCGAGGATAGCGGCCAGGGCGAGATGCTCTGCGCCAGTTCCGAAGTCGCCTTCGGATCCGCCTTCAGGGCGCTGACCACATCGACCCAATCGAAGGCGTGCAGGTGATAGAAATGCACGAGATGATCATGCGCCTGCAGCGTAAGCTGCATGATGTTGCGGATCGAATTCGCGTTCTCGGGGATCTTGATGCCCAGCGCATCCTCGACCGCGCGGACCGAGGTCAGCGCGTGGGTGCCGGTGCAGACGCCGCAGATACGCTCGGTGAAAGCCCAGGCATCGCGCGGATCGCGCCCCTTGAGGATGACCTCGATGCCGCGCCACATCGTGCCGGTCGATACGGCGTTGCGGATGACGCCCTTGGGATCGACATTGACTTCGAGCCGCAGATGGCCCTCGATCCGGGTTACGGGATCGACGACGACGCGGCGGCCGCTATTGTCGAGAGCAAAGCCGTTTGGCGTGGTGACCGTCATTTTCTAATTCCCCCTCAGCTCTGCTTCTCGTCCAGGCGCTTCTTGTCGGATTCAGGACGTTGCGCCGCCCGCTTCACGGCGGTGACCGCCGCATGCACCGCGACGGCGGCGCCGACTCCGATAGCGGCTTTGCCGCCGATCTCGTCGGCATTCGCCTCGATGCCGAATTCGCGGATGCCGGTGACCCGGTCATAGAACGAGCCCTTATCCCAGAACCCCTCTTCCGAACAGCCGATGCAGCCATGCCCCGACTGGATCGGGAAGGAGACGCCGCCATTCCAGCGCATCGTCGAGCAGGCATTGTAGGTCGTCGGGCCTTTGCACCCCATTTTATAGAGGCAGTAACCCTTGCGCGCGTTCTCGTCGTCCCATTCCTCGACGAACTGGCCGGCGTCGAAATGCGGGCGGCGATAGCATTTGTCGTGGATGCGCTGCCCATAGAACATGTTGGGCCGCCCCTGGCGGTCAAGTTCCGGCATGCGGTCGAAGGTGAGGAGATAGGTGATCACGCCGGTCATGACCTCGGCGATCGGGGGACAGCCCGGAACCTTGATGATCGGCTTGCCGGTGATGACCTTATCGATCGGGGTCGCCTGGGTCGGGTTCGGCTTCGCCGCCTGGACGCAGCCCCAGGACGCACAGGAGCCCCAGGCGATCACCGCCATGCTGTCGGCGGCCACCTCGACCAGCCGCTCGACGAAGGGACGGCCCGCATTGATGCAGAACATGCCGTCTTCGTTCAGGGGCGGATTGCCCTCGACCGCCAGGATGAAGCGGCCCTTATAGGTCTTGCGGATTTCGTCGAGAATTTCCTCGGCCTGGTTTCCCGCCGCCGCCATGATCGTGTCGTCGTAATCCAGCGACAGCATCGACAGGACGACATCCTTCACCAGCGGATGGCCGGAACGGATGAAGGACTCGCTGCAGCAAGTGCATTCGAGGCCATGCATCCACAGCACCGGAATGCGCGGCTTGGTTTCCATCGCATGCGCGATGTTTCCGGCAAAGGCCGGGCCGAGGCCGAGCGAGGCCGCCGTCAGGTTGCAGAATTTCATGAAGCTGCGGCGCGTGATCCCCTGGCGGCGGATCACGTCATAAAATGTCTCCTGAGCGGCTGCCATGTTTCCCCCGGCCATGTTTCCCCCAAATGCCTATTTATTAACCACATAAATAGTATGGTTTTAATCCGCCGTTGAGAACGCCTATTTCTCGTCCTGAGACAATCTGTCGCGGATCTTTCGGGAACTTGCATTTCAACCGGCGGCTGCACGCATAGGCCGCTGCCCTTATCCCTATTCCGCCCCCTGCCCCAGATCCATGCCGCGAAAGATGGCGCAGCGCCGGAAGACGTCCAGGCTCGGCGGCACCGCCTTGTGGTGGCAGTATTTGGCGGCGAGCTTCGCCAGCCCCTTGATGTCGCGTCCGGTCGCCGCCGGATAGAGGTCGGTCAGGCTGGCGATCAACTCTTCATCCACCTCCAGCGCGAATTGCTCCGCCATCACCTCCCAGATCCGGTGCCGCGCCGCGCGGTTGGGCGGGTGATATTTGATGAGGGCGATACAGCGGGAGACGATGGCTTCGTCGATATCGTCCACCCGGTTGGTGGTCAGGAACAGGAGCCCGTTGAAATATTCGAGCACGCGCAGGAACACGCCGACGACGGCATTCATGGTCATGTCGTCATCCCGCCGCTTGATATAGACATCGGCCTCGTCGATCAGCATAACGGCGCCCCAGCGCTGGGCGCGGGTGAGCGCGTCCTTCAGCGCGGTTTCCATCGCCGTGATGTTGAGCCCGAGCTGCCCGGAATGGACCCGGTAGAGCGGACGCTGGATGATCTCCGAATAGACCTCGGCGGTGAGGGTCTTGCCGACCCCCGCCGGACCGGCGCAAAGCACCGTGGTGCCGCCCGATTTGCCGGCGACGATGTCGTCCATCAGAACGTCCATTTCCGCCGTCAGGATATCGATGAGATCGGTCTGCTCCGGCGGCAGGATCAGCTTCTGCTTCAGCGCCGGCTGGTATTCATAGGGGCTGACATCCTCGGTATGGACCCAGACGTAATGATGCAGATCCAGATGGAACATCAGGATGTAGGGATGGACCGGCATGCGCGTGAAGAGCTGCGTCGGCTTGGCGGCGTTCAGTTCGCCGACCTCGTCCTCGGCCTCGAAGCGGTTGCTCTTCGCGGCTTTGCGCAGATAGGTGCCCATGATGTCGCCGGAAGCGTCGAGGGTGAAGCTCCGCGCCGTCAGGATGCTTTCGTCATTGACGAGACGCGCTGGATTGCCGCCCGTGGAAAGAACGATGAAATCCTTGCGCGACCAGTCGGTGTCGCGATGCGATGCCGTCGGATTCTCGGCATAGAAGGCAAGGCCCTTCCCGGAAAACTGCGCGCCATAGCGGGACCGCCAGTCGAAATAGCGCTCGGCGGTGTCCTCATAGGCGGCGACCAGTTCGGCCGTCTCCTTCAGCAGGCCCTTGGCGGCGAAGATCTCGCCCACGGTCTTGCCGGCGATATCCGCCGCCGTGATGCGCAGCGTGGTCGCGGCCAGCGCCCCCTTGGCGTTGGCGCGGAGTTCGATGTAGAGCTTTCCGGACTCGTCGTTGGAAGCCGGCGTATAGTCAAGACGCGTGACCAGATAGGGCAGCGGCCGGCTGGCGACGCTCGCCGTGAACATCCAGCCGTGAATCGCATCCGTCAGCAAATAGCGGGCGATGGCCGGCATGAGCTGTTCCAGATCCTCGGCGACGAACCGCACCCCATCGCCATGGAGTGCGTCACGCAGGGTCGCGATCTGCGCAGCCCGCGCCCGCATTTCCGGTCCCGCTTCCTCATAGAGACGGGCGAGATAAGCCAGTTGGGCGCTGGAAAGCTGCTCGATCGTAACCTCGACCCGGTTGCCGAGCCGAAGCTGTTCCCGCAAGGGCGCCAGCGCCGGGAATTCCAGGACCATGGCTTCGACGAAGTGGCGTTCGATCTGAATATTCATTCCGCGGGGACTCCTTCGAGTGGGTCACGTTGCAGGATGGCGAGTGGGTCACGTTGCAGGATGGCGATATGGAGGGGCTGGCCGCCGCTTCATCGCAAGGCTCCTTCCCCTCGGCCTTGCAAACCGGGGGCCAGAAGCGGCCAACTGAGCGGCTTCCAGAAACCCCGCCATTGGCGTATATATCGAGCATGGACCAACCCGGACACACGATCGTCGAAACGCCGGAATTTTTGAGCGCGGCGAAGCGGGTATTCACCGATGCCGAACGGGCCGAACTTGTGGACGCCTTGTCCGCCGATCCGGCCCTGGGCGATGTGATGGAAGGCACAGGCGGCGCCCGCAAACTGCGATGGCGCGCGAAGGGCAAGGGGAAGAGCGGGGGCGCCCGAATCATCACCTTCTATTCCGGCCCGTCGCTCCCGGTGTTCCTTCTTGCCGTATTCGCCAAGGGCGAGAAGGCGAATCTGAGCAAAGCGGAACGAAACGAACTGCGCGACGTGCTGGGAGAACTGGTCCGAGCATATCAGGAACGGGAGTTATCACCATGAGCAAGGCAGGCGAAAGCATTCTGAGAGGCGCGCGCCAAGCCCTGGCCTATGCCAAGGGCGAGCGGGAGGGGTTCGTCGCCCATGTTCCCGAAGTTCTCGACGTAAAGGCGATCCGCCAGCGTCTCGGCCTGACACAAACGGAATTCGCCGCGCGTTTCGGGTTCGACGTGCGGTCGGTAGAGAATTGGGAGCAAGGACGACGCCAGCCGGAACGCCCGGCCCGCGCCTTTCTGCGCGTCATCGAACGCGAACCCGATGCGGTGTTGCGGGCGCTGGCTGGCTGAAGGAATTGGACGGGACAGGCTGGCAACAAACGCCTCGATCCCGACGATGATATGTCTTGGAGATTACCGTGACAGGGCATAGAACCGCCAGAAATCAATAGACTGCACTGTCACTGTAATTCAACCGTTAACAACGGCGTCGCCACCCAGCCCGGCGAAGCCCAGTTGTTCTGCAACCTTATACGCAGCTACATCTCTTACCTGATGGTTGAACACCAGAGGCTAAGCCGGAGATGACAAAATATGATCTGCGTCTCAGGCATCATCCAGGCAATCCCCCAACATACAAATTTGGACCTATAGCCCATGGCGAATAAAGCGATCTGCGCACTGTGCCCTGCGGAACTCACTGACGAGAACCGGACCAAGGAACATATCATTCCCAACTCGATCGGCGGGATCGAGAAGGTCGAGGGGTTCATTTGCAAGAGCTGCAATAGCGGCAAGGGGGGGACATGGGATGCTGCCCTGGCTGCGCAGTTCAATTGGCTTTCGGTAATGGTGGGCATCGTCAGAGACCGCAAAGAGCCGCCGCCGGAGAGGGTCGCGACGATTTCGGGGGAGGAGTTCTTGCTTCACCCTGATGGGACCACGCGACCTGCCAAGTTCAAATATCAAGAGACCAAAGACGGAGAGAAGACACGGATTTCATTCGCGGCGAGAACGCCAAAAGAGGCACGCAAGAAGATATCCGAAATTGTGAAGCGCTTCCCCCAGGTCGACAGGGATGAGGCCCTTGCCAACGCCAAGTCCCAGACCAGCTACCTTAATGAGCCGTTGAAAGTCGACATCCAATTTGGAGGACCGCTATCAGGGCGGTCAGTCGTCAAAACAGCTCTCTCGTTCGCCTTCAAAAATGGAATCGACCCGCATTCGTGCGAAAGCGTGTGCGACTTTCTGCACGACGCAGCGGCCCGGTCATCCTGCTATGGGTTGTCCTATCTGGTCGATATAGTGCAGGACCGGACTGCCAATGCGGTCTTCCACTGCGTTGCTGTTCATGGCAGCAAGGCGGATCGCAAGCTGCTGGGGTATGTCGAATATTTCGGACTGGCCCGGTGGCTCATCCTGATGAGCGACAACTACGATGGCCCCGACCTTGATGAAGCCTATGCAATTGCCCCGATGACTGGCAGCGCTATCGAAATCGACCTTTCTTGGTCTTTGTCGAAGGAAGTGATCGGCGAGACGATTGGCGGCGAAGGTTCTCCGCAAGACCGCTACATGGAAGCGGTGTCGAAACCCTTGGGCATGGTGATGCAGATGTCCAACGAGCGGGGGATGAGCAACGCAGTCAAGGAATCATTCCTCGCGGCCGGTGAAAAGCTGGGACTGAAGCCCGGCGATGTCATCGGACCCGCTCAAAGCAATGCATTCGCCTCGGCAATGGTTGAGAAATTTATGCCATACATCCTTCATCGCCTTGGTATCAAATAGGTCGAAAGCGAGATTACGGTGACAGTGCCTTTTAATCAGTTGCTGTATCGGCCACCGAAGCGGCAATAAGGAAATGGGGGCAATTTTCAGCGGGATGGGGCTCAAGGGGTGGAGAGCAAGATAAAAGGCCGGTGCCGGGGTGTGTCGTTTCGGGGCTGAAGGGCACAGTTTTCCTAGCCTTGGAACTGTGCCGTCGGAATCCGCGCGTGCCGTCGCCGTCGGGAAAGCTGCAGAAAACGAGGAAACCGCCGGCACACCCCCCAAAACAGCGGGGCCGGTACCCGGTCGGAACCATAAGCGCTTGGCAAGCCCCCGCCGGACCGCCGACGGGCCGTCAAGGCTGGCGCTGCGCGCCACCGCCCTGCGGCTGCCCCGAGGGGCAGGCCTTGACCGCCCGGCGCCGGTCCGGCTTTCCTGTCACCAAGCGTTTATGCTTCGCAATGGCCGAAGGCGCCCATCCCGCGACGGAAAGCGAGGCGGCGCAATAACGGAGAGAAACGAGTTCGGATCATGGGATCGAAATCGGCGCTTCTGCGCACGCTTTCCGCCTCGGGCGGCGGAAAACCGGCGCCTCTCGGCGTGCCCGGTTTTGTCCTGAATTGGCGTCCCCTACGAGATTCGAACTCGTGTTACCGCCGTGAGAGGGCGATGTCCTAGGCCTCTAGACGAAGGGGACCCGAGGAGGGGCCAGTATTTAGCGGAAGCTCGGCGGGCGATCAAGAGGAATAGCGGCTAATCGCGGAAGTTCACGTATTGAATGGGCTGCTCGATCTTGAGGGTGCGCAGGAAGGCGATCGCGGCCTGGAGATCGTCGCGCTGCTTGCCGGTGACGCGCAGCTCGTCGCCTTGTACGGAGACCTGTAGTTTGAGCTTGCTGTCCTTGAGGTCGCGCATCAGGCGCTTGCCCAGATCGCGGTCGATTCCCTGCTTGATCTGGACGATTTGGCGCACCGTGTCGCCCGCGGCTTTTTCCTGCGGTTTGAATTCGAGCGCGCCGACATCGATCTTGCGGCGGGTCAGATAGGTCCGGAGCAGCTCATGCATCTGTTTTAGCTTCATATCGTCATCGGCAAGGATGGTCAGCACCTCCTCCTCGCGCGAGATCGAGCATTTGCTGCCCTTGAAGTCGAAGCGCGTCGCGATCTCCCGCGACATGCCCGCAAGCGCGTTGTCGACCTCGGACAGCTCAAGTTTGGAAACGATGTCGAAGCTCGGCATGATGATCCAATCCGATAAAGATGGCGAATAGCTACCAGCGGCGCGCCGATCCCTCAACCAGTTCCTTCGTCGTAAGGTCGAGGCTGGCCAGAACGCCCACCAGATCGCGCATGTCGGCGGCAAGCTGCGTCAGCCCCGGCAACCGCTCGAAACTGGATTCGTCCATGTAGAGGGCACGGTTGATCTCGATCTGAAGCACATTCCGTCCGGCGCTGGGGCGGCCGTAATGGCTGGTGGTGAAGCCGCCGGCATAGGGGTTGTTGCGCACGACCGCATAGCCCCTGCCCTTCAAGAAGCGGTGCGCGGCGCCGATGCAATCCGGGTGGCAGGCGCTGCCGTGACAATCGCCGAGCACGATATCCGTCCGGAACCGGCCCTTGCCCGTGGCCGATGACGGCATGGAATGGCAATCGAGAAGCAAATGCCAGCCGAACCGCGCCAGCGTGCGGTCGAGCATCCGGACCAGCGCCAGATGATAGGCCGCGTAATATTGATCGATCCGCAGCGCCGCCTCGGCGAAGTTCAGCCGGCGGGCATAGATGCCCTGCCCGCTGGAGACGATCCGGGGAATGGTGCCGAGGCCGTTCCGCACCCGCTGCGAACCCGAATTGACGTAAGCCGGCAGAGGCTCCGCGAACATCGCCGGGTCAAGTTCGAAGGGCTCGCGGTTGGGGTCGAGATAGGCCCGCGCGAAACGGGCGCGCAGGAGCGGAATGCCGTCCTCCGGCGCGGCGGCGAAGATCTCATCGACGAAGCAATCCTCCGACCGGCGCAGGCTCGCCGTGTCGAGGCGGGTTGCAGCCAGGAGATCCGCCGGGTAACAGCCGCCGCTATGCGGCGACGCCAGGACCAATGGCGACCGCTGTTCACCGCGAAGCAGGATTTCGGCAAGCGGTCCGGCCATGCCGCGATCCGTCGTCCCAAGAGAGTCCAAAAAGCCATTCATGCGGTGAGAATAAATTGAAGGCCATAATCCTGTCATCAACGGCTTGCAACCGGCGGAAAATTCGGTTACACCCCCCACCTCACGCCGGGAACCCCGGTTGCTGAATGGGCGCGTAGCTCAGCGGGAGAGCACTACGTTGACATCGTAGGGGTCACAAGTTCGATCCTTGTCGCGCCCACCATTTTCTTCCTGATAAATCAGGATGTTACGAGATAGGCCGGACCCAGTGTCCGGCCTTTCGTTTATTCGGGGAACCGCAGGGGAACCGGGCGGGAGAAAATCGGGGTAAATCAGATAAATTTCGCTCGTCACGCGGTGGGCGCGGTGGCAAAGCGTTTCGTTCCTCCCAGACACGAAAAAGCCCCGCGCAATCGGTGGGGCTTTCCCATTTTCATGGTGTTGCAAAAATCCGCGCCTCATGTGCTTGAGCGGCTCTGACAGAGTACGATGGCATGAGCGCGTTCCGCGCGCGTAGGGGCTGGCAACCTACGTGGAAACTCCCCCCTTTTTATGGTGTTGCAAAACTGGCCGGCCATGCGCGCGTAGCGCTGCGCACTGCCTGCGCACTTTGGGGCTTGCCGGATACGAAAAAGCCCCGCCGTCCCGGCAGGGCCTTCGGGGTGCGAACAATCTTCGGACCCTTCATCATCGTGCGCCTCGGCCTTATCCGGGTCGTACCATCCGGCGATGCAATGCGCGGCGCGGATGTCGGACCAGGGGATTTAGTAGTCGGTTTCCCGGACCTTGCCGCTATCCAGGCCGTATTTCCGCACCGTCATCGCCTCCGCTCCGCCCTCGAATCCGCTCCGCCCTCGAATCCGCCGGGGTTGAGTTCATCGCCGAGAACGGCGGCGGCGCTGGCGTGCGGTTGCGGACACCGCCAGCGCCTTGACTCCCTGCGCCTTGCCCCTCATGTTCTCTTCATGAGCGCCGTAGCCTTCGATACCCTCGCCCTTGCCCGCAATCTCCGGGACCGCGCCCACTTCACCCAGGAGCAGGCGGAAGGCGTCGCCGAGTCCATTAATGAGGTGATGGGGGAACAGCTTGCCACCAAGGCGGACCTGAAGTCGGTCGAAGCGGCGCTGAAATCCGATATCGAGCGGGTCGAGCACCGGCTCGATACCAAAATCGGCGAGGTCAAAGCCGATATCGCGTCGGTGCGCGCAGACATAGAGCTTGCCAAGCGCGACATGACCATCAAGCTCGGCGCCATGCTTATCGCGGCGGTCGGCATCCTCCTTGCCGCTATCCGGTATCTGCCGCCGCACCCGTAACCGCCTTCTCGTCCCCGGCCTCGGCGATTTCATTTGCCGTCGCCCTCGGCTAGCTCAATCCAGATAAACCCCTCCCGCTGGCCATTGGCTCGGGCATTCGCCACCACGCGAGACGTGAAAGCGGCGAGCGTCTCACCCGACTCCGCTTCCAGATTGGTGGATTTCGCCAGCGGGCCGGCTTTCGGGCTGTTTATGATGTGGACGATTTTGAAATCGATGGCATCGTTTTCCAGGGCGGCGAGGCGGGAAGCAATGTTGCGGACGCTCATGATTGCTTCTCCTCAATGGCAATAAGTCTGCGCTCGATCTCGACGGTTTCGATTGCTTTCCGTTTCAATTCCAGCAACGCGCCCACCGGCCCGGCTTCATCCGGGGTAATGACGCCCTCGGCCACGGCCCGGACCACGGCACCCAAGGCGGTTAGCACGTCGGCGGCGGTCTCGACGGGCGGCAGATCGAACGCCACCGGACGGCCTTTGCGAGGCGGTGCGATGCGTTCCAGTACGAGCCGGGCGGCGGTCATGTCGCCGGTCTTGGCGGCGGTGATGACGGCCCGCACCACGGATTCGGACTCGTCCTCCATCATCGCCTCCGCGAGCACGGTCAGGCGATGCCGGGCGCCTTGCGGCTTTCCAGCGGGGTTGCCGGATTGCCCTTTACGGAACCGTCCGCCCTGCTTTTCGCCTGTATTTTCAGGGTTGCGCGCCATCGTTATTCCTTCCCTGTTGTGTGGTTGAGCGTGTCCGCCAGCGGCAGCGTGACGCCATCCCGCCACCGGCCCTCTGCTCGCAATCCCGCGATAACGTCCCCGGCTCGACGCCAAAGACGATCCAGGGACTCCTCGGGCAGCGTGCCAGGGCGGGGTTCGGTGATGTGCAATTCCAGGCCATCGGCAACCATGACGACGTGCCGGGCCTTGGCGGCAGGAAGCACGGATGCAGCCCAGGCGGAAGGCTCGGGCGGGATCGTGTCGGCGAGGAAGGAATGGAATAGCCGCCCATCCTGCAACCGCAGGGGCCGAGGGCGCGATTTCTCGCCCGAAGCCTCGGCGATGATCGCGGCGCGCTCAACGTCGTCGTCAGGCACGATGGCGGACGCGATCAGAAGGGCCAGCACCTCGGCTTTCCGAGCGCGAAGCCTCTCCACCATGTCAGCCGGCAAAGGCGCGGACGCCTCCACTTTCAACCGCCCATCCAACACGGTGAGGTTGCCGCCAGCAGCGTGAACAGCGGCGATCAGGTCATGGGCAACCGCGCTCATAGCTCAATCTCCCAGTGTCCGGGGGTTTGAACTGCTACACCGCTACAAATGGCTGGTTTCTGCGGGTTTGCGGGGGTTTCCGAACCGCTACAGCAACCGCTACGCTCCTCCGTGTAGCGGTTTGATCCGCTACTTTCCTTGCCGTAGCGTTTTGGTAGCGGTACGTTTTCGGCCTGAAACCCTTGTGTTTCTGCGGTTTGTAGCACTGTAGCGGATTGAGCGGGGGGGGATAGGGATGTATCGCGCGAAGGCGTCCCGGAATTGTTCCGGGCGATAGCCTTTGACCACCTTCCCATGAACCCGCAAATTGTCAGGCGTAAGGCCGAAGGGCTGCAACTGCCGGGCAAGGCTGTTCTGGGTGATCGGCTTCCCATGCTTCCACTCGCACCAAGGGCGACCTTCCATCGCCACCAGGGCCGCCACGAGGTCGGCGGAGGATAGGCGGTCGCCTCCGTGGTCCTCGAATGCGGCCTGGATGTCTTCCAGCAGCATTACCTTCGCGGACTGTTCACCCTCGCCCCCAGCCTTGAATATTCCCTCGGCAACTCGCCGGGCACGAACCGGCCACTCCCCTCCGGCAGCGTCAGCTATGGCAAGGAGCGGACGCCAATTATCAGCGGCGCGATTGTGAATGCCAGTCGGGATGATCGGGTCAGCCTCGCCCAAGTGGTCGAAATTGTCGGCAGCCCATCGTGCGGCCTTGCATGCGAGGATGTCCAAATCGGGGGTCCGGTCAGCCCGCAAGATCGCTACGGCCTCGTCCGCCAGCTTGCGGCGCAGCACCACGGGGATAGAGCGGTCTTCCAGCGTATCGGGAAGCCGGCCAATCATGGCAATGACGGTTGCCGCCCATGTCGAGAACTGGCGGGGTTCGTGGTTGTCGCCCACCAGCCGAATCACCCATGCCGAGCTACGGCGGTGTCCGGAATTGAGAATGCCCCTCAGGTCGTCGTTGTCGCTTAGGAAGGTGTCGGCCTCGTCCATCAGCAATGTCGGTTGCATTGCCTCGATGGTGCGGAAGATCGCCGGCCCCGTCGGGTTGACAGTGCGCAGGGGACGCGGAACCAGTGCAGCCACCACGTCCATACAGGTTGTCTTGCCGCATCGCTTTTCCGGTGAGGTGATCGCTAGTTTCGGAGAAATTGGAAAAGCGTCTAGGCAATGGGCATGAAGCACCCACATTGCTATGGCTTCGGCGGAGCCAGCTTCCATTACAACGTAACGGAGAACCCCCGCTGTCAGATCGGCCAACAGCGCGGCGCCATCCACGGAATGCGGCCAGGGTTCCGGACTCGGCAATTTCAAGGCGGTGCCTTGGGCGTCGTCTTCCCTGGCCTCGGCTCGCACCTTCTTCACCAGCGCGTCAAGGATGGCCGAGCGGCAGCCAAGGCTGTTGGCAGCGTCAATTCGCTCCCGGTCATAGTCCAAGGAACTGAGGGCGGCGAGGCGGGCAATCTCAGCTTTGTCGGTGGCGTCTTTATCCAACGGCGGCTCGGCCTCGTCTGGTTCCTCCACCCGGCCCACCGGCACAGACCCGGCCACCATCGCCTTGACGGCTTCGGCCCCTTGCTCGCGCAACAGGTCGTTCGCATCCTTCACGCCAGCCGGCGGGCGGCACAGCTTCACGCGGAAGCCACGTTCGCTCAGACGGTGGATGGCCTTGGCTATGGTTTCGTGGGTCGGGCTGTCGGGCGGGTCGTTGTCGGCGACCAGCACGGCCACCGCGCCGTTGGGCAACGGCGCCTCGGCCAGCATCCCAACACCGAAGGCGCAACAAACCGGCTTTCCGGTGGCCTGCCACAGGCTCACAGCATCTTCCGGCCCCTCGGACAACAGCACCTCGGCCCCAGTGCCCGGCAACAGCATTGCGGCGCCCTTCGGGGCTCCGTTGGTGCGCTTGTCCTTCTTGCCGTTCGGCTTGAGCTTGGCGGTTCCATCCGGGTTCAGGAAGACGCGTTGAACTGCGACGGTCTCGCCAGCAGCATCGCAGGCAACGAACAGGACGGAACCGCTCGGTTCGTGCCAGCCAACAACCCCACCGGGCAGTCTGTCGGGGTCGATTGCGCGGCCTTCAAAGTAGCCGGCACCGGGCGTGCCAGCTATCGGAACGCATTCGTTTTCCAGGGCGCGGGCCTTGGCGATGCGTTCGGCGGCATCATCCGGCGGGGCGTCGGCGGGCGTGGTGGCGCTGGTGAAATCATCCGGGTCGAGCGGGCGGAACGGATCGTTCAGGGGCAAATCATTCATGATCCACCCCCAGCATGGAAGCCAACCGGCGGGCGGCTTCGCCCATCGGCAACCCGGTCAGGTATGCCACCAACGACACGGGATCACCCCCGCTGTCGCTCGTGGCGAAGTCGGCCCATCGCCCAGTACGGATATTGACCTTGAAGGAGCCGGGCTTGCGGTCGGCGCGGCGGGGATTGCGGCCCTCCCATTCTCCCCCATGGATCACGCCACCGGGGGCGAAGCGATTCAGGATCGCGGGAAGTGCGGCCAGGGCGGCGGCGTTGATGCGGTCGAAGGGAATGCGGGTCATGCCGCACCCCCATCCCAGCCGCGCATCGCATCCCGCGCGAAGCAAAGGACGCCATCGGGGAAGCTCAAGTGTGCCGTCACGATCTTCAGCGCCTCGCCAGCGCCGAGAGCGTATTCCTTTTCGGCGTCAATCCCCAAACATTCCGTCATGGCGGAGGTAAAGCCCTGCGCGGCGAAATGCGGAACTAACGTGACTACGCCGTCAGCCGTCGCAACCGTGCGGGGGATGTCGGGCCAGTCGGCGTGGAGCCTTTGGAAGAAAACCGCCTTTTTCGCAGCCGACAGGGGGTAGGCGTCCGTCAAATCTCCCCACGCAATCCATGGGAAGTCCGGGCGCCCGTCATTGAGCGGGGAGCGGAAGAACCGGACGGGCGAGCCGTTCACGGTCCCGGTGCAGATCGGGGTTGCCATCATCGGGCCACCTCCGCCAGCAATGCCGGAAGCGCCGGGGCATAGGGGCTTTCATTTTGGAAGGCCATGATTACGCAGCCTCCGTGCCAGTATCGGAGGTCGAACGCTTCAGCGGCGACAGAAGGCTTTGCGCCCAGGCGTCAAGCTCGGGCTCGGGGTACAAGGGAATACGGCCCGCGTGCTCGAACTTCGGCCCGCCACCGACGCAGGCTAACTTTGCAAGTGTCGTTGCCTTGCGGTCGATTCCCCACTTTTCTTTGAGATATCGGCTCGCTTCTTCGCGGCGGAGGCGGCGGTATTGTAAGGTTTGCATGGTTCATTCCTTCGCATTGCCGACATTAGACGGCGATGTGAAGAAAGATGCTCTTGGCTGAATGCCCGAAAAAGGCGCCTGATATTATGACTGTGAAGATAATATCAGGCGCCCGATATCGGGCAGCAATCAGGATCGCTGTTCTGGTTTTGTTCGGAGTTTTTGAAGCAACTCAGGTAGTCTATTTGTTAGTGTTTTTATGGTGGGCGGAGAAGCATTACAGTGCTCGGACTGAATCCAACTGCGCATACTCCTTGCCACCTCGGCGGTCTTCATGCCAACGTACTTCTGACTATTATTCCGCACCTCCGCCTCAATCAAATGCCACGATGTTGGTCTTCCGGGTAATCCCGTTTTATAAATTTCGTTGTCATCGTTCGCGGGTTCAAGTCTTAGCTCTTGTTCTGCCGAACGGGACGCCACATCGTTACCGCCACCGTCCAGGGGCGGCGTCGGTGCAGTCTCCAACTTGTCCTCCTGAATTGCTATCCCGCGCTTAGTCCAAAAATCTACCCACCAATCAAACGGCATCACCTTCGAACAAGTGAGTTCTCCGGCATCAATTGCAGCCCAAAGAGACGGAAACACCTTGAACCCAGCGCAAACAAACCGAGACAAGAACCGACGCTCAGTCTTGTTGAGTGGGGAAACATTGAAGCGGTTTTCGATCAACAAGCGGCCATAATCAGGACGGATCGGGAAATACGCCTCGTCTTTCCAAGAAAAACCAAACGGGATTTCGCGGCAAATTACACCAGTTACCAGATAAACGCCTTCCTCAATATCAAGGTGCCATTTTCGTTTTAGATTACTAATCCAGCCTCTTGATAAATTCAGGTCAGCCCCCTTCAGCCAATTACCACCGGCCCATTGCAGCGCGGCATCAAAAGTGCATCCTTCCCCAAGATCGGAAAATTCTTCCGCCTCTGGCGCTAGTGCCAATCGGCCTAGCGCTCTTATATGCCCATCGCTATCTACTGAATATTTGAGCCGATCGTCCAGGTGTTTCTTGTCTGTGATGTCGGATGATACTTTCATTGATTCTGCTATTATCGCGCCATTAGCCTCGACAGCCAGCGCCACGCCGAACGCTTTGCAGGGAACGCACGTAACGCATGTGGTTCCATCATCCGTTTCGTACAGCAAGCCGCGTTCGCCAAGCCACTCCTCGGCTTGTTCATGCTGAGACCGCATCGTTTCATCCCGCCGAAGGGCATTCCCCGACTCATTTTTGGAAAAAATCTGATTACCTTCGGTATCAGGATAATGGATGTGCCCCCGAACAATGCTAGAGCCGGAGACGGAGTCAGAATTATACTTGTCCACAAGCCATTGCTCGCGCGCAGTGAGTTTGTCTATCCACTCGCTCCCCATCAGCACGGGGCCAAGCTTGGAAATTGCGTCCTCAAGCGATATGTGTTCGGCGGGGATCATTGGCATGATGCGCCTCCTCAGGCGCCCTCAAAAGCTGTCGGCGGGGAAAGCCGGTGAGGAAACCGGCCTTGTCAGGTGCCCCCTATCCCCGCCGATGGGTGAAATTCAGGCCCGGCGAAGCGGCACTACCTCGGCGGCAGCTTCGCGGCCATTTATGGCGGCGGCGATACGTGCGGCCACACGATCGGCGGCGGCAACCAGCGCAGCGTCGGGGCGGCGGATATAGTGGCGTTCTGTCACGCCTTTGCGGGCATGCCCCAGAAGCTCGCCTATCGTCGCATCGGAAAGCCCCTCATCATTCGCCGCGACGCTGGCAAAGGTCCGGCGCAGATCGTGCGCCCGAGCATCGGCGAGGCCAGCAGCATCAAAGATGCCCGCGATCAGCTTCTTGAAATCGGCGCTGCCTGAGCCGTCCCGATTCGGGAATACCCATCCGCCGCGATCTCCATCGGCAGGACGGGGCAGGGATCGAAGCAATTCCAGCACAGATTTGCTGATTGGCCGCGTTGACCTACCTGTTTTCGTCGCCTCAAGCCGCAGGCAGGGGCCGATCTCGTCAATCTCGGACCACCTCAGCCCGCAAGCCTCCTCTCGTCGCATCCCCGTCAGCGCGATCAGACGAACTGCCGCTACCACCATCGGATGCGTGCGCTCCCGCTCCTTCAGCACATTGCCGAGCCTCTTCAGTTCCTCTGCGGATAGCGTCCGATCCTTGGCCTCGCCCAAATGCTTTTCCACACCTCGCGCGGGGTTCGGCCCGCTGACGTGGCCGCGCTTTTCCGCCCAGGTCCAGATACCCCCCAGAAGCTCGACGACACGCGCGGCGGTTCCGGTGCCCCCCTCTACCACAGCCTTCCCTCGGGTCTTCCCCGCGAACGTCCCGGCTGTCTTGCCCTTGGCTATGTCATCGGCCATGCGCTGCACAATTTCGCGCGTAAGGTCGCGGGCAGAGGTTCGCCCGATCAGCGGGGTGATATGGCGCAGCACCCGGCCTTCGTCGATCGCGATTGTCGATGCTTTCTTCGGTCGCCGGAACCGGGTCATGACCAGCCCGGCCCGTGCCGCCTCAAGATATGCTTCGCATAGCTCGGCGACGGTGTTTACCTCCTTGGCTTGCCGTTTCTCGGCGGCAGGATCGGCGCCATGACGAATGTCGCGGAGAAGGTCAGCGGCGATCTTGCGGGCTTCATCGACGGTGTAGGGGCTTCCAACCTTACCGATGGTATGCCGCTTCGTTTGCGTGCCGATCCGGTATTTCAGGACGAAGGACTTGCCGCCGCTCGGTTTTACCCGAAGCCCGAAGCCCTTCACCTCCGTGTCCCACAGGAAAACCTCACTCGCCTCCAATCCGGTCTCGGCGGCATCGATCAACCTTTTCGTGAGTTTCGGCATCGGAAGGTCTCCTCCCTTCAGGGAACCGCCGGGGAACCACAGGGGAACCGCGTGGTGGTAAATCGTGGCCCTCGCGGGAAATCCACAGGAAGAGACGGTAAAGGAAAAACAGCGTATTTTCAATGGTATGGTAACGATAAGAAAATCAGGAGAACCGGCAGTAAAACCATAGCGCCTACGTTGACATCGTAGGGGTCACAAGTTCGATCCTTGTCGCGCCCACCATTTTCTTCCTGAGAAATCAGGGTGTTACGAAAGAGGCCGGACCCAGTGTCCGGCCTTTCGCATTTTTGGGGAAGCCAGGGGAAGAAAATCCGGGTAAGCCGGATAAATTCCAAGCGTGGTCCGGTGGGAAATGGTGGTGAGGAAACCGGCCTTGCCGGATGCCCCTATCCTCGCCGAGGGCTAAAACTCAGGCCCAACCGAACCACGATATACGCTATGCCACGTGTTCCAGTGCCTCTGTGACGAAGCCATTGACACTCTTGCCGGATCGCGCGGCGGCGGTGGCGACGCGGCGGTGCAGTTCCGGCGATATGCGCACCGTAAAGTTCCCGGAGTATGGACGCTCGGGTTCCCGGCCGCGCTCTTGGCACCATGCGGCGTAATCAGCAATGGTATCGGCAAAGGCGGCGCGAAGCTCGTCCAGAGTGCGGCCCTGGAAAGTCAGCACATCGCGGGTGTTGATGACCTCGCCATGGAACAGGCCCGCGTCTTCGTCCAGTTCCACCGTCGCTACATAGCAGTCATAGGTCATGGTCGTCATGGGGTTACTCCCGCTTCCTTCAAGAACCGCCGCACCGACTTCAATGCACCCTTATCCGTTTCCTTTTGCGGGTGGGGGCGGTGGAACACGGCGTCAACGCCGTTCAGGCTTACCCGCACCCGCGAGCCACGGCCTTCCGACACATCCCCGCCACTGGCAAGGAATAGCGCCTCAACCTCGGCCCACGGAACATTTGCCCGGACGGGATCGGCGAAGATGCTTTCCAGCGTTTTCCGGTGCTTACTTTGCATGTCTAGCGATACCATAAAACGGTATCAAGTGCCAGAACACAAATGGATCACCTCCGCCCCCATCGTTCCGTCAAGGGCTGTGACGATCCTGTGCGGCCTTGCATCCGAACCACGTGTTGGTATCAATATTTCGCGTGGAGCGCATTCAAGGGGGGATCATGACCGCCACAATCGACGTCTCGGGGCGCCTATCGGCGCGGCCCACCGCGAGATTATTCTATGTCTATATGGCGGCGGTCTGTGCCGCCATCGCCTTCCTGGGGTTCCTGCCCACCTATTGGGCGCCGATGGCCGCCGGAGCCTTCAAGGCGCGGCCGCTCGTCCATATCCATGGGGCGGTGTTCTTCGGCTGGTCCCTGTATTTCGTATTGCAGACATGGCTGGCCGCGTCCGGGCGGACCGCAGGGCATCGGGCGCTCGGGATGATCGGGATTTCGCTGACAACGGCGATGACGATCTTGGGCGTGCTGGCGGCAATCAACCAGATGGAAACCGCGACGGCACTTGGGCTCGCCGAGGCGGGACGGGCCTTCGCGATCGTCCCCCTGGGCGGAATCGCGTTCTTTGCAACGGCCATCGCCGTGGCGGTCGCGAACCGGCACCGGCCCGAAATCCACAAGCGGCTGATGCTCCTGGCGGCGATCTCGATCCTGGACGCGCCAATGGCGCGCTGGTTCATGGTGTTCCTGGCTCCGCCGGGCGCATCAGGCCCGCCGCCGGTCGGCGCCGACATTCCGCCCTCCATCGTGGTCTGGCTCCTGCTCATTGCCGCGATGGTCTTCGACTGGCGCACCCGCGGCCGCCCGCATCCCGCCTATTTCTATGGTGGCGCCGCGCTCGTGACGCTGAAATTGGCGGAAGTCCCGATCAGCGCCACCCCGGCTTGGCATTCCATCGCCGGCGCCGTCCTGGCGCTCGCGGGTTAACGGGAACGGCTTTACGTCACCGCTCATGGCACATGGCTTGCGTGGGAGAGCCTGTACGCATTCGGAGCAGCCGAAGCGCTCAACCTAGTCGAGGGGATCGATCAATGGACGAGCTTTACGCAATTTGTCCCACCGGTATGATCGAAGATGCTCAAGCCATGGGCTTCGTGCTGATGCGGAAGGAGGCGAATGGCGAGGGCAAGCCGTGGCCGATCCTGATCACGCGCAAGGGCAGCAATTTTTTTGGCTATGAAAATGTTTGCCCCCATCAAGGAAGCCGCCTGGATACGGCGCCGGGCGAGTTCATGGATGAGGACGGCAATTTCATCGCCTGCGGGAAGCATCAAGCGAAATTCGATCTCGACACGGGGCAATGCTTCATCGGCCCGTGCCAAGGCCAACGGCTGACCCCCGTCACGCTGGTGATCGACGATGGCGATGTGTGCCTGACCGGTGTCGATCTCGCCGAAGAGGACGGGCTCGATCTGGTCGAGCCGGATGAAATGCCGGAAATCCTGATTACCTCGGATTAGCCAGGGATTAGCCGGGGACTGATCGGCGGATTGACTGGCGTATGGATCTGGGCCGGATGAAAGGTTGACGAATGAAAACGGTCGGCCGGCGGCGCGGGATGTGCGAGTGGGATGGTTTCGCCGAAGCGGTTCCGCGCATGCGCGCGATCCTGGCGCATGGTTCATCCGGGGAGCTTCCGCCCTTCCAGCTGCTGTGCGAGCCCGGCATGAGCGGCCACGAACAGCGCGCCTGTTCCGAACTCTGGATCCGGGACCGGCTGGCGGTGTCGAGGGTGGAATGCGCCAGCCTCCCCTTCCTTTTCGATGACGGGGAGCGCAAGAAAATCCGGATCGGCTACCTCTCCAATGATTTCCACGACCATGCGACCTCGCTGCTGCTCGTGGAGAGCCTGGAGATGCATGACCGCGCCCGGTTCGAACTCCATGCCTATTCCTATGGCGGCAATGACGGAAAATCGATGCGCCCGAGGCTGGAAACGGCCTTTGACGATTTTCATGACATCAGCGCCATGACCGATCGGGAGGCAGCCGACGCCATTCACCGGGACCGGGTCGATATTCTGGTCGATCTCAAGGGCTATACGCTGAACGCGCGCACCGGCATCCTGATGCTGCACCCGGCGCCGATCCAGGTGAATTATCTCGGTTATCCAGGCACGCTCGGCGCCGATATCTGCGATTATATCGTGACGGACCGCTTCATCACTCCGCCCACCACCGCCGCCGATTACGCCGAATCCTTTGCCTTCATGCCGCATTCCTATCAGCCGCACGGGCGCCCGGCGCTGCTCGGCCCAAGGCCGGAGCGCGCCGCGGCAGGTCTCCCGCCGGACGGATTCGTGTTCTGCTGTTTCAACCAGCCCTACAAGATCACGCCGGAGATGTTCGGCTTGTGGTGCCGGCTGCTCCATTTCGTCCCGGGAAGCGTGCTGTGGATGCTCGATTCGGCGCTGGCGCGGGGTAATCTGCGCAATGCGGCGCTAGGCCACGGCATCGGCTCGGAGCGCTTGATTTTCGCGCCGGACATGGCGCAAACCGGTCATCTTGAGCGGCTTCAACTCGCCGATCTCGTGCTCGACACCGCCCCTTACGGCGCCCATACGACCGCGAGCGACGCCCTCTGGGCCGGCGTGCCGATCGTGACCTGCCCCGGAGAAACCTTTCCATCCCGCGTCGCCGGCAGCCTGCTTCACGCCATCGGCCTCGCCGAATTGATCGCCCCGGATCTCGACGGTTATTTCGATGTCGCCTATGGTCTCGCCACGGACCCGGAGCGCCTGGACCTTCTGCGGCACAAACTCCGGCGCAACCGCGAGACCTGTCCCCTGTTCGACGTGGTGCGGTACACAGCCGATCTCGAACAGATTTACGAGATCATGTGGCGGCGGCACCGGGCCGGCCTGCCCCCGGCCGCGATCGCCTGTCCCTCGCCGCTCTATCCCGCCGGCGGCTTGGGGCAGCGGCTCGCGACGGATGAATTTCTTGAACCTGTTCCCTATCCAACATCTTTGGCTTAAACCGACCAAAATTGTCGGGAACTGCCTCGGCTTCGGGCTATTGCTTCAGCAGCACATCGCGGGCGAGATTGATCCGTGAGGCAACCCAGGTCGAGCCGCCCAGATCCGGATGAAGCTTCAGCATCAGCCGGTGATGCGCCGCCTTGATCTCCGCCGCCGTGGCCCCGGGGGCCAGGCCCAATACCTCATAGGCCTCCTCCCGCGTCATTTTGCCGGGGGCTTTGGGATTTTGGCCTTCCTGCCGCCCGGCTTCCCCGCCCGGCCGAGCCGTCCAGAGCCGGTTTATCAGCGCCTGCCAGCGCACTGCGCCGCCGAGCAAAGCACCCAGCGCGCCCATGGCCGGCACCAGCTTCCCGGAAAAAAGCAGCCACACCCCGAACATAGCGGCAACGATCATCAGCCCCCAGCGCAGCCCCCGCAGCAGAGACGCCGGATCGGCGGCGACGAATCCGCGAAGCAGCAGGTAAACGCCGAAAAGCCCGGCGATCCCGAGAATCACATAAGCCAAATCGTCCCCCAAGCCCTGGGGCTAAAAACCCAGTACGGAGGTTACCACGATCGGCAAAAGGGAGAAGAAGAACCCGCCTGCATGGCCTTGACGCCGGAACAGGCGGGTTCAGAAGACGCTCGAAACCGCCCGCCTGAGGGGGGATCAGTGCCAGCGGCTTCAAGCGCTGGCACAATCATAGGATAGCCCCGCCAATCCGCAAATAAATCTTCCTGTGATCGCTACGACAACCGACCACCGTGTCCTTTTGAGCACACTTTATTAACCTAATCCCATGACGGATTTAATTCGCCCCCAGGGTCCGCTTCTTGTCTCTCCCCTGGAACCGGAAAGTAGCCCCGCCGTTTGCCCCGCGACTGCCATTGGGGGGAGCATTGAAGCCGTCATGACCCAAATCGCTAAAACCGCTACGGCCGGCATCGAGACCTGCCGGTTCTGCGGCAGCCGTCTTGAAGACTTCGTCGATCTCGGCATGTCGCCGCTCTGCGAGAATTTTCTTTCCGCCGATCAACTCAACCGCATTGAAAATTTCTATCCGCTCCATGTCTTCGTCTGCCCGGATTGCCTTCTGGCGCAGCTTCAGGAATATGTGGCGCCGCAGGATATCTTTTCCGAATACGCTTTTTTCTCCTCCTATTCCGATAGCTGGGTCGATCACGCGCACCGCTTCGTCGAGACGGTGGTTTCGCGCTTCGCGCTAGGTCCGCACAGCCAAGTCGTCGAGCTTGCCAGCAATGATGGCTATCTTTTGCAATATTTCGTACAGCGCCAGATCCCGGCGCTCGGCATCGATCCCGCCGCCAATGTGGTCCGCGCGGCGCGGGAGCGCGGGGTCGAGACCCTGGTCGCCTTCTTCGACGCCAAGCTCGCCGGGAAGCTCTCGGCAGAGGAGCGGCAGGCCGATCTGATCATCGGCAACAATGTCCTGGCGCAGGTGCCCAATCTGAATTCCTTCGTCGCCGGAATCCGGATCCTGCTGAAGCCGCATGGGGTGGTGACGCTTGAATTCCCCCATCTGCTCCAGCTCATCCGCAACAATCAGTTCGACACGATCCATCATGAGCGCTTCTCGTATTTCTCGCTGATGGCGATGGAGCGGATCGCGGCCCGGCACGGGCTCCGCATTTTCGACGTCGAGGAGCTGTGGACGCAGGGCGGCTCGCTCCGGGCCTATCTCTGCCATGCCGAAGACCGTTCGCATGCGGAGGATTATAGCGTCGCCACGCTGCTTCAGCAGGAACGGGAAGCCGGGCTCGAACGCCTCTCCACCTATGGCGCCTTCGCCGAGAGGGTGATGGAAACCAAGCGCAAGCTGCTCGATTTCCTGATTCGGGTCAAGCGGGAGGGCCGGCATGTCGTCGCCTATGGGGCTCCTGGAAAGGGCAACACGCTTTTGAACTATTGCGGGATCGGCAAGGATTTCATCGACTACACCGTCGACCGCAATCCCTATAAGCATGGCCGCTTCCTGCCGGGCACCCATATCCCGATCTACCCGCCGGAGCGCATTGCCCGGACGCGGCCGGATTATGTCCTGATCCTGCCCTGGAACCTCAAGGAGGAGATCATGGGCCAGCTTTCCTACGCCAGGGATTGGGGCTGCCGCTTCGTCGTGCCGATCCCCGAAACCACGATTCATTTCTGATGGCCATGCTCCAGTTCAACCTCGCCACAAGCCCGGAGCCGCCCCGGATCCTCTGCCTCGGCGCCCATCCCGACGACATCGAGATCGGCTGCGGCAGCACCATCCTGCGCCTCCTGGCCGAGCACCCGGAAGCCTCCGTTCATTGGGCGGTATTCAGCGGCGGCGGCGGTCCGCGCGGGGCCGAGGCGCGGGCAAGCGCCGAGGATTTCCTGTCTTCTTCCGGAACCTCGCCCTCGCCGCATCGGATCACCGTGCTGGATTTCCGCGACGGCTTTTTTCCCTATCAGGGAGCGGCCGTCAAGGATGCCTTCGAGACGATCAAGGCCACCACCAAGCCCACGATCATCCTCACCCATTACAAGGATGACGCGCATCAGGATCACCGGCTGATCGCGGACCTCACCTACAATACCTTCCGCGATCATCTGATCCTGGAATACGAGATCCCGAAATATGACGGCGACCTCGCCAACCCCAACCTCTTCATTGCCGTGAGCGAGCAAGCCGCCCGCCGCAAGATCGAACTCCTGCTCCGCCACTTCGCCACGCAAGCCGAACGGAACTGGTTCACCGCCGATACCTTCTGGGCCTTGCTGCGCCTGCGCGGAACCTTCCCCCCAGCGCCCGAGGGGCTGGCCGAGGCGTTCTATTGCCGGAAGGCGATGATTTGACGATTGCCGGAAGGCGATGGCTTGAACTCGACGGAAGTGAAGCATTTTTCGCTTTCCGTGAAACCTTCAGTCGTTTTCAGTGTTGGCCTGCGTCGAGAGAAGCAGGAGTGCAGGATGATCTTCACCGAGACGAAACTTCAGGGCGCGTTCATCATCGATATCGAGCCCAGGGCCGACAACCGGGGCTTCTTCGCCCGCACCTTCTGCCAGAAGGAAGCATCTGAGCACGGGCTGAAGCCGGTGATCGCCCAGGCGAATATCGCCTTCAATGCCCGGAAGGGAACCTTGCGCGGCATGCACTTCCAGTATCCGCCCATGGCCGAGACGAAGATCGTGCGCTGCACGCGCGGGGGCATTCTCGACATCATTGTCGATCTCCGCCCGGAGAGCCCGACCTATCTCGATCATGTCGCGGTCGAACTCACTGCCGCCAATCACCGCGCGCTCTATGTGCCGGAACGCTTCGCCCACGGCTATCAGGTGCTCGAAGACGAGACCGAAACCAGCTATCAGGTCGGCGAGTTCTATGCCCCCGGAATGGAAGGCGGCTTGGCCTATGACGATCCGAGACTCGGGCTTTCCTGGCCCCTGCCGGTCACCGAAATCTCGGAGAAGGACGCGGCCTGGACAAGGCTCAGCGAAGCCGAGCCCGGATTGAAGCGCCTGATGTCCCAGACCCGCACCGCCGCTTGAGGGGAGAACAGCGATGATTATCGTCGATCAGGCATTAAAGGCACGGGAGCACGAAGGCCGTCCCATCCGCGTCGGGATGATCGGCGCCGGCTTCATGGGGCAAGGCCTCACCAACCAGATCATGAACAGCGTTCCGGGGATGCGGATGGCCGCCATCTACAACCGGCATCCCGAGCGCGCGCGGCAGGTCTATCGCTATGCCGGCGCCGAGGAGATCGTCACCGCCGGAACGCAGAGCGGGCTCGATGCCGCGATCCGGGACGGAATTCCCGCCGTGGCCGAGGATCCCTATATGATCTGCCGGTCGGATGCGATCGATGTCATCGTGGATGTGACCGGCTCGGTGGAATTCGGCGCCCGGGTGCTGCTCGAAGCCTTCGAGAACGGCAAGCCGGTGGTGCTGATGAATGCCGAGGTCGATGCCACCATCGGCCCGATCCTTCAGGTCTACGCCCGCCGCAACGGTGTCATCCTTTCGGCCTGCGACGGCGACGAGCCCGGCGTGCAGATGAATCTCGTCCGCTGGGTCCGGGGATTGGGCCTCATCCCGCGCGTCATCGGCAATGTGAAGGGCTTGCAGGATCCCTACCGCAACCCGACGACCCAGCAAGGATGGGCCGAACGCTGGGGACAGAACGCCGCCATGGTGACCTCCTTCGCCGACGGCTCCAAGATCAGCTTCGAGCAGACGATCGTCGCCAATGCCACCGGCTTCAAGGTCCGTTCGCGCGGCATGTCGCGCGGCATGAAATATGACGGCTCGATCATGGACATCACGGCGCTTTACGATCTCGACGAGATCAAGGCGATCGGCGGTCCGGATGGCGGTATCATCGATTACACCGTCGGCCCCGCCGGGGTGAAGGTCTTCGTCCTGGCGGAGCATCCCGATCCGAAGCAGCGCCACTATCTCGATCTGTACAAGATGGGACCGGGGCCGCTCTACCCGTTCTGGACGCCCTACCACCTCGTCCATTTCGAGACGCCGAACGCGATCGCGCGGGTCGTGCTGTTCGGCGACAATCTGGCCCCGCCGCTCGAAGGACCGGTGGTCGAGGTCTGCGCCGTCGCCAAACGCGACCTTGCCGCCGGCGAGACCCTCGACGAATACGGCATGTACATGACCTATGGCGAGGCGGTGAATGCCGACGAGATGAGCACCGGGCGCTATCTTCCGGAAGGGCTGGTCGAAGGCTGCCGGCTGAAGCGTGCCATCGCGAAGGATCAAGTCCTGACCTATGACGATGTGGTGCTTCCCCCGGACCGCCTCGCCGACCGCCTCCGGGCCGAGCAGTACCGGCGGTTCCGCAACGAGAACTGGCTCGATGCCTACCTGCCGGAGGAGGCGCTCACCGGTACAGCTTAGCCACGTTCTCCTTGAGCTTGGCGCGCACGCCCGGATGCCAATACATCATATGCCCGCCCGGATAGAGGTCGAGTTCGATCGGCGAGACCGCCTGGACCGTGGGCAGATGGGCGATGAGGAAGCGGCTGGCGAAATAGGGGGTGACCAGATCGGTCATCCCCTGCGCGATCTCGATGCGGAGCTTCGGGTTGAGCGCCACCGCCCGCCGCAGATCGTCGAGGGCCGAAAGCGGCTCCTCGCCCCCATTGCCGCCGGCGCTCCGCCAGTCCCAATGGGCATTCACCTCGCCGTTCAGGAGTTCATAGGGGCGATCGGTCTTGAAGCCGAGTGTCTGGCGCAGATACAGCACCATGGCGGTGCTGAGCGGCGCAATCGTGCCGTCAAGGATCGGATCGCCGCCCTTGGCCGTGGTGCTGGCCGGATAGGGGTCCGCCATGGCAGTGGTGGCGTCGTAGAGGCTCGCCACCTGCCCCTTGGCGCGGGCGGTTTCCTTGGTGAAGACCTCCGGCGGCACGGCGCCGCGATAGCGCCGGACGATGTCCGGGGAAAGGCCGGTGAAGCGCGCCACCGCCGCATAGATCCGCTCATCTTCAGCCCCGGAGGCAAGAAAAGTGAGGTAATCGCCCATGGCGAAGCGCTCGGCCTCGGCCAGGGTTTCCGGGGAGGCACCCGCCGCCGCCGCATAGGATGGCAGCCGCAGCACCGGCGGCAGCAGATTGAGTTCGCCGCCGCCTCGGATAAGGCCGAAATCGAGAGCCGGCGAGAGCATCACGATCCCCTGGACGGCGATGCCGGGATCGGTCAGCAGTTCATGGGCAAGACGCGCCGCGCGGAAGCCGCCATAGCTTTCGCCGGCGAGATATTTCGGCGAGGCCAAGCGGTCGTTGCGGGTGAGATAGAGGCGGATGAAGGATGCCAGCGCCTGGATGTCCTGATGGACGCCGAAGAAGGCCTTTCCGGCGTCCACCCCCGGCGCCGCGCGGCTATAGCCGGTTCCGACCGGATCGATGAAGACGAGATCGGTGAAGTCGAGCCAGCTATCCGGATTGGGCGACAGCAGCGGCGGGGTCGAGGCGAGCTGCGAGCCTGGATCGGCGCTCAGCACCTCCGGCCCGATCGCCCCCAGATTGAGATAAGCCGACGCCGCCCCTGGGCCGCCATTGAAGACGAAGGTGACCGGCCGCCGGCCCGCATCCGCCCCATCGGCCAGATAGGCGGCATAAAAGACATCCGCCTGCTTCTCACCCTTGTCATCGGAAAGCGCTAAACTGCCCGCCACCGCCGTATAGGCCAGCTCCCGCCCGGCAAGATGCAGGGTGTGCGCTGTCCGGACATCGGGAGGCAAGGTTTCCACAGCGGGTTTTTTCGCCTCATCGGCAAAAGCCGCGGTCGAGAAACCAAGAAAGACGAGCGCCAAGGCCCCAAAAACCAAGGCCCTGAAAACCAACGCCCCAAGAAAACGCCGCTTCGTTTCTGCTCGCAAGATTCTATCCTTCGTCTTCGATGGCGGGTCCGGTCTACGATCTTAACAGGGTCCGCGATTTTCAAGGAATCTCCAATGACGATCACGCTCCATGTCTTTCCGCCCTCGCCGCGCGCCGTCAAGGTGCTTGCCGTCGCGAACCATCTTGATCTTCCCTATGAGATCGAACTCGTCGATCTGACCAAGGGCGCGCAGAAGACGCCGGAATTCACCGCGCTCAACCCCAATCAGCGGATACCGGTGCTGGTGGAAGATGACTATGTCCTCTGGGAATCGAACGCGATCATGCAGTATCTCGCCCTGAAGAAGCCGACAAGCGGGCTCCTGCCCCTGGACGAGGCTTCAAGGATAGACGTGACCCGCTGGCAGTTCTGGGATGCGGCGCATTGGGATGCCGCCTGCGCCATCTATATCTTCGAATATCTGGTGAAGCCGCTGATACGCGGCATTCCGGAGCCCGATGCGGCGAACCTCGCCCGTGGCGACGAAAACTTCCACCGCGCCGCCAAGATCCTGGACGCTCAGTTGAAGGGCCGGAAATTCGTGACCCAGGACCGGCTGACCCTCGCCGATTTCAGCCTCGCCGCCCCCCTGCACCTCGCGGCGGCCGCGCATCTGCCGCTGGAGCCCTATGCGGAAATCCAGCGATGGTATCAGGATCTAGGCGCGCTTCCGTCCTGGCAAAAGACCATGGCGCAGGCGGCAATGCCATCCTCTCCCGAGGGGTGATGGCTCCGACAGGAGCCACCCTGTTTGCTTTCATCTAACCGGAGAACTACCCCGTCGCCCCCAGCCCGGCGGCGACGCAGTTGATCGAGAGCAGCAGGGCCGTCTTGTATTTCTCCTTCAATTCCGGGCTTTCGGCGGCGCGGAATTGGCGGAGGAGTTCGACTTGCTCGCGGTTGACCTGATTGATGGTCGGCAGGCGCTCGGCTAGGCCGGCGCGGTATTGGGGGAAGCGCTCGGCGACTTGCGCGCCGCCGCTGACGCGGCAGACCATCTCGACGGTGAGTTTGTATTCCGCCTCGATCCGGGCAAAGACGCGGTCGCGGACCGGTTCTTCCGCGATCAGCCCCGAATATTCCCGCGCCACGGAAAGATCGACCAGCAGCAGGGTCTTTTCCACCTCGTCGATGATGAGGCGGAACAGGCGGGAGGATTCGAACATGCGATGCAGCAGCTTCAAGCCGTGATCGCCCCGGATCTGGAGGAAATTGGCGATGGCGCTGCCGACGCCGTACCAGCCGGTGACGATGTGCCGGTTCTGCGACCACGCGAACACCCAGGGAATAGCGCGCAGATCGGCAAGGCTGCGGGCGCCGAAGCGCCGCGCCGGCCTTGAGCCGATATTGAGGAGGGAGATTTCCTCCAAGGGGCTCGCCGCCGAGAAATAGGTGATGAGATCGGGATCGGCGACCAGCGCGTGATAGGCGGCCCACCCGGCCCCCGACATCGCTTCCATGGCGTCGTCGAACTCGCCCTTGGGCACAAGCGCGTCTTCCTTCTCGGATTTGAGCGCATGTTCGAAGACGCTGGCGGACAGAAGCTCCAGCTGATAGGCGCCGGTGCCGCGGTTGGCGTATTTGAAGGAGACGACCTCCCCCTGCTCGGTCACGCGGAAGCTGCCGCGGATCGATCCCGCCGGCTGCGCCGCGATGGCGCGCCCGGTGGGAGCGCCGCCCCGGCTGACCGAACCGCCACGGCCATGGAAAAAGCCGATCGGAACCCCGGCATCCTTCCCGGCGCGGGTCAGCTTCGCCTGTGCCTTGGCCAGCTCCCAATTGGAGGTGAAATAGCCGCCATCCTTGTTGCTGTCGGAATAGCCGATCATCACTTCCTGTACGCCGCCCTGACGGCGGATGCTGCGCCGGAGCACCGGCACGGCCAGGAGTTCGCGCATGATCTGCGGACCGGCGCGAAGATCCTCGATCGTCTCGAACAAGGGCACGATCGGCAGGTTGCAGATTTCCACCCCGGCGGCGTCGAGGAAGAGCCCGCCCTCCTTGGCCATGAGATAGGCGCCGAGAATATCGGCGACCGACCGCGTCATGCTGAGGATGAAGGTGCCGAAAGCCTGTTTGTCGAAGCGTTCGCGGCCCCGGCGGACCAGACGGAAGATCTCGAAGGTGCGCTCGATCTCCGGGGCGAAGGTAGGCAGCGCCTCACCCTCTCGGCGGGGGCGTGCCAGTTCGGCCAGGAGCCATTCCCGCCATTCCGGCGCATCGATGGCCGGCGGCTCGCTTCCGGTGCGCACCCGCCACAGGGCCTGCAACGCATCGGTAAGCCGGGTCGAATTTTCGCGCAAATCCAGGCGCGCGCTGCAAAAGCGGAAAATCTCGATCGCCCGGAGCACGGGCCGGACGTGATCGGTGGCGATCGAGGCGCAGTGGCTGGCGATCAAGGCCCGCTCGACTTCCTGCACATCCGCGATCAGCGCGTCGGCGTCGGCATAGGCAAGCGACGGCGCCACGTCGCGCTTCCATTCGATGCAGGCGCTGGTGGTGTCGAGCTTCCGCAGGATGCAGCCGATGAACTGACGGTAATCCTCGCCGGGATTGCGGGCGATGATCGCGGCCCGGTCGCCGCTCTGCGCCAGCATCCGGTCGAGCGCGCAGCGGAAGCCTTCGGGCACCGGCAACGCATTCTCGACGATCGAAAGCGCCTGCAGGAGTTCGAGGAGTTTTTGCCGATGGTGCTTCAAGGCGGCAAGCGCGTTCGAGCGCAACGCCGCCTCGGTGACCTCGGTGGTGACGAAGGGATTGCCGTCGCGGTCGCCGCCGATCCAGGAACCGAATTGGACGAAGGGCGCGAGCGTCAGCGCCTCCCCCGGATAGGCGCGCTGGAAGGCGCGCTCCACGGTGCTCATCAAATCGGGCACCGCATCGAACAGAGTCTCGTTGAAGAAATGCAGGCCCCAGAGAACCTCTTCCTCCACCGTCGGCTTGGCCAGATGAAGCTCACCGGTCAGGAACAGGAGTTCGATATGGTCGCGCAGCTGATCGACCAGCGCCCAGCGCTCGCGATCCGTCCAGCGCACCGATTCCAACTCCATCAGCAGGAGATAAATCCGGCGCTGCTTTTCAAGGACGGTGACGCGCTTGGCTTCGGTCGGATGCGCGGTAATGACCGGGCGGATATTGAGGGTCGAGAGCAGGCTCCTCACCTCCTCGGCGCCCAGGCCAAGCCGCACCGCTTCCGCCATGACATTGGCGAAGGTGCCGCGCAGGCCCTCCTGCCCGTTCTTGCGTTCGGCCTGCCGGCGTCGCCGCATGGCGGCGTTCTGCTCGGCGATCGAATTGAGCTGGAACCAGATGCCTTGCGCCTGAAGCGCCCTGGCCACGATCTCCGGCGCCAGATCCGAAATGGTGCCGCCACGAAGCACCGCCTCGATTTCCGGCTGATGCCGGCGGACGACTTCGATCAGGAGATCGAACAGAAGATCCGCCGATTCCTTCGCGGAACCGCCGGCAAAGACGGGAGGCAGGGCCAAAGCCCCGCCATCCTTGTCCGTTTGACCGCTGACGCCCGGCGCGGCGGGCACAACACCTTGCCCCTGGGAAGAGGTATTCGGTCCTTGACCGCCGCTCGGATTCGTCATGCTTTACCCCACCTTAACGGTGCGCCCCCTGCTTCGCCAAGACCTTCGCCACGGTCGTGCCGAACTCGGCCGGACTCGGAGCCACTTCGAGGCCATAAGAGCGCATGATCTCGGATTTTTCCGCGGCGCTGTCGCCCGTGGCCGAGATGATGGCGCCCGCATGGCCCATGCGGCGGCCCTTCGGCGCGGTCAGACCGGCGACGTAGCCGACGACCGGCTTTTTGAAATTGTCCTTGATCCAAGCGGCCGCTTCGGCCTCCTGCGGACCACCGATCTCGCCGATCATCAGCACGGCCTCGGTTTCCGGATCTTCCGCGAATTTGGCAAGATGATCGAGGAAGGAGGAGCCGTTGATCGGATCGCCGCCGATGCCGACACTGGTGGAAACACCAATGCCGAGCGTCTTGAGCTGCGACGCCGCCTCATAGCCGAGCGTGCCGGAACGGGAGATGATCCCGACCGAGCCCTTCATGTAGATGTTGCCCGGCATGATGCCCAGCATCGCCTTGCCAGGGCTGATGATGCCCGCGCAATTCGGGCCGACCATCATCGTGCGGCGGTCCTTCGGATAGCGCAGCAGGAAGCGCTTCACGCGCATCATGTCCTGGGCCGGGATGCCGTCCGTGATCGAGCAGACGAGCCGGACGCCGGCATCGGCGGCTTCCATCAGGGCGTCGGCGCAGAATGCCGGCGCCACGAAGGTGATGCTGGCCTCGGCACCGGTCGCCTGCACCGCCTCGCGGACGGTGTTGAAGACCGGGAGACCGAGATGGGTCGTGCCGCCCTTGCCGGGCGTGACGCCGCCGACCACCTTGGTGCCGTATTCGATGGCTTCCTTGGCGTGGAACGTACCCTTATCCCCGGTGAAACCCTGGATAATGATCCGCGTATTTTCGTCGATGAGGATGCTCATGTTATTTCTTCCCCTCGCCTTAGGCCTTGGCGACGTAGGCACGCCCGGCTTCGACGGCCTTTTGAGCCGCTTCGGCAAGCGTCTCGGCGGTGATGATGGGAAGGCCGCTTTCCGCGATGATCGGACGCGCGGCCTCGACATTGGTGCCGGCGAGCCGGACGACCAGCGGAAGCTTCAGATCGATTTCCCGGCAAGCCAGAACCACACCCTTGGCAACCCAGTCGCAGCGGTTGATGCCGGCGAAGATGTTGACGAGGATGGTCTTCACGTTCTTGTCGGAGAGGACGAGCTTGAAGGCAGCCGCGACGCGCTCGGGCGAAGCACCGCCGCCGACGTCGAGGAAGTTCGCCGGATTGCCGCCCGCGAACTTGATCATGTCCATGGTCGCCATGGCGAGGCCGGCGCCGTTGACGATGCAGCCGATGTCGCCGTCGAGACCGACATAGTTCAGATTATGCTCGGCGGCTTCCGCCTCACGCGCATCTTCCTGGGAAGGATCGCGCATATCGGCGACGACGGAACGGCGGAACAGCGCGTTGTCGTCGAAGGACATCTTGGCATCGAGCGCCAGGATACGGTCATCCTTGGTGAGCACCAGCGGGTTGATTTCGACCATGGTCGCATCGAGATCGCGGAAGGCGCGATAGGCGGCGAGGAAGGTCTGAACCGCCCGCGAGACCTGCTTGATGTTGAGGCCGAGCTGGAAGGCGAGTTCGCGCGCCTGGAATTGCTGAAGGCCCACCGCCGGCTCGACCACGACCTGAAGGATCGCGCTCGCGTCGAGCTTGGCGATTTCTTCGATGTCCATGCCGCCGTAGCGCGAGGCGATGACGCGAATCCGCTCGGTCTTACGATCGAGGACGACGCCGAGGTAGAATTCGCGCTCGAAAGCGTCGGCGACCTCGACATAGACGCGCTGAACCAGCCGGCCCTGAGGCCCGGTCTGCGACGTTACCAGAGTCTTGCCGAGAAGATCCTCGGCCGCCTTGCGGACCTCGTGATAGGTCGTGCACAGCTTGATACCGCCGGCCTTGCCGCGCGCGCCTGCGTGGATCTGAGCCTTGACGGCCCAATGCCAGCCACCGAGTTCCGTGGCGGCATAAACCGCCTGATCCGGGCTGAACGCAACGGCGCCACGGGCCACGGGCACGCCGAATCCGGCGAGCAGCTCCTTGGCTTGATACTCGTGGATATTCACTTTTTTATCCTCCGATGTTGGCTATTGGCTATTAGCGGTTGGCTGGCGGCTCTTGGGCGACCAGCCGATCGTTAACGGCTAACGGCGGTCAGCACTGCTTCTGCTTGTTTGTCCTTTTCCGCCACCAGCGCAGCCACTTCGGCGAGCGCCTCTTCGGCAAAGGCACGGTCGGTCATCGCATTGGCGTTGACCGCAACGTTCAGATAGGCGCTCCGCAGCGCGGCAATTCCGGCGAGCGCGGCGACGCCCGCATCGCTCGCCACATTGGGATTGCCCTTGGCCGCGACGATCTCGGAAAGCGCCACCACTTCCGCCGCCGCCCTGGCACAGGCCCGGGGAACGGAGGTCGCCTCGCGCAACGCCGCCTGAATGGCGTCGGTGCGGGCGGCTTTCTGCTCGTCGGTATCCTTCGGCAGGCCGTAGGCACCCATGACGGCACCGAACACGGCCGCATCGTCGTCGATGCCCTTGATCAGTTCCACCCGCAGCGCCTCGGCTTTGGCAAGGGTGGCTTTCAGCTCTTCCTCGGCCTCGGCGAATTTCTTGCGGCCGATGGTCAGGTTGCAGACCATGCTGACCAAGGCAGCCCCGGTAGCGCCGATCAGCGCCGCCGCACCGCCGCCGCCCGGCGTCGGATTGCCGCTCGCGAGCGCCTCAAGGAAATTGCCGATGGTTTCGTTCTTGCTCATTTCTTTGGGCCTCTTCAGGCAAGCGCCTTCGCTTTTTGATAGATTTCCTCGGCGTCGAGGATCTGGTCGTCGCGCTCGAAGAGCTGGGCGATGCACTGACGATGCAGCCGCAGCTTCAGCCCGCCGATGCCAAGCGCGCCATAGGCGGTCTTGCCGTTGCGGTCCTTGCCGTTGTCCATCGCCTCGACACCCTGAATGCCGTAGGGCGGCTGGGCGTTGACATCGGCCAGCAATTCGATCGAAGCCTCGTTCTGCCAGGCGGCAGCCTCCAGCAGTTCGATACCGATGGCCCCCGCCGCAAAGACCACGTTGAAGCCCTTGACGGCCTCGGCCCGGTCGGCATTGTTGAAAGCCTGAACCGGCGTCACCGAAACCTTGAAGCGTTTTTCGATGTCGCGGGCCGCATCATCGGCGCGGCTCTGAACGCGGGAAGTGAGGCTGACGATCGCCCCTTCCTGAGCGAGGAGTGCCGCGGCCCGGCGTCCGACCGGGCCGGTGCCGGCGAGCACGATCGCGCGCTTGCCCTGGAGCGAACGCTTATGCGCCAGATAGGCTACGCCCGCCGCCGCCGTCGTGTTGGAGCCGTTGCTGTCGAGCATGACCGAGACGCGGAACTTGCCGAAGAAGCGGCTCTTCACCGCTTCCAGCAAAGCCTCGCCCTTGGCCATATCGCCGCCGCCGACGAAGATCGCCGTGTATTTCTTTTCCTGAGGGCCACGGGTGAAGATCGTGCCGTCGACCAGGGCACCCACCGTCTCCGGCGTGACGCCGCCATAGCCCTGCAGGTGGTCGGCGCCGCCATCATAGGCGACGACCGTATCGAAGACGCTCGGAACGGCGTCGGTATCGAAATGGAAAAGCAGTTTCCTCGGGGTGCTCATAAATCTACTCCAACACCACGTTGCGCGGCGAGCCTGCGACCCAGGCCTCGACATTGTCGATGAGCTGAGCGGCAAGGCCGGTTCTGGCTTCGATGCTTGCCCAGGCGACATGCGGGGTGACGAGAAGGTTCGGAACGGTGGGATCCAGGAGAACGTTGCCATCTTTCGGCGGTTCAACCGGAAGGACATCGATGCCGGCGGCGCCGATGGTGCCGTTCCGAAGGGCGGCAACCAGGGCGTTCTCGTCGATGAGTCCGCCGCGCGCCGTGTTGATGAGAATGGCGTCCTTCTTCATCAAGGACAGCCTTTCGGCGTTGATCATCTGCTTGGTGTCGTCGGTCAGCGGACAGTGCAGGGTGACGACATCCGATTCCCGCAGCAGGGTATCGAGATCGACCATCTCCGGCGTGCGGACATAGTCCGTCGCCAGGATCTTCATGCCGAGCGCCTCGGCCCGCTTCGCCACCGATCTGCCGAGCGCACCGAAGCCGATGACGCCGAAAGTCGAACCCGCAATGTCGCGGATCGGGTGCGGGAAGAAGCAGAAATTCGGCGATTTCTGCCAAACCCCGTTCTGCACATCCTGGTGATAGGGGACGAGGCTGCGCCGCAAGGCGAACATCAGGGCCAGAACATGTTCCGGCACGGTGTTCTCGGCGTAGTTGCGGATGTTGGAGACGGTGATGCCGTGCTCCTTGCAGTATTTCTTGTCGACGCAATCCGTGCCCGTGGCGGCCACCGCGATCAGCTTCAGCTTCGGCAGCTTTTCCAGGATCGGGGCCCGGAGCTGCGTCTTGTTGATGATGGCGATGTCCGCGTCACCGATACGCTCGATGACCTGTTCGGGCAGCGTGGATTCGTATTCCTGGTAGGAATGCGGAAAGCTCGGGCTCCGCAGAGGCACGCCGAGCGTCCCGCGCTCAAGGAAAACGATGGAATGTGACACGATCTTTTCGCCCCTAATCTTATCGCCTGATATTCCGGCTTTAGAAATTCTTCGTGGCGTAGACGGGGAAGGCATCGCAGAGCGCCTTCACCTTGGCGATCGCCGCCTGGGTGACGGCATCGTCCGTCGGTGCTTCGAGCACGTCGGCCACGATCGTGGCGACTTCGTGCGCTTCCATCTCGCCGAAACCGCGGGTGGTCATCGCGGGCGAGCCGAAGCGCAGGCCGGAGGTGACGAACGGCTTTTCCGGGTCGTTCGGGATCGCGTTCTTGTTGATGGTGATGTGGGCACGGCCGAGAGCGGCCTCCGCGTCCTTGCCGGTGATCTTCTTGGCCCGGAGGTCGAGCAGGAACACATGGCTGTCGGTGCCGCCGGAAACCGGGCGCAGGCCACGGCTGGTGAGGGTCTCGGCCATCGCCTTGGCGTTCTTGATCACCTGGGTCTGATAGGCCTTGAACTCGGGCGTCAGCGCCTCGCCGAACGCCACGGCCTTCGCGGCGATGACATGCATCAGCGGACCGCCCTGGAGCCCCGGGAAGACGATGGAATTCAACGCCTTCTCATGCTTCTCGGTCGAGAGGATGAGGCCGCCGCGCGGACCGCGCAGGGTCTTGTGCGTGGTGGTGGTGACGAAATCGGCGATGCCGACCGGGTTCGGATAGACCCCGGCGGCGATCAGGCCCGCGTAATGGGCCATATCGACGAAGAGATAGGCCCCGACCGAATCCGCGATCTCGCGGAAACGCTTCCAGTCGATGACGCGGGAATAGGCGGAGGCACCGGCCACGATCATTTTCGGCTGGTGCTCGGTGGCGAGGCGCTGAACCTCGTCGTAATCGATCAGTTCGGTCTTCGGGTCGAGGCCGTAGGCGACGACATTGAAGAGCTTGCCCGAGATGTTCACCGACGCGCCATGCGTCAAATGGCCGCCATGGGCGAGCGACATGCCGAGAATCGTGTCGCCCGGCTTCAGCACGGAGAAATAAACCGCCTGATTGGCCTGCGAGCCGGAATGCGGCTGAACATTGGCATAAGGAGCGCCGAACAGCTTCTTGGCCCGATCGATAGCCAGCTGTTCGGCGATGTCGACGAACTCGCAGCCGCCGTAGTAACGCTTTCCGGGATAACCTTCGGCGTATTTATTGGTGAGCTGCGAGCCTTGCGCTTCCATGACAGCAGGACTGGCGTAGTTTTCCGAAGCGATCAGCTCGATATGCTCGTGCTGACGACGGTTCTCCGCCTGGATTGCCTCCCACAATTCGGGATCGATCTTGGCAATGGTGTGATCGCTGCTGAACATCGCTGTCGTCCTTATGCTCTGGGTTTATTTAAGCGTTGGGGTCTATTTAGGCGTTGGCACCGCGGAACACGGCCTGAGCGGCGGCGACGCCGCTGCCGAACGTGACCTTGATGCCGATATCGGCCATCGCCATCTCGGCGCCGCCGAGAGCGGCCAGAACCTGAAGCTCGTTGAGATCGCCCAGATGACCGATACGGAAGAGCTTGCCGGCAACCTGGCTAAGGCCGGCACCGAACGAGATGTTGTAGCGGTTGTAGCCCCGGCTGATGACGTCGGCGCCGTTGAAGCCCTCGGGAACGAGGATGGCGGTGACGGTGTCGGAGTACCACTTGGCTTCCTTGGCGCAGGGATGCAGGCCCCAGGCTTCGACTGCGGCACGGACGCCGGATGCGAGGTGGTGATGGCGCTTGAACACGTTGTCGAGGCCTTCCTCGAGCAGCATCGCCACCGATTCCTTGAGGCCGTAGAGCATCGGCAGCGACGGCGTGTACGGGAAATAGCCCGTGGCATTCGCCTTCTGCATGTCGGAGAAGTCGAAGAAGACGCGATGGCTCTTCGCGGTCTTCTGCGCTTCGACGGCCTTCGGGTTGACGCTGACGATGGCGAGGCCGGCCGGGAGCATGAAGCCCTTCTGCGAGCCGGCGACGGCGATATCGACGCCCCATTCGTCCTGGCGGAAATCGATCGAGCCGATCGAGCTGACGCCGTCGACCAGGAACAGAGCCGGGTGCTTGGCGGCATCGATGGCGCGGCGGACCGCGGCGATGTCGCTGGTGACGCCGGTCGCGGTCTCGTTCTGAACGGTCAGGACGGCCTTGATCGAATGCGTCTTGTCCTCACGGAGAACCTTCTCGATGTTCTCGGGCGAGGCACCGGTGCCCCACTCTTCTTCCTGGACGATGACGTCGAGGCCGAGGCGCTTGGCCATATCGATCCAGAGATGGCTGAACTGGCCGAAGCGCGAAGCCAGAACCTTGTCGCCCGGCGACAGGGTGTTGGTGAGCGCCGCTTCCCAGCCGCCCGTGCCCGAAGCCGGGAACACGATGACCTGACCGGTCGTGGTCTGGAAAATCTTCTTCGTTTCCGTGAGGACCAGATTGGTCAGCTCGGGGAATTTCGGGGAACGGTGATCCTCGGAAGGAACCACCATCGCGCGCTGAATGCGCTCGGGAATGTTGGTCGGTCCAGGAACGAAAAGATGATGACGGCCCGGCATTACTTTCTATCTCCTCAGCTCAGCCCTATCGCCGGCGACATTGCCGGTGCTTGGGCGGTTGGCGTTAATTGACGCGTCTTAAGACGACGCGAACCCGCCCTAGAATAAGCCCTGAATATGCCCTTCGGCATCGAGCCTGATGGTATTGGCGGCAGGCACCTTCGGCAATCCAGGCATCGTCATGATGTCGCCGCAGACGACGACGACGAACTCGGCACCGGCGGAAAGCCGGATTTCCCGCACCGCGAGAATATGGCCCGACGGCGCACCCTTGAGATTGGGATCGGTCGAGAAGCTGTATTGCGTCTTGGCCATGCACACCGGAAGGTTCCCGAAGCCCTGGGCTTCGAGTTCCTTGAAGCGCTTGTCGATCGCGGCGTCGGTGCCGATATCGGCGGCGCCGTAAAGCTCCGTCGCCAGCGTCTTGACCTTGTCGCGAAGCGGCATCTCGTCGGGATAAAGATAGCGGAACGAAGCCGGCTTGGTCTCGATGGTGCGGACCACGGCCTCCGCAAGCTCGACCGCGCCCGCCCCGCCCAGGGCCCAATGATCGGCGAGAATGCATTCGACATCGATCGCCTTGGACAGCGATTGCAGCAATTCGATCTCGCCCTTGGTATCAGTGCTGAAGCGGTTGATCGACACCACCACCGGCAGGCCGAAGCGCCGCAGGTTCTGAACATGCCGCTCCAGATTGGCGAAACCGGCCTTGAGCGCGTCGAGGTTCTCGGATTTCAGCCCGTCCTTGGCCACGCCGCCATGCATCTTGAGCGCGCGGATCGTGGCGACGACGACGACGACATCGGGATGGAGCCCGGCCTTCCGGCACTTGATGTCGAGGAACTTCTCGGCCCCGAGATCGGCGCCGAAGCCCGCCTCGGTGATGACGTAATCGGCCAGCTTCAGCGCCGCCTTGGTGGCGATGACGGAATTGCAGCCATGGGCGATATTGGCGAAGGGACCGCCATGGATGAAGGCCGGGTTGTGTTCGAGCGTCTGCACGAGGTTCGGGGCGAAGGCTTCCTTCAGGAGCACCGTCATCGCACCCGCCGCGTTCAGATCCTTGGCCCGCACCGGCTTCCGGTCCCGGGTCTCGCCGACGATGATGTTGCCGAGCCGGCGCTCCAGATCTTCGAGGCTGGTGGCGAGACAGAAGATCGCCATGACCTCGGACGCGACGGTGATGTCGAAGCCGTCCTCACGCGGGAAGCCGTTGGCGACTCCGCCCAGCGAATTGACGATCGAGCGCAGCGCGCGGTCGTTCATATCGACGCAGCGCCGCCAGAAGATCCGGCGCGGGTCGAGCCCGGCTTCGTTGCCCCAATAGATATGATTGTCGATCAGCGCCGCGAGCAGGTTGTTGGTGATGCCGATGGCGTGGAAGTCACCCGTGAAATGCAGGTTGATGTCTTCCATCGGCACGACCTGGGCATAGCCGCCGCCGGCCGCCCCGCCCTTCATGCCGAAGCACGGGCCGAGGCTCGGCTCGCGCAGGCAGATCGCCGCCTTCTTGCCGATGTGGTTGAGCGCGTCGCCCAGCCCGACGGTGGTCGTGGTCTTCCCCTCGCCCGCCGGCGTCGGGGTGATCGCACTGACCAGGATCAGCTTGCCATCGGGGCGCCCGCTCAGCGAATTCAGATAGTCGAGCGAAACCTTGGCCTTGTGATGGCCATAGGGCTCAAGATGCTCCGACCCGATGCCGAGCTTTTCCAGCGCGACATCGACAATCGGACGAATCGCCGCCGCCCGCGCAATGTCGATATCGGATTTCGGCTGAGCATGCTGGTTGTGCTGATCACTCGACATTTCGACGACGTCCCTCCAACAAATCCTTTTGCCCCGCGATCATTGGCGCCCGGCGCATCGCGCACCCCGGGTAAACGCGGCTGCGCGGAGCATACATGACGCCAAGCCCCCAAAACAATAACGAAACCTTACGGCGGCGCGGACCATAGGGATGATAAGGCCCCACCCCAACACCCGGTGGGATGGGAGATTAAGTCTAAGAGCTAGGAAAAAGCCCACCCCGAAGGGTGGGCTTTTTCCGAATGACCGGATCCAGGGGCTGTATCAGGCAAATCAGGCGTGAGCGCGGAAGAAATCCCGCACATGCGGATAGATCTCGCCCCGCCAGCGGCGGCCGTTAAAGACGCCGTAATGGCCGACCTCCTTCTGGAGGTAGTAGCCTTTCCGGCTATCCGGCAGGTTGCGGCAGAGTTCGAGCGCCGCCGCCGTCTGGCCGACGGCACAGATATCGTCCCGCTCACCCTCGACGGCCAGAAGTGCTGTCTTTTCAATGGCGCCCGGATCGACCTTGCGTCCACGGGAAAAGAAGGTGTTGCGCGGCAGATCGTGGTCTTGGAACACGCGCTTCAGCGTCTCCAGATAGAAATCCGCCGGCAGATCCATCACCGCCATGTACTCGTCGTAAAAGGCCCGATGCGCGTCGGCGCTTTCGCCGTCGCCCCGGATCAGATGCTCAAAATACTGAAAATGCGCGGAAAGATGGCGTTCCAGATTCATGCTGAGGAAGCCCGCGAGCTGCATGAAACCCGGATAGACGCGGCGGAAGGCGCCGGTATAGCGGGTGGGCACCATGCCGATCACGTTGCGGTCGAACCATTCGATCGGATGCGATGTCGCCAGGATATTGGGCTGCGTCGGATTGCGCCTCGTGTCGATCGGCCCGCCCATCAGCACCATGGCGCTGGGCTGCAAGGGATCGTTGTCCGCGGCCATCAGCGAAACCGCCGCGATCACCGGAACCGAGGGCTGGCACACCGCCAGCACGTTGATGCCGGGGCCGAGCACATGCACGAAATCGATGATCAGATCGATGAAATCGTCCAGGCCGAAGCGGCCATGGAAAGCCGCCACGTTGCGGGCATTGACCCAGTCGGTCAGATAGACATCGTGATCGGCCAGGAGCGTGCGCACGGTGTCGCGCAGGAGCGTCGCGAAATGCCCCGACATCGGCGCCACCACCAGAACCTTGGGCTGATCGGTGATACCTTCCTTGGCAAAATGGAGAAGCGTACAGAAGGGCGTCCGCTTCACCGCCCGCTCGGTCACCGGAACGGCGACGCCGCCGACCGTCACCTCGGCGATACCAAAGTCGGGCCGGTCGTGGCTGATCCCGGTCTTGGAGACCACCTCGCAAGCCGCCACCGCCCCCCGGATCAGGGGATGATCGCCGACCAGCGGCCAGGGCTGGTTCCAGAATCCGCGAGCAGCCTCGGCCATAAGCCGGATTGGCGTCAACGCGTCGGATTGTGCTTGATAGGCCTGATACAGCATGGCTCACCGCGACGAAAAAGTTTTATTGCGAGGGGGATAAGCAAAACGATCTTTTATGTGCCAACCCACCCATGGGAGCGAAACGAAATTACCGCATTCTCTTTAGGTGGATGTGGCGGGGGTGTCAAGCCTCCGCATTTGCGTTCGTAGCCTCCGCAACCATCGGAGGAAAGCCCTGACACGTAGCCGTAACATAGATGGGCAGTGCCGTTCCCCTTGACCAGACCTTTGCGTGGTGTGCCAGGAATTTGGACCGGAATTCGAACGGACCAGCGACAATCTTGCCACAGCCAACAAAAGTGACGCCTTTATAGTTAATTGTTTATTTGCCTTGGCGCCCCACCTACCCGCCGCACGCGGAGATTTCGCAGCGCAGGGGCTATTCGCACATGACGCGCTTGACGCCCCGGTCACTACATCCTAACGTTTACGTTAATGGCGCCAAGTTGCAGCATCCGAGCGAGTACTTCGCCCATGGCGAAGCCGCCAACTCAGCTAACCTTAAAATAGATCAGCAAAATCATGAATATATCTTTACAAGAACTCATGCCGCACGGAATGTGCTTCGGCTGGGATAGCACCCTTATCTGGGTTCATACCACTTCAGATATTATCACCGCGCTCTCCTATTTCGTCATTCCCACACTGATCATCAAATTCGTCTGGCATAAGCGCGACATCGACAACAAACATATCATTATCGCTTTTGCTGCTTTTATTACCGCTTGCGGCATCACCCACCTCATTGACATCATTACCATTTGGGTTCCGGTCTATTCCCTGCAAGGGGCGGTCAAGGTCGTGACCGCGCTCATATCTCTTGGCACCGTTCTGATTCTTGCCCCCAAGGTTCCCGCCCTTCTTGCCTTGCCCAGCCTGAAAGAACTGATGTCCTTGAACCAGCGCCTGGCTGAAGCCAATAAGCTGAACCAGCAGATCCTCGCTTCCGCCCAGGAAGGCATCATCGTCTACGATACCGAAGGCCGATTGCAGGTCTGGAACCTCTTTATGGAGTCGATCACCGGGTTCTCGAAAGACGCGTGCCTCGGCCGGAAACTCGGCGAAATCTTTCCCTTCCTGAAGGGAACCGTGGTTCTCGACGGGTTGGAGCGGGCACTTCAGGGCAAGACGGTCAGGAACAATTCTTATCCATGGATACTCCCAAGGACGGGCCGCTCCGGCTGGTCCTACAGTGTGCAGGCGCCTTTGCGGCGGGATGACGGACAGATCGTCGGCGTGATCGAGACCGTTTCCGACATCACCGAACTCAAGCGCGCCGAGGAAGCGGTGCAACTCGCCGCCCTGGTGTTCGAAAACAGCAGCGAGGGGATGATCGTCACGGACAGTAACGGCACCATCATCTCCGTCAACCCGGCTTTCACGGCGCTGACGGGCTACAAATCCAGCGAAGTCATCGGAAAGAATCCGTCCATCCTCCGCTCCGGCCGGCAGGACCGGGCATTCTATCAGGCCATGTGGCACAGCCTGACCACCACCGGGCACTGGGAAGGCGAGATCTGGAACCGCCACAAGAATGGCGAAATCTATGCCGAGTGGCTTGCCATAAACACGATCAGAAACGCGGATGGCTCCGCGCATCGCCGGGTTGCGCTGTTCTTGGACATCACGGAGCGGAAACTATCGGAAGAGCTGATCTGGCGGCAGGCCAATTTCTGTTCCCTGACCGGCCTGCCCAACCGGCGCATGTTCCGCGACCGCCTGGATCAGGCGATCAAGAAGTCCGACCGCGCTTCCGCGCCCATGGCCCTGATGTTCATCGATCTGGACCGCTTCAAGGAGGTCAATGACTCGCTCGGGCATGAAATCGGCGATGTCCTGCTGAAGGAAGCGGCGCAACGCTTGGTCGGCTGCGTGCGTGAAACCGATACCGTGGCCCGCCTCGGCGGCGATGAGTTCACCATCATCATCGACGAACTGCACGACCCAGATAATATCGAGCGTGTTCTTCAAGGCATTCTAACGAAAATGTCCGCGCCTTTCACGTTTGGAACCGATATTGCCTACGTTACCGCGAGCATAGGCATAACAGTTTATCCAGACGATGGTGGTAATTCTGATGATTTGCTTAAGAATGCGGATCAGGCAATGTATTCTGCCAAGAATTACGGGCGGAACTGTTACCGTTATTTCAATACATTCCTGAAAGATACCGCGCAGAGCCGAATGAAACTCGTCACGGATTTGCACGGCGCCCTCGCCGATGGCCAATTCCGTGTCTATTACCAGCCGATCATCGATATGGAGACTGGAGAGGTCGAAAAAGCCGAGGCCCTGGTGCGTTGGCAGCATCCCAAGCGCGGCCTGATCATGCCCTGCGACTTCATTCCCCTGGCCGAAGAAAGCGGCATCGTCGTCGAGCTTGGCGCCTGGGTGCTCCGCACCGCCTGCGCCCAGAACATGCTCTGGCGGAGCCAGGGGCTGGCGCCATTGCGGATCACAGTCAACGTCTCGGCGCGGCAATTCCAGGGGGAGAATTTTCCGAAATTGGTGCGCGAAGTGCTGGAGGAAACCGGTCTGCCGCCGGAAGCGCTGGAACTCGAAATCACCGAAGGGATGCTGATGACCAATATGGAGCATTCCATCGCGATCCTTGAGGATTTGCGCGCGATCGGCGTGCAAATCTCGGAGGATGATTTCGGCACCGGCTATTCGAGCCTGAGTTATCTCAAGCAATTTCCGATCCATACGCTGAAGATCGATCAGTCCTTCGTCCGCGATCTCGCCACCGATCCCAACGACGCGGCATTGGTATCCGCCATCATCGCCATGGCCCGCAGCCTGCACCTCTCGATCATTGCCGAAGGGGTCGAGACGGAGGAGCAACTGAGCATGCTTCGGGCAGAAGGCTGCACCCAGTGTCAGGGATTCTTATTTGCGAAGGCGATGCCGGAGCCGGAATTCGCGGACTATCTGGCCCTGCCCCGCCGGGTCCTGCCGGCGCGAGGAATGCCCTATTCGGCCGGCACGTAAAACCGCTTGTCCTGAAGCACCCGGGCCGAGACCGTCTTGAAGTCGTAGGGCGAGCCCACCTTGACGAGCCGCACATGAGGGAGCGGTTCGCCCGGATAGCGCACTACCCCCAGCACCTCCCAGATCAGAAGCGCCACGCCCTTGATGCGATAGCGCTGGCCGGGCAATATTTTGGTAACGTCGTCCTTCACGTTCGCCTCTCCATTTTTCAGGTTAAGGCGAAATCCTATGCTTTAGCGGCTTCCAGCGCCTGGGGCAAAATTGGGGTCTGGAAGCCCGGGGGCAGTAATTCATTTGGCCGGGGGGCTTGGCGCCCGTCCTCGCTGCAAAGGCATCCGGCGTCCTTCGAGACGCGGCCAAGAGGGCCGCTCCTCAGGATGAGGTAAATGGTTCATGGCATTGAGAAATATCCTCATCCTGAGGAGGCCCCTTGAGGGCCGTCTCGAAGGACGCACCACCGGGGTCCAGCCCAGCACCAAATGACAGGCCAACATGAAAATGCTGGTCCGAGACTATCGGGCACGTCCTTACGCCCGATGGCCCCGCTCCCTTACTTCAACAGATCGAAGGTGATCGGCAGGGTGAACATGAGGCGCACATCCGGGGCGTCACGCGTCGCACCGAGGGCCACGTTGAAGTTTCCGGTCATGTCCGGCGAAAAGGCGTAGGAGCCGCCGACGATGAAGGAGCCTATCTGCAATTGCTCGGTCGAGGATTTGGCGCCGTTCACGATCTCCTCGGTCGCCAGCACGAAGTCATGCTCGTAACCGAGGCTCAGCGAGATGCGGTCGTTGATGCTGAACCCCATTCCGCCGCTGGCCCGCAGGACGTCGCCCGGCTTCACATTGCCGAAGGTCTGGCCGGCGATCGTCTGGTTGAAGGTGGAGCCGAGATTGTAGGTGTAGCCGAGATTGCCGAAGAGAACGACCGGGTCGTTCGGGTAGAGGAAGGTGAGGCTCGGCTCGAACGCCCAGAAGCCGGACCCGGTCGGCAGCACCTGCTGTTGTCCGGTGACGTTGTAGGGAACGTTGAACGGGCCGGTTCCGCTATCGGTCTTCACCCGGAAATTGGCGACGTAATAGGCGCTGCCATCCGTCGGCGCGTTCAACTGGTAATGCAGCCCGAACTCGACATCGCCGATATCGTGGCCGCTGACATCGGTATTGAGGGTGTTGGTGTTGACCGGTCCCTCGGCCAACCGGTCGGAGCGGTAGACATAAGGGAGCTTGAAGCTCGCCTCCAACCGGTCGGTGATGCCGTAACGGCCGCTGAGCGCCGCGGTCAAGGTGTTGCGCCGCGCACTGGTGGCGTTGAGGCCACCAACGAAGACCGCATTGACGACTTCGAGCCCGGAGAAGAAGAGCTGATTGAATTGCTGGTTGTCGTATTCGAAGGAGGGCTCGATGGTGAGATGCCCTTTCGGTGTCAGAACCCCGCCCACATCGGATAGAACCGCGACCTCGGGCCGCTCCTTGACCTCGGTGGGGGCGACGCCGACGGGCGCTTGGCTAGCTTGGGCTTGGCTGGCTTGGGGCGCGTTGAGCGGTGCCGCGGCGATCGCGGTCTCGCCGGCACCCCGGGTCGAGCGGAGCCAGCTTGGCCCCATGGCTTGAGCGGAAACGCGGTTTTCGAGCTTCTGCAATTGCTGCTGCTGCGCCTGCAACTGCCGTTGCTGCGCCGCGATTTCCGCCCGCATCTGCTCGACCTGCTGCATCAGATCGTCATCTGCGGCGCAAGCCGGGCTTGCCGTGCCGACAGCCGCAACAAGCAGCATCGGAACGGTGAACTTCTTGATCGCCAACATCGATGCGCTCTCCCTCTCTGCGATCGTACTTCTATCAATAGAATCAAGGCAGAAGCCGATTTATTCCTCAGGATAACGCTATCAACGTTCTAAATGGAATAAAAACACCATCTTCCGTTAAAAATATTTGTAAACTTTACTTTACATTATCATAAGTTTCAAAACATATGTTTATTCGAACACGCGGGTCAGATGATGCATCCCGGCACCATTACGCGACATTTTTTCGCAAATGCATCGACCTAAGGGTTTTTACTGGAACCATCTTTTCACTTCACGGTTAGTCCCAGCACATCGCTTTCGGAGGCAGAAATACCATGCTCGGTCGTGAGGGAGCGCCTATCACTATCATTCATTATCAAGCCGCCGCCTCGGCGCAATCGCCCTCCTGGCTCCGCCTCCTGAAGGAGGCCTATCCGCAGGTGCAAAGCTTCCGCCAGCGGCAAAAGGTCCGGGCCGCGCTGTCGGCGCATCCCCGCGCCGTGCTGATCGTCGATTACGGGGCGGAGGAAGAGACGCTCGATGCGGTCGAGCTTGCCGGATTTCATGAACTCGCCCCGGCATTGCGCCCGTTCGCGATCGTCGATCCCGCCCTTTCGCATTCGCCGCGCCTCCTGGATTTGCTGCAGCGGCGGCTGATTCATGATTTCAGCTTGCTCCCGCTCGATTCCCGCGCGTTCCTGGGTGAAATCGAACGCCTCTGCCGGCTCGTGGGGCTCGAAGACGGCGCACCCCGCCAGGGCCGCGCGATCCCGCCTTCGGAGAAAGCGCGGGACAGCGCGCCGATCGGCTCCGATTCGAAGTTTCTCCGGGCGCTCGCATCCCTGCGGCGGGCGGCGACCACGGGCCTGCCGGTGCTGGTCACCGGCGAGAGTGGAACCGGCAAGGAACTGGCGGCAAGACTCGTCCATGAAAACTCCGCCTACCGGACAGGGCCGTTGCTGGCGGTAAATTGCGCGGGGCTGGCCCCCAATCTGATCGCCTCGGAATTGTTCGGGCATGAAAAGGGCGCCTTCACCGACGCCAAGGAGCAAAAGATCGGACGAATCGAGGCGGCCAGCGGCGGCACGCTTTTCCTCGACGAGATCGGCGACCTGCCATTGGAGCTACAGGGCTTTCTCCTGCGCTTCCTGGAGGAGAAGACGATCGAGCGCGTCGGCGGCACCAAGCGCCTCGTCATCGATACCAGGATCGTCGCCGCCACCAATGCCGATCTCGATCTCTCCATCGCCGGGGGACGTTTCCGGAAAGATCTCTTCTATCGCCTGAATGTGCTGGCGGTGCAGCTTCCGCCCCTGCGGGAACGCGGCGGCGATGCCGTGATGCTGGCCGGGCATTTCCTGGAACGCTTCAGGTCGGAGTTCGAGCGCCCGCATATCCGCCTCGGCCAGGACGCGCTCGACGCGATCGCCCGGCATGATTGGCCCGGCAATGTCCGCGAGCTGATCGCCGTCCTCCGCCGCGCGGTGCTGATGGCGGATCAGAACACCATCGGCGCCGAGGATCTGCATCTGCCGTCGCAACGTATCGGCACCTCGATCATAACCTTGCAGGAATGCGTCGCCAAAGCCGAGCGCGCCGCCGTCGAGACCGCCCTCCACAAGAACCGGGGCAACGTCAACCGCACCTCACGCGAACTCGGCGTGTCGAGGGTCACGCTCTATCGGCTCCTCGAAAAGCACGCGATCGCCCCCGCCCGCCAACGCAACGGCTTCTCCCACGAAGGGAGCACGCTGTTGCCTCATTGAGAGGCTGCGGAGCCTAGGAGCTTTCGGCGAAGACCATGCTCTCAAGCTCAAGGCAGAGTTTCTTGAGGAGCGGCTCCCTGACCAGGGATGCCGCCACCTCGCAGGAGACCCATTTCGTCCGGCGCAGATGCATTTCCGGCCAGACTGTGTGAACCTCCGTCACCTTGAGGAGATAGATCCAGACCTTGAATGTGACATTGCCGGATTTGCGGCGCTTGATCACGCGGAACGTGCCGAGGGATTCTTCGGTGACCTCGCCGACGACGCCGGCTTCCTCGAAAGCTTCCTTGGCGGCATTGTCGGCGAGCGAGAGATCAGGCTCCTCCTTGCCCTTGGGGATGCTCCAGCGCTGCGACCGCGAAGTCGTGACCAGAAGGATCTCGACCCGGCCATCGGTAGCGACCCGATAGGGAATGGCTCCCGACGCCACCCGCGCCACCTTGTCCCGTCTCAATTCCCCGCTACTCCCGCCCGGAACGATGGAGCGGTTCGAACAGGGCAAACCACTGCCCCGTTCCCGCCGGCGCGGTCTGATCATAATAGAGCGATGATAAACGCATGCGGCCGGCTTCCCCTATTTCCGGGCCCGAGATCAGGGAATGAAACCCCTCCCCGCCCAGGATACAATGCGCGATCGTCACATAAAGCCGTGACAGCATGCCATCGCGCAGCATCGTTTCGAGCATACGCGGTCCGGCCAGAAGGTAAAGGCTGCGGAAACCCCGCTCGCCTAAGGCCCTGGTCAACGGCGCGCCTTCGACCGCAAGCCCTCTTCCAGCAACGATCACCTCGAAGCCCCGTTCCCTGAGTGCCGCCACTTTCCGTGCCGGTGCCTGCGCACCGGTGGCGATCAGCACGCGCTGGCCGTGGCGTTCCGGCGAGGACGGCATCGGAAAATCGAGACTGGCGCTGGCGACGACGATTGCGGGCTGCGGCGCCAGCCCCCGCTCCCGCCGCCAGGAAGCGAGATCGAGCGTTCCCTCCCGCACCCCCACCTGAAGGATGTCGTCGAGTCGTCCCTCGGCAATGGCGCGCAGATAGCCGCCATGCGTGATGAGACAATCGGCCTGCGCCTGCAATTCGAGGAACAGCCGGAAATCATTGCTGCTGGTCAGTCCCTCCGGCAGCATGCTCACCCCGGTTGCCGGATCGTCGATGGCGATGCGGCCATCGAGGCTCGACACGAAATTCGCATAGACGAAAGGTGCCGCCGCCGTCCCCCGCGCATGAACCTCATGAGCGAGATAAACCCCGGCAAGAGCCATTTCCTCCGGTGGTCCCGGATACAATCTGAGAAGGCGCGAATCCATGACCGATTTTACCCTCATCCACTGCGTTATGGAAAAAAAAAGCCCAGCCAAGGGAGGCGGGGCTTCAAGGCAACGTCATGGCGGTAAATCTAGGAAGGAACCGCTGACAGCAATCATGTCCCACAACCCTTAAATTAAGGTAAATATCATATTTAGAATTTGAATATCCGGCCAGTACACATCTGCTGAACAAAAGGTCAGGCATTCGGACATGTCACAAATAGAGGGCTGTTATCTTGTAATGTACAGAACTGCATTTACGTTAAGAGTGAAAAACAGTTACATACCCCAACCAGAGCGGGAGAATTCGGATGAGCGGCAAGATTCTCTATTCGATCGGCTATGAGAAAGCGGGGCAGCGGGATTTCATCGATACGCTGAAATCCGCCGGGATCGCCACGCTTCTCGACATCCGCGAACGGCCGCTATCGCGCCGCGCCGGCTTTTCCAAGCGGCAATTGCAGGCAGCGGCGGAGGAAGCGGGCATCCGCTATGTGCATCTCCGTTCCCTCGGCACCCCGCCCGAGGGCCGGGAGGCCGGCCACTCCCGCGACTGGGAGCGGTTTTGGCGGATCGTCGAGGAACAGCTTTGCACCCCGGAAGGCGAATTCGGCCTGCAGGAGGCCGCCGAACTGGCCCTCGCCTCCCCGGTCTGCCTTGTCTGCTATGAGGCGGACTGGCACATCTGCCACCGCCGCCGGGTCGCCGAAATCCTGGCCGAGCGCCACGGCTTCGAGATCCGGCATCTGGCGATACCGGGATTGGATCTGCCCAAAATGGCGTCTCACCTTCGGGGCTGAATTGCGCTATCCTTGATGAAAATTCGTCGAGCAAGGGGGCTTGCCATGCCGGAAGACCGATCGAACCCTCAGCCTTATGCCGGGGCCGCCCTGCACGGCCCCTCCCGCGCCGATTCCTGGGAAGAGGAATGGCGGACGGACGGACCCGGAGATAGACAAGCCCCAAAGACCGGCGCGCTGCAAAACGCCGCCGATCCCCGCGGCCTCTCCCTGGACGCCGGAATAAAAACGCCGATCTACACCGGAATGGCCCTCGCCGCCTGCGTCGTCTGCGTCATCCTCGTCGGCATGGCCGTGCTGAATTACGGGGTGAGATAGCGGGATGATTGACGCTCCAAATTTCCGACATCTCGCAAGGGAATCTTTGAAGCGTGCAAAGATCGAGGATGAAAATCCTGACCTAGCCGTTTCTATCGAGGTGATCGAGACGGCCACGACCCAGCAAGCGTAGGGCGGACACGCCGCACGCTTCTACCCTAGGATCGCTGATGAGGTTCAGGATTCGGCGTTGCCAACCTCGATTGCCGGAACACCTCGGCTACGTGCATGCTCTGCTGCCGCAACCATTCGAGTTCGGATGGCGTCAACGGATTCGACACGACATAAGTATCCGGCCTCAATATCGGTGAGGCTGTCGGTTCCATAGCCGAAGACGGCACGCCAGAAGGAATCGAGTTTCTGTCCATGTTTCAAGCCTAGTATAGAACGGGTTTCGGGGCGAACCGCGATTGTTCGCCCCCCCTCACCCGAGTCTGGTCTCCGCGACCTTGCGGATGAGGAAATCGCGGAAGACGGCGATGCGCTTGGAGCTGCGGAGTTCTTCCGGATAGACGAGATAGGCTTCCGCCGGGGGGACGATGAATTCGGAGAGGATGCGCACCAGCCTGGTGCCGTCGCCGGCCATGAAATCGGGGAGAACGGCGATGCCGAGCCCGCTCTCCACGGCCTGGAAGATCCCAAAGAAATTATTGATCTGCAGGAAAGGCCGGCGATCTTTTCCGGGCGTGCTTTCGAGATCGATCAGCCAGTTGGCATTGGCGAACGGCGATCGCAATTCATTGCCGTAGACGATCAGCCGGTGATTGTCCAAATCCTGCGGCCGCTTTGGCGTTCCATGCTTTCGGAGGTAATCCGGCGCCGCATAGACATGCATGTTCACGGTGACGAGGTGGCGCTGCACCAGATCGGGCTGGCGCGGCGGCGACATGCGGATGGCGACGTCGGCCTCGCGCATCGAGAGATCGAGCTCGCTGTCGTCAACCAGGAGCACAAGCTCGATTTCGGGATAGAGATCCAGGAATTCGCGGATGAGCGGCGTCAGCCAGACCGTGCCGAAAGCCACCGTGGTGGTGATCTTGAGCGGTCCCTTCGGGCGGTCGCGCGACTCGGTCAGCATCCCCTCGGTCATGGCGAGCTTGGCGAAGACCTCGCGGGCGGTGGTGTAGAGAAGCTCCCCCTGCTCGGTCAGGATCAGGCCGCGGGCATGGCGATGGAACAAGGGAACGCTCAGGCTTTCCTCAAGCGCGCTTATCTGCCGGCTCACCGCCGACTGGCTCAGGTTCAGCGCCTCGCCGGCATGGGTGAAACTCCCCGCCTCGGCGACCGCATGGAATACCCGGAGCTTGTCCCAGTCCATTGCATGTCCTATCCGGCGTTGTCCGGTTCTGCTTCTTCGTGGCCCGCTTCCTCATGCCCCGCTTCCTCATGCCCCGACTCCTCATGCAGAGTCAGGAACCGCTCGGCTTCGAGCGCCGCCATACAGCCCATTCCGGCGGCGGTGACGGCTTGGCGGAAGACCTTGTCCTTGACGTCGCCGGCGGCGAACACGCCTTCGATATCGGTGGCGCTCGAATCGGGCTTGGTCAGGAGGTAGCCTTCCGAATCTAGACGAAGCTTACCTTCGAAGATTTCCGTTACGGGCGTATGCCCGATGGCGATAAAAACGCCCTCGGCCTCGATCACCCGGCGCTCCCCGGTCTTCACATTGGCGACGCGGATTCCGGTCACATGCGCCGGCCCGCTCCCATCGCCACCCTCGCCCAGAATTTCCTCGATGGTGCTGTCCCACACGACCTTGACCTTGGGATGGCGGAAAAGCCGCTCCTGCAGGATCTTTTCGGCGCGCAGCTTGTCGCGGCGATGAATGAGGGTGACGCTGCTGGCATGGTTGGTGAGGTAAAGCGCCTCCTCGACCGCGGTGTTGCCGCCGCCGGCGATCACCACATCCTTGCCCCGGAAGAAGAACCCGTCGCAGGTGGCGCAGGCCGAGACGCCGTAGCCGCGATAGCGGAGTTCGCTGTCGAGCCCGAGCCAGCGCGCCTGCGCGCCGGTGCAGATGATCACCGTCTCGGCGATATAGGTATCGCCCGAATCGCCGATGCACCGAAACGGCCGCTTGGAGAAATCGACTTCGACAATCAGGTCCAGCATAAGGTTGGCGCCGACATGGGCCGCCTGCGCCGCCATTTGATCCATCAGCCACGGCCCCTGGATCGCCTCGGCGAAGCCCGGATAATTCTCGACATCCGTGGTGATCATGAGCTGCCCGCCGGGCTGCATCCCCTGAACCAGGATCGGCTGCAAATTGGCCCGCGCCGCATAGATGGCCGCCGTATAGCCGGCCGGACCGGCGCCGATAATCAGAACTTTGGTGTGATGCTGCGATGCCATGCCGAAGGATCCATATTGCCGCGCTAAAATCCGAACATGTGGTCGAGGCTGAAGGTGCTGTCCCCGTCCCCGCCCATGTCCACCAGCCCATGATAACCGAAAAGCCGGCAAGTCTGGTCACGAATGACGAGATAGGCCCGATCTCCGGCCTTTTGCCGCGCCGTTTCGTCGAAATAATCGGAATAGCGCCAGAAAAGCGAGCCGGAACACGGGATCTCGGCCTGCCGCCGCGCCACTTCGGCGCCGCCGCCGTCGTGAAGGATCAATTCCGTGGTGCTCAGCCCATGCCAGGGGGTCGAAGCCGGATAAATGAGGTGGCAGATCGTGTCGAATCCGGAGACCCCCAGGCGCAGGAACAGGCGGGTCGAAAGGCCGGGCGGGCGCCCTGAATAGGATTGCGGCTCACTCCCATAGGTCAGCACCGTGTTGAAGATATGGGCGCCGAAACTGGTCTCGGCGGCGTGCCCGCTCAAGCGGTGCTCATAGCGGAACAGCCCATGCAGCCAGCCATCGGCCTCGCCGCCGCTTTGGTCCGCCGCGCCGAAATCATAGACGAGTTCCATATGGCCATAGCCCGAAGGCAGTTCCAGCCCTTCCAGAACGTCATCGATGGCGAGGGCAACCGACTGATTCCGGCGCAGCGTGCCGAAGCGGTGGCGGCGGATCTCGGCTCCCGAGGCGTCGTAGAGAATGAGGGCGACCGGCAGATTCGCCTGCGCCACCGACATCGGCGTCGGCAGCACCTCCGCCCGCCAGCTTGCCAGCGGCAGAATCGGCGCCGGCAGGAGATAGCCCTTGCCGAGAAAGGCGCAGAGCCCCGGTATCGCCGGGTCCGGCCTGGTGTCGCTCCGCTCGACATTGACATGGGCGATGCGCCGATGGCTCGCCTTCACCACCTCGTAGCGCGGGCGGACGACATGCTTGCCCGCCTGAAGTTCAAGCTGCGCCGGCCATGCCGCTTCCGGGATCAATTCGGCGATATCGAGGGCAAGGCTCGCATAGGCTGGCACCTCGCGGCCCGGAAACCCGGTCATTTCTCCGCCCATCAGCCCCAGTGCCATGGCCCCTTCGGGAATGGGACAGGGATGGCTGTTCTGTATCCAGAGGATCACCCGTTCGCCAGGGCGCGGCGCCGGGAGGCCGGCATAAAGCGCCGAGGGCCAGGAATTGGCGTCATGGGTGCAGGAAAGCCCCGCATCACGCCCCCCTTCCCGATTCGGCCCCGCCTCCGGGCCGAACACGTCGAGCGCGTATTTCACCACGTCGTGCCCCTTGGCGCCGACGACATGCAGGAAAAGCTGCCCGGCAAAGGCGGGGAGGCCGAAGCGGCGGCGGATCTCGCGGCTGTCGAGCACGATCGTCCCCGCCCCGATCTCCTCCCGCCACTCGGCCAGGATTTCTCCGCCGCCATCGAACAGCGCCAGGAACAAGGAGACCCGCTCCGCCCCATATCCCGCCCAGTAATTCGCGGTGACCAGCCGCGTATGGCCGTTTTCGCCATCGCGGAAGAAGGCGAAATTGGTCGCGAAATTCAGCGGATCGAGATAGTCCGCCTTATTGCCGAGAAGCGCCTCCGGCAGGCGCAGCGCATCGAAGCTCACCACCTCGCAGCCCGCCGGCACGAGGTGGCGGATATGATCGATAAGCCGCCCGGCATCGAAAGCCGCCACCAGGAGGATGCGGGCGGCGCACTGCCCGAGCGCCGTCACCGGCTGGGCTTCCAGCCCCCGCACCAAGCGGCCCACCGCGCCGATATCCTGGACGAAAACCCCGGCGAGGGTCAGCCCCGTCAGATCGTAAAGCTCGGCAAACCCTTCGGCAAAGCCTAGCGGATCATAAAGGGCGACCGGCCCGGAGCGCCCCAGCCGCTCCAGAAGCGCCTGGGCGGCACGGGCGGCCAGAGGATGCGTCACAGCCTTATAAAAGCTGTTTCCGCCCCGGCGATTGTCGAATGTCTCGATTTTAAGCGGCATCAAGCCCCGCCGCAGGTGAAACGATCCGGGACAGGGTGCCCTATCCCGGATGTTTTCAGAGTAAAAAGCCCACGCCGGAGAAAGCCGCAGGCTTTCCCCGGTGGGTCTTGAATCCGATCGGCATCAGGAAAGGAGCGGCCCTTCCCGAGACGACAAGGATCAGCTCGGATCGATCGAAGCGGCTTCCCGGCCCTTGGAACCCTCGACGACCTGCATGGTCACCCGCTGGCCCTCGGCGAGGTTGGTCAGCCCGGAACGATGCAGCACCGAGGCATGGACGAAAACGTCCTTGCCGCCGTCGCCGATCGCAACGAAACCGAACCCCTTGTCGGGATTGTACCACTTGACCGTCCCGTCCATCGAGATGGCGGTCGAAATGTCCGGAGCGCCGCGCGGTGCGCGGGCACCGAACTGGCTCGGACCACGGCGCGGAGCAGCCGGAGCCGCCGCGGACGCCGTGCTTTCGTCCACGTCCTGGACCTCGACGACCTGCGGGCCTTTTTGGCCCTGCCCGACGCGCACGCGCATCGTAGCGCCCGGCTGAACGGACTTGCGTCCGGTCGCTTCGAGCACGGCGACGTGGAGAAAGGCGTCGCCGGACTGGTCACCCAGCTCGACAAAGCCAAACCCCTTTTCGGGATTGAACCATTTGACCGTGGCATCGACGACCGGTCCCCCGGTGGGGGCTGCGGCCCTGGGTGCTCCGCCCAAGTGACGCGGCATCGCGAAGCCGGAGTCGCGCGACATGAAATTATCGTCGTCGAAACCGCGGCGGCGGCCACCATCTCGGAAATCTTTACCTTTGCTCATGTAAAACGTCGTCTTTCTGAAGTGTGACAGATCAGGGTTTTGTTCGGATCATCGGAGGCAAGACGCTCTGGCGGCCGCACGCCCGGGACACCCGGACGATGGATTCCACCAGACCGTTCCGCGGCAGGCCTTGATCGATAGGGTAAACACTTCCAAACCGCTTCACGTTCTCGAACCGCTACTCTCTCGATATGGGCCACCGCAACTTGGTAAGGCTCGCACCAAACGCCCGCTCCACTGTTCGCGCTTGAACACTGATAGCTTGAGCCCCTGATCCAAAAACCGTTTCCCTCAACGCGGCGGAAACACCCCCAACTGTGAGAACTATAGCGCTCAAGCGCCCCGTGATGAAGAGGAAATCGAGCAGATGCCTCACATTGCCATGTTTTTCCGTCCGCCCGCGCGTCTCGTCCTTTTGGACAAGGTTGACGAAGGCGGACATCACGACAATATGATCGGCGTTGGGGGCAGGCTCGAGGTGACCGGTTAAACCGGAAGCCTACCCAATGGACCGGGCGGGGAGAATGGGCCCACAGACTCCCCGCTCGCTCCTTTTGCTTGGCTTAACGCTTTGCAAAGGCAAATGAACGAGGCTCCGGCAGGATGTTGGAGCACTCGTCGATAATGGGCCTTCGTTGCCGCGTTTCCATAGCCCTTGCAGCCGGCTTGCTTGCCCTGACCCCGGCCGCACCCGCTTGCGCCCAATTCTTCACCCTTCAGGGTTTCGGCGGCTGCATCGACCAGCCCACCTCGAAGAACTGCCGCGACCGCCTGGACGAACCGAAACCGCCGCTGGGGCCTGAAACCCCGCAGCCCGATGAGCCGGCGGGCGACCCCATGGCTACCCCAGCACCTCAGGCCGGCGCTTCCCCGGCTCCGGTCCCTCAGACCAACACGCCGGAGGCCGACAAAAAAACCGCGCCGCCGCCCCGGCCTGGAACGGAAATGCCGCGCAGGGGGCCGCGCCCGGTCACGCTCGAAGAAATTTTCATTCATCTCCAGGCCGGCACCGTGACCAAGGAGGAAATGGATTCGATGGAGCGCCATGCGGAAACCGGCGATCCGCGCGCGATCGAGGTTCTGGCCTGGTGCTATTTCACCGGCAAGGGCCGGGATCTCGATCTGGTCAAGGCCTGGCGCCTCTACGGCCAAGCCGCCGCGCTCAATATCCCGAACGCCGCCAAGAACCAGACCGTGATCTTCCAGCAAATGAACGGCGCCCAGCGCAACGAAATCGCTTCCAGACCTGCCCTTCCGGAGCAGAAGCCCTGATCCCAGAATGGTTCATTTGCGGGAAAATCGCTCTAATCTCTGGTAACCGGCGCCATCCTCGCCTATATCGGCATCACTTCAACGAGAGCGAGGTCCGAGTATGGAAGAACTAGTCGGCATGAGCCTTGATGCGATTCGCGCCGAATTGCGTGGAATGGGCGTGACGGAGCGGCTGATGAAGCTGGTGTTGCGTGAGATGGCCGCCGCTGAAGAGCGTGTCGCCCAGAAGCCCAAAATGCGGGACGAACCCCGCTACGACCCGCTGCGCGCACAGCTCTATGTGCTGAAGGCGAACGGGATGACGAATCCGGACCTGTCCCTCAACCGCAAGGGTAAGCTGTTCATTACCCTGACCACGCGGGAAGAGGTCGAGCAGGCCGCCTGATATCAGGCCCCATCCGGCAGCGCTCATCCCCGCGATGAGCGCCGCCGGATTACTCCCCAGGTTACTCCCAAGACTACCACCCTATAACCCAAGGTTACTACTCGGCCATGCCGCAGTAATAACCTTTGATATTGTCTCGGTGGCTTTACAATATCCCGGGAACCACATCATTTCGATACCGTTAATGCTGAATGATACGACCGCTTCAGGAGGGGCGATCGTTTCTTTCAATCGCATTAGGGGAAAGAAATGGCACTTGAGTCCTTGGGATCCCCATCTTTATTCGATGGAAATCGCGGGATCCAGAGAACCGCTCCTGTCGGATCAACCGAAAATCTGTACATATCGCTTCTGCTTCCTGCGGACATTGCCATAGCCTTTGTTGTTTCTTTTTTTACCTATACGCACCTTTACAACACCGGCAATGTTTCCGACACCTACATCCTGATCACTTTGCTGTCGACCATTTTCGCGACGAATATCCTGCATGCTCTTGACGCCTATTCGCCGCGATCGCTAAGGAACGCGGCGGCGCAATTGGTGAAATGCTTTGCCGCCGCCGTCGGCGCCACGGCTATTCTTGGTGCCATGTTCCTGCTGTTCCAGACGGCTGAGTTCAGCATGGGCGGCGCGCAGCCGCGCGAATGGCTGATCATCTGCTTTCTTTCCTTGTTCGGCGCGACGTCGCTCCTGCATCTTTTCATGTGCCGGACCTATGCGCGCTGGCGGAAGATGGGGCGGCTCGGCAAGGCGGTGGCGGTGTTCGGCATCCCCGGCCTTACCGAGCGCGTGGTCGAGCATGTGATGGCCGGGCAGGTGCTGGGGGAAGTGCGCGAGATCTCGACTTTCGAGGCGAGATGCGACCACGGCGCCGATCAGCCCGCCCTCCAGGAATTGCTGGCGCTCGCCCGGTCGCGCGGGCTCGACGAGATCATCCTCGCCATGCCCTATGAGACCGCCACGCGCCTATCCTCGGAGCTCAGCCGCTTGGCGGAGCTTCCGGTCGACATAACCCTGTGCCCAGGCTTGCTCGACATCAATCTTCCGGGCGGCTCCATCGGCCTCGGCACGATTTCGCTCCTGAAGCGGCCATCGACGCTTCAGGGCTGGAACAGCGTTCTGAAGCGCGGCACGGACGTCCTCGGGAGTGCCGTGCTGCTGGTGCTGCTGGCGCCGCTGATGCTGGCTACGGCGCTTCTGATCAGGCTCGACAGCCCAGGCCCGGTCTTCTATCGGCAGCTGCGCTACGGCTTCAACAGCCAGCCCTTCATGATCTTGAAATTCCGGACCATGCGCCCCGAGACCGGGCAGCAAGTGGCGCTGCAGGCGCAAGAGGGCGACCCCCGGGTAACGCGGATCGGGCGCTTTCTCCGCCGCTCCAGCATCGACGAGCTGCCGCAGCTCATCAACGTGCTCAAGGGCGACATGTCGCTGGTCGGCCCCCGCCCCCATGCCGACTGGACCGACGAAGCCTTTTGCCGGCTGATCGAATGCTATTTCGCGAGGCTTCGGGTGAAGCCCGGTATCACCGGCTGGGCGCAGGTCAACGGCCACCGGGGGCAGACCGACACGCTCGACAAGATGCGCGTCCGGGTGGCCCATGACCTCGATTATGTCGAGAAATGGTCCCTGCTCCTCGACCTGAAGATTCTATTCATGACGATCGGCGTCGTCACCAACGGCAAGAACGCGATCTGATTCGAAGGTTTGATTCGAAGATTTGATTCGACGGGGGATTGACCTGGATCAAGGCATCCGCGCACCGCCGTCACATGCTGAGATCCTAATGAACAAAGGGAAAGACCCGATCATGGCTCCGAACCCCACCACCCCCAATCAACCTCCCCATTCGCCGGGACGCCGCCACGCCGGCCGCGCCCAGAAGGACGGCATCCTCGACCCCTATCAGCGGACGGAAAAGCTTTCCGAGCCGTCGCTTTGCCAGGTCTGCGGCGCCGTCTATCTGGCCGGGCACTGGCATTGGGCGCCCGCCCCCGTCGGCGCCGTGGCGGAGACCTGCCCGGCCTGCCGCCGCACCGCCGAGCATTTCCCGGCCGGCATCGTCACGCTGACCGGGTTCGGGCAGGATGGCGAGGAAATGATCCGCCTCGCCCGCAACCAGGAGGAGGCCGAAAAGCGCGAGCATCCCCTCAACCGCATCATGGCGATCGAGGAAACGGCCGAGCACATCACCATCACCACCACCGACATCCACCTCCCCCACCGCATCGGCGAGGCGTTGGAACGCACCTATCGGGGTAAAGTCAAATTCCACTTCGATGAGGATGGCTATTTCGTCCGGGTCGATTGGGAGCGCTGAAGCTGGGTGAGTGTCGTTGAAAAGGAATTGGGGCGGGGGCTTGTGCCCCCGCCCCATCCTTTTATCAGCGCGCCACCACCTTGCGGTAAAGATGCCAGGTCGCATGGCCGAGGATCGGCATGATGATGGCGAGGCCGAAGAAGAACGGCAGGCAGCCGAGCATCAAGGCGCCGACGACGATCACCCCCCAAAGCATCATGGTTTTCGGATTCTCCATTACCGCCCGGACCGAGGTCTGAACCGCCGTCAGCAAGCCGACATTGTTGCAGTCGAGCAGCAGCGGGAAAGACACCACGCTCAGGGTCAGGACCATGGCGGCGAAGAGCGCGCCGACGCCGTTACCGATCAGGATCATCGCCCACCCGGCCTTGGTGGTGAAGACCAGGGACAGGAATTCACCCACCGAAGCCGGCGTCAAATTCCCGAAACAGAGCTTGTAGATCATCCAGGCCGCATCGAGCCAGATCAGGAACAGCGCCGCCAGCGCCAGCGCCAATGCTCCGATCGCCGGAATGGCCGGCGAGCGCATGGCCCGGATGGCATACTTCCAATCGAATTCCAGCCCCAACTCCCGCCGCCGGCTCAGCTCATAGAGCCCGAAGGCGGCAAAGGGGCCGAAAAAGGCGAAGCCGCCCAGCAACGGGAAGAACATCGGCAGAAGGTCATAACCGAAGGTAACCCGATAGATCAGGTAGGCCACCAACGGATAGATCAGATAGATCATGCCGAGAAAACCCATCTGGCTCGGCATCGCCAGAAAATCATCATAACCTCTTGCCAGCACCTCCCGAAGATCGGCTACCCCGATCTTCCGAATGGTGAAGTGCGGAACATCCGCCCCCGCACCGGCAATCGCCCATTTGCCCGCCATGACCGTTCTCCCTGGAGCACCTCTCCAAATTATCTCGCCTGTCCGCACACGGAATGCGGCGATTCTTTAGGGTAAACGGGGAATAGGCCGGGTCGTTCATGCGGGGGCTCGTACCGCTTCCGTCCCCTCGCCCGCTTGCGGGAGAGGGAGGGGCCCGCGCAGCGGGAGGGTGAGGGGATTTCTCCCCGAGTTCAAATATTTGTTCAAACGCTTGCGGTGTCGGGGTGGTGGCGCCAGCCCTCACCCTCCCATCCCTGCGGGCTGGGTCCCTCCCTCTCCCGCAAGCGGGCGAGGGGCTGGTTACTGGAAACAAAGAAACCCCGCCACCGGCGAGCGGTGGCGGGGTTCTTTCTACGCGAGGCGCTGAAGCAGCGGCTTTTTAGAAGCCGAACTGCAGGGTCGCCTGGATCTTCTCGCCGAGGCCGAAATTATGATTGGCCGGGGCTGCCGTCGTGTTTTCCGAATAACCGATATAAGCGACTTCATACTCAAGACCGATATTGGTGGCCGGAACCGGGCTCCAAATCGCGTTGAGATGCGCCGTGGCGAGATCCTTCGGAACGTTCGGACCAGACTTGACGTCCGAGTAGTTGTAAGCCGTTCCATAGGTCGGCCCATCGCTGTGGATCCAGCCACCGACCGCGGTCGAACGGATGGTCTCGGTCCACCAATGCTGATAGGCGAGATAGCCGGAATAGGTCTGGATCGCCTCCAGGGAATTGGTGTTAGAGGCCGGATTCGCAACCGCGTCGGTAAGGCCGTTCCAGAAGTAACGACCGACAGCGGAGCCGATCCCGACCTGCGCCATCAGATTGTCCTTGCCGAAGGTCTTCACCATGATCGAGGCAACACCGCCGCCGCCGAGCACGTCGCCATGGCCGACGAGGGTGCTGGTGGACGGGAGGGAAGCGGCCACTCCGCCGGTGTCATACGAGACGTCGCTCACGACGCCCGCCAGCGAGGCATGGCCCCAATCGAAATCGGCGTCATAGCGGGCGACGAGATCCGGATAGCGATCGACGACGTTGGTCGTGGTCAGCACCGGCGTACCGGTAATGATCGGCTTCGTGATGGAACCCTGGAACACGCTCTGCGGATTCTCAACCGAGAGATGCAGGGTGCCGGGGCCGATCGGGAGGTTGTAGCGGATCTGAGCCTGACGGACGTTGCCGTTGCCGCCGGCGCCGCCCGCAGCACCACCGAGATCGAGGGTCTCGGGCTGGGTCGCCGGGTCGAAGAAGTTGGTGTAGGTCTGACCGGCGAGAACCGGGCCGAATTCCGCATAAGCATGGCGGAGGCGGAAGGTGCTGGAGTTCGAGCCGGACTGCGTCGGGCCGCCGGGGATGGAACCACTGCCCGACGAGGCGCCAACGGTAACCTTGCCCGTGACGTCGCTCACGCCGCCGGCGAAATCACCCTCGATGAAGGTCCGCAGCGAGCCGTACTGAGTCGGCGTGCGGGTTTCGAGGTTGATGCGCGAACGCTGCGCCGTGATACCGAAGGCGCCGTCCTGATTGGCCCCAGTCGTGCCATTGACCGGCACGAGGGACGGATCGGACTGGATGCCGCCGAAATCGCCGCCGAACTGCTTCACGGCATCGACACGGACGTAGCCGCCGATCTTGATCGAGGTCTCGCTGCCCGGAAGCTTGAAGGATTTCGGGAAGTCGCCGCCGGTCACGGCCTGCGCCGGAGCAACCTGCTCGACCGACGAAACCTGAGCCTGCTTGGTTTCGAGTTCACCGATGCGGCTCTGCAGAACCTGCATCTGCGCCTTCATGTCGCTGAGCTCGTCGGCGGCCGCCGGGCCCACATAGGCCAGCGGGATCGCCGCCGTAGCGAGCAGCGTCAGTTTAAAAAAGCGATTCATCTCGTGGTCCCCTTAGAAGTCGTTCGGTAGTTCGTTGTGTTTTACGCAAGTTGCTGGCGGATAAATTACCGTGCGGATTCAGCGGGTCAAGCGCCAAACCTCCACCAACGTGACATTGCCGGTGCACTATTGCAAATGCGCCACAGCCCGCCCCCCATCAGCCCCCGGTAGAATTCCCAGAAATGAAATTCCTGGCGAGACAGGACTAGCCATCGTGTTTTGCCGAAAAATTACTGTTTCATTACAGTTTCATGACGGATATTCCTTCAAATGACTGCCCGTGATTTGGCACCGGGCTGGATATCCGTGGTGCGTCCTTCGAGACGGCCCTCAAGGGGGCCTCCTCAGGATGAGGACTCTTCTCTTAACGCCATCACCTATGTACCTCATCCTGAGGAGCGGCTCTCTTGGCCGCGTCTCGAAGGACGCTGGATGCCTTTGCAGCGAAGACGAGCGCGGATCCCTCGGCCAAAATGAGAATTGCTGCCGCAAGGCCCCCATCGAGGAGCGGGATTTCACGGGGCACCTGGGCAGTTACCTTTTTAAACCACTTCACGGAACGACGGGCGCCCCGCCGCCGTCGGCGTTCCCCATGGTCAGGAGAATGAGCTGCGTATCGCCGGTCTTGCCGACGATACGGCGGGCGCTCAGCAGCAGGCGGCGGCGTCCGATGGTGGGGAAGTCCTGCTCGACCGGATAGTCCTCGAAGCTCTGATCGCGCGGAAGAATCGTCTCCAGCAGTTTCCGCAACTCGGGAATATCCCATCGGCGGTCGCACAGCTCATAGATCGGGCTGCCGACCGTCCCTTCCGGTGCGATCTGGAAAATCCGGTAGAACGAGCGGCTGGCGGAGACGACTTTCAAGGTGCCGTCCAGCACGATGAGCGGCTCGCGTATCGTATCGATGATACCTTCCGCCAGTTCCCGCGCCTCCCGCACCGCTGCTTCGGCTGCAACGCGCTTGCTGATGTCGGTGAAGGTCAGGACCACGCTCTCGATCACATTGTCCAGCGTCCGGTAGGGCTGGATGCGCGCCAGGAACCATACGCCGCCCTCGGCCCGCACCTCGCTTTCCCACGGCACCAGGGAAGTGAGCACGGATTGGGCGGGTCCGAGCAGATCCGGGCCCTCCAGATTGCACTTGATGTCGCCCAGGGACCGCCCGACATCCGTGGCGACGAGGCGATA
>Ga0265327_10000425_pt1 | contig 77143 bp, 72 predicted proteins | sample 41621metaG_FD_202089 | JGI IMG/M metagenome (GOLD analysis project Ga0265327, IMG submission 202089) | Rhizosphere microbial communities from Carex aquatilis grown in University of Washington, Seatle, WA, United States - 4-16-21 metaG | ecosystem: Host-associated > Plants > Roots > Rhizosphere...
CAACGGCATCACCGCGCTGCAGATGGACATCAAGATCCAGGGCATCACCAAGGAAATCATGCAGGTCGCCCTGGCCCAGGCCAAGGAAGCGCGCATGCACATCCTCGGCAAGATGCAGGAAGCGATGGGCGAGGCCAAGGCCGACGTGTCCCAGTTCGCACCGCGCCTGACCACGCTCAAGATCAACCCCGAGAAGATCCGCGACGTGATCGGCAAGGGCGGCGCGGTCATCCGCGGCCTGCAGGAAGAAACCGGCACGACGATCAACATCGACGAGGACGGCACCATCACCATCGCCTCGACCGATCCGGAAAAGGCCGAAATGGCCAAGAAGCGGATCGAGCAGATCACGGCTGAAGTCGAGATCGGCAAGGTCTACGAAGGCCCGGTCACCAAGATCCTCGACTTCGGCGCGCTGATCAACCTGCTGCCCGGCAAGGACGGCCTGCTGCACATCAGCCAGATCGCGCACGAGCGCGTCGAGAAGGTCACCGACTACCTGAGCGAAGGCCAGATCGTGAAGGTCAAGGTGCTCGAGACCGACGAGAAGGGCCGCGTCAAGCTGTCGATGAAGGCGCTGGCCGAGCGTCCGGCCGGCATGGAGTTCCAGGACCGTCCGCCGCGTGAAGACCGTGGCGACCGTCGCGAGCGCTCGGACCGTGGCGATCGCGGCGATCGTCCGCCCCGCGGCGATCGCGCACCGCGTTTCGAGAACAGCAACGAGCAGCGCGCTGCCGAGCCGGTCGAGCAGGCCGTCGAGCAGGCGCCGGCCCAGGACCCGAATCGCGGCGGCGACCACCAGGCCTGATTCCGGCCGAGGGCGCCGCGATGGCGGCAACGCCATCCCGGCCCCTTGATCCGTGCGGCGCCGCCCCAGGCGGCTGCCGCGCCGACACCAGCCAGGACTGCGAGGACAAACGATGAAAGCCATTGAGATCACATCCTTCGGCGCCCCCGAGGTGCTGCGGGTGGTCGAGCGCCCGGCCCCGGTCGCGGGCGAGGGCGAACTGCTGATCCGCGTGGCCGCGAGCGGCGTCAACCGCCCCGACGTGCTGCAGCGCAAGGGCAACTATCCGGTGCCGCCCGGCGCTTCGGACCTGCCCGGCCTGGAGCTGGCGGGCGAGATCGTCGCGGGCGACGCCAAGGCGCTGGCCGATGCCGGCTTCGCCATCGGCGACCATGTCTGCGCGCTGGTGGCCGGCGGCGGCTACGCCGAGCTGTGCGTGGCGCCGGTGGCGCAATGCCTGCCAGTGCCCAAGGGCTGGAGCGACCTCGAGGCCGCAACCCTGCCCGAGACCTTCTTCACCGTCTGGAGCAACGTCTTCGAACGCGGCCGCCTGCAGAAGGGCGAGACCCTGCTGATCCAGGGCGGCTCGAGCGGCATCGGCGTGACCGCGATCCAACTGGCCAAGGCCTTCGGCGCGACCGTGATCGTCACTGCTGGCAGCGACGAGAAGTGCGCCGCCTGCCTGAAGCTCGGCGCCGATCACGCGATCAACTACAAGACCGCCGACTTCGCCGAAGAGGTCAAGCGCCTCACCGGCGGCAAGGGCGTCGACGTGGTGCTCGACATGGTCGCCGGGAACTATGCGGCGCGCGAGATCGAATGCCTGGCCGAGGACGGCCGGCTGGTCATCATCGCGGTGCAGGGCGGCATCCAGTGCGAATTCAATGCCGGGCTGGTGCTGCGCAAGCGGCTCACCATCACCGGCTCGACGCTGCGGCCACGCCCGGTGGCCTTCAAGGCGGCGATCGCCAGGGGCCTGCGCGAAAAGGTCTGGCCGCTGCTCGAGGGCGGTGCGGTGAAGCCGGTGATCCACAGTCGCTTCGCGGCGGTCGGCGAGCCCAGCGGCGCCGTGCAGGCGCACACGCTGATGGAATCGAACCAGCACATCGGCAAGATCGTGCTGAGCTGGTGAGGGCAGGAGCGGACATGACAAGCAAGAAGAAACTGATCGCCGGCAACTGGAAGATGAACGGCAGCCTGGCCGGCAACGCCGCACTCATCGAAGGCCTGCGCGAGCACATCGGCGCGCCTTCCTGCGAGGTGGCGGTCTGCGTGCCGGCGCCTTATCTGGCCCAGGTGCAGTCGCTGTTGGCGGGCACGCGCATCGAACTCGGCGCGCAGGACGTCTCGGCCGAAAGCCAGGGCGCCTTCACCGGCGACTGCTCGGCCACCATGCTCAAGGAGTTCGGCGTGCGCTATGCGATCGTCGGCCACTCGGAGCGGCGCAAGTTCCATCGCGAGACCGACGTCGAAGTGGCTGCCAAGGCCGCCGCGGCGCTGTCGCACGGCATCACGCCGATCGTCTGCGTCGGCGAGAGCCTCGAGGAGCGCGACGCCGGGCACACGGCCGAGGTCGTGAAGCGCCAGCTTGCCGCGGTGATCCATCTCAACGGCCATTGCATCAGCGAGATCGTGGTGGCCTACGAGCCCATCTGGGCCATCGGCACCGGCCAGACCGCCGCACCCGAACAGGCGCAGGCGGTGCATGCCTTGTTGCGCGCCCAACTGCATCACGCGGCCAGCGAACATGCGGCCGGCATCCGAATCCTCTACGGCGGCAGCATGAACGCGAGCAATGCCGCGGACCTGCTGGCGCAGCCCGACATCGACGGCGGGCTGATCGGCGGCGCCTCGCTGGTGGCGCCCAATTTCCTGCAGATCATCGCCTCGGCCCGCTGACAGCGCGGCACGACGGCCAACACCATTTAGGAGTTAGAACGAATATGAACGTGGTCCTCAATATCCTGGTCGGGGTGCAGATGCTCGCCGCACTCGCAATGATCGGGTTGATCCTGGTGCAGCACGGCAAGGGCGCCGACATGGGCGCCGCCTTCGGCAGCGGCAGCGCCGGCAGCCTCTTCGGTGCCAGCGGCAGCGCCAACTTCCTGTCGCGCACGACCGCCGTGCTGGCGGTGGTCTTCTTCGCCTGCACCCTGCTGCTGGCCTATTTCGGCCACGCACGGCCGGCGGGTGGCGACAGCCTGCTCGAACGCGCCGCCATCGGCGCGCCGGTGGCCCCGGCGGCGCCCGTGCCCGCGACTCCGGCATCGGGCTCGGCCGCCCAGATCCCGACTGGCAGCGGCGCTGCGACCCCGGCGCCCGCATCGGCCCCGACCCCTGCGCCGGCGGCGCCTGCATCGGGCGCGGCGAACATTCCCGCCAAGTAAATCAAGATGTGAACTCTGTCATCGTCGGTTAGAAAACGACATGTTTTGAGGGTAAACTCTTAAGCTGTCCGGAAAGCCAAAACCCATCTGGGTTCCTCATGCCATCCGGACAAAAAAACCGCGGTCGTGGTGAAATTGGTAGACACGCTATCTTGAGGGGGTAGTGGCGAAAGCTGTGCGAGTTCGAGTCTCGCCGACCGCACCAAATCTCACTGGCAGGGAATTTGCAAGTTCCCCCAGTGTCAAGCGGTGATAACTCCCAGATGAACCTCGATACCTACCTCCCCGTCCTGTTGTTCATCCTGGTCGGCGTCGGGGTCGGCATCGCACCCCAGGTGCTGGGTTTCATCCTCGGGCCCAATCGTCCTGATTCGGCCAAGAATTCCCCTTACGAGTGCGGCTTCGAGGCCTTCGAAGACGCGCGCATGAAGTTCGACGTCCGGTACTACCTGGTCGCGATCCTCTTCATCCTCTTCGATCTCGAGATCGCATTTCTCTTCCCGTGGGCCATCGCACTCAAGGAAATCGGCGCCGTCGGCTTCTGGGCGATGATGATTTTTCTGGGCATCCTCGTCGTGGGCTTCGCCTACGAGTGGAAAAAGGGCGCGCTCGACTGGGAATGACGACAAGGAATCCGCAAAATGGCCATTGAAGGCGTCATGAAGGAAGGCTTCGTCACCACCACGTACGACTCGGTGGTGAACTGGGCCAAGACCGGATCACTGTGGCCCATGACCTTCGGTCTGGCCTGCTGTGCGGTGGAGATGATGCATGCGGGTGCTGCGCGCTACGACATCGATCGATTCGGCATGTTGTTCCGGCCCAGCCCGCGGCAGTCCGACCTGATGATCGTCGCCGGCACCCTGTGCAACAAGATGGCGCCGGCGCTGCGCAAGGTCTACGACCAGATGCCCGAGCCGCGCTGGGTGCTGTCGATGGGCTCCTGCGCCAACGGCGGCGGCTACTACCACTACAGCTATTCGGTGGTGCGCGGCTGCGACCGCATCGTGCCGGTCGACGTCTACGTGCCGGGTTGCCCGCCGACGGCCGAGGCGCTGCTCTACGGAATCATCCAGCTGCAGCAGAAGATCCGCCGTACCAACACGATCGCGCGGGCCTGAAGAAGCAACATGACCGACTTTGCAATCTCTCCCGAGGCGCTGCAGACCCAGATCACCGAAACGCTCGGAGCCAAGGCGAAGAGCGTCAAGCTCGCACTCGGCGAGGTGACAGTGGTGGTGAGCGCCGCCGACTACCTCGAGGCCGCCAGGCTGCTGCGCGATGCGCCGGGCTGCCGCTTCGAGCAGCTGATCGACCTCTGCGGCATGGACTATTCCAGCTACCGCGATTCGGCCTGGGACGGCGACCGCTTCTGCGTGGTCAGCCATCTGCTGTCGGTGAGTCTCAACCAGCGGGTGCGGCTCAAGGTCTTCGTGCCCAACGAAGACCTGCCGGTCATCGATTCGCTGACCAGCGTCTGGAACGCGGCGGGCTGGTTCGAACGCGAGGCCTTCGACCTCTACGGCATCGTCTTCGAAGGCCATGACGACCTGCGCCGCCTGCTGACCGACTACGGCTTCATCGGCCATCCGTTCCGCAAGGACTTCCCGGTCTCCGGCCACGTGGAGATGCGCTATGACGCCGACCAGAAGCGGGTCGTCTACCAGCCGGTCTCGATCGAGCCGCGCGAGATCACGCCTCGGGTGATTCGCGAAGACAACTACGGCGGATTGCATTGATGAGCTCCTGCGTTCATCACCTTGTGTATTCACTGGCCCCCGAGCGGGCGCGGCGGGAGGCCTGATGGCCGAAATCAAGAACTACACCCTCAACTTCGGCCCGCAGCATCCCGCGGCGCACGGCGTGCTGCGCCTGGTGCTCGAGCTCGACGGCGAAGTCATCCAGCGCGCCGATCCGCATATCGGGTTGCTGCACCGCGCCACCGAGAAGCTGGCCGAGACGCGCACCTTCATCCAGTCGCTGCCCTACATGGACCGGCTGGACTACGTCTCGATGATGAGCAACGAGCACGCCTACTGCCTGGCCATCGAGAAGATGCTGGGCCTGGAAGTGCCGCTGCGCGCGCAGTACATCCGCGTCATGTTTGCCGAGATCACCCGGCTGCTGAACCACCTGCTGTGGCTCGGCGCGCACGGCCTCGACTGCGGCGCGATGAACATGCTCATCTACTGCTTCCGCGAGCGCGAGGACCTCTTCGACATGTACGAGGCGGTGTCGGGCGCGCGCATGCATGCGGCCTACTTCCGGCCGGGCGGCGTCTACCGCGACCTGCCGGACGTGATGCCGCAGTACAAGGTCAGCAAGATCAAGAACGCGAAGGCGATCGAGCGGCTCAACGAGAACCGCCAGGGCTCGCTGCTCGACTTCGTCGACGACTTCAGCAAGCGCTTCCCCAAGATGGTCGACGAGTACGAGACGCTGCTCACCGACAACCGCATCTGGAAGCAGCGCACCGTCGGCATCGGCGTGGTGTCGCCCGAACGCGCGCTCAACCTGGGCTTCACCGGCCCGATGCTGCGCGGCTCGGGCATTGCCTGGGACCTGCGCAAGAAGCAGCCCTACGACGTCTACGAGCACATGGATTTCGACGTGCCGATCGGCGTCACCGGCGACTGCTACGACCGCTACCTGGTTCGCGTCGAGGAGATGCGCCAGGCCAACCGGATCATCCAGCAGTGCGCGGCCTGGCTGCGCGCCAACCCGGGCCCGGTCATCACCGACAACCACAAGGTGGCGGCGCCGCATCGCGAGTCGATGAAGGCCAACATGGAAGAGCTGATCCACCACTTCAAGCTCTTCACCGAAGGCTTCCACGTGCCCGAGGGCGAGGCCTATGCCGCCGTCGAGCATCCGAAGGGCGAGTTCGGCATCTACCTGGTGAGCGACGGCGCCAACAAGCCCTATCGCCTGAAGATCCGCGCGCCGGGCTTCCCGCACCTGGCGGCGCTCGACGAGATGGCGCGCGGCCACATGATCGCCGACGCCGTTGCCGTGATCGGCACCATGGACATCGTGTTCGGCGAGATCGACCGATGAGCGAGCGAATGACCACCGAGATTTCTTCCTCCAGCAAGCCCGCGCCGCTGTCGGCCGAGACGATCGCCTTGTTCGATCGCGAGTGCGCCAAGTACCCGCCGGCGGGCCGGCAGTCGGCCGTGATGGCCTGCCTCACCATCATCCAGAAGCAGGAAGGCTACGTGAGCCTCGAGCGCGAGCGCGAGCTGGCCGCCTATCTCGGCATCGCGCCGATCGCGGTGCACGAGGTCACGACCTTCTACAACATGTACAACCAGCGGCCGGTGGGCGCCTACAAGCTCAACGTCTGCACCAACCTGCCGTGCCAGCTGCGCGATGGCGTGACCGCACTGGTCCACCTCGAGAAGAAGCTGGGCATCCGCATGGGCGAGACCACCGCCGACGGCATGTTCACGCTGCAGCAGAGCGAATGCCTGGGCGCCTGCGCCGATTCGCCGGTGATGCTGGTCAACGACACCACCATGTGCAGCTTCATGAGCAACGAGAAGCTCGACCAGCTGATCGACGGCCTGCGCGCGGCCACGCCAGCGCCCACGTCCAAGGGAGCCTGATATGTCGCCCGAACAAGTGCTTTCTCAGTTCCAGGCCACCGGTGTCCAGACCTGCTTCCACGACCGCCATCTCGAGCCGCAGATCTACGCCGGCCTGAACGGCACCAACTGGCGCCTGGCCGACTACGAGGCGCGCGGCGGCTACAAGGCGCTGCGCAAGATCCTCAGCGAAGGCCTGACGCCCGACCAGGTGATCGCCGAGGTCAAGGCCTCCGGCCTGCGCGGCCGCGGCGGCGCGGGTTTCCCGACCGGCCTCAAGTGGAGCTTCATGCCGCGCCAGTTCCCGGGCCAGAAGTACCTGGTCTGCAACTCCGACGAAGGCGAGCCCGGCACCTGCAAGGACCGCGACATACTGCAGTTCAACCCGCACATCGTGATCGAGGGCATGGCCATCGCCGCCTACGCGATGGGCATCAGCGTGGGCTACAACTACATCCACGGCGAGATCTTCCAGACCTACGAACGCTTCGAGGAAGCCCTGGAAGAAGCCCGCGCGGCCGGCTACCTGGGCGACGCGATCATGGGTAGCGGCTACAACTTCCAGCTGCATGCGGCCCACGGCTTCGGCGCCTACATCTGCGGCGAGGAGACGGCCCTGCTCGAATCGCTGGAAGGCAAGAAGGGCCAGCCGCGCTTCAAGCCGCCGTTCCCGGCCAGCTTCGGCGTGTACGGCAAGCCGACCACCATCAACAACACCGAGACCTTCGCCGCGGTGCCGTGGATCATCAACAACGGCGGTCCGGCCTACCTGGCCTGCGGCAAGCCGAACAACGGTGGCACCAAGATCTATTCGGTGAGCGGCGACGTCGAGCTGCCCGGCAACTACGAGGTGCCGATGGGCACGCCCTTCAGCAAGCTGCTCGAGCTTGCCGGTGGCGTGCGCAAGGGCCGCCAGCTGAAGGCGGTGATCCCGGGCGGATCGTCCGCGCCGGTGCTGCCGGCGGCGATCATGATGGAGTGCACGATGGACTACGACTCCATCGCCAAGGCCGGCTCGATGCTGGGCTCGGGCGCTGTCATCGTGATGGACGACAGCCGCTCGATGGTCGAATCGCTCAAGCGCCTCTCGTACTTCTACATGCACGAATCCTGCGGCCAGTGCACGCCCTGCCGCGAAGGCACCGGCTGGCTCTGGCGCGTGGTCGACCGCATCCACAACGGGCAGGGCAGGCCGGGCGACATGGACCTGCTGAACTCGGTGGCGGACAACATCCAGGGCCGCACCATCTGCGCATTGGGCGATGCCGCCGCGATGCCGGTGCGCGCCATGATCAAGCACTTCCGACATGAGTTCGAGGCGTTGATCCCGGGCTATGTCCCGCCGACGCCGGCCAAGGCCTGAAGGGCGCGAGTAAATATCTATGGTTGAAATCGAACTCGACGGCAAGAAGGTCGACATCGTCGAAGGCAGCATGATCATGCATGCGGCCGACAAGGCGGGCACCTACATCCCGCACTTCTGCTATCACAAGAAGCTCAGCATCGCGGCCAACTGCCGCATGTGCCTGGTCGACGTCGAGAAGGCGCCCAAGCCCATGCCGGCCTGCGCCACGCCCGTCACCCAGGGCATGATCGTGCGCACCAAGAGCGCCAAGGCGATCCAGGCGCAGAAGTCGGTGATGGAGTTCCTGCTCATCAATCACCCGCTCGACTGCCCGATCTGCGACCAAGGGGGCGAATGCCAGCTGCAGGACCTGGCGGTCGGCTACGGCGGCTCTTCCTCGCGCTACGAGGAAGAAAAGCGCGTCGTCTTCCACAAGGACGTCGGCCCGCTGATCAGCATGGAGGAAATGAGCCGCTGCATTCATTGCACGCGCTGCGTCCGCTTCGGCCAGGAAGTGGCCGGCGTGATGGAGCTGGGCATGTCGCATCGCGGCGAGCATTCCGAGATCGAGACCTTCGTCGGCGAGTCGGTCGACTCCGAGCTGTCGGGCAACATGATCGACATCTGCCCGGTCGGCGCGCTGACCAGCAAGCCCTTCCGCTACAGCGCCCGCACCTGGGAGCTGTCGCGCCGCAAATCGGTCAGCCCGCACGATTCCACCGGCGCCAACCTGATCGTCCAGGTCAAGAACAACCATGTGATGCGCGTGGTGCCGCTCGAGAACGAAGACATCAACGAGTGCTGGATCGCCGACCGCGACCGCTTCTCGTACGAGGCGCTGAACGGCCCCGAGCGTCTCACGCAGCCGATGCTCAAGCAGGGCGGCCAGTGGCAGCAGGTCGACTGGCAGACCGCGCTCGAATACGTGGCCAACGGCCTGAAGCAGATCAAGGCCGACCACGGCGCGCAAGCTATCGGCACGCTGGCAAGCCCGCACAGCACGCTGGAAGAACTGCAACTGGCCAAGCTGCTGACGCACGGCCTCGGCAGCAAGAACATCGACTACCGCCTGCGCAACGCCGAGTTCGGCGCGGCCGAAGGCATCCGCTGGCTCGGCACTTCGATCGCCTCGCTGTCGCAATTGCAGCGCACGCTGGTGATCGGTTCGAACCTGCGCAAGGACCACCCGCTGTTCGCGCAGCGCATCCGCCAGTCGGTGCGCAAGGGCGGCGTGCTGAACGCCATCACCTCCGCCGGGCTGTTCGCCGATGCGGACTCGTGGGCGATGCCGGTGGCCAACGCGCTGCGCGTCGAAGCCGACCAATGGGTCGATGCCCTGGCCGAGCTGGCCGGCGCGATCGGCGAGAGCACCGGTGCGGCTGCGCCGGTCGGCCGCGACCGCGCGCCCGGCGAAGCCGCCAAGGCGATGGCCGCCTCGCTGCTCGGCGGCGAGCGCAAGGCGATCCTGCTCGGCAATGCCGCGGCCCATCATCCCCGCGCCAGCAGCCTGCTGGCGCTGGCCAACTGGATCGGCGCTCAGACTGGCGCCAGCGTCGGCTACCTCACCGAGGCGGCCAACACCGTCGGCGCGCAACTGGTCGGCGCGCTGCCTTCCGATGGCGGCCTGAACGCGGGCCAGATGCTGGCGGGCGGGCTCAAGGCTGCGCTGCTGCTCAATTGCGAACCGGTGTTCGATTCGGCCGCCGGCGAGCGCGCCATCGAAGGCCTGGCGCATGCCCAGATGGTCGTGACGCTGAGCCCGTTCAAGGCCAACCTCGAATTCAGCGACGTGCTGCTGCCGATCGCGCCCTTCACAGAAACACCGGGCAGCTTCGTCAATGCCGAAGGCCGGGTGCAGGGCTTCCATGCGGTGGTCAAGCCGCAGGGCGAGGCGCGTCCGGCCTGGAAGGTGCTGCGCGTGCTGGCCAACCTGCTGGGCCTGTCGGGCTTCGCCTTCGAATCGACCGCCGACGTGCTGGCCGACATCGATGTGCCGGCGCAGGTGCCGGCCGACAAGCTGGGCAACACGACCGGCGCCGCGATCGATGCCAGCAGCGCTGCCGAGCTCCCCGCACCGGTGGTCGCGAGCATCTACCAGCTCGACTCCATCGTCCGGCGCGCACCGTCGCTGCAGCTGACCGCCGATGGCCGTCATGCGGCGCATGCCCTGTCCGGCGGCTTCGGTCGCCGGGCTGCGCTGGAGGAGTTCGCATGATCGACGCCATCCATGGCTTCGGCCAGGGCCTCATCTCCGCCGGCTGGTGGACCGCCTTCTTCTGGCCGCTGATCTGGACGCTGATCAAGATCGTCGTGGTCGTGATCCCGTTGATGCTCGCGGTCGCCTACCTCACGCTGTGGGAGCGCAAGGCCATCGGCTTCACCCAGATCCGGATCGGCCCGAACCGCATCGGGCCGCTGGGCCTGCTGCAGCCGATCGCCGACGCACTGAAGCTGCTGACCAAGGAAATCATCACGCCGACGATGGTCAACAAGGGGCTGTTCCGCCTCGGCCCGGTGATGACCATCATGCCGGCGCTGGCCGCCTGGGTGGTGATTCCCTTCGGGCCCGACGTCGCGCTCGCCAACATCAACGCCGGCCTGCTGTTCGTGATGGCCATCACCTCGCTCGAGGTCTATGGCGTGATCATCGCCGGCTGGGCGTCGAACTCGAAGTACGCCTTCCTGGGCGCGCTGCGCGCATCGGCCCAGATGGTCAGCTACGAGATCGCGATGGGCTTCTGCTTCGTGGTGGTGCTGATGGTGTCGGCCAGCCTCAACATGACCGACATCGTGATGGGGCAGGGCAGGGGTCACTTCGCCTCGATGGGCATCGGCTTCCTGTCGTGGAACTGGCTGTCGCTGCTGCCGATCTTCGTCGTCTACTTCATCTCCGGCCTGGCCGAGACCAACCGCCATCCCTTCGACGTGGTCGAGGGCGAATCGGAAATCGTCGCGGGCCACATGATCGAGTACTCGGGCATGAGCTTCGCCATGTTCTTCCTGGCCGAATACGCCAACATGTGGCTGGTCTCGATCCTGTGCGCCGTTCTCTTCCTCGGCGGCTGGCTGCCACCCTTCGACTTCCTGGGCTTCATCCCGGGCTGGATCTGGCTCGGCATCAAGACCTTCGTCGTCGTGACCATGTTCCTCTGGGTGCGCTCGACCTTCCCGCGCTTCCGCTACGACCAGATCATGCGGCTCGGCTGGAAGATCTTCATTCCGGTCACGCTGGTGTGGCTGGTGGTGGTCGGCGCCTGGATGCAGACCCCCTTCAACATCTGGAAATAACCGCCATGACTGCGCCTTCTTCCAGCGCGCTTGCGCGCAACACGACCATGACGGCCCAGCCGTTCTCGCTCAAGGACTTCCTGGGCAGCTTCATGCTGTTCGAACTGTTCAAGGGCCTGGCACTGACCGGCAAGTACGCTTTCAGCCGCAAGATCACGGTGCAGTTCCCCGAGGAGAAGACGCCGCTGTCGCCGCGCTTCCGCGGCCTGCATGCGCTGCGACGCTACGAGAACGGCGAGGAGCGCTGCATCGCCTGCAAGCTCTGCGAGGCGGTCTGCCCGGCCCTGGCGATCACCATCGAATCCGATGTGCGCGACGACGGCTCGCGCCGCACCACGCGCTACGACATCGACCTGACGAAGTGCATCTTCTGCGGCTTCTGCGAGGAGAGCTGCCCGGTCGACTCGATCGTCGAGACCCACATCTTCGAATACCACGGCGAGAAGCGCGGTGACCTGTACTTCACCAAGGACATGCTGCTGGCCGTAGGCGACCGCTACGAAAAAGAAATCGCCGCCAACAAGGCGGCCGACGCCAAGTACCGCTGAGACGGTCCCCAAGAAAAAGAATCAGCCCATGGACGTCAAGACCGGTCTCTTCTATTTGTTCAGCGCGGTGCTGCTGTTCGCGGCCTTCCGCGTCATCACCGCGCGCAATCCCGTGTATGCCGCGCTCTACCTGGTGCTGGCCTTCTTCCAGGCCTCGGCCATCTGGCTGCTGCTGCGCGCCGAATTTCTCGCCATCGCGCTGGTGCTGGTCTACGTGGGCGCGGTGATGGTGCTCTTCCTCTTCGTGGTGATGATGCTGGACATCAACGTCGAGGACTTGCGCGCCGGCTTCTGGAAGCACTTTCCGCTGGCCGCCGCGGTCGGCGCGCTGATCGCGCTCGAGATGGCGGCGGTGCTGATCGGCGGCTTTCGCCTCACCGCGCCGCGCACGCTGTCGGCCGTCTTCGGCCCCGACACCTCGAACACGCTCGAACTGGGCAAGCTGCTCTATTCGCAATACCTCTACCCGCTGGAGATCGCCGCGGTGATCCTGCTGGTGGCGATCGTCGCCGCCATCGCGCTGACCCTGCGCACCCGCAAGGACAGCAAGTACACCAATCCGTCGGACCAGGTCCGCGTGAAGGCGCGCGACCGCGTGCGCATCGTGCAGATGCCGGTCACGGTGGCGGCGCCGCCGGCCCCCGAACCGGCTCCGGCAGCCGCAGTGGCGGAGACCAAGGCATGACGCTCACGCTCGGACATTTCCTCTCGCTCGGCGCGGTGCTGTTCGCGCTGTCGGTGATCGGCATCTTCCTGAATCGCAAGAACCTGATCGTGCTGCTCATGTGCGTCGAGTTGATGCTGCTCGCGGTCAACATGAATTTCGTCGCCTTCTCGTATTTCCTCGGCGACATGCACGGCCAGATCTTCGTGTTCTTCATCCTGACGGTCGCGGCCGCCGAATCGGCGATCGGGCTCGCGTTGCTGGTGCTTCTGTTCCGCAACAAGTCGAATATCAATGTCGACGAGTTGAACGCGCTCAAGGGCTGACGAAGGTTTTCATATGAGCGCAACTCTTTCCGCATCCACCCTGCTTGTCGTGCCGCTGGCGCCGCTGGTCGGCTCGATCATCGCCGGCGTCTTCGGCACGAAGTTCGGCGGCGACCACATCGGCCGCAAGGTCACGCATTCGCTGACCATCCTCGGCGTGCTGATCGCCTTCGTCATCTCGGCGATGACGCTCTACAGCGTCGTCAACGACGGCGCCCACTTCAACGGCACCATCTACGAATGGATGACGGTGGGCGGCTTGAAGATGGAAGTCGGCTTTCTGGTCGACGGCCTGACCGCGATGATGATGTGCGTCGTGACCTTCGTGTCGCTGATGGTGCACCTCTACACCATCGGCTACATGCAGGACGACGACGGCTACATCCGTTTCTTCTCCTACATCTCGCTCTTCACCTTCTCGATGTTGATGCTCGTCATGAGCAACAACATGCTGCAGCTCTTCTTCGGCTGGGAGGCAGTGGGCCTGGTGTCTTACCTGCTGATCGGCTTCTGGTTCAACCGGCCGACCGCGATCTTCGCCAACATGAAGGCCTTCCTGGTTAACCGGGTCGGCGACTTCGGCTTCATCCTCGGCATCGGCCTGATCGCCGCCTACGCAGGCACGCTGAACTACGGCGAGGCATTCGCCAAGGCCGACCAGCTGGCCGCGATCACCTTCCCCGGCACCGGCTGGATGCTGATCACGGTGGTGTGCATCTGCCTGTTCATCGGCGCGATGGGCAAGAGCGCGCAGTTCCCGCTGCACGTGTGGCTGCCCGACTCGATGGAGGGCCCGACGCCCATCTCGGCGCTGATCCACGCCGCGACCATGGTGACAGCCGGCATCTTCATGGTGGCGCGCATGTCGCCGCTGTTCGAACTGAGCGACACCGCGCTGAGCTTCATCCTCGTGATCGGCGCGATCACCACGCTGTTCATGGGCTTCCTCGGCGTGATCCAGAACGACATCAAGCGGGTGGTCGCCTATTCGACGCTGTCGCAGCTCGGCTACATGACGGTGGCGCTGGGCGCCTCGGCCTATTCGGTGGCGGTGTTCCACCTGATGACCCATGCGATGTTCAAGGCGCTGCTCTTCCTGGGCGCCGGCTCGGTGATCATCGGCGTGCACCACAACCAGGACATGCGCTGGATGGGCGGCCTGCGCAAGTACATGCCGATCACCTGGATCACCTCGCTGATCGGCTCGCTGGCCCTGATCGGCACGCCTTTCTTCTCGGGCTTCTACTCGAAGGACAGCATCATCGAGGTGGTGAAGGAAAGCCACCTGTGGGGCTCGGGCTTCGCCTACTTCGCGGTGCTGGCCAGCGTCTTCGTGACCGCCTTCTATTCGTTCCGGATGTACTTCCTGGTCTTCCATGGCAAGGAACGCTACGACCAGAATCCCGACGCGCATCATCACGACGATCATGGCCACGACGATCACCATGACGCGCATCACGGCTCGTCGAAGCCGCACGAGTCGCCCTGGGTGGTCTGGGTGCCGCTGGTGGCGCTGGCCATTCCTTCGGTGGTGATCGGCTACCCGGCGATCGAACCGCTTCTGTTCGGCGATTTCTTCAAGGGCGCGATCTTCATCAACGAAGCCAAGCACGGCGGCATGAAGGAACTCGCGGAGGCCTTCCACGGCCCGATGGCCATGGCCCTGCACGGCTTCACCTCGGCGCCGTTCTGGCTGGCGCTCGCGGGCGTGGTCGTGACCTGGTACATGTACCTGGTCAACCCCGCGCTGCCGGCCGCGATCAAGCGCATGTTCGGCCCCATCTACACGCTGCTCGAGAACAAGTACTACATGGACTGGTTCAACGAGAACGTCATCGCCCGCGGTACCCGCATGCTCGGCTACGGCCTCTGGAAGGGCGGCGACCAGGGCGTCATCGACGGCGCGGTGGTCAACGGCTCCTGGAAGCTGGTCGGCCGGGTCGCCGGCATGGTCCGCTGGATGCAGTCCGGCTACATCTACCACTACGCATTCGCGATGCTGCTCGGCGTGTTCGTGCTCATGTCGTATTTCGTCTGGTTCAACAGGTAATCGGCAATCGCTGGAGAAAAACAAAAATGGGTTTGCTGAGCCTTGCCATCTGGATGCCGATCGTCTTCGGCGTCGTGCTGCTGGCCTTCGGTCGGGATGAACATGCCAAGGGCGTGCGCTGGCTGGCGCTCGTCGGTTCGGTCGCGAGCTTCCTGGTCACCTTGCCGCTCTATGGCCGCTTCCAGCTCGGAACGGCCGCGATGCAGTTCGAGGAAAAGACCGACTGGATCGAGCGCTTCCACATCAGCTATCACATCGGCCTGGACGGCATCTCGTTCTGGCTGGTGCTGCTGACCGCCTTCATCACCGTGATCGTGGTGATCTCCGCCTGGGAAGTCATCACCGAGCGGGTCAACCAGTACATGGGCGCCTTCCTGATCCTGTCGGGCCTCATGATCGGCACCTTCGCGGCGCTCGACGGCATCCTGTTCTACGTCTTCTTCGAGGCGACGCTGATCCCGATGTACCTGATCATCGGCATCTGGGGCGGCCCGAACAAGATCTACGCGGCCTTCAAGTTCTTCCTGTACACCTTGCTCGGCTCGCTCCTGATGCTGGTCGCGCTGATCTACCTGTACAACCAGTCGGGCGGCAGCTTCGACATCCTGACCTGGCACAAGCTCAAGCTGGGCGGCACTGCGCAGACCATGCTCTTCTTCGCCTTCTTCGCGGCCTTCGCGGTGAAGGTGCCGATGTGGCCGGTTCACACATGGCTGCCGGACGTGCACGTCGAGGCGCCGACCGGCGGCTCCGCCGTGCTGGCCGCGATCATGCTGAAGCTGGGCGCCTACGGCTTTCTGCGCTTCTCGATGCCGATCGCGCCCGATGCTTCGCACGAATGGGCCTGGCTGATGATCACGCTGTCTCTGATCGCTGTGATCTACGTTGGCCTGGTGGCGCTGGTGCAGCAGGACATGAAGAAGCTGGTGGCCTACTCGTCGGTGGCCCACATGGGCTTCGTGACGTTGGGCTTCTTCATCTTCAACCCGCTCGGCATGGCCGGCGGCATCGTGCAGATGATCTCGCACGGCTTCGTCTCGGGCGCGATGTTCCTGGGCATCGGCGTGCTGTACGACCGGGTGCATTCGCGCCAGATCGCCGACTACGGCGGCGTGGTCAACACCATGCCGAAGTTCGCCGCCTTCGCGCTGCTCTTCGCGATGGCCAACTGCGGCCTGCCGGGCACCGCCGGCTTCGTCGGCGAATGGATGGTGATTCTCGGCGCTGTGCAGTCCAACTTCTGGATCGGCCTCGGTGCCGCCACCGCGCTGATCTTCGGCGCCGCCTACACCCTGTGGATGTACAAGCGCGTCTACCTGGGCACGGTCGGCAACCACCACGTGGCCGAGCTGAGCGACATCGGTTCGCGCGAATTCCTGATGCTGGCGCTGCTGGCGATCGCCGTGCTGTGGATGGGCCTCTATCCCAAGCCCTTCACCGACGTGATGAACGCCTCGGTCGATGGCCTGCTGCAGCACATGGCCGTGTCCAAGCTGCCCTGAGAGAACAAGATGATTGACAAACTCAGCTGGATGACGATCTACCCCGAGGTGGTGCTGCTGGTCATGGCCTGCATCATCGCGCTGGTCGATCTGTCGACGACCAGCGCGCGCCGCACCGGCACCTATGTGCTGACCCTGCTGACCCTGGCCGTGGTGGCGGTGCTGACCGGCTACAACGCGAGCCTGGGCAAGACCCTGTACGGCTTCGGCGGCATGGTCGTGAGCGACCCGATGGGCAATTGGCTCAAGTGCTTCGCGACCGTGGCGCTGATGGTGACGCTGGTCTATGGCCGTCCCTATTCGGCCGACCGCGGCATGCTGGCCGGCGGCGAGATCTTCACCATCAGCATGTTCTCGCTGCTGGGCATGTTCGTGATGATGTCGGGCAGCAACTTCCTGCTGATCTACCTCGGCCTCGAACTGCTCACGCTGTCGAGCTACGCGCTGGTGGCGCTGCGCCGCGACAACGCGATCGCCAGCGAGGCCGCGATGAAATACTTCGTGCTCGGCGCGATGGCCAGCGGCTTCCTGCTCTACGGCCTGTCGATGATGTACGGCGCGACCGGCTCGCTCGACATCAACCAGGTCTTCAAGGCCATCGCCAGCCAGAAGGTCAACCACCAGGTGCTGGTGTTCGGCCTGGTCTTCATCGTGGCCGGGCTGGCCTTCAAGGTGGGCGCGGCGCCTTTCCACATGTGGGTGCCGGACGTCTACCAGGGCGCGCCGACCTCGGTCACGCTGATGATCGGCGCGGCGCCCGAACTCGCCGCCTTCGCGATCATCATTCGCCTGCTGGTCGAAGGACTGCTGCCGCTGGCATTCGACTGGCAGCAGATGCTGGCGCTGCTGGCGATCGCCTCGCTTCTGGTCGGCAACCTCGCGGCCATCGCCCAGACCAACCTGAAGCGCATGCTGGCCTATTCGACCATCGCGCAGATGGGCTTCATGCTGCTGGGCCTGGTGGCCGGCGTGGTCAACGGCAATACCTACAACGGCCAGTTCGCCTACAGCGCCTCGATGTTCTACATCGTGACCTATGTGCTCACCACGCTGGCGAGCTTCGGCATCATCCTGCTGCTGGCGCGCGAAGGCTTCGAGAGCGAGGAGATCACCGACCTGGCCGGCCTCAACCAGCGCAGTCCGCTCTATGCCGGCGTGATGGCCGTGGCGATGTTCTCGCTGGCGGGCGTGCCGCCGCTGGTCGGCTTCTATGCCAAGCTCGCGGTGCTTCAGGCGCTGATCGCCTCCGGCCAGCCGATGTACATCGGCCTGGCGGTGTTCGCGGTCGTGATGTCGCTGATCGGTTCCTTCTACTACCTGCGCGTGGTCAAGGTCATGTACTTCGACGCGCCGGTCACGGCCAGCACGGTGTCGGCGCCGCAGGACGTGCGCACGGTGCTGACGCTCAACGGCGCGCTGATCCTGCTGCTCGGCATCCTGCCCGGCGGGCTCATGACGCTCTGCGCCAACGCGATCGTGGCCACGCTGGCCACCTGAGCACGTCCCGCTCGTGTCGCAAGCCGCATCGATCTGGCTGGTGCTGCTGCTGGCCCTGCTGGCCGCCAGCCTGCCCTTCGTGAGCAATAAGGTCCTCGGACTGGTGCCGCTGCGCAGCAAGACACTGGCGATCCGCTTCGCGGAACTGGTGCTGCTCTATTTCGTTGTGGGCGGAGCGGGGCTGGTCTTCGAGAAGCGTGCCGGCCAGATCGCGCCGCAGGGCTGGGAGTTCTACGCGGTGACCGGCGCGCTGTTCATCGTCCTGGCCTTTCCGGGTTTCACCTGGCGTTACCTGCTCAAGCATCGATGAAATCGCCTGCCGACTCCGCTGCTGCCACCGCTTCTGCCGCCGACGACGCGCATCTTCGCGAACAGAAGATCGCCAGCGAGCAACTGTTGCAAGGCAACTTCCTGCGCGTGATGCGCGACACGGTGCGCCTGCCCGACGGCCATACCGCGACGCGCGAATACGTGATCCATCCCGGCGCCGTGGTGGTTGTGCCGCTGCTGGACGATGGCCGGGTGGTGCTGGAGCGCCAGCATCGCTACCCGATCGGCCATGTGATGACCGAGTTTCCGGCCGGCAAGCTCGATGCCGGCGAGGACCCGCTGCTCTGCGGCCAGCGCGAGCTGCTCGAGGAGACCGGCTACCAGGCACGCGAATGGGCCCGCGCCGGCGCGATGCATCTGGCGGTCGCCTATTCGACCGAGATCATCCACATCTACTTCGCCCGCGGTCTGACGCTCGGCGACCGGCAACTCGACCATGGTGAGTTCCTCGACGTGATCACCGCCACGCCCGAGCAACTGATCGCCTGGTGCCGCGACGGCACCGTGACCGATGCCAAGAGCCAGACCTGTGCGCTGTGGCTGCAGAACGTCCTCACGGGCGCATGGGTGCTCGACTGGCGATCGGCTGCCTGATCGGCCGAAAGCCGATAATCTTTGTCCATGAAGGTCCTCAATCTCCAGTGCGCGCACGGTCACGGATTCGAGGGTTGGTTTGCGTCCCAGGATGCATTCGACGCCCAGTTGGCCGATGGCCTGGTGGCCTGCCCGATGTGCAGCGACACCGCGATCACCAAGCTGCTCGCGGCGCCGCGCCTGAACCTGGGCAATGCCCGCCCGCCGGCCGCCCCGTCGGCCGATTCGCCTGACAGGACGCCGGCCGAGGCCTCGCCGGAAGCGCGCTGGCTGCGGGCGGTGCGCGCCGTCATCGCCAACACCGAGGACGTCGGCGAGCGCTTCGTCGACGAGGCGCGGCGCATGCACTATGGCGAGACCGAAGAGCGCGGCATCCGCGGCCGTGCCACGCCCGAGCAGACCCGCTCGCTGGAAGAAGAGGGCATCCAGGTGCTGGCGCTGCCGATGCCGGCGGCGCTCAAGGAAACGCTGCAGTAGCTGCTGCGCGCCGCGCGGCCGCCTTCACGCGTTCCTGGAAGATCAGGCCGCGAACTGCAGCGCCGCCAGGCGCGCATACACGCCGTTCAGCGCCACCAGGCTGGCGTGCGTTCCCTGCTCGACGATGCTGCCGTGGTCGAGCACCACGATGCGGTCGGCCTTCTGCACGGTCGCCAGCCGGTGGGCGATGACCAGCGTGGTGCGCCCGGCCATCGCCGATTCCAGCGCGGCCTGTACCATGCGTTCGCTCTCGGCGTCGAGCGCGCTGGTGGCCTCGTCGAGCAGCAGCAGCGGCGGGTTCTTCAGCATTGCGCGGGCGATCGCGATGCGCTGGCGCTGGCCGCCCGACAGGCGCACGCCGCGCTCGCCGAGGAAGGTGTCGTAGCCCTCGGGCAGGGCGCGCAGGAAGCCGTCGGCGAAGGCCGCGCGGGCGGCTGCATGGACTTCCTCGGTGCTGGCGTCTGGCCGGCCGTAGCGGATGTTCTCGAGTGCGCTGGCGGAGAAGATCACCGCGTCCTGGGGCACCAGGCCGATTCGCGTGCGCAGGTCGACCAGCGACATGTCGGCGAGCGGCGTGCCGTCGAGCGTCACATGGCCCGACTGCGGATCGTAGTAGCGCAGCATCAGCTGGAAGACGGTGCTCTTGCCGGCACCGCTCGCGCCGACCAGCGCCACGGTCTCGCCGGGCGCCACCGCGAGGTCGAAGTCGCGCAGCGCGGGCGTGCTGGGCCGCGAGGGGTAGTGGAAGCCCACGCCCTTGAACGACACCGCGCTGCCGGCTTCGGGCACCGCCGCCTGGGCCGGGCGCTCGGGCGAGACGATCGCCGGGCGGGCGTGCAGCAGTTCCATCAGGCGCTCGGTCGCGCCGGCGGCGCGCAGCAGGTCGCCATAGACCTCGCCCAGCACCGCAGCCGAGCTGGCCAGGATGATCACGTAGACCACCGTCTGCCCGAGGTGCCCCGCGGTGATCTCGCCGTGCAGCACCGCCTGGGTGCCCTGGTAGAGGCCCCACAGCAGCGCCGCGGAAGTAGCGATGATGATGAAGGCCACCAGCACCGAGCGGGCCTTGGTGCGCCGCACCGCGGTCAGGAAAGCGCTTTCGGTCGATGCATCGAAGCGCGACGCCTCGCGCGACTCGGCGGTGTAGCTCTGCACCACGGGAATCGCGTTCAGCACCTCGGCCGCGATGGCGCTCGAATCTGCGACCCGGTCCTGGCTGGCCCGCGACAGCTTGCGCACCCGGCGGCCGAACCACATGCTGGGCAGCACCACCAGCACCAGGATGCCAAGCACCTGCACCATCACGTAGGGGTTGGTCCAGACCAGGATGCCGAGCGCACCCGCACCCATCACCGCATTGCGCAGCCCCATGCTGAGCGAGGAGCCGACGACCGTCTGCACCAGGGTGGTGTCGGCGGTCAGGCGGGACAGCACCTCGCCGGTCTGGGTGGTCTCGAAGAAGACCGGGCTCTGGTGCAGCACATGGGCGTAGACCGCATTGCGCAGGTTCGCCGTGACCCGCTCGCCGAGCCAGCTCACCGTGTAGAAGCGTGCCGCCGAGAAGACGCCGAGCGCCACCGCGACCCCGAATAGAGCCACGAAGTGCTCGCGAAGGGCCATGGTCTGGGCGCCCTTGTCGCTGGAAACCAGGCCGCCGTCGATGAGGCTGCGCAGGGCCAGCGGAAACACCAGCGTGGTTCCGGCGGCCAGCACCAGGAAGATCCCGGCGAGGATGATCTGGGTGCGGTAGGGACGCAGGAAGGGCGCCAGGCCCGACAGGGACTTCGGCGAGCCCTTGGCGGCCGAAGCAGGAGCGGAAGAAGCCATGCGGCGATTGTAGTCAACCGCTGCCCCAACAAAGGTAGCCTTGACAGTAATTGCCTTGACAGCTAATATGCGGGTATGTCCGTATCCCCGCATCCCGCTCCCCCGTCGGCGCAGCCGTCCACGGAATGCGCCGACGCGTTGCATAGCTTCTACACCCCGGAGACCTACAAGCCGGAGGAAAGCATCGGTTACATGATGCGTCGCATTCTCACCACGGCCATCCAGATCGTCGAAAGCCGCATGGCCGAGCCCGGCGGTCCCACTTATCCTCAGTGGGTGCCGCTGCACAAGCTGGCGCGCGGCAGCGTCACCACGGTCGCCGAACTGGCCCGCGAGTGCGAACTTGACACTGGCGCCATGACGCGGCTGCTCGACCGGCTGGAAGCCAAGGGCCTGTGCCGGCGCATCCGCTCGGTGGCAGACCGCCGGGTGGTCAACCTCGAACTCACCGATGAAGGCCGGGCTGCTGCCCGGCAGGTACCCGAAATCCTCAGCCAGGTGCAGAACGAGCAGCTGGCCGGTTTCAGCAACGAAGAATGGCTGCAGCTCAAGAGCTACCTGCGCCGCATCCTGGACAACGCACAGGCCCTGGCGGCCCGTGGAGATAGCAAAAATGGTTCGACTTCTTCCTGAAAGCACGGCCCTGCGCCGCAGCGGCGCCGTCGCCGCCGCCGCGCTGGCCCTGGCCCTCGCGGGCTGCGCCGACATGGGCAGCGGCACGCCGCCGGCGCAGATGCAGAGCGCCGACACCCTCGGCATCGCCGGCAATGCTCCGGGCGCCCAGCCGCTCGACAGCCAATGGTGGCTGGCCTTCGGCGATCCGCAGCTCAACGCGCTGGTCGACCAGGCCTTGAAGGGCAATCCGAATCTCGGCGTGGCGCGGGCACGGCTGGCCAGCGCACAGGCGTCGGTGTCGGTGGTGGGCTCCAACAGCAAGCCGCACCTGGACGGATCGATCGACCTGCAGCGGCAGATGTTCCCGGGCAACTTCATCTATCCGGCGCCCCTCGGCGGCGGCATCTACAACATCGGCGAAATGCGCGCCAACTTCAGTTGGGAGCTGGACTTCTTCGGCCGCAACAAGACCGCGCTCGAAGCCGCCATCGGCAGCGCCAATGCCGCCGCGGCCGACGCCGACGCTGCCCGCGTGCTCATCTCCAGCAATGTGGCCGGCGGCTATGTGCAGTGGGCCTACCTGCAGGACCGGCTGGTGGTGGCCCAGCGGGCGCTGGCACAGCGTGAGGAGCTGCTCAAGCTGGTGCAGGACCGCGTCGCGGCCGGCCTCGACACCCGCCTGCAGCTCAAGCAGAGCGAAAGCAGCGTGCCCGAGGCGCGCCAGCAGATCGAGGCCCTGAACGAGCAGATCGAGGTGGCCCGGCATGCGATCGAAGCGCTGGTCGCCAAGCCCGGTGCGACCCAGGGCCTGAACGCGCCACACCTGAGCAGCCTCAAGGCGATGGCGCTGCAGCAGACCATCCCGGCCGACCTGCTCGGTCGCAGGGCCGACATCGCGGCGGCCCGTTGGCGCGCCGAGGCGGCAACCAGCCAGGTGGCCAACGCCAAGACGCAGTTCTACCCGGACATCAACCTGGCCGCGTTCGTCGGCCTGAACAGCCTGGGCTTCGACAACCTGCTCCAGAAGAACAGCGAGGAGTGGGGCGTGGGCCCGGCGATCCGCCTGCCGATCTTCGAAGGCGGCCGGCTGCGCGCCAACCTGAGAGGCAAGAGCGCCGATCTCGACGCCGCGGTCGAGAGCTACAACCAGACCGTGTTCGACGCGATGCGCGACGTCTCCGACCAGATCACCGTGATCAAGTCGGTGGCGCGCCAGCAGGTCGACCAGCACGAGGCGCAAGAGGCCGCCGAGGCTGCCTACGACATCGGCATGCAGCGCTACCGCGCCGGCCTCGGCACCTTCCTCGACGTGCTGACCGCCGAGGACACCGTGCTGGTCCAGCGCCGCAACGGCGTCGACCTGGCGGGCCGCGCCCTGCAGACCCAGGTGGGCCTGGCCCGCGCGCTCGGCGGCGGCTGGCAGCCGCCCGCGCAGCAGACCGCCGACGCGTCCGCCGCGGCTGCGCGCTGAGCCACGCACTTACAGACAGATTCCCTTCGACGGGCACGACCAGATTCCGAAAGTCATCGCCATGGACAACAACAACGCTTCCAATCCTCCAGCGCCGAGCCCCGAAACGCCGGTGGCCAGCAACACGCGTCGCCGCGCACTCACCGGACTCGCCGTGGTGGTGGTCCTGGCCGGTGTCGGCTGGGGCATCTACGAGTGGCTGGTCGCCAGCAACTACGAGTCGACCGACAACGCCTACGTGCAGGGCAACGTGATCCAGATCACGCCGCAGATCGGCGGCACCGTGATGTCGATCGGCGCCGACGACACCGACTTCGTCAAGGCCGGCCAGCCGCTGGTCGAGCTCGACCCGTCGGATGCCAAGGTGGCCTTCGAGCAATCCGAAGCTGCGCTGGCCTCGGCGGTGCGCCAGGCGCGCACGCTGTTCGTCAACAACGCCTCGCTCGCTGCCCAGGTGACGCTGCGCGAAGCCGACATCGTGCGCGCGCAGAGCGACCTGGCCCGGGCCCAGGACGACCTCAAGCGGCGCCAGGCACTGGCTGGCAACGGCGCCGTCTCCAAGGAAGAACTCAACCACACCGAGACGGCGGTGGCCGCCGCCAAGAGTTCGCTGGCCGCTGCCCAGGCGAGCCTGCTGGCGGCGCGCGAGCAGCTCAGCAGCAACCAGTCTCTGACCGACAACACCACCGTGCAGCAGCATCCCAGCGTGCTGGCCGCCGCTGCCAAGGTGCGCGAGGCCTATCTGGCAACGCAGCGCGTCGAGATGCCGGCGCCGGTCGACGGCTACGTCGCCAAGCGCACCGTGCAGCTCGGCCAGCGCGTGACCGCCGGCACCGCGATGATGTCGATCGTCCCGCTCAACCAGCTGTGGGTCGATGCCAACTTCAAGGAAGTGCAGCTGCGCAACATCCGCATCGGCCAGCCGGTGAAGCTCACCGCCGATCTCTACGGCAAGAAGGTCGAATACGACGGGCATGTGGCCGGCCTCGGCGTGGGCACCGGCGCCGCCTTCGCGCTGCTGCCGGCGCAGAACGCCACCGGCAACTGGATCAAGGTGGTGCAGCGGGTGCCGGTGCGCATCGCGCTCGACCCCGAGCAGCTGAAGGCCAACCCGCTGCGCGTGGGCCTGTCGATGGATGCCGAAGTGGACGTGCGCAAGCAGGACGGCAAGGCGCTGGCCGATGCGCCACGCGAGAGCGCGGTGATCCAGACCCAGGTCTACAGCAAGCTCGACCAGGGCGCCGAGGCCGAGGTGCAGCGCATCATCGCCGCCAACCTGGGCCGTGGCGACAGCGCCGCGCCGCGCAAGCCGGGCGCCAATGGCTCCGCCGCCAAGCCGGGCGCCGCCACGTCTTCGCAGGCCCAGCCGGGCTGATCGCGGAATCCGGGCGATGGCCGCCAATCCCGCCGCCGCTAGCCAGGCAGCGCCGCCCCCCCTCGAGGGGGCGGTGCGCGTCTGGGGCACGATCGCGCTGTCCGCCGCGACCTTCATGAACGTGCTCGACACCTCGATCGCCAACGTCTCGCTGCCGGCGATCGCGGGCGACCTGGGCGTCAGCTCGACCCAGGGCACCTGGGTCATCACCAGCTTCGCGGTGGCCAACGCCATCGCGGTGCCGCTGACCGGCTTCCTGACCCAGCGCTTCGGCCAGGTGCGGCTGTTCCTCACCAGCGTGATCCTGTTCATCATCAGCTCGCTGCTGTGCGGCCTCGCGCCCAACATGACGGTGCTGATCGCCTTCCGGGCGCTGCAGGGCTTCGTCGCCGGGCCGATGATCCCGCTGTCGCAGACGCTGCTGCTGTCCAGCTATCCGCGCGCCAAGGCCGGCCTGGCGATGGCGATGTGGTCGATGACCACGCTGGTGGCGCCGGTGATGGGGCCCCTCCTGGGCGGCTGGATCACCGACAACATCTCCTGGCCCTGGATCTTCTACATCAACATTCCGGTCGGCCTGATGGCCGCGGGTATCACCTGGGTCATCTATCACAAGCGCGAGAGCGCGGTGCGCAAGGTGCCGATCGATGGCATGGGGCTGGCGCTGCTGGTCCTGTGGGTCGGGTCGATGCAGCTGGTGCTCGACAAGGGCAAGGAACTCGACTGGTTCCATTCGCCGGTGATCCTGACCGGCGCGGTGGTCGCGGTGGTGGGCTTCCTGTTCTTCCTGGTCTGGGAGCTGACCGACAAGCACCCGGTGGTCGACCTGTCGCTGTTCAAGCGGCGCAACTTCTGGACCGGCGCCTTCGCCACCGCGGTGGCCTACGGCGTGTTCTTCGGCAACGTGGTGATCCTGCCGCTCTGGCTGCAGCAGTACATGGGCTACACCGCGACGCAGGCCGGCATGGTGATGGCGCCGGTGGGCATGCTGGCGATCTTCTTCTCGCCGATCGTCGGGCTCACGGTGTCGAAGGTCGATCCGCGCCGCTTCGCGACCTTCTCTTTCCTGGTGTTCGCGCTGGTGATGTGGATGCGCTCGCATCTCAACACCAACGCCGACCTCTGGACCATCATGATCCCGACCATCATCCAGGGCGTGGCGATGGCCTTCTTCTTCATCCCGCTGGTGACGATCACGCTGTCGGGACTCACGCCGGACCGGATCCCGGCGGCATCGGGGCTGTCCAACTTCCTGCGCATCACGGCCGGCGCGGTCGGGACCTCGGTCGCGACCACCATCTGGGAAAACCGCGCGACGCTGCATCACACCCAGCTGGCCGATGCGGTGAACGCCGGCAGCTCGGCTGCGAACACCGCCATCGCGGGACTGCGCGCCAGCGGCTTCGCCCCCGACCAGGTGCTGGCGCAGATCAACCGCCTGGTCGACCAGCAGGCCTACATGATCGCTGCCACCGATGTCTTCTACGGCTCGGCGATCCTGTTCGTCGTGCTGATCCCGCTGGTGTGGCTGGCCAAGCCGGCGCGCGGCGGCGGCTCTTCCGACGCGGCGGCGGGCGCGCACTAGCAACGCCCCGAAGCAGGGCGTTTTCCGGGGCGGCGGCCGGTGCAGGGCCGCCGTTTCGGTGCATGCGGCTCTGCGCTGGATCAAGCTGCAGCGCAGCATAGGCATTTGCCCCAGTGGCAGGTTTTGTTACGGTCGCAAACAATGCGGTCGCGCTGTCATGGATGGCGCGCATATTCAACCGCATGACCGAAATCCAAACCCTGCCGATGGCCGAACTCCCGAGATGAGCGACATCATTCTCGAGACGCGCCAGCTCACCAAGGAATTCAAGGGCTTCACCGCGGTCAGCAAGGTCGATCTGCGCGTACAGCGCGGCTCGATCCACGCGCTGATCGGCCCGAACGGCGCCGGCAAGACCACCTGCTTCAACCTGCTGACCAAGTTCCTCGAGCCGAGCTCGGGGACGATCTTGTTCAACGGGCTGGACATCACCGGCGAGCGGCCGGCGCAGATCGCGCGGCGCGGCATCATCCGCTCCTTCCAGATCTCGGCGGTGTTCCCGCACCTGACGCTGCGCGAGAACGTGCGCCTGGGTCTGCAGCGCGCGCTCGGCACCTCCTACCACTTCTGGAAGAGCGAGAAGACGCTGGCGCCGCTCGATGCGCGTGCCGAGGCGCTGCTGGCCGAGGTGGGGCTCGAGTACCTGGCCGACGAGCTCACGGTGAACCTGCCCTACGGGCGCAAGCGCGCGCTCGAGATCGCGACCACCCTGGCCATGGAGCCCGAACTGATGCTGCTCGACGAGCCGACCCAGGGCATGGGCCACGAGGACGTGCATCGGGTGGCCGAATTGATCAAGCGGGTCTCGGCCGGCCGCACCATCCTGATGGTCGAGCACAACATGAGCGTGGTCTCCACCATCGCCGACACGATCACGGTGCTGCAGCGCGGCGCGGTACTGGCCGAGGGGCCCTATGCCGAGGTGTCGCGCAATCCCCAGGTCATGGAGGCCTACATGGGCACCACCGACGGCCAGTTGCAGGGAGCGCATTGATGGTGGCGGCGCTGGAGATCACCGGCCTGCAGGCCTGGTATGGCGAGTCGCACGTGCTGCACGGCGTCGACATGGTGGTTCAGCCTGGCGAGGTCGTCACCGTGCTGGGCCGCAATGGCGCCGGGCGCACCACCACGATGCGCGCGATCCTGGGCCTCACCGGCGCGCGCAAGGGCAGCATCAAGGTCAACGGGGTCGAGGCGATCGACCTGCCGACGCATCGCATCGCGCACCTGGGCATCGGCTACTGCCCCGAGGAGCGCGGCATCTTCGCGAGCCTGTCCTGCGAGGAGAACCTGCTGCTGCCGCCGCCGCTGAAGGGCGCCGGGCCCGGCATGTCGGTCGAGGAGATCTACGAGATGTTCCCGAATCTCGCCGAGCGCCGGCACAGCCAGGGCACGCGGCTCTCGGGCGGCGAGCAGCAGATGCTGGCGGTCGCGCGCATCCTGCGCACCGGCGCGAAGCTGCTCTTGCTCGACGAGATTTCCGAAGGGCTGGCGCCAGTGATCGTGCAGGCGCTGGCGCGGATGATCACCATGCTGCGCGGCAAGGGCTACACGGTGCTGATGGTCGAGCAGAACTTCCGCTTCGCCGCCCCGTTGGCCGACCGCTTCTACGTGATGGAGCACGGCCGGATGGTCGAGGGCTTCGGCGCGGCCGAACTGCCATCCAAGATGCCGGTGCTCAACGAGCTGCTGGGCGTCTGAGACGGCGCATGCATTCCCTTCCTTCCAGAAATTTCAACCAGGAGACTTCCATGAAATCGAAGCTAAAGCTCGTGATGCTCATGCTGGCCGCGGCCGGCATGGCCTCGCATGCGGCGCAGGCGCAAGAGAAGGTCAAGATCGGCCTGATCACCGACATGTCCAGCCTCTATGCCGACATCGAGGGCAAGTACGGCGTCACCGCGATCCAGATGGCGATCGACGATTTCGGCGGCAAGGCCCTGGGCCAGCCGATCGAGCTGCTGTCGGCCGACCACCAGAACAAGGCCGACATCGCGGCCTCGAAGGCGCGCGAATGGATCGACACGCAGGGCGTGACGATGGTCTTTGGCGGCACCAATTCGGGCGTGGCGCTGGCCACCGCCAAGGTGGCCGAGGAGAAGAAACGGGTCTACTTCAACAACGGCGCGGGCACTTCGGCACTGACCAACGAGCAGTGCAGCCCCTACACCGTGCACTACGCCTACGACACCGTGGCGCTGGCCAAGGGCACCGGCGCGGCGGTGGTTGCGCGTGGCGGCAAGAGCTGGTTCTTCCTGACCGCCGACTACGCCTTCGGCCAGGCGCTGCAGGACGACACGACCAAGGTGGTGCTCGAGAAGGGCGGCACGGTGGTCGGCTCGGTCAAGCATCCGCTGAACGCATCCGACTTCTCGTCCTTCCTGCTGCAGGCGCAGAACTCGAAGGCGCAGATCCTGGGTCTGGCCAATGCCGGCGGCGACACCGTCAACAGCATCAAGGCGGCCAAGGAATTCGGCATCAACAAGACGATGAAGATCGCCGGCCTGCTGGTCTTCCTGTCCGACATCAACAGCCTCGGCCTGAAGAACACCGAGGGCCTGCTGATGACCACCAGCTGGTACTGGGACACCAACGACGCCACCCGCAAGTGGGCCGCGCGCTTCTTCGAGAAGACCAAGCGCATGCCCACCGACGTGCAGGCCGCCGACTACTCGGCCACCATGGCCTACCTGAAGGCGGTCGAGGCGGTCAAGACCACCGATGCCGACAAGGTCATGGCGCAGCTCAAGGCGACGCCGATCAACGACTTCTACGGCAAGGGCATGATCCGCCCCGACGGCACCTTCCAGCACGACATGTACCTCACCGAGGTGAAGTCGCCCGCCGAATCGACCAAGCCCTGGGACTACCTGAAGATCATCTCGGTGCTGCCGGGCGACCAGGTGTTCACCACCAAGGCCGAGACCAAATGCAAGCTCTGGAAATGAAGAACAAGCACATGAAAAAGAATCACGCCTTCCGCGCCGTCCCGCTCGCCGTGGCCGCGCTGGCCTTCGCCGGCGCCACGGTCCATGCCCAGCAGCAGGACAAGGTCAAGATCGGCTTCATCACCGACATGTCCAGCCTCTATGCCGACGTCGAAGGCAAGGGCGGCGCCACCGCCATCCAGATGGCCATCGACGACTTCGGCGGCAAGGTCAACGGCATGCCGATCGAACTGATCACCGCCGACCACCAGAACAAGGCCGACATCGCCGCCTCGAAGGCGCGCGAGTGGATCGACACCGCCAACCTCACCATGCTCTTCGGCGGCACCAACTCGGGCACCGGCCTGGCGCTGGCCAAGGTGGCGGCCGAGAAGAAGCGCGTCTTCATGGTCAACGGCGCGGGCGCCTCGCAGCTCACCAACGAGCAGTGCAGTCCCTACACCGTGCATTACGCCTACGACACCGTGGCCCTGGCCAAGGGCACCGGCGGCGCGGTGGTGGCACAGGGCGGCAAGAGCTGGTATTTCCTGACTGCCGACTACGCCTTCGGCCAGGCGCTGCAGGACGACACCACCAAGGTCATCCAGGCCAAGGGAGGCACGGTGGTCGGCTCGGTCAAGCATCCGCTGAACGCGTCCGACTTCTCGTCCTTCCTGCTGCAGGCGCAGAACTCGAAGGCGCAGATCCTGGGCCTGGCCAATGCCGGCGGCGACACCCAGAACGCGATCAAGGCGGCCAAGGAATTCGGCATCACCAAGAACATGAAGCTGGCCGGCCTGCTGGTCTTCATCACCGACATCCACAGCCTGGGCCTGAAGAACACCGAGGGTCTGCTCCTGACGACCAGCTGGGACTGGAACCTCGACGACGCGAGCCGTGCCTTCGGCCGCCGCTTCTTCGACAAGACCAAGCGCATGCCGACCGACATCCAGGCCGCCGACTACTCGGCCACGATGACCTACCTGAAGGCGGTGCAGGCGGCCAAGACCAGCGATGCCGATGCGGTCATGGCGCAGATCAAGAAGACGCCGATCAACGACTTCTATGCCAAGGGCGTGGTCCGCCCGGATGGCCGCTTCGTGCACGACATGTACCTGATGCAGGTCAAGTCGCAGGCCGAGTCGAAGGTGCCATGGGACTACTACAAGGTGGTGTCCAAGCTGCCGGGCGACGAGGTCTTCACCACCAAGGCCGAGAGCCGCTGCGCCCTCTGGAAGTAGCCCCCGAGCGGCACGCAAGCTGATCATTCCCGACCCATGACCCTTTCTCTTCCCGGATTGCTGAGCCAGCTGCTGCTGGGGCTGGTGAACGGCTCGTTCTACGCGATCCTGAGTCTGGGTCTGGCGGTGATCTTCGGCCTGCTCAACGTCATCAACTTCGCCCATGGCGCCCTGTTCATGCTGGGCGCGGTGCTGAGCTGGATGGCGATGAACTACTTCGGCATCAGCTACTGGGCCATGCTGCTGCTGGCGCCGATCCTGGTCGGCCTCTTCGGCGTGCTGGTCGAGCGGCTGCTGCTGCGCTGGATCTACAAGCTCGACCATCTCTACGGCCTGCTGCTCACGCTGGGGCTGACGCTGCTGGTCGAGGGCGTGTTCCGGTCGATCTACGGCGTCTCGGGGCTGTCCTACGACGCGCCCGAGGCCCTGTCGAGCGCGACCGACCTCGGCTTCATGGTGCTGCCCAACTACCGGGCCTGGGTCGTGCTGGCCTCGCTGGTGGTGTGCTTCGCGACCTGGTTCGTGATCGAGAAGACGCGGCTGGGCGCCTACCTGCGGGCCGGCACCGAGAACCCGCGGCTGGTCGAGGCCTTCGGCGTCAACGTTCCGCTGATGATCACGCTGACCTATGCCTTCGGTTGCGCGCTGGCGGCCTTCGCCGGCGTGCTGGCGGCGCCGGTGATCCAGGTGTCGCCGCTGATGGGGCAGAACCTGATCATCGTGGTCTTCGCGGTGGTGGTGATCGGCGGCATGGGCTCGATCATGGGCGCCATCCTGACCGGCCTGGGCCTCGGCGTGATCGAGGGCTTCACCAAGGTGTTCTATCCGGAGGCTTCCTCGACCGTGGTCTTCGTGATCATGGTGATCGTGCTGCTGATCCGCCCCGCCGGCCTGTTCGGTAAAGAGAAATGAAGGCCGACGGCATGAAGAAGATCTCGGCCATCGTCTACGGCCTGTTGCTGGTGGCGCTGCTGGTGGCGCCCTTCGTGGGCGCCTATCCGGTGTTCGTGATGAAGCTGATGTGCTTCGCGCTGTTCGCCTCGGCCTTCAACCTGCTGCTCGGCTACACCGGGCTGCTGTCATTCGGCCACGCGGCCTTCCTGGGCGGCTCGGCCTACGTGGCCGGCTATGCCATGCGCGACCTGGGCCTGACGCCCGAACTGGGGCTGCTGGCCGGCACCCTGACCGGCGCGCTGCTGGGCTGGCTCTTCGGCGTGCTGGCGATCCGCCGGCAGGGCATCTACTTCGCGATGATCACGCTGGCGCTGGCGCAGATGATCTTCTTCATCGCGCTGCAGGCCAAGTTCACCGGCGGCGAGGACGGCCTGCAGGGCGTGCCGCGCGGCAAGCTCTTCGGGCTCATCGACCTGCAGAACGACCTGACCATGTACTACGTGACGCTGGTCATCGTGGTGGCGGCCTTCCTGCTGATCGTGCGCACCATCCATTCGCCCTTCGGCCAGGTGCTGAAGGGCATCAAGGAGAACGAGCCGCGCGCGCTGTCGCTGGGCTACGACGTGAGCCGATTCAAGCTGCTGGCCTTCGTGATCTCGGCGGCGCTGTCCGGCCTGGCGGGTTCGCTCAAGACGCTGGTGCTGGGCTTCGCGACCCTGTCGGACGTGCACTGGAGCGCTTCCGGGCAGGTGATCCTGATGACCCTGGTCGGCGGCCTCGGCACGCTATCGGGCCCGCTGATGGGCGCCGCGGTGGTCGAGCTGCTGGAGAACAAGATCGGCGAGTTCGGCAACATGGTGGCCGGCATCACCGGCATCGACTGGTTCAGCACGCTGGGCGAGTCGGTGTCGATGGTCACGGGCCTGATCTTCGTGGTCTGCGTGCTGGCTTTCCGGCGCGGCATCATGGGCGAGATCATCGCTTTCATCGACAGGCGCAGAGCAAGGTGAAACACCCTTCCCATGCGGCTTTGCCACTGCCTTGCGGGAGCCGAAGCTACAACTTCAACGGCCGGGCATAGCCGGTGAGTTCGAGGTAGCCGCGGCCCACCACGCGCCCGGCGGCATCCAGCAACTCGCTGAGCCCTTCCCAGTAGACCGATCCGGTCGAGCCCTGGCCGTCGAGTTCCTGGTCGTCGAGCAGCGCGCGCACCTCGAAGCCGCCGGCCGGCGTCGCGATGCGCCAGCGGATCGGATAGGTCGCGTGGGTGCGCGGGCTGGTCCAGTGGGCCAGCGCCTCGAAGCGCAGCGGGTCGCTGGCGCCCTCGAACACCTGCAGGCGTCCATCGGCGCTGCGCATCGAGCCGCCGGTCCACAACGCGCTGCCGTCGGCGCGCCGCACCTGGAAAGCCATCAGCGCCGTGCCGTCGAGGAGGTTCATGCCGATCCAGTCCCAGCCCACCGCGTCGGGATGCAGGAAGGCGTTGCTCCATTCATGGTCGAGCCAGGCCCGGCCCTCGACCTCGAAGCGCCGGCCCTGCACGCTCAAGGCGCCGCGCGCGGCCAATTGCGGCTGGCTGTAGTAGTAGCTGAACTGCGCCGCATCCGGCCCCTTCCGCGAGCGCCCCGCATCGCCCTGCAGGAGGACCGGCTGGGTAGGTGCGAAGCGCAGCTCGATGCCGAAGCCGTCGGCCGGAAGGCTGGCCTGCAGGCTGCCGTCGTGCCCGCGGCGCAGCGACCAGTCGCGCAGGCGCAGGTCGGTGTCGAGTTCCGAGGCCGATGCGATACCGAAGCCGGTTCGTGCGATGCGCTGGTCGTGCCGCAGGCGCCGGGCCTCCAGGTCGGTGATCGCCGCATGGGCGAACATCAGCTGCTTCGCGGCGAAGGCCGAGCGCATCGTCTGAGTGGCTTCGATGCGCGAACGGAAGAAGGTCAGCTGGAAGCCGAATTCGCGCTCGCCGGCCCTGGCATGGCCGGTGATGTACCACCACTCGGTGGCGAAGTCGGGGTGGCTGCCGAAGTCGCGCGGGAAGCTGAGCGCCGCGGCGTCCTGTGCGTGGCCGGTGGATGACCAGGCAGCCGGCCCCGCCAGCAGCGACAGCAGCAGCGCGCGCCGCGACGAGTGAGGCAGCCCTGCTTTCATCCCTCCAGCATTTCATCGATGCGTTGCCGCGCACCGTCGATGGCGCCGAAGCTCTGCTCGACCCAGGCCGAGTCGTGGTAGCTCGGCAGGTAGCGCTCGCCGGCATCGCACAGCAGCGAGAGGATCGAACCGCTCTGGCCCGCAGCCCGCATCTCGCCCGCGATGCGCAGCATGCCGACGAAGTTGGTGCCGGTCGACGGCCCGACCTTGCGCCCGAGCAGTGCCGATAGCGCTTGCATCGCGGCCACCGATTCGAGGTTCGGCACTTCGATCATGCGGTCCACCAGCGTGCGCACGAAGCTCGGCTCGACGCGCGGCCTGCCGATGCCCTCGATGCGCGAGCCGGGCGCGGTGAGGCTGGCATCGCCGCTCGCGTGGTAGGCGCCGAAGACCGAGCCTTCGGGATCGGGCACGCAGACCCGGGTCGCATGGCGCCGGAAGCGCAGGTAGCGGCCGATGGTCGCGCTGGTGCCGCCGGTGCCGGCGCCCACCACGATCCAGGCCGGCACCGGATGCCGTTCGCTGGCCATCTGCTGGAACATGCTCTCGGCGATGTTGTTGTTGCCGCGCCAGTCGGTGGCGCGCTCGGCATAGGTGAACTGGTCCATGTAGTGGCCGGCGCTGCGCTCGGCCAGCGCTTGCGCCTCCTGGTAGACCTGGTCGGCGCGTTCGACGAAATGGCAGCTGCCGCCGTGGAAGACGATCTGCGCCACTTTCTCCGGCGAGGTGCTGCGCGGCATCACTGCGATGAAGGGCAGGCCCAGAAGCCGCGCGAAATAGGCCTCGCTCACCGCTGTCGAGCCGCTCGAGGCCTCGACGATGGTCGTGCCCTCGTGGATCCAGCCGTTGCACAGCGCATAGAGGAACAGCGAGCGCGCCAGCCGGTGCTTGAGGCTGCCGGTCGGATGGGTCGACTCGTCCTTCAGGTAGAGGTCGATGCCCACCTCGGCGAAGCGAGGCAGCCGCAGCGGGATCAGGTGGGTATCGGCGCTGCGCAGGTAGTCGGCCTCGATGCGCAGGATCGCGCCGTCGAGCCAGCCGGTCGCGGGTGTGCGTGTGGGGTTCATGAGCTTCATTGTCACCAGTCTTCCTTCACCGCCAGCACGGCGTCGCGACCCGCCGCGGCGAGTCCGGCCAGCCATGCGGTCAGCGTGCCGGCCGCGACCACTGCCGCGCACAGCGCCGCCAGGCGAAGCCAGGGCACCAGCAGGTCCATGGTCCAGTGGAAGCTTTGCGGATTGACCACCTTGACCAGCACCAGCGACACCGCCAGCCCCAGTCCCAGCCCGGCGATGGCGCCGATGGCGGTCCAGGCCGCTCCTTCGCCGGCGACGATGGCCAGCACCTGAGCGCGGGTGAAGCCCAGGTGCGCGAGCAAGCCGAATTCCTTGCGCCGCGCCAGCACCTGGGCGCTGAAACTGGCGGCGATGCCGAACAGGCCGATGCCGATCGCCACCGCCTGCAGCCAGTAGGTGACCGCGAAGCTGCGGTCGAAGATGCGCAGCGAGGTGGCGCGGATCTGCACCACCGAGGCGATCTCGATGGGCTCGGTTGCGCCGAAGGCGCGTGCCGCCACCGCGCGCGCTGCCTGGGTCACCTGCGCCTCGTTGGCGCCCGGCGCCAGCCACAGCGCCACGTCGCTGGCGTTGGCGTCGCCGGTCAGGCGCTCGAAGTCGCGCGCATCCATCGTGATCGCGCCGAACTGGCGAGCGTAGTCGCGCCAGACTCCCGCGACGAAGAAGCGCGGCGGATCGGCGGCGGAAGTGGCCCAGGCCCGGCCGAGCGGCGCGAAGTCGCTGCCCGGCCGGGCGCCATGAAGCTCGACCATCGCCTCGCTGACGTAGATCCCGATGCGGCCCGGAGGCACCGGCAGCGGGTCGCCCAGCAGCGGCAGGCTGCGGCCGACGTCGGGCTCCAGGCTGCGCGCGATCAACGCCACCGCGGGCTGTGCCGGATCGATCAGCAGCGAGCGGGTGCGCAGCGTGCCGACGCGGGCCACGCCCGGAAGCCCGGCCAACGCCTGCACCAGCTGCGGCGTGAAGAGCGCGACATCGCTGGATGGACCGCCGCCGTTGGCGCCGCGCAGGTAGAGGTCGGCCGGCAGCACCACGTCGAGCCAGCGCGTGACCGAGTCGCGGAAGCTCGCCACCATCACCGTGAGCGCCACCGCCAGGCTCAGGCTGGCGACCACGCCGCTGACCGCCACTGCGGCGCTGCCGCGCATGCGCCGCGCGCGTTCGATCGCGAGCAGCGGCAGCAGCCGGTGCGCGGCCAGCGGCGCCAGGCGGTCGTAGACCAGCGCGATGAGCCAGGGCAGGGCGGTGATGCCGCCGATCAGCAGGCAGGCCACGGACAGGTAGGCCGCGATCGGGATCCCGAAGACCGCCGGTGCCGCAGCCAGCACCATGCCCAGCGCGATCAATGCCAGCGCGATCCGATGGCCTCCGCCGCCGATGGACGCATTGCCCAGTCCCTTGAGCGTCTGCGCCTCCGGTAGCGCCTGCGCCGCGCGCGCCGGCCACCAGCCGCCGACCAAGGCCGCCGCCACGCCGAGGGCGCCATAGACCAGGGCCGCCGTCCAGCTCCAGCGCAAGGTCGGCGCCACGCCCTCGAAGTAGCCGCCGCCCAGGTCGCCGCCCAGCACCCGCAGACCCAGTTCGGCCAGCGCCGCGCCGAGGGCGATGCCCGCGATGCTGCCGATCAGGCCGAGCGCGAGCGATTCGGCCAGCACCAGCCGCAACCGGTCGCCCGGGCCCAGGCCCAGGACGCCGAGCAGCGCGAACTGGCGCGCCCGCTTGGCCACGCTGAGCGCCAGCACCGAGAAGACCAGGAAGGCGCCGGTGAACAGCGCCACCAGCGCCAGCACGGTGAGGTTGACCCGGTAGGCGCGCGACAGGTTGTCGACCCGCTCGGTCGCATCGCCGGGTTCGGCGATCTGGATGCCCGTCGGCCATCCGGGCGACTGCCGCAGGCGCTGGATGAAGGCCGCGTGATCGGTGCCCGGCGCGAGGCGCAGGTCGATGCGCGTCAGCCGGCCGCCGCGATCGAACAGGTCCTGGGCCGCGCCGATGTCCATCGTCGCCAACGCGCTGCCGCCGGCCGCGACATCGCCCGCGACCTGCACCGCGCGCCATTGGTCGCCGACGCGCAGCTGGATCGGTGCTGCGGCATCGCCGCCGCCCAGCGCCTTGCGCGCCGCCGGATTGAGGAAGATGCGTCCGGGCGCGAAGAGCGCGGAGCGATCGGCCGATGCGGCGGGCCGCGGCAGCAGCGCCGGCGCGATCGAGGGCAGGCTCAGCGCATCGACGCCCACGATTCGCAGCGCCTGCTGGCGACCGCCCGCGCGGACCACGGTCTGGATCTCCAGCACCGGACTGGCGATCCTGACCTGGCCGTCGGCCGCGACCCGTTCGAACAAGGCCTCGTCGAAGCTGCCCTGGCTGGCGCGCAGCTCGAGGTCGGGCTGGCCGTCGACCGAGCGCACCGCGCTGGCGAATTCGTCGAGCGCCGAGGCGTTGATCAGCTGCACCGAGAAGGCCAGCGCCACGCCCAGCGTCACCGCCAGGATCGCGGCCGCGTTGCGCCATGGGTGATGGCGCAGTTCCTGCCAGGAGAAGCTGCGCAGCAGGGGCCCGAGTCGGCCGTATCGAGCGCTGGACGAGCCAGCCATGTGGTGCTCCTTCCGTCGATGCCCGCCTACAGGCCGTAGAGCGCGGCGCCCGCTACCAGCGTCGGCACCAGGGCCCCCATGAACAGGCCGCCAGCGCCGATCGTCTCCTCGGCGAAGCCCTTGCGCAGCAGTGCGCCGCCGGCTGGATTCGGCGCATTGGCGATCACGGTCAGTCCGCCGCCGACCACCGCGCCCGCCATGAGCCCGTGCCTGGCCTCGATCGAGAGTCCAGCGATCTGGGAACCGAGATAGGTCAAGGCGGCATTGTCGGTGACGGCGGTCAGGGCCGTGGCGCCGACGAAGATCGAGCCCGGGGACAGGCTGGACAGCACAGGCTGCAGCCACCATTGCTGCAATCCGCCCAACACGACGAGGCCGGCCAGGAAGAAGGCCACGAGCAGCGCCTCGCGCAGGATCAGAGGGCTCTGGAAGCGCTCGTAGGCCTGCGTGAAGCCGAGGAAGAGCAGGAAGATGCCGACGAAGGCCACCAGGTGGTGCGCCATCAGGATCACGGCCGCAAGGAAGCCGAAGTGGGCCAGCACCACCGCCAGCGGCACGCGCCCCGCTTGAGCCGCAGAGCCGTGCGAGCCGAGCGACGGGGCGCCTCCCGACAGGCTGGAGCGCAGGCACCAGGCCGCGAGCGTGCCGTTCGCGAACACCGCGAGCGCTGCCTTCCAGCCGAAGTTCAGCAGCATGTAGTGCGAGGTCCAGCCCCAGGTCTTCGCGACCATGAGCACGGGCGGCGCCGCGAAGGCGCTCAAGGTGCCGCCGATCGACACATTGACGAACAGCACGCCGAGCGCCAGGTACTTGAGGCGTTCCGGGACTTCAGGCCTGAAGACCCGCGGCGCCAGCACCAGCGCGGCGATCGTCATGGCGGCCGGCTCGGTCACGACGGAACCCAGCAGCGGCACGAAGGTCAGGCCGATCCATGCGGCTGCGAGCGCGGGCGCCTTCGATCGCCGCGACACCGCATCCACCAGGGCGTTCACCGCCTGCACGATCGGACGCGACGCGGCGATCACCATGACCACCAGGACGAAGAGCGGCTCGGTGTAGGTGCGCGACTCCGCGTAGTCGAGGGCGGCCTGTCCGCCATCCAGCGCGGCGATGGCCAGCACCAGCACGCCGGCCCAGAAGCCGAACACCACCTCGACCTCGGCCAGCAGATGGAACACGCCCGCATGGCGGCGGCTGCGGCGTGCCATCCGCTCGAAGAGTTTCACCGAGAAGCTGTGCGCCAGCGCAAGCGCGAGGATCAGCGCGCCGGCGATCTGGATCGGGGACGCCGAGGGCGCGCTCACCCGGTGCGTCCTTCGGAGGCCGGGCTGGCCGTGTCGCTCGCGTGCTGTCGGTGGGAATTCACGGCTCGAATCTATCCGCAAATGCGAGCGGCCCGGTCGCCGTCGCTGGACGCGGCAGGGCAAATACCTAGTGCTATCCGGCCTTCATGCTATCAAGCTGTCATACCAATGAATCGCGATCAACTCGTCCTCAGTCCGATCAAGCGCCGCAAGGTGCATGAGGACATCGCCGCCCAGCTCGAGGAGCTCATCAGCTCCGGGGCGTTGAAGGAGGGCGACTCCCTGCCGTCCGAGCGCATGCTGATGGAACGCTTCGCCGTCGGCCGTCCGGCTGTGCGGGAGGCGATGCTGACGCTGGAGCGCGGCGGGCTGCTTCGGCTGTCCAGCGGCGAGCGCGCGACGGTGGTCCGTCCGACCGCCGCCAACGTGCTCGACGCCTTCTCTGCATCCGTGCGCGTCACCATGGCCACCGAAGAGGGCATGCGGAATTTCCAGGCGGCGCGGCGACTGTTCGAGGTGACTCTGGTGCGCAATGCGGCCAGAGTGGCATCCGCCCAGCAGATCGAGGACCTGCGAGCGGCGCTCAAGAAGAACAAGGACGCCATCGGCGACCTGCAGGAGTTCGAGAAGACCGACGTCGCCTTCCACTTCGAGATCGCGCGCATCGACGGCAACCCGCTCATCGCGGGCCTGCACGAGGCGCTGGTCGGCTGGCTCACCGAGCAGCGCACGGTGTCGCTGCGCGGCGCGGATGTCGACAGGCAGGCCTATCGATTCCACAAGCGCGTCTTCGACGCCATCGCCGCGCGCGATCCGGACAAGGCCGAAGCGGCGATGGTCGAGCACCTCGATTCGGTGGTCGCGACCTTCTGGAAGATGAAAGCCGCTGAAGGAAATCCGAAAAATGCCTGAGAAGCACACGCGCCCCTACGTGATCTGGGTCGACTTCGAACTCGACCCCGCGCAGGCGGAGGCTTTTGACCGGATGCTGGTCGAGAACGCGAGCACCTCGCTCGAGCAGGAGCCAGGATGCCGGCGCTTCGACATCCTGCGGCCGATCCCGACGCGCGCCTCGGTGTCGCTCTACGAGATCTACGACAGCGAGGAGGCCTTCCAGGCGCACCTGGCCTCCGCCCACTACCGCAGCTTCGCCGCGGCGAGCGCATCCGCCATCTTGTCCAAGCAGGTCCGCGCCTTCCACCTGGGCCTGGACCCCACCTCCAGCGAGGCCCCATGACCGAACCCCTGCTGAAAGCCCGGCTGTCGGGCACCGAGACCCTGGCCGGCACGATGGTCTTCGAATTCTTCGTGCCGGGCATGGCGCAGATGGCCGATGCCAGCGGCGCGGACTTCGTGCTCTACGACATGGAGCACAGCGGCGTCGACATCGAGTCGATCAAGTTCCAGTGCGCGGCCTGCAACGGCATCGGGATGGCGCCGCTGGTGCGGGTGCCGACCAACCAATACCACTTCGTCGCCCGGGCGCTCGACGCCGGCGCGCACGGCGTGATGCTGCCCATGGTGGCGGACGCGCAGCAGGCGCGCGAGATCGTGTCCTGGACCCGCTACCCTCCGCAGGGGCGGCGCGGCGCCGCTTTCGGTGTGGCGCACGACGGCTACCGGGGCGGCGCCGTGCGCGACAAGATCGCGCAGAGCGCCGCGCGGACCATCACCATCGCGATGATCGAGACGCCCGAAGGCGTGCGCAATGCGGACGAGATCGCGGCGGTCGAAGGGGTCGACGTGCTCTGGCTGGGGCATTTCGATCTGACCAACTTCATGGGCATCCCCGGCGAGTTCGAGCATCCGGACTATCTCGACGCGGTGCGCCGCATCGTCGCGGTCGCGCGCAGGCACGGCAAGGTCGCCGCGGTGATGGCCGCCGACGACGCCTGGGCCAGGGCCTATCACGCGCACGGCTTCCGGATGTTCGCCTATGGCATGGACATCCACCTTTACCAGCGCGCCCTCGGTGCCGGCGTGCAGGCCATCCGCGCGCTGCGCTGAATCCGAGCGGGACCCGATCCATGAGCACATCCACCTTCAAAGTCGGCCTCACGCGCGACCTGCTCGGCGCCGACGGTTCACCCACCTTCGGCAGCGGGCCGCTGGAGCTGCTCTCCAGTGCCAGCGGCCTCGAATGGGAGTTCATCCCCGAATCGGTCGGCGCCATCACGCCGGAACTGACGGCGCGCTACGACGCCATCTACGTCAACGCGCCGAAGGTCGATGCCAGCAGCTTCGGCGCGGCCGAGCCCCGTACGCGGCTGATCGCGCGGCACGGCGTCGGCTACGACTCGGTCGACGTCGCGCAGCTCAGCGCCCGCGGCGTGATGCTGACCAACACGCCCGCCGCCGTGCGCCGGCCGGTTGCCACGATGACCATGACCTTCATCCTGGCGCTGGCGCAGAAGCTCATGACCAAGGATCGCCTGACCCGCGGCGGCCGGTGGAACGAGCGCACCAGCCACATGGGGCGCGGCCTCACCGGCCGCACGATCGGCGTCGTCGGGGCCGGCAGCATCGGGCTCGAATGCGTGCGGCTGGCGCGGGCCTTCGACATGCGCGCGCTCGCGGCCGACCCCTTCGTCGATGCCACCGTCGTCGCGGCGCAGGGCGCCATGCTGGTGCCGCTCGATCGCTTGCTGGCCGAGGCCGATTTCGTCGTCGTCACCTGCCTGCTCAACAGCGACACCCACCACCTGATCGATGCGAAGAAGCTCGGCTTGATGCGTCGCGATGCCTACCTGATCAACGTGGCCCGGGGGCCGATCGTCGACGAGCTCGCGCTGATCGACGCGCTGCGCGGCGACCGCATCGCCGGCGCGGCGCTGGACGTCTTCGAGACCGAGCCGGTGGCGCCCGACAACCCGCTGCTCGCCATGGACAACGTGATCGTCACGCCGCATTCCCTGTGCTGGACCGACGAGTGCTTCGACGCGATCGCACGCAGCGGGCTCGGCGCCGTCGTCGACGTCTGCGCCGGCCGGCAGCCCCAGTACCTGGTCAATCGTGAGGTGCTCGCACATCGCCGCATCGCGCGGTGACACGGACGGGCTCGAAGAGAGCGGGATTCCATAGCCAAAAGACAACGAAGGAGACGACATGAAGAGACTGATCGGCATGCTGCTGGCCTTGATGCTCGCGGCGATGGCGGGAGCCGCCGGCGCGCAGCCGGCTCCCAAATACGTCCTGAAGGCCGGCCACGGCGGGTCCACCGACACCGCGAGCCACCTGGCGTTGGTCCGCTTCGCGGACACGCTCGCCAAGAGCACCAACGGGCAGGTGAAGGTCGAGATCTATCCCGACCGGCAGCTCGGCGAGGAGCGCGAGCTGGTCGAAGGCCTGCAGCTCGGTTCCATCGACATCGCCTTCGTCTCGAACGTCAGCACCTTCGTGCCGCAGTTCGCTGTGCTCGACATCCCATTCCTCTTCACCGACGCCAATCACGCCTATCGGGTGCTGGATGGCAAGGTCGGACAGGACCTGCAGGCGGCGATGGTGCCGAAGGGCCTGATCGGCCTGGCCTTCTGGGAAGGCGGCTGGCGCCATCTGACCTCGAAGAAGCCGGTGGTGCTGCCCAAGGACCTGCAGGGCATGAAGATCCGCACGATGCAGAACCCGGTCCATATCGAGGCCTTCAAGAAGCTGGGCGCCGCGCCGATCCCGATGGCCTGGGGCGAGGTCTTCACCAGCCTGGGCCAGGGCGTGATCGATGCCGAGGAGAACCCGATCAGCATCATCTACACCAACTCGCTCTGGGAGGTGCAGAAGTACGTGACCCTCACCGGCCACCTCTACGGCATCCACACCCTGATGATTAGCAAGATCACCTGGGACAAGCTGCCCCCGGACATCCAGGCCAAGGTGCGCGACGCCGCGAAAGAGGCGACCGGCTACCAGCGCACGCTGAGCGCCAAGATGGAAGCCGAGCAGATCGAGAAGCTCAAGCAGCACGGCATGGTCATCAACAAGGTGGACACCGCTCCCTTCCGGGCCGCGACCGCCGAAGTCGCGACCTCGCTGAAGACCGTGGACCAGGCGCAGCTGGCGGCGATCCGGGCCCAGGCGCAGTAGGCCGGGGGTGCCCGTGGCATTCGTGCGCCGCGCGATCGAGCGGGCCTTCGAGGCCCTGCTGATCCTGCTGATGACGGTGATGACGGTCGTCTGCCTCGGCCAGGTGTTCTGGCGCTATGTCTTCAACGACCCGCCGATCTGGAGCGAGGAGCTCTCGCGCTTCCTGTTCATCTGGATCGGCTATCTCGGCGCCTGGATGGCCTGGCGCTATCGCCAGCACATCGCGCTCGACGCGGTGCTGGTGCTGAAGTCCGAACGGGTGCGCCGCTTCTCGGCGCTGCTGGTCGAGGCGCTGGTGCTGGTCTTCTGCCTCTACACCGCCTGGGGCAGCTTCCACCTGATGGCCGTCGCGGGCGACCAGGATTCGGCCGTGCTGCAGGTCTCGATGAAGTGGGTCTACCTGTCCTACCCGGTCATGGCGGCACTCATCTCGCTCGACATCCTGGGCGGCTGGACCACGAAGCGCCGAGGCGCCCGCGGCGCTGGTGGCTGAAAGCAAGACATGGCCTGGATACTGTTCATCTCCTTCTTCGTGCTGCTGCTGGTCAACGTACCGGTGTCCTTCGCGCTGGGCATCGCGTCGCTGGCCGCGGTGGTCTACGGAGGGCTGCCGCTGGCGCTGGTGATCCAGAAGATGACCGCGTCGATGGACAGCTTCGTGCTGCTGGCGGTCCCGTTCTTCCTGCTCTCGGGCCACCTGATGGGCCGCAGCGGCATCGCCAAGGACATCGTCGACTTCGCCGATACGCTGGTGGGCTTCATGCGCGGCGGGCTGGCGCATGCCAACATCGCCGCCGGGACGCTGATGGGCGGCATGACCGGCTCGGCCGTCGCGGAGGCGTCGTCGACCGGCGCGGCCCTGATTCCGCCGATGATCGACAAAGGCTACAGCCCGGCTTTCACCGCGGCGGTCACGGCCAGCGCGTCGACCCTGAGCGTGGTGATCCCCCCTTCGATCCCGATGATCATCTTCGCGGTCAGCACCGGCGTCTCGGTGGGCGATCTCTTCCTCGGCGGACTCATTCCGGGCCTGCTGATGGCCGTGGCCCTGATGGGAACGGCCTGGATGCTGGCCGTCAGGCGCGGCTATCCCAGCGGGCCTTTTCCCAGCTTCCGCTCGATCGGGCGCGCCGCGCGCAGCAGCTTCTGGGGGCTGGTCATGCCCCTGGTGATCATCGGCAGCATTCGCTACGGGATCGCCACGCCGACCGAGGCGGCGGTGGTCGCCGTGGCCTATGCGCTGCTGGTCGGCCTGGTCATCTATCGGACGATCACGATCCGGCAGCTACCGGGCATCGTGCTCGAATCGATGGCGACCACCGGCGTGGTCATGCTGATGATCGCGACCGCTTCGCTCTACGGCCTCATCGTCACCCGCGAGCAGGTCCCGCACGCCATCGCCAACGCGATCATGGGGCTCACCACCAACCCGCATGCGATCCTGCTGCTGATCCTGGTGGTCTACCTCGTTGCCGGCATGCTGCTCGACCTGGGCGCCAACATCATCATCCTGGTGCCGGTGCTGTGGCCGCTGATCAAGCTGCAGCACATCGATCCGGTGCAGTTCGGCCTGGTGACCATCATCGGACTGGCGATCGGCCTGATCACGCCGCCGGTCGGTGCCTGCCTGTTCGTGACCTGCGGCATCGCCAAGTGCAGCCTGCTGGACGCCAGCCGGTCGGCGATTCCCTTCATCGTCGCGCTGGTGCTGGTGGTGGTGGCGATCATCTTCATTCCAGAGCTCGCGAACTGGCTGCCCTACAGCGTGAAGGCGCAGTAAGGGCGGGGCGGCGAGAAAAGCAGACGCGAGAGGCCGCCGGATCGCGACCGGGCGGTCAGGCCAGGCCGGGCTCCTGGCTCGTCGCCGAAGCCAGCACGAGACGGCCGTCGCGCGGCTTCTGTCTTTCCATGTGCACCCAATCCACCACGCCGTCGGCGGGCCGATAGCCGCGAACCGTGCGTTGCAGCAGCGCACGGATGGCCGCCAGGTCGTTGGCATCGACGGCCCTGGACATGGCTTCCAACCGCTGGACCAGTTCGTGCCATGGCAGGAAGTCCTCATGGGCCTTCATGATGCGCGGATGGCTGGTCGGCAATGGGTTGTCGCCGATCAGCAGTTCTTCATAGAGTTTCTCGGCAGGCCGCAGGCCGGTGATCTCGATCTCGATGTCGCCGTCCGGGTCGCGCTCGTCGCGCACCGCCAAGCCCGAAAGCTCGACCATGCGCCGTGCCAGGTCGATGATCCGCACCGACTCGCCCATGTCCAGCACGAACACGTCGCCGCCCGTGCCCATGGCGCCGGCCTGGACCACCAGCTGTGCCGCCTCCGGAATGGTCATGAAGTAGCGCGTGATATTGGCATGGGTCAGCGTGATCGGGCCGCCGCGCTGGATCTGCTGCCGGAAGAGCGGCACCACCGAGCCCGAAGAGCCCAGCACATTGCCGAAGCGCACCATGCAGAAGCGGGTGGCGCCGGGCTGGCCCGCACGCTCGTGCGCCAGCGCCTGCAGCACCATTTCGGACATGCGCTTGCTGGCACCCATCACGTTGGTCGGCCGCACGGCCTTGTCGGTGCTGACCAGCACGAAGTCCTTCACCCCATGGTCCGCAGCGATGCGCGCCGTGACCCAGGTTCCGAGGAGGTTGTTCTTCACGCCCTCGGCGGCGTTGTGCTCGACCAGCGGCACGTGCTTGTAGGCCGCCGCGTGATAGAGCGTGTCCGGCCGCCAGGCGGAGATGATCTCTTCCATGCGCCGTGCATCCCGCACCGATGCCAGCAAGGGCACGATGCGCAGCGCCGAGCCGGCCGCGCCTTCCAATTGCTGCAGCTCGCCGTGGATCGAATAGAGCGCGAACTCCGTGCTCTCGACCAGCAGCAGCGTGCGTGGCTGCTCGCGCACGATCTGCCGGCACAGCTCGCTGCCGATCGAGCCGCCCGCGCCGGTCACCAGGACCACCTTGCCGCGCACGTTGCTTGCCAGCAGCGCCGGGTCGGGCGGCACTGCATCGCGACCCAGCAGGTCCTCGATGTCCAGCTCGCGCAGGTCGCCGGACTGGACGCGTCCATGCGCCAGGTCGGTCAGGCTCGGCAGGGTGCGTACCGCGACCCGGAGCTGACGCAGCGAATTCAGGATCTCGTTGCGCCGCTTGCGCGAGATCGATGGCAGTGCCAGCAGCACGGTCGACACCGCCAGGTCGCGCTTGCGCGACGCCAGCGTCGAAGGATCGAGCACGGGCAGTCCGCAGACGACGCCGCCGTGCAGGCGGGCGTCGTCGTCGATGAAGCCGGCGACCTGCATGCGCGCGTCGCGCGACACGGCCGTGCATAGCTGCTGGCCGGCGGCGCCGGCGCCATAGATGAGCACCCGGGGCAGTGCATTCGAGGCGAGGGCGCGCCCGCGACTGTTGCCGCCGAACCAATGGCCCACGAAGGCCCGCGAGGCGCTGAGCGCGACCATCAGCAGCGGCGGTTGCAGCAAGCCGATGCTGCGTGGCACTTCGTCGACGCCAAGCACCGTGAACACGACCGCATACAAGAGGCCATACAGCACCGAAGCCTGCCAGATCGCGGTGAATGCCGCGCTGCCGCCGAAGCGGAACACCGTGCGATAGAGACCGAAGACCACGAACATCGGCAAGGCGATCGCCACCGAGGCCAGCGCGGCCAGCCGGATCGCATCGGTCATCGGCATCCAGCGATCCATGCGCAGCGACACGGCCAGCCAGACGGTGAACACGCACAGGCCGATGTCGACCAGCATCGCCAGCAGGCGCTTGGCGGTGCGCGGCAGCGCCAGCATGGGCGCCACGAAGCGGCTCATCGAACACCAGCCCGCGACGATTGCCAAGGCGCTGCCGACCATCAGGCCGACCAGGTCGGCGCCGAGATCGGCCCAATCGGCGAAGCGATAGGAGGTGAAGGACTGCAGCACCTCGATCGATGCGCCGAAGGCGAGCAGGCTGGCCAGCACGAGCCGGATGCGGCGCGGATGCGCGCCGATGCCGATCAGCGCCAGCGTCGCGAAGGCCAGCGCGTGGTTGGTCTTGTCCCAGCCGGTGGTCGGCAGTTGCAGCGAGGTGACCGGTAGCAGCGCCAAGGCCAGCACCGAGAGGATGCAGGCCCAGAAGGCCGCCCGCGCAAAGCGCTGCCGCGCGAGACGGGCGGTCACAGGACGGCCTCCGCCGGAAGGCCGGCGGTGCCTGGTTCATCCGCGCTTGCGTGGCCCAGCACCTGGGCGATCGCGGCGCAGGTCCTGGCGACCTCGGGCTGGGTGAGGGTGGGATGCACGAGGAACATCAGGCTGGTCTCGCCCAGGCGCCGCGCCACGGGCAGGCGCTTCGCCGGTCGCCATGGCGTGCCGGCAAAAGCCTCTTCCAGGTAGACCTCCGGGCAGGTGCCCTGGTAGCAGGGCACGCCCAGCGCCGCGATCTCGTCGACGATGCGGTCGCGGCTCCAGCCTTCGGCCAGCCATTCGGGCTGCACGTAGGCATAGCACTTGTAGTGGGCGTGCGTCATTTCCAGGCCGTCCGGATCGAAGGCGGGCACGCGCAGCACCGGATGCTTTGAGCAGGCCGCCAGGATCGCCTTAGCGTTCGCGGCGCGCGCGCGCGACCACCCGGCCATGCGCCGCAACTGGATGCGGCCGATCGTGGCCTGCATCTCGAGCATGCGCCAGTTGGTGCCGAAGCCATCGTGCAGCCAGCGGAAGCCGGGCGGATGCGCGCGCTCGTGCACCGCCTGCCAGCTCTTGCCATGGTCCTTGAAGGACCACATGGCCGACCACAGCGCCGGATCGCTGGTCGTCACCATGCCGCCTTCGCCACCGGTGGTCATGATCTTGTCCTGGCAGAAGCTCCAGGCGCCGATGTGGCCGATCGAGCCGACGCTGCGGCCCTTGTAGCGCGCGCCATGCGCCTGCGCGCAGTCCTCGATCACCTTGAAGCCGTGGCGCTTCGCAAGGGCCATGATGCCGTCCATCTCGCAGGGCCAGCCCGCCAGGTGCACGCAGATCACGGCCTTGGTGCGCGGCGAGAGCACGCGGGCGATGGTCGCCGGGGAGATGTTGCCGCTGTCCTCGTCGACGTCGGCGAACACCGGCGTCGCGCCGGCATTGACCACGCAGGAGACGCTGGCGATGAAGGTCCTGGGCGTGACGACCACCTCGTCGCCTGGCCCCACCTGCAACGCCTTCAGCGCGAGGTCGAGCGCGAGTGTGCCGTTGGTCACCGCCACCGCATGCGCACTGCCGGTCCAGGCTGCGAATTCGCGTTCGAAGGCACGGCATTCGGAGCCGGTCCAGTAGTTGACCTTGTTGGACAGGAGCGTCCGGCGCGCGGCATCGGCTTCCTCATGGGTGAAGCTGGGCCAGGGAGAAAAAGCAGTGTGGAGCATCGTTCAGGAGGACTTGGCTAGGGGGCGGGCGGGGTTGCCGACGACGGTCGTGCCGGGCGCGACGTCGCGCGTGACGACGGCGCCCATGCCGACGACCGCGCCGCGGCCAATGACCAGCGGCCGGCCCGGCTGCCCCTGCCTGATGGCGGCGCCGGAGCCGATGTAGGCGTGGCCTTCGACGACCACGTTGCCGTTGCAGCGCACGCCGGGCGCGAAGGTCACGAAGTCGCCGATCAGGCAGTCGTGGGAGACATGGCTGTAGAGGTTGGCGTGGAAGTGGCGGCCAATGCGAATGTTCGAAGTCAGGGTGACGAAGGGTTTCAATACGGCGCCTTCGCCGATCTGCACGTCATCGAGGATCACCGCGTTGGCGGCGCTGACGCTCCAGGGCAGCACGCCATCGCGCGCGCACCGTGCGGCCAGCTTCTCGCGAATGGCGCCATTGCCGATCGCGAGCACCGCCTGCCGGCTCGACGCCGGCTGCTGCATGAACTGCTCATAAGTCAGGACACGATGGCCGTTGACGAATTCGCGCTCGGGGCTGTCGTCGACGAAGACCAGCCGCGCCGCGGGAATTCCCTGGCTTTGCAGCAACTCGCGGGCGAGCGGCATGATTTCCCGGCCGTGCCCGCTGGCGCCGTAGACCGCGTGAAGTCGGGTGGCGGTCATCGGCGAGGCTCCTCTTCGCGGCTGCCCTTGAAGGCCGGCATCGTGGCATCGCCGGCGGCGCTGATGCCTTCGCGCACGAGCACCTTGCGCACCGTGAGCCAGAGAATCCGCAGGTCCAGCCACAGCGAGCGGTGGTCCACGTACCAGACATCGAGCCTGAACTTCTCCTCCCAACTCAGCGCATTGCGGCCGTTGACCTGGGCCCAGCCGGTGATGCCGGGTCGAAGCTCATGGCGGCGCGCCTGCTCGGGCGTGTAGAGCGGCAGGTAGTCCATCAGCAGCGGACGCGGGCCGACCAGGCTCATCTCGCCCTTGAGCACGTTCCAGAGTTCGGGCAGTTCGTCGAGGCTGGTGCTGCGCAGCCAGCGGCCGGTCGCGGTGAGGCGCTCGGCATCGGCGAGCAGCCGACCCTGTGCATCGCGCGCATCGGTCATCGTTCGGAACTTGAGCATCCGGAAGGGACGGCCGCCGTATCCCGGACGCACTTGAGCGAAGAACACCGGCGACCCCAGCTTGAGCCGAACCAATGCCATGAGCAGCGCTAGGGGAAGGGCCAGGCAAAGCAAGGCCAGCGATGCGGCCACGATGTCGAGCCAGCGCTTCATGTCCCGGCCTCCGCGAACAGCGGTGTGCCATCGGGGCGATGGAAGGGCGTCACGCCCGACGCCATGGCGCCGCGGCGCTGGCGTGCAAGTTCAAGCACCGATTCGAGCTGCACCGCCAGGCGGTCGCGATCGAATTGCGATCGGGCGAGCCGGCGTGCGCGGCGCCCGGCCTCGGCCATCCAGCCCGTGTCCGCGACTGCTTGCGCGATGGCGCCGGCCGCTTCATTCGCCGACATCCCCAGGGTCAGCAGACCGATGCGATGGGCATCGACGAGCTCCGCCTGCCAGCCGCCGTAGTTGAGCAGGCAGGGCTTGCCCGCCGCCAGGGCGTCGAAGAACTTGTTGGCCGAGTTGGCTCGCATGGCTGGCAGGTCGATGAACAGGCTGCACACCATGTCGGCGGCCGAGAAGAGCGCCGGCATCTGGCACTTCGGCAGCGAGCGCTCCACGAACACGTTGACGTCCAGCAGTCCTTCGCGGCGAGCCGCCTCCTCGACCGCGGCACGTTCGCGACCGTCGCCGACGAGCAGGATGCAGACCGAAGGGGCGATCCTGGCGAGCACTCTTGCGATGTCGAGCATGTAGCCCACACCGTTGATCGCGCCGAAGGTGCCCGGATACACCAGCATCGGACGATCGTCGAGCCAGGGTCTGGCGGCCCTGAAGCGAAGCCCTTCGGTTGCATCGACATCGAACATGTCGCAATCGCTGCTGTTCGGAATGACGGCGACCCGTCCGGGCGCGCCGCCGGCATCGACCACGCCGTCCCGCATTCCGGGAGATAGCGCGACCACGGCTTCGGCATTGCGGTACGCCCAGCGCTCGAGCGCTCCGGCGGCTCGCTTGGCGAATGGATTGCGCAGCGCGCCCATCGCGATCGGCAGCTCGGGCCAGAGATCCCGAACCTCGAAGACCATGGGCACACGCTGCCGGCGCGCCGCATGAACTGCGGGCAGGGCGATGGTCAGCGGCGTGCTCGTGGCGAACACCAGGTCGGCATCGATGCTCGCGGCACGCGCGGCCGAGCGCATCGCAAAGCGGAAGAAGGCCTTCATGCGCTCCGCGTAGCGCATCGAGTTCGCATAGGGTACCGGGAGCCAATGCACCCGGATGCCGCTCTCCTCGGTGGTGAACCAGTCGCTGCGCCCATCCGCCTGGGGCCAGGAGGTGACCATGTCCACCTCGTGGCCCATCGCGACCAGCCGCCGCGCCATCTCGTAGGATCGGGTCCCGCCGGGCATGCCGGGCGTGTTGAAGTATTGATGCAGGTAGGTGATGCGCATGGCCGCTCAATCCGTTTCGAATAGGTCTCGCGTGTAGACCTTGGAACGTGCGTCGCGGATCTCGCTCGTGACGCGGTTGGCAACGATCAGGTCGGCGCGCGCCTTGAATTGCGAAAGATCCCGGACGACCTCGCATTGCATGAACTCGGGCGAATCGAGCGCGGGCTCGTAGACGATCAGCTCGATGCCCTTGTCGCGCAGGCGTCGCATGATTCCCTGGACGCTCGAATCGCGGAAGTTGTCGGAGCCGCTCTTCATGATCAACCGGTAGATGCCGACCACGGAGGGACTGCGCTCGGCGATGCTGCCGGCGATGTAGTCCTTGCGGGTGTCGTTCGACTCGACGATGGCGCGGATCAGGGATTGCGGAACCCCGCCGTAGTTCGCCAGCAATTGACGGGTGTCCTTGGGCAGGCAATAGCCGCCGTAGCCGAAGGACGGGTTGTTGTAGTGGCCGCCGATACGCGGGTCGAGGCAGACACCGTCGACGATGCTGCGCGCGTCCAGCCGCTGCATCCCCGCATAGGTGTCGAGCTCGTTGAAGTAGGCGACCCGCATCGCGAGGAAAGTGTTGGCGAACAGCTTGATCGCCTCGGCCTCGGTGGGATCGGTCAACAGGACATCGATGTCCTTCTTGACCGCACCCTGCCTGAGCAGTTCGGCAAAGTGCCCGGCACGCGCCGACTTCTCGCCGACGACGATGCGCGAGGGATGCAGGTTGTCGTGCAGCGCACGTCCTTCGCGCAGGAACTCCGGCGAGAAGATGATGTGCGCGCCTTCGAATTGCCGGCGAATCGCCTGCGTGTAGCCGACCGGTATCGTCGACTTGATCACGATGACCGCGCGGGGGTTGATCGCGACCGCGTCAGCGATCACCGATTCGACCGAGCAGGTGTCGAAGCTGTTGGAGTTCGCGTCGTAATCGGTCGGTGTCGCCACGACGACGTAGTCGGCATCCCGGTAGGCCCGCGCCTTGTCGGTCGTGGCAATGAAGGCCAGATCGTCGCGCCGCAGGAAGCGGCTGATCTCTTCGTCTTCAATGGGCGATTCGCCGCATGACAGCAGCGCCACCTTCTCAGGCGAGGTGTCGAGGCCGACGACCTCGTTGTGTTGCGCGAGCAGCATGGCGTTGGAAAGGCCCACGTAGCCCATGCCGGCGACGGCAATCCTTGTCTTGACGTTCATTAGGTGAATGCTTTCGTAGTTGAAGCGCGTGGCGCTGGCGAAACGCTTCGTGTCGGCGACTTGTTCCCGCGCGGCAGGAAGGCCAGGAGGCAGGCGCCATAGAGAAATCGCAAATAGGACGCGTCTCCGCTGAACGAAGAGGCGACGGCGACGAACACGATGACGGCGCGGTTGAACTTGGAAGCACGCAGCAATGCCGCCAGAACGAAGAGCGCATGCGCCATGCCCGCGAACAGCCCCAGTTCGGTGAAGATCTCGAGATGCTGGTTGTGCGGATAGACCAGGCCGTCGAAGCTGAAACGCGCCAGGCCGATGCCGAAGAGCGGCTGGTCCAGGAACTGCTCGAAGGCTCTCTGCGCGAGCGCTGCGCGAATGCCGACGGAGGAGTCGTCCACGTCGGTCAGTTCGCCGGCGATGAGACGGGCGACGGCGGCATAGCGCGAGTCCTGGAACAGCTCGATGAGCTCATGCTGCCAGCAGGCATATGCGATGACGATCAGCGTCCCGGTCGCAAGAGTCGTCCATAGGCTTCTCCTCAGCGCAGCGACCACGTAGAAACTCGATGCCGCTGCCCATGCGATTGCAGCACCCTTGGATTCGGTCCAGGCCATCGCTGCCACGAAGACCGGAAACAAGCACAACCAGCGTGTGGCGCGCTCGGTGTTCCAGAGGTGAAGCGCCAGCAGCGCGCAAAGGCCCATGAGCCAGCCATAGACGATCGGACCATTCAGGAAGAAGCGCGTCTGGCGATCGAAGAAGCCGAAATGCGCCTTGTAGGCGAGCGTCAAGCCCAGCACGAGCAAGGCAAAGCCGAGGAACATGGCCTGGACGCGCCGCGCACCGTGATCCTCGAAGGCCGCATGGACCACGATGACCAGCGCGGCGGTGCAGAGGATCGCACCGTCGATCTTTTCGATCGCGAACGACATGTCGACTGCGCGGTACAGGCCCATCGACATCAGCGCGCCGCCCGCCACGACGAACAGCAGGATGGGCTGGAGAGCCTGCCGGCGAAGTGCGCCCCGCACCAACATGAAGACGAAGCCGGTGAGCAGGGTGCATTTGGCGGCTGTCTTCATCGAATCGCCATCCGCAATGGGCAGGATGCCGCCAATCACCAGGAGCAGGTAGACCAGGCCGGCCTTTGCCGCCAGAGAAAGCTTCTCGCTCATCGGGCCGCCTCCGTCTGGTGGACGGATTCGTGCGGCTTGCGCCACGATGCTGCCAAGGCCAGACCGCGCCAGGAGACCCACACGCCGTAGACGATGCAAGCCGTGGTCACAGCGGTGCCGTTCAGGACGCAATGGACGACGGCGAAGGGAAAGATCCAGTCAAGCGCCCCGGCCAGCCATGCAAGATGGCGATCCGGTGCCTGCGCATCGAAGGCCGCATGCGAGGCGATGTGATAGCAGAGCGAGGTGGCGATCGAGAAGACGATCAACGTCCGGTCGAAATCGAGGACGCTTGCCGCCAGCACCAGTGCCAGCAGACGCACGACCATGACGCCCGATTGCAGCAGGAAGCCGATGCGCTGCCGCTGGCTGACGGCCAAGGTCGAGAAGATCGAATCGAAGATGAACTTCTGCGCCAGGAACAGGCTCACCCACGCCGCGACCGGCCCGACGCCCGCCCATTGCGAACCGAAGATGAGATGGAACGATGCGTTGGCCACGCAGGCGCCCAGGGTCGCGATGGGCGAAAGCAGTGCGGCGAGCGAGAGCATCCGCCGCGTGTAGGCCCGCGCATCCTGCGAACCGAATGTTCGCGCATGGGAGAACAGCGAGGAGGACAGCGCGCCGGACACCATGCTGAAAGGCGTGACCAGCACCCGCTGCACCAAGGCATATTGGCCGGCCGATGCCGGCGAGAACAACATGGCGATGGCGATCGTGGGCGCGTGGGTGTTGGCGATCGATGCCACTGTGGCCGGGGCATCGAAGATCGGGAAGTTCCGGTGCGCCTTCAAGAGCGCCAGCACGGACTTGCGATCGAACTCCCGCAAGGTTTGCCGGATCGGCAGGTCCTTGAGCCTGAAGAGACCTGCGATGAGGCCCAGCAGCTGTCCGTAGACCAGGCCGGCCGGCCCCATTCCCAGGCTGCCGAATCCGACCTGGGCCGTGGCGCCTGAAACGGCCTGCAGCACACGCGTGCGGGCAATGAGCGCGTGGCGGGCACTGCGCAAGCGCCGATTCAGTGAGATGTTGTAGGTGCCGAGCAGCGTCACGCCCAGCGGCAGGGCCCACACGAAGATGGGATGCATGCCCTGCGGCAGCCTATCGCCCAAGGCCAGCAGGCTCGACAGCGTGGCCAGGCTGATGCCCAGCAAGATCGCCATCGACACGACGGACAACCGGTCTGCATCGCCTTGATCCCGTGCCAGCGCAATGGCAGCCTCATACCGAAGCGTCGCCACCGACGCCAGCATGTACAGCGTGGCCGAATAGGTGCCGAGCAGGCCCAGGTCGGCCGGTCCGTACAGGCGCGTCAGCCATGGCGACAGGGCGATCACGAACAGCTGTCCGACGAAAGTGCCTGCCGCCAGCACTGCGGCCGAGCGGGCGATCCTTGAAAGCACGGGGACGTCGCCTTCAATAGCGGTAGTCGACATAGCGATAGCCTTCGAGACGGTCTCTCAAGCCGGATCCGCTACTGCGCTGAATCAACGGCACGTCATTGAGAATCACGCCCGCGATCTCCACGCCACCGTCGCCGAGTCGCCTCTTCGATTCTTCGATTTCGGCAAGACTGGTGACCCTGGCGCGCACCACCATCAGCAGGACGCCTGCGAATGGGGCCAGGATCGCGGCGTCGGATGCGGCCAGCACCGGTGCCGAGTCGATGAGCACCGTGTCGTAGCGCTCGCCCGCCTCTTGCAGCAGCTCCGCGGCGGCCGGCAGCGACAGCAGCTCGGCGGGATTCGAGGGCAGGGTGCCGGTGGACAGGAAGTCCACGTTTTGCAGCAGCTGCCGATGCACCGCATCGTCGAATTCGATGGAGCCGCCCAGCACATCGCTCAGGCCGCGTTCACGATCGACCCCGAGACAGGCGTTCAGACTGCCTTTGCGCAGATCGGCATCGGCCAGCAGCACCCGCTTGCCCGCCATGCCCAGCACGATCGCAAGGTTGAGGGCGGTGAAGGACTTGCCGATGCCCGGCGTCGGACCGGCGACCATGACGATATTGCTCGACGCGTCCAGCATCGCGAACTGCAGCGTGGCGCGCAGGCTGCGCAGGCTCTCGACCGCCGGATCGCGCGCCGCGGCCAGCGCCAGCACATGCGGGCCTGACGCATGTCGTTCGGCGGCCCTGGATTGCTCGCGCTGGGCTTCCGAGGTCGGTACACACGCAATGACGCGCAGGTCGGTGCGCGCCTCGATGTCGGCGGGTTCGCGGATTCCGGCGCGAAGAAGGTGGCGCAGGAACGCCAGCGCGAGACCGAGCAGCAGGCCCATCGCGGCGCCGCCGGCGACGACCAGCGCGCGCCGCGGCTTGATCGGTTCGGAGGGCGCGATCGCGGAATCCACCACGCGCACGTTGCCCAGCTTGCCTTCCTTCACCAGGCGCAATTGCTGCGAGGCGTTGAGCAGGTTCAGGTAGAGCTCTTCGTTGACCTTGACGTCGCGGGTCAGGCGCAGCAACTTCTGCTCCAGGTCCGGGAATGACTTGACCCGTTCGCCCAGCCCTTTCAACTCGGCCTCGATGCCGGCCATCTGTTCATCGAGCGAGCGAATGCTGTGATGCTCGGGCGTGTAGAGAGTGCGCATTTCCTTGCGCTTCTGCTGCAAGTCCAGCAGGCTCGCCTGCAGCTTGACCGACTGTTCCAGCACCAGCTTGCCCTCGGTGCCGAGATCGAAGGTGCTGTTGCGATTGCGAAACTGGTTGAGCCGCGTCTCGCCCTGCTCCATCTGCGTGCGCAGCTGGGGCAGGAATGTGCCGAGGAAATCCAGCGACTTGTCGGCTTCGCCGGTCTTGCGCTGCACGTTCTGGCGCAGGTAGAGCGTGCCGATCTCGTTGAGCGTGCGCGCGATGGCCTTCGGGTCCTGGCCTTCGAGGGTCACGCGCACGATGCCCGATTGCCGGCCCTCCTCAGCGATGTCCAGCGCGCGCTGCAACTGCTCGGTGACTCTCTGGGTCGATCTGCGCTCCAGGTGAAATTCCGCGCCCGGGTGGCCGCTCGCCGACTTCAGTGTCAGGTGGCCTTGCTGGCCGTCGATCGTGAAGTCCAGCCGGGCACCGACCTGGCCCTTGGCCAGCGAGGCACCGTCCGGCGACAGCAGTTCGAAGCCTCTTTCGAGAAGGCGGACGACGAAGCGCTGTTCCTCGAAGTCCTCGGGCGTCTCGAATTCGGCGACGCGAATCGATTCATTGCCGCTGACGAATCCCTGAAAGCCGATGAAGCCGGGCTTGGATGCCTGCGTGGCGCGCTGGCTCAGCCAGCGGCCAAGCAGGGGCAGGTACTTGGGCTCCGCTTCGACGTCGAGCGCCAGGTTCTTCACGGCCTGGCCGACGACCAGGCGCGAGCGCAGCAGCTGCACTTCCGCCGACGCCGGCGAGACTACTTCGAGCAGGGCGGCCGATGGCCCCAGGAGACTCGCGATGCCGTCGCCCTTGCCGCTCTCGACCTGGATCAAGGTGTTGGCGCGGTACACCGGCGTGGCGAACAAGGCATAGCAGACACCGAGCGCGACGATCACGGACGCGACCACCGCGATCAGCCAGCGGTTCTCGCTGACGATCGCGAGCATCTCGAACAGGTCGATGGTGTCTGCCGTGGCGAATCGACGACCCTCGGCGGGCGCGGACTTGGAAGTGTTCATGGGGAGTGCTTCAGTGATGGCGACCTCGGAAGGCCGCCTCGGATCAATTCAATCGACGCAGGCGCGGCATCCAGTCGGCGACGCCGCGGGCGATCTCGGCATGCGCGCGGTCGAATGCATCGCGCGGCTGCCGGTAGGGGTCGGCGATATCGAAGCCGCCGATCTCGCCGAGACGGAAGACCTTGCCGCGCGTGAGTTGAAAGCGGCTCTGCAGATCCGCCTTGATCTCCTGCGACATGACGAGGATCAGGTCCGCGGCCTCGCACATGCGTGTAGTGATCTGTCGGGCGACATGCACCGACAGGTCCAGGCCGTGCTCGGCAGCCACCGCCGCCGACTGCGCGTCCGCGGGCTCGCCGACCCGCGCCTGGAGGCCGGCCGACTGCACGCGTGCCTCGGGCAGCGCGCGCGCCAGTTGAGCTGCCGCGTCCGGGCTGCGGCAGATGTTGCCGACGCAGACCACGAGTAGATCCAGCATCAGTTGCGCCCCAGGTTGTTGCCGACGTTGACCACCTGCGCGCTCGGCAGGATCAGGCTGACCACACGGTTCCAGCGCACCAGGTCGGCCGGGTCGACGTACACCACGTCGCGGGCCCGCAGTTCGAAGCCTTCCGACAGCGCATAGGCCGTGGGGGAGCGGGCATCGAGGTGGAAGATCTCCGGCGCGCTTCCGGGATTCGGGCGAACCACGTAGATCTGGCGCGGCGCGCCCGAGGTCGGGCTGACGCCGCCGGCTTCGCCCAGCGCTTCGTTGAGGGAGAGGCGGCCGTTGCGCAGCGGCAGGGCCATCGGCCGAGTCACCTCGCCCATCACGTAGACCTTGGCATCGTCGCGGCTGTGGACGCGCAGCATGTCGCCGGCCTCGAGCAGGATCTTGTTGGGGTTGATGCCGAGCGCAGCCAGTTGCTCCAGGTCGACGGCCGCGCTTCGTTCACCACGCGTGAGCGAAAGCGACGAGCGATCCGCATCCGCCGCGAAGCCGCCGGCGCGATGGATCGCCTCGGGCAAGGTCATCGGGATATCGTTGAGCGCCTGCAGCCCTGGGGTGCGCACGGCGCCGTCGATGTAGACCCGGCCGCTGCGGTAGGACTGGATGCGCACAGTCAGCTTGGGCTCGTTGAGATAGCGCCCGAGCCGGGTTGCGAGGCGGGTGCGCACCTGGTCCTCGGTCGATCCGGCGACCTTGAAGCTGCCGACGTACGGGAACTGGATGGCGCCGTCGGCACTGACGTTGTAGCCATTGCTGACAGGCGCGCCGCTGGTGGCGTCGGTGGTGATCGAGCCCGCGGGCGCGAGGTTGAGTTCGGGATGGTCCCAGACCACGATGTTGAGGATGTCGCCGGGCCCGATGCGGTAGGGGGCCGGCGCAGCGAACAGCCGCTGCACCTCGTCGCCGACCTGCATCGGTCGCGCCGCGCGCTGGCGCTGGATCAGTTCCGCCGAGATGGCCTGCAGCGCGCCCTCGGGCGCGCGGCCTGCCTCTTCGGCGTGTGCGCTCGAAGATTGCGGCACGCTGTCACTGTCATGCGATAGGGAGCCTTGGTCCGCAAAGCGGATGCCTGGCGCCATGGCGCAGCCGGTGATCGATGCGATCGCTGCCATCGCCGCGATGCAAGCCAGTCCGCGTGCCGGAGAAATGGCAATTCGACGCAAACGACGGAAAGGACAAAGGAATTGCATGCCTGCGAAAGCCGATCGAAATGTGATTGGGGACGTGAGCCGAAGGCACGACGGAGATCGCCGCGCGACTCGCGCCAGCGTTTGACCGGGTGCCTTGAATCGATGGGGTTGGCCGCGACCGGCGACCGCCCCAGGAGAGTCAGCGCGGGCCTGCCGCGATGACCTGCGTTGCTGTCGAAGGAGGTGTCAGCAATGCAGTGGTCAATTCAATAAAGAATGTATCAATGACAATGACAATACAATCTAAGACTAGTCTGAAAGCGTGTTGAGAATGAGCGCAGGGCCGTCAAGGACCTCGCCGAAACCTTTGGCTACCGCGGTCTGACGCGATTGAGAGGCGGCTGCTGGCGTCCGCGGCCGAGCCGGTGGCGCTCAATTCCGCGTCTCGAATTGACACTCAAGAAAAGAATTTTCTGAAAGGCCCGCTCATCAAGTCGGTGTGATCGAGCGCAATGGATGAGCGAGCGCGATCAAGCTCGCTGCCGGCCGTCTGTCTTGCGGCTCTGCTTCAGGCCCGCTCAGACTCTGTCGCCAGCCACGCCCGCACCGCCGGGCTGGTGCTGAGCCCAGCCGCACGCGCATAGGCCTCCCGCGCGGCGTCGCGCTCGCCGTTGCGCGCCAGGAGATGCGCCCGTGCCGCCCACAGCGGCTGGTAGCTGGCGAACTCCGGCGCATCGAGCCTGTCCAGCGCCCGCAACCCTGCGGCGGCGCCTTCGGCCTCGGCGATCGCGCAGGCGCGGCCGACCTCGGCGCCGATGCCTGGCCGCAACGCGATCAGGCCGTCGTAGAGCTCGACCAGGGCGCGTGGGGGCACAGGGGTGCCGAGGCGTCGTGCGCAGTGGGCCGACTGGATCGCGGCCTCGATCTGGAAAGGGCCGAGCCGGCCGATGCGGTGCGCCAGCGCAAGCGCTTCCTCGGCCCGGGCGCGCAGGGCTGGGTTCCAGCGCGTCACGTCCTGCACCTCGAGCGCCACATAGCGGCCCTCGGCATCGCGCCGCGCCACCGCCCGGCTCTCGCAGAACAGCATCAGCGCCAGCAGGCCGAGCGGCTCGGGCTCATCGGGCATCAGGGCGCAGAGGATGCTGCCGAGCTCGATGGCCTCCGCGGTCAGGCCCCGCCGGGTGGCGTCGGCGCCGTCGACCTCGTCCCATCCGGTGCCGTAGGCGGCGTAGATGCCATCCAGCACGTCCAGCAGGCGCTGCGGCAGCTCGGAAGCGCGCGGGTATTCGAAGGGAATGCGGGCGGCCCGTATGCGCGCCTTGGCCCGCACCAGCCGCTGGCCCAGGGTGGCCGGCGCGCTCAGGAATGCGCCGGCGATGCGGGCCGCGTCCAGGCCCAGCACCGTCTGCAGCATCAGCGGCGCGCGGGCGGCGGCATCGATCGCCGGATGGGCGCAGACGAAGAGCAGGCGCAGGCGCTCGTCGGGCACCGCCTGCGTGCCGGCGCGGTCGACGTCGCCGATCTCGTCGGACAGCAGAAGCAAGGTCTGGGTGGCCTCGTCCTCGACCTTGCTGTGACGCCAGGCGTCGAGCGTGCGATGCCGCGCGACGCTCAGCAGCCAGGCCTCGGGCCGGTCGGGCACGCCCTCGGCCGGCCAGCGTTCGAGGGCGCGCGCAAAGGCATCGGCCAGCGCGTCCTCCGAGGCGGCGATGTCGCGCGTGCGGGCCGAGAGGATCGCCAGCAGCCGCCCATAGGACTGGCGCGCCGCCTTCTCGGCGGCGGCACGGCCGGGCTCGGCCGACTCGATCGGACCCGGCGGCGGTTTCGGCTGCATCCGCTAGCTGCTCACATCGGCGCCACGAACACCGGCCGCACCTCGACCCCGCCGGTGCTGGCACAGGGCGCCCGCGCGGCCCATTCGAGCGCGGCATCCAGGTCGGACACCTCGATGACGAAGTAGCCGCCCAATTGCTCCTTGGCATCGGCGAAGGGGCCGTCCTGTACCTGGCGCTTGTCGCCGCGCACGCGCAGGGTGGTGCCGGTCATCGGCGGGGTCAGGCCGTGGCCGTTGACCACCACGCCGGACTGGCGGATGGCGCCGATATAGGACGCCCAGCCCGCCATGTAGGCATTGGCCACGGCCTGGTCGCGCTGCTCGAACTCGGCCATCGGTTGGTAGAACATCAGCATGTATTGCATGGGGGACTCCGGATCTCAAGAGGTCATCGAGCGGGATTGCTCACTGCAATGACGGCGCAGCAGAGGGTATTTCGACATCGCCCCTGTCGGGTAAGAAATTTCTTGTCTTCGCGCTAAAGTCGCGGCCATGCTCACACTACCCACCTACGACGACGTCGTCGCCGCGGCCGCGCGGCTGGAGGGCCAGGCCCATTGCACGCCGGTCCTGCGATCGTCCACCGCCGATGCGCGCTGGGGCGCCAGCTTCTTCTTCAAGTGCGAGAACTTCCAGCGCATGGGCGCCTTCAAGTTCCGCGGCGCCTTCAATGCCCTGTCGAAATTCGACGCCGGGCAGCGGCGGGCCGGCGCTATCGCCTTCTCCTCGGGCAACCATGCGCAGGCGGTGGCGCTGGCGGCCCGGATCCTCGGAATGCCGGCGGTCATCGTCATGCCCGCCGACGCGCCGGCGGCCAAGCTGGCCGCCACCCGCGGCTACGGCGCCGAGGTCGTGCTCTACGACCGCTTCAAGGAGGACCGCGAGGCGCTGGCCCGCCGCCTGTCCGAGGAGCGCGGCATGACGCTGATCCCGCCCTACGACCATCCCGACGTCATCGCCGGCCAGGGCACGGCTGTGAAGGAGCTGATCGAGGAGGTCGGCCCGCTGGACGCGCTCTATGTCTGCCTGGGCGGCGGCGGCCTGACCGGCGGTTCGGCGCTGTCGGCGCGCGCACTCTCGCCCGGCTGCAAGATCTACGGCGTCGAGCCCGAGGCCGGCAACGACGGGCAGCAGTCACTTCGCGCCGGCCGCATCGTCCACATCGAGACGCCGAAGACCATCGCCGACGGCGCCCAGACCCAGCACCTGGGCAACTACACCTTCCCGATCATCCAGCGAGAACTCGCGGACATCCTCACGGTCAGCGACGCCCAGCTGGTGGAAGGCATGCGCTTCTTCGCCGAACGCATGAAGATGGTGGTCGAGCCGACCGGCTGCCTGGCCTTCGCGGGGGCCTGCCAGGCCGCCGAGTCGCTGCGCGGCCAGCGGGTCGGCATCGTCATCAGCGGCGGCAATGTCGACCTGGGGCGCTTCGCCGAGCTGCTTTCCAAGGGTTGACCGCCACCGGCTCTCAGGCCCGGATTCCGCTCGCGCTCAAGTGCAGCACCCGGTCGGCGCGCGCGGCGGCGGCCTCCGAATGCGTGACCAGCACCAGCGAGGCGCCATGCTCGCGCGTCTGCGCGATGAGCAGGTCCATGACCCGCGCTGCGGTGGCCGGATCGAGATTGCCGGTCGGCTCGTCGGCCAGCAGCAGCGCCGGCTGATGCACCAGCGCCCGGGCGATCGCCACCCGCTGCAGCTGGCCGCCGCTCAACTGCTCGGGGAGGCGCTCGCCCAGGCCTCCGAGCCCGACCGCATCGAGCATCCGCGCCACCCGCTCCCGTGCCGCCGCGCCGTGTTGGCCCAGCAGCATCAGCGGCAGCCCGGTGTTCTGCGCGACATCGAGATGCGGCAGCACGTGGAAGGCCTGGAACACGAACCCGAGCTGGCGTCTTCGCCAGAGCGCGCGCGCCTCGGCATCGAGCGCGCCGATGTCGATGGCGTCGTGCCGTACGCTGCCTGCGTCCCAGTCGTCGAGTCCGGCCATGCAGTTGAGCAGGGTCGATTTGCCCACCCCCGATTCGCCCACGATGGCGACGAATTCGCCGGGCGCGACCGCCAGCGTCACATGCTCGAAGACCGTGGCCTGGCCGTAGCGCTTGGCCAGGCCCTCGATGCGCAGGCCGGTCCGGCTCATCGGACTTCCGCCGCCAGCCGCAGCACCTGGTCGAGCGCGTCGGGCGCCTCGGCCGGCACCACGCGGCGTTGCGGCATGCTGCGCAGCCAGGTCATCTGCCGCTTGGCCAGCTGGCGCGTGGCGGCGATGCCGCGTTCGCGCAACTCGGCCATCGGCCAGTCGCCGTCCAGCGCCTCCCAGGCCTGCCGGTAGCCGACGCAGCGCATCGACGGCAGGTCCGGCCGAAGGTCGCCGCGGTCGCGCAGCCCTTGCACCTCGGCGATGAAGCCGGCGTCGAGCATCGCATCGAAGCGTTGCTCGATGCGCTGGTGCAGCCAGCCACGCTCGCTCGGTTCCAGCGACAGCAGCAGGGCCGGCGCCAGGCCGGCGCCTTCGGCGGGCGCGGCGGCGTGGAAGTCCGACAGCGCGATCCCGCTGATCCGCCAGACCTCCAGCGCGCGCTGGATCCGCTGGCTGTCGTTGGGCGCGAGGCGTGCCGCACTGCGCGGGTCGACCTCGGCCAGCCGGGCATGCATCCCCGGCCAGCCGAGTGCGGCAGCCTCTGCCTCGATCGCCTGGCGCAGCGCCGGATCGGCCGGCGGCATCGCGTCGATGCCCTGGGCCAGTGCCTTGAGGTAGAGCATGGTTCCGCCGACCAGCAGCGGCAGCCGGCCGCGCGCCGCGATCTCTCCGATCAGCCGCCGGGCGTCCGCGACGAAGGCCGCCGCGCTGTAGCTTTCGCCCGGGTCGCGGATGTCGATCAGGTGGTGCGGGACCTCGGCCAGCTCGGCCGCGCTCGGCTTGGCGGTGCCGATGTCCATGCCCCGGTAGACCAGCGCCGAATCGACGCTGACGATCTCCAACGGTCGCTGCCTGGCGATGGCCAATGCGGCGGCGGTCTTGCCCGATGCGGTCGGCCCGGCCAGGGCCAGGTAGCGCGGCGCGCCTTCCGGGTCAACAGCGGGTTCGGTGGAGGCGGGCGGCATGCGCCCTAGGTTAACAAAGCAGGCGCGGCGCGATGGCGCGCGGCCCGCTCAGATGGCCGGCTGGACGCCGGGGCGACGCGAGACGGGCGTCGGCGGCGGCGGCGCGGCCTCGGGGCCGGCGGCCAGCGCCTCGTCCGGCGGCTCCTTCATGCGGAACAGCTGCGCCAGCGCCGCGCTGTATTGCGCATGGCCGATCGAGTTGACGTTGTGGTGCGAGCCGCCCTCGACCAGGACGAACATCTTCGGCCCCGGCGCCGCGTCGTACAGCTTCTTGCCCAGCGTCGGGTTGATCAGCGTGTCGGCGCCGCCATGCACCACCAGCAGGGGTGCATGGATGTTCTTGACCTTGCTGAGCGCGTCGAAGCGCTGCGTGATCAGCGGGCCGAAGGGCAGCCAGCCCCACTTGAAGCTGCTCGCCACGTCGGCGATGGAGGTGAAGGTGCTCTCCACGATGACGCCGCTCTCGTCGTCGACGCGGGACGCGAGATCGATGCCGATCGCGCCGCCCAGCGAGTGGCCGTAGATGTAGCGCGGCTGCTTCGGATGGTGGGCCGCGAGCCATTTCCAGGCAGCGAGGGCGTCCTCGCGGGCCGAGTCCTCCGAAGGCAGCGCCTTGGAACTCTTGCCGAAGCCCCGGTAGTCGATGGCCAGCACCGAGAAGCCCAGCTCGTGCATGCGCAGCATGCGCGGTGCCGAACCCGCCACGTTGTAACGCGCACCGTGCAGGAAGAGCATCACCGGCGTCTTCGGCGAATCGGGCGCGCCGCCCAGCCAGAGGCCGTGCAGGCGAACCGGCTCGCCGCTCAGGGAGGACTGGAAGTTGATCCAGACGTCGTCCATGCCCTTGCTGAAGGATTCCGAATTGCCCCAGCTCTGGTCGCTGGGCTGGAAGATCCATTCGCGCTGCCGCTCGTCGAGGGTCGAGCAGCCGCCGGCCATGAGGGCGACCAGGGCGACGACGGTGGAGAAGAAGGTCCAGGACTTCATGGCAAGGAAGGCTGACAGACAGGCCAGGCGGCCGGAAAGTTCACTGCAAGCCTCATGCAACGCGCATGCCGGCCCGGGCGCCGACCCGCGAAAACCCTTGGTTCCGGCCCCGGCAGGGCCTGAATCGGCGCAAAAACCGCCGATTTCGCGGCCCGAAGCCGTTTCGCCGTGGCGCCAGCCCGATTTGTAAGCGGAGGAAAAGGCGCCTCAGCGCCCTCGCATGAAGAGCGAATCGAGCTCGCGCACCGACAGCTGGCGCCAGGTCGGACGGCCGTGGTTGCACTGGTCGGAGCGCTCGGTGGCTTCCATCTGGCGCAGCAGGGCGTTCATCTCGTCCAGGGTCAGGCGCCGGTTGGCCCGCACCGCGCCATGGCAGGCCATGGTCGACAGAAGCTCGTTGCGGGCCCGCTGGACCACGGTGCTTGCCTCGTGCAGGGCCAGTTCGGCCAGCACGCCGCGCGCCAGCTCGACCGCATCGCCGTCGGCCAGGGTCGCCGGCACCGCGCGCACCGCCAGGGTGCGCGGCGAGAAGGGCGTGATCTCGATGCCGAGCGACTGCAGCCCCGAGGCACAGGCCTCGGCGGTCGCCACTTCCTGCGGGGTGGCCGCGAAGGTGGCCGGGATCAGCAGGGGCTGGCTGGCGATGGCCGCGCCGTCGAGCTGGGTCTTCAGGCGTTCGTAGACGATGCGCTCGTGCGCCGCATGCATGTCGACGATCACCAGGCCCTGGCTGTTCTCGGCCAGGATGTAGATGCCCTGCAGCTGGGCCAGCGCCCGGCCCAGGGGCCAGGCTTCGGCCGCGCCGTTGCCTTCGGGCATGGCCGCGGGTGGGCGTCGCGAGGCCGGGGCGTCGAAGCGCGCCCGATCGGCCATGGCAGATCCGGCGGCCGATGTCGCTGCATGGGCCGGATCGACGCCATCGCGCACCAGCGTCGACTGCGCCGAGCCGGCGGCCCGGTCCGCATCGAGCGGTGCCAGCCAGGCGCCGACCGCGCCGTCGCGCGCCACCGGCGCGGAAGCTGCCGCTTCGCTGCGGCTTGCGGGCCACATCGCCGCTGCATCGCCGACACCCCGCTCGGCGCCGAAGCGCATCGAAGGCTGGGTCCAGGCGGCCGATGCGGGCGCCTGCCGCGGCTTGAAGAAGGTCTCGGCGGGCGCCGCTGCGGCCTCGCCGGCGCGCGGCGCCGCCAGCGCGTCCTCGATGGCATGGCGCACCGCCTGGTGCACCTCCCGCGCATCTCGAAAGCGAACCTCGATCTTGGTCGGATGCACGTTGACGTCGACCCGTGCCGGATCGAGCTTCAGCTCGAGCAGGTAGATCGGCTGGCGTTGGCCGTGCAACACGTCCTCGTAGGCGCTGCGTACGGCGTGGCTCAGCACCTTGTCGCGCACGAAGCGGCCGTTGACATAGAAGAACTGCTGGTCGCCGCGCGCCCTGGCGGCATCCGGAATGCCGGCACGTCCGCTGACATGGACCGCGCCGCCCTGGTGCTCGACCGCGACGCTGCGCGAGACGAAATCCTCGCCCAGCGCGTCGGCCATCCGCTGCTCGCGCGTCGAAGCCGCGCGCCACTGCTCGACCAGCCGGCCTTCGTGCCAGATCGAGAAGCCGACCTCGGGGCGGGCCAGCGCATGGCGCCGCACCGCCTCGATGCAATGGGCCAGCTCGGTCGCATCGGTCTTCAGGAACTTGCGCCGGGCGGGCGTCGCGAAGAAGAGCTCGCGCACCTCCACCGTGGTGCCGGTGGCGCGGGCCACAGGCCGCAGCTCGCCGGTGCGGCCATCGAGCGCGAAGGCGCCATCGGCGCCGACCGCGCGCGACAGCAGGCTCAGTTCGGCAATGGCATTGATGGCCGCCAGCGCCTCGCCGCGAAAGCCCATCGTGCCGACGGTCTCGAGCTCGCCCAGGCTGGCGATCTTGCTGGTGGCATGGCGGCGCAGCGCGAGCGGGAGTTCGTCGCGCGGCAATCCCAGGCCATCGTCCTCCACCGAGATCAGGCGCACGCCGCCGGCCGACAGGCGCAGCGTGATCTCGCGGGCGCCGGCGTCGAGCGCGTTGTCGAGCAGCTCGCGCACCACCGAGGCCGGCCGCTCGACCACTTCGCCGGCCGCGATCTGGCTGATCAGTTCGTCGGGAAGTTCGCGGATCGGGCGGCGCGCGGCGGCACCGGCGGGGGCGGGAGATGAGGGGAGGGCGCTCACGCGAGCATTCTAGGTAGGAGCGGCCCGCCGCCGTCCAGCGGGCCATGAACCGGGGCTGAATCCGCTGACCGGGATAATCGCGCTCATGGAATTCATCAGCTTTCTCGTCGACTTCATCCTGCACGTCGACAAACACCTCGAGGCCTTCGTCGCGGCCTATGGCGTCTGGGTCTATGCGCTGCTCTTCTTGATCGTGTTCGTCGAGACCGGCCTGGTCGTGATGCCCTTCCTGCCGGGCGATTCGCTGCTCTTCATCGTCGGGGCGCTGAGCGGCGCCGGGCTGATGCACATCGGCGTCGCGGTGCCGGTGCTGCTGGCGGCGGCCATCCTGGGCGACCAGTGCAACTTCAGCATCGGGCGCTACTTCGGACCCAAGGTCTTCCAGTGGGAAAGCTCACGGCTCTTCAACCGTCAGGCCTTCGACCAGGCCCATGCCTTCTACCAACGCTGGGGCGGCGTGACGATCGTGCTGGCGCGCTTCATGCCGTTCATCCGCACCTTCGCGCCCTTCGTGGCCGGCGTGGCGGCGATGGACCGCGGCCGGTTCACGCTCTACAACGTCGGCGGCGCGCTGCTGTGGGTGCTGGGCATTTGCGCAGCCGGCTATTTCTTCGGCAACCTGCCCTGGGTCAGGGACAACCTGGAGAAGATCATCTGGGCCCTGATCCTGGTGCCGGGGCTGATCGCGATCTTCGGCGCCTGGCGCGCGCGCCGCGCCGCAGCGGCCTGACCTGGCAAGCCGGCCGTCAAGGGTGCCGGCAGCTCGCATCGGCTGCGCCCTCTTCAGGGCGCATCACGCGCCGGCACGCGAGCCGACAGCGGACCGGGCCGAAAGCCCGCATCGAAGAAGCAGCCCGGGCCGAAGCGCGCCTCGAAGCTCTTGCATTGCGCCGCGATGCTCTCCGGCGTGGGCTTGCGGCCGTGGTCGATCCAGTCGAGCAGCGCAGCGAACAAGGTCGCGTATTCGGGGTCGCTGAGGTAGCTGTGTTCGGCTTCACGGCTGAAGGTCTGCACCAGTAGCGCGTCGGTGCCGGCCCGCTCGCGCACCGCGCGATAGGTCGACTCGAGCTCGACGAAGGCGGTCGGATCGTCGATGGCGTGCAGATTCAGTGTGGGCACGCCGACGCGGCCGTCCGGGTCGCTGTCGGCCGCCAGCGCGGCCACTGCCGCGGGGTCGGCCCGAAAGCGTTGCACGTTGGCATTCAGCTGCGCATCGTCGCGCGCGCCCGCGTAAACAGCGCCGACATTGCCGAAAGGGTTGCGGCCGTCGAGCCGCTTCTGGACCATGTCGCGGAACATGAAGGTCGCCCATTGCATGTGGCCATCGAGCGAGCGTTCCTGGATGCCGATGGTGTCGAGGATCGTCTTGAGATTGGCGCGTTGCTGCGCCGTGCGTTGCGCCGGTGGCCTCGACACGCCGGTGCATTCGTCGATGCGCGCGCGCAGCTGCGCACGGTCGAGTTTCGAATCGGCCGGCAGGCCTTGCCACAGCGGGTAGGCCTGCTCGTTCGGCCGCGGATGGTTGTTGCAGACGTACTGGTAGACCACCCGCAGGTCGAGCCGGAAGTCGTAGTTGCGAATGCCGCCGCCGATCACGCCGCTGGTGAGCAGCAGGCCGTCGTAGGGACCGGGACGGCCGTCGACCGTGGCATAGCGCTCGGCCGCCTTGGCGGCCACGCCAGCGCCGTAGCTCTGGCCATGCAGCAGCGTGCGGCGCGGCGTGCCGAAGTGGGCGACGAACCATTGGCGCAGGCGCTCGGTGTCCTCCCCCGCCATCGTCACGCCGTAGCCGCTACGGCGGTAGCTCGAGCCGGCCCAGGCGTAGCCGGCGCGCAGCGTCACGGCCCAGCGCTGCAGGTCCTCGGTCACGCGCGCCTGCGTCGGTGCGCCCAGGGTGGGCCCGCCATGGGCATGCATCACCAGCACCCGGTTCCAGTCGGCCGGTATCGCGACCCAGTAGAAGGCGCCGGCCTCGTCCTGGCCCCCGTAGCAGCGCGTGCCCTCGGGAAGGCCGGCGGGACAGGGGCTTGAAGCGGGAGTCGGGTTGGCTGCGCTGGCCTGTCGATCATTGTTGGACGCGCAGGCGGCCAGCAGGCTGGCCGCGATGGCGAGAAGGAGTCGAAGGGCGTGTCGTGTCATGCCCTGCTTTGTCTCATACCGCGCCGTCGCGGCGCGCAGTGCGCTCAAAAGAAAAGGGCGCGCCCGAGAGCGCGCCCTTGTGTGCGGGTCCGATGCGATCAGTAGCGCGGACCGTTGTTGGGGTAGTAGCTGTTGCTCTGGTAGTTCTGGTAGTTGCGCTGGTCCGAACTGCGGCCCACCTGGTTGCCGATCAGGCCGCCGATGGCAGCGCCGCCGACCGTGGCTGCCGTGTTGTGGCCGATGGCCTGGCCGACCAGCGCGCCGCCGACGGCGCCTCCGGCCGTGCCCAGCTGCTCGTTGGGCCCGGCGGCACAGCCAGCCAGCACCATCGCTCCCGTGGCGGCCGCGGCCGCGATCCAGTGTCTTGTCGTCATGTCGTCCACCTTTCAGTGATTGGGTGGATTCATTCTCTGGCGTGTTGGGCGCGAGGCTGTAGGAGCGGGACCCGGCCGCTTGCGCGAATGCGCGGCCGCTGACTGCGCGAAAAATGCGCACCCGACGCGAGGCAAATGGAATGCTGCGCCGCGGAAGAGCGGGCCTGCACGCGGGCTACAACTGGCGGCTGCGCGCCAGCGGCGGGTTCTTCGCGAAGTAGCGCTGGATGCCCCGCATCAGGGCATCCGCCAGGTTCTCCTGGTAGTTGGTGGTGCGCAGCTTGGCTTCTTCCTCGGGGTTGCTGATGAATGCCGTCTCGACCAGCACGCTGGGGATGTCCGGCGCCTTCAGCACCGCGAAGCCCGCCTGCTCGACCTCGCCCTTGTGCAGCCGGGCGCCGATGTTGCGGATCTCGCCGAGCACCGCGCCGCCCAGCTTGAGGCTGTCGTTGATCTGCGCAGTGGTGCTCATGTCGAGCAGCGCGCGCTGCACCTGCACCTCCTGGTTGCCGACATTGAGGCCGCCGACCTTGTCGGCCTGGTTCTCGTTGTTGGCCAGCCAGCGCGCGGCGCTGCTCGATGCGCCGCTCTGGCTCAGCGCGAACACGCTGGCGCCGCGCGCCTCCGGCGTGGTGAAGGCGTCGGCATGGATGCTCACGAAGAGGTCGGCCTGAACGCGGCGCGCCTTCTGCACCCGCACGCCGAGCGGCACGAAGAAGTCGGCGTCGCGCGTCATGAAGGCGCGCATCGGATTGCCGTTGATGGTGCTGGCGTTGATGCGCTCGCGCAGCCGGAAGGCGATCTGCAGGACGATGTCCTTCTCGCGCGTGCCGTTCGGTCCGGTGGCGCCGGGGTCTTCGCCGCCGTGGCCCGGATCGAGGGCGACGATGATGATGCGGTCGGTCTGGCTCTCGGTCGCGGCGTTGCGCGTCGGCGCGGCGGCCTGCGGGCGCGGGCTCTCGATAGGTGGCAGCGGCATCGGCAGCGGGCCGACCGGGGCAGTGGGCCGGTTGGCCGCGCTGACCGCGACCTGGGGCCGCGGGCGCGACGAGGATTGCGCCATCAGGTCGCCCAGCGGATCGGCTTCGTCGGCCGGTGCGCTTGGCGCGGCCTCGGCGATCGCCGGCGGCTTGCCGGCGGCTTCGCGCGCCGAGCCCTGGCCCTTGCCGGCGTCGCGCAGGCGCTCGCCAATCAGTGCCTCGAGCGGATCGATCGCCTGCTGCGGATAGAGGTCGAGCACCAGCCGGTCGCGGTAGGCCGCGATCGGCGCCAGCGAGAACACCTGCGGCGCCACCGCCTGCTTCAGGTCGAAGACGATGCGCACCACGCCGGGCGAGAACTGCCCGACCCGCAGGCCGTTGATGTAGGGGTCGTCGGGCTTGATCTTGCCGACCAGCTCGCGCAGGGCCGGGTTGAGGTCGATGCCGTCGATGTCGACCGCGAGCCGCGGCGGGCTGCCGACCACGCGCTGCTGGGAGCTGAGCCGGCCGTCGGATTCGATGGTGACGCGGGTGTAGTCGGCGGCCGGCCAGACGCGCACCGCGACGATGGTCGCGCCGCGCGCGATCTCCTGCATGCCGAGCAGCAGCACCAGGCTGCCGCCCTGCAACAACGCGCGTCGCTTGGGTCCGCTCGCCTTCATGCGGCGGCTGCCAGCAAGCGCTCGCCGCGCTCGGTCTGGGCGCGCAGGGTCACGTTGCGGGTGTCGTCGATCATTGCTTCGATTTTAATAGCAAGGTCCGCAAGCGGAATGCGCCCCGCCGCGTTTTCTGGCCATTCGGCCAGCTTCAGGCCCGGTCCCGCGAATATGTCACGGAAGCCGGCGTCCTCCCATTCGCGGGGATCGTTGAATCGATAGAAATCGAAATGGAAGATGGCCAGGCCATCGGGCGCCTCGTGCGGCTCGACCACTGCATAGGTCGGGCTCTTGATGCGCCCGCCGATGCCGAGGGCGCGCAGCAGGTGGCGCACGAAGGTGGTCTTGCCGGCACCGAGATCGCCTTGCAGTGAAATGAAGGCATCGCGCAGGGCCGGCGCCGCGGCCAGCGCGCGCGCCAGTCCTTGCGTGTCGTCCTCGGAGCGCCAGCTGGCGGTGGCGCTGTGGGTTTCTACAATCGGCAGGTGATCGGCGGCCATCAACTCGTCAACAGGATTCGGGCCTTGGCCCGGGAGCTCGGATTCTCCCAAATCGGGGTCGCAGGTGTCGACCTGTCGAGCGCGGAAGATGGCCTGATGCAGTGGCTCGAACAGGGTTTCCACGGCGAGATGCATTACATGTCCGCCCATGGCGCGCGGCGCGCACGGCCGGCCGAGCTGGTCCCGGGCACGGTGTCGGTCATTACCGCGCGCATGGACTACCTGCCGCGCGACACAGCGCCCGAGTGGCAGGCCGTCGAATTCGCCCGGCTGGACCGGCCCGGCGAGGCCATCGTCTCGGTCTATGCGCGCGGCCGCGACTATCACAAGGTGCTGCGCAGCCGGCTGGCCCGCCTGGCCGAGGCCATCGCCGAAGAGGTGGGCAGCTTCGGCCATCGCGCCTTCACCGATTCGGCGCCGGTGCTGGAGGCCGAGCTTGCGTCGCGCAGCGGCCAGGGCTGGCGCGGCAAGCACACGCTGGTGCTGGACCGGCAGGCGGGCTCCATGTTCTTCCTCGGCGAGATCTACGTCGACCTGGCGCTTCCGCCCAGCGAGCCGGTGAGCCCGCATTGCGGCAGCTGCAGCGCCTGCATCGACATCTGCCCGACCCGCGCGATCGTCGCGCCCTACCGGCTCGACGCGCGACGCTGCATCTCCTACCTGACGATCGAGCATGCCGGGCCGATACCGCTCGAATTGCGCGAGGCGATGGCCAACCGCATCTACGGCTGCGACGACTGCCAGCTGATCTGCCCGTGGAACAAGTTCGCGCAGACAAGCGCGCTGCCGGATTTCGATGCGCGCGAAGGCCTGGCCGGTCGCCAGCTGGCCGAGCTCTTCGCCTGGAGCGAGGCGGACTTCCTGCGCTACACCGAAGGCAGTCCGATCCGGCGCATCGGCCACGAGCGCTGGCGGCGCAACCTGGCGGTGGCGCTGGGCAATGCGCTGCGCGCGGGCGACGCGGGCGCGCGGGCCGCGCTGGCCACGCGCGTGGACGACCCGAGCGCGCTGGTGCGCGAGCATGTCGCATGGGCAATGGCGGTCGACGCGAACTGAGCGCGCCGCTCCGCATCGATCAATGCCTGAGCACCGCCGAGAGCTGGGCGATGCCGGCGTCGAGCGAGTGGATCGAGCTGAGCCGCAGCGAGGCATAGCGCATGCGCGCATTGACGATCATCTTGCCGGTGAAGTGGCCGTTGAAGCGCGTGTCGCGGCAGCCGGAGGCCATCAGGTCGATCGAGGCATTGGCGTCGGAGATGTAGTCGCTACTCGATCCGGCCAGCATGCAGGCCGCATCCGGGATGCTGCCGCGCAGCGTGCCGCTGGCGTCGATCTGCAGGCTGCCGTCGAAGACCTGCGAGGGGCCCTGGGCGCCGGTATCCGGCTGCGCCACGTAGAGCAGGAAGGGACCGCGCCAGGCGCCGGCATAGCGGCCGTCGTCCTGGGCCTGGGCTGCACATGCGAGCGATGCCGCAGCGACGAGAACCAGGAGGTGAAGGCGCATCGACAAATGGTAGCGGCAGATCAGGCGCTCAATGCGCGAGCCCCAGCGCGAAGGGCAGGCTCAGCACGCCAAGCAGGGTCGACAGCGTGACCAGGCCCGCCACGAAGGGGCCGTTGTAGCCCATGCGCACCGCCAGCACATAGGCGCTCGACGCGGTCGGCACGGCCGAGAAGATCATCAGCACCACGGCCTGGTCCCGGTCGAGCCGCAGCACGGTCGCGAGGCCCCAGCCGATCAGCGGCAGCGCCAGGTGGCGGATCGCGAGCAGCGCGACCGCCAGCAGCTTGGCCCGGCCGAGCGACGCGAACTGCATGCCGGCGCCGGCCGCCATCAGGCCCAGCGCCAGCGAGGCGCTGCCGATGCGCGTCAGGGTGGGCTCGAACCATTCGGGCACCCGCAGGCCCAGCACGCTGGCCGCCAGGCCGGTGACGGTGGCGATGATCAGCGGATTGCGCAGCAGGTGGCCGAGCAGCCCGGTCTGCGCATGGCGCGCCATCGGGAACACCGCCGCGACGTTGAACAGCGGCACGCAGAAGCCGATCAGCACCGCGATCATCAACAGGCCCTGGCCGCCGCCGAGGCGCTCGGCCAGCGCCAGGCAGATGAAGGAATTGAAGCGGAATGCCACCTGCGCGCTGGCGGCATGGTCGCGCCGGTCGATGTGGGGGCCGATCAGCGGCAGGAAGGGCAGGGCGTAGGCCAGCGCGATGCCGCTGAGGCCGACGCCGAGGCCGGCGCTCAGCAAGTGCGAGGTGGCGCCCAGGTCGAAGGGGCTGCGGATGATCGAGTGGAAGAGCAGGACCGGGAAGAGGAAGTAGTAGACCAGCGACTCGACCTGGTCCCAGACCCGGCGGTCCAGCGGCGAGTAGCGGCACAGCAACCAGCCGATGACGATCAGCGAGAAATCGGGAAAGAGCAGGCGGGCATAGTTCACGCGGGGGAGCATATCTGTGCCCTGGTATTCCACGAGGAGGCCCCAGCCGCCGAGCCGGTAGCATCGTCGCTTTCGTCTCTCCCATAGGAAACGCAATGCAGGGTCGTCGTCATTGGATCGCGCGGGCAGCTGGTGCCGTCGCGTTGTTTGCCTTCGCGGGCGCTGGCTGGGCGCAGAACTACCCGACCAAGCCGATCGAGCTCTCGGTGCCCTTCGCGCCGGGCGGCACGACCGACATCGTCGCGCGCGTGATCTCCGAGCCGCTGGGCCGGGCCCTGGGCCAGAGCGTGATCGTGGTGAACCGGGCCGGTGGCGGCGGCATCGTTGGCGCGGCCGAGACCGCGCGGGCCGCGCCCGACGGCTACAAGCTGGGCATCGCGACGGTCTCGAGCACGGCCGCCAACCCGGCGATCAACCCGAAGACGCCCTACGACCCGATCAACGACTTCACGCCGATCATCAACATCGCGGCCACGCCGAACATCATCGCGGTCAACCCCAGCTTCCCGGCCAAGAACTATGCCGAGTTCCTCGCCGAGCTCAAGAAGAACCCGGGCAAGTATTCCTTCGCGTCCTCGGGCACCGGCGGCATCGGCCACCTGCTGATGGAGCTCTACAAGAGCCTCACCGGCACCTACGTGACGCACATCCCCTACCGCGGCGCCGGGCCGGCGCTCAACGACGTGGTCGGCGGGCAGGTCGCGATCATGTTCGACAACATCCCGTCGGCGCTGCCCTTCATCAAGTCGGGCCAGCTGGTGCCGATCGTGGTCGCGGCTCCGCAGCGCCTGAAGGAGCTGCCCAACGTGCCGACCTTCAAGGAAGTCGGCCTGGAGCCGGTCAATCGCATGGCCTACTACGGCATCCTCGGCCCCAAGGGCCTGCCGAAGGAAGTGGTCGACAAGGTCAGCGCCGGCGTCAAGAAGGCGGTCGAGGATCCGAATGTGCGGAAGCGCATCGAGGACACCGGCTCGCTGGTGGTCGCCAATACGCCTGAGGAATTCGCCGCGCAGATCAAGGCCGAACTCGCGGTCTACAAGCAGGTCGTGAAGAAGCAGAACCTGGTGCTGGAATGAGCATGCCCCGGCTGCGGCACCGGAGGTGACGATCCGGCGCCGTGCCTGCGCGCGGCGCCCGCGCCGGCCCGGCTCGGGTTTTGTTATCTTGCGCGCATGACCGTGGCCGCCGAAATCCCCAGCGACAGCGCCGAGATCGACGATTTCGTCGACGCGCTGTGGCTGGAGGACGGCCTGTCGAAGAACACCCTGGCCGCCTACCGGCGCGACCTCGCGCTGTTCTCGCAATGGCTGCGCGCGCAGCGCGACAAGTCGCTGGCCGCGGCGCTGGAGAGCGACCTGCAGGCCTACATGGGGGCGCGTCTTTCCGACAAGGGCAAGGCGACCTCGGCCAACCGGCGGCTCACCGTCTTCAAGCGCTACTACCGCTGGGCGCTGCGCGAGCGGCGCATCGCGGCCGATCCCAGTCTGCGGCTGGCGCCGGCGCGCCAGATGCCGCGGGCCATCAAGACGCTGTCGGAGAAGCAGGTCGACGACCTGCTGGCCGCGCCGGACGTCGACACGCCGCTCGGCCTGCGCGACCGGGCCATGCTGGAGCTGATGTATGCCAGCGGCCTGCGGGTCAGCGAACTGGTTGGCCTGCGCGTCCTCGACGTGAGCATGAACGATCACGTCCTGCGGGTGATGGGCAAGGGCCGCAAGGAGCGCCTGGTGCCCTTCGGCGGCGAGGCGCGCCGCTGGATCGAGCGCTACCTGGAGGATTCGCGTCCGCTGATCCTCGATGGCCAGCAGACGCCCGACCTGTTCGTCACCGCGCGCGGCGCCGGCATGACGCGCGTGATGTTCTGGATGCTGGTCAAGAAATACGCGCGCGCGGCCGACATCCATGTGCCGCTGTCGCCGCATACCCTGCGCCATGCCTTCGCCACGCACCTGCTCAACCACGGCGCCGACCTGCGGGCGGTGCAACTGCTGCTGGGCCATGCGGACATATCGACCACCACCATCTACACCCACGTGGCGCGCGAGCGACTCAAGCAGATGCATGCCAAGCACCATCCGCGCGGCTGAATCCCGCTCGACTCTTTCGCAGCGCCGCCAATACGACATGGACCGAAGCCCCTTTTTCTCCAATCGCGGCCGGCGCGCTGCCGCCGCCTCGGTGGCCCTTTTGCTGCTGGCGGCGGTCGCGCAGGTACCGGCCCGGGCGCAGGCCGTACCCAAATTGCTGCACATGGTGGTGGCCTATCCGCCCGGCGGCATCAGCGACGTGATCGCGCGCGCCCTGGCCGACAAGCTGGCCCTGCAGCTGGGAACCACCATCGTGGTCGAGAACAAGGCCGGCGCCAGCGGCACCATCGGCATGGATGCGGTCGCCAAGGCCGCGCCGGACGGCGCCACGCTGGGCTTCTCGGCGGTCAGTCCGCTGGTGCTGAATCCGCATCTGGGCAAGTCGCCCTTCGATCCGCTCAAGGACATCGCGCCGGTCGCCAGCGTGATGTATTCGCCGGTGCTGCTGCTGGCCACCCCGGCCACCGGCACGCGCGATTTCGCGAGCCTGCTGGACGATGCGCGGGCCCGCCCCGGGGCGGTGCGCTGGGCTACTTCGGGGCAGGCCTCGCTGGGCCATATCGTGCTGGAGCAGCTGCGCGCCAGCGCCAAGGTGGACATCACGCACATCCCCTACAAGGGCGGCGGGCAGCAACTCAACGATGCGATCGGCGGGCAGTTCGAGATCCTCTCGGTCAATGCCGGGCCCGCGGTGACGGCGCAGATACAGGCAGGCCGGTTGCGCCCGCTGGCGGTGGGCGCGCCGGCGCGGCTCGAGAAGCTCCCCAAGGTGCCGACCCTGGCCGAGCTGGGTTTTGCCGATGCCAACCTGTCCTCGCTGTTCGGCGTCTTCGCGCCTGCCGGCACCCCGCCCATCCTGATCGAGAAATACAACGTCGAGATCAACAAGGCGCTGGCCAGCCCCGACCTGCGCGCGCGCATGCTCGCCTCGGACAACGTGCCGACCGGCGGCAGCGCGGAAGACTTCGCCGACGAGATCGCCAGCGAATTCGAGAAGAACGGCGCCATCATCAAGGCGGCCGGCATCAAGGCCGACTGAACGCAGTGCCGGTTGACCATGGCTCGTGCGCGGCCATTTGCGTCACCGGCTTGCCTACCTTATAGTAGGTAGATGGCGACCACCATTGCAGCCGGGCCTACGACCCGGGACCAGATTCTTGGCGCGGCGCGCGGGCTCATCGAGACGCGCTCCTACCTGGGCTTCAGTTTCCAGGACCTGGCCGACCAGGTCGGCATCCGCAAGGCCAGCCTCTATCACCACTTCCCGACCAAGGAGGCATTGGCGGTCGAGGTGCTGCGCGGCGCGGCGCGCGACTTTAAGGCCTGGACGGTAGCCAGGCCGCGTTCCCCGCAGGCTGCGCTGGAAAGCTTCTTTCGCATGTACCGCAACGTGATGCATGCGGGCGAGGGTGTCTGCCCAGCAGGCGCACTGGCGCCAGGCTGGGATTGCATCGAGGACGAGTTGCGCGAGGCGGTGCGCGAACTGCGCACTGCGCAGATCCTCTGGCTCACCGGCGTGCTGGGCGCGCTGGCGCCGGGCGGATCGTCGGGCCCGCCCGCCAGCGCGTTGGCGGCGCAGGTCTTCGCCACCTGCCAGGGCGCGCTGCTGTCGGCGCGCATGAGCGGGCGGGTGGGAGATTTCGACGAGGCGGTGCAGGGTTTGAAGGAGTCGCTGCAACTGCATTGAGAAGAGCCGCGGCGGCCCCGATCCGCGGGTCTGCGCGCGGAGCTGGACAAGGGCATGGCACGTCATCGGGGCGTGC
>Ga0265327_10000426_pt1 | contig 76984 bp, 65 predicted proteins | sample 41621metaG_FD_202089 | JGI IMG/M metagenome (GOLD analysis project Ga0265327, IMG submission 202089) | Rhizosphere microbial communities from Carex aquatilis grown in University of Washington, Seatle, WA, United States - 4-16-21 metaG | ecosystem: Host-associated > Plants > Roots > Rhizosphere...
TCTTCCCGGGCACGCAACGACGTGCATCCATGCCGCTAGGTTTTGAAAAAAAGGGCTCGCCGGTCGCCATCCTGGCGACACGGCATTTTCTGCAGAACTGTAGGTCGGACTTCAGTCCGACTATTTTGCTTTCGTGCGATGTCGGACTAAAGTCCGACCTACAAATTAGTCCCGTGCCAATTCATTTTGGTAGCGCTTTCCCGGGCACGCAACGACGTGCATCCATGCCGCTAGGTTTTGAAAAAAAGGGCTCGCCGGTCGCCATCCTGCGACACGGCATTTTCTGCAGAACTGTAGGTCGCACTTCAGTCCGACTATTTTGCTTTCGTGCGATGTCGGACTAAAGTCCGACCTGCAAATTAGTCCCTTCCCTGGCACGCAACGACGTGCATCCATGCCCCTAGGTTGTTTAAAAAACAAAGGGCTCGCCGGTCGCCATCCTGGCGACCCGGTATTTCCTGCAGAATTGTAGGTCGGACTTCAGTCCGACTATTTTGCTTTCGTGCGGTGTCGGACTAAAGTCCGACCTACAAATTAGTCCCGTGCCAGTTCATTTTGTTGGAGGCACTAAATAGCTAATCGTCGATAAATCGCTTTCATAACAACGCCCCGCCGGCAATCGCAATGTTTATTAACCGGCGCGCGCCGCCGCCAAGTCGCTGCGAATCTGCGCATGGCGGCGCTGATCGAGCGGGAAGTTCCACACCAGCACGGCGGAAATAAAATGACAAAGCGCGGGGCCGAGCGCGAACACTAATTGCAGACCGTGCAGCGCCGTCGCATCCGCCGTCTTGCCGGGCACGTAACCGAACCAACCCACCAGCGCAAAGGCCACCGCCACGGCAAAGGCCATCGCCAAACTGCCGGTCATATTAAAAATTGAAAATAATAATCCGGCGCGCTCCTCGCCGGTTTGCAGCTTTTGCAAATCGGCGACATCGGCGACCATCGCGCGCAACATCAAATTACCCGAGCCCTGCGCCAGACCCTGCGCGACCGTCAGCGCCAACATTAGCCACCAATCGCCAAAACCGACCAGCAATAAACATAAATTAATCGCGACCTGCGCCAATTCACCCGCCACTGCGGTGCGATGTTTACCGAGCCGATAACTGAGCCGCAGCCAGATCGGCCCGGCAAATACGCCGAACACGAATTGCAAGAGCCACAAACTGCTCGCCCATTGCGGCAGGCCCGCGCAACCGGAGACAAAAAACAGAAATAGCGAACCGCGAATGCCCTGCCCCAGATTGACGGTGAAGTCCGACGCCATGACGCGCAGCAATAATTTATCGGTAACCAAGATACGCAGCGCCGCCAGCGCGCCGATCGATTTGCGCGGCGCCGCGCGCTCTTCCTGCTCGCGCACCAAAAACAATCCAGCGAACAATGCCGGCAACAAGGTGATCACCATGAACCAGCCCATGGCGGCTATTTTTTCCTGCAGCTCGTGACGCCCGAACCAATCCAGGCCGGCGGGAATCAACAGTACCAATAGCAAACCCAGCGCCGAAAATGTTTGCACATAGGTTTGCACGCGGCTGCGCTCGTGATAATGACTCGATAACTCGCCGCTCCACGCCGCGAGCGGAATCGTCGCCATGGTCCAACCCAGGTAAAACGTGAATAACCAGAACCCCAGATAAACCACATCGACCGAGGCCGCACTGCGGACGAACAGTGCGTACGAGGCCAGCAAAAAAATAATGCCGCCGCCGGCGATCCACGGCTTGCGCCTGCCCCAGCGACCGCGCGTGCGATCCGACCAGATACCCACCAGCGGATCGAGCACCGCGTTCCAGATACGGCTCAACATAAATAGCGTGCCGACCAGCGCCAATCCCGAGCCCACATGTTTAGTATCGGCCAGTTGCTGCGCATAAAATTGCGGCAGATAGGCGTATACCGGCATCAACGCGCCGGCCAGGGGAATATTCAACAAGGAAAAAACGATTAAGACGCGCACGGATAAGTGCGCAGCGCCAGACGACAATGATTGCTGCATTACATCCGCGGCTCTAGAAACGACAAACCGTGCATTCTGGCGATCGAGCCAGGCAATGTAAACCGCCGGCTAAGACGGTTTCTCTCTAACCATAGAAGTGGCCGGGCGATTGCTCTAGCGATTGCTGACGATGCGCCAGTTGCACGGCGTGCGGCCCCGGCAGTAACGTAGCTAATAATTTTTTCGAGAGCACCCCGGTGAGCAACTCTACTCAAACGCTGCTGCGCGGCGCGGTACTAAGCTTCCGCGGCGATCCATTTTTACAGCCGATCGACGACGCGGTTTTTTATTGCGCGGACGGCGCCGTGCTGATCGAGGCCGGCAGGATAGTCGCGGCCGGATCGGCTGCGGATGTCGTAGCCCGCGCGGCTCCGGCAGCGGTCGCGATCGATTATCCGCATTGCATCATTTCCGCCGGCTTTATCGATACCCACGTGCATTACCCGCAGACGCAAATGATCGCCTCGTACGGCGCGCAATTATTGGAGTGGCTGGAAAAATATACCTTTGTCGTCGAGCAACAATTCGCCGATTCCATGCACGCCGAGCGCATCGCGGAATTTTTCCTGCGGCAGTTGCTGCGCAACGGTACCACCAGCGCCGCAGTGTATTGCACCGTGCATCCGCAATCGGTCGATGCCTTCTTCGCCGTCTCCAGCCGCTTCAATACGTTGATGGTCGCCGGCAAGGTATTGATGGATCGCAACGCGCCCGCGCCCCTGCTCGATACGCCGACACTGGCCTACGAACAATCGAAGATCCTGCTCGAAAAATGGCACGGCCACGGCCGTCAGCACTACTGCATCACGCCGCGCTTCGCCGGCACCAGCAGCCCGGCGCAATTGGATGTCGCCGCGACATTATGGCGCGAGCATCCGGGCACCTTCCTGCAAACGCATCTGAGCGAAAATCTGCGCGAAGTCGCCTGGATGCGAGAATTATTTCCCGAGCACAAAAGTTACCTGGATATTTATGCCCATCGCGGCCTGGTGGGACCGCGATCCGTATTCGCCCATTGCGTGCATATCGACGAGGCCGACTTTCAGCATTTGCATGCGCACGGCGCAGCGATCGCGCACTGCCCCACCTCCAATTTATTTTTAGGCAGCGGCCTATTCAAGCTGTTCGACGCCAAGCGCGCCGATCGGCCGGTGCGCGTCGGCCTCGGCACCGACATCGGCGCCGGCACCAGCTTCTCGCAATTACAGTCGCTGAACGAGGCCTACAAAATCGCGCAGCTTAACGGCACGCCGCTCGCGGCGCTGCGCGCTTTTTATCTCGCCACGCGCGGCGGTGCGGAAGCCTTGTATCTCGAAGATCGCATCGGCAGCGTCGAAGTCGGCCGCGATGCCGATCTGGTCGTACTCGATTTGCGCGCGACCGAGCTGCTTAAACTCCGCAGCGACGCCGCCGCTAATCTCGAAGACTTGCTGTTTGGCTTGATGATGCTGGGCGATGACCGCGCCGTGCGCGCGACCTATGTGGCCGGCGACTGCGTCTACGATCGCGAGCGCGCCGGGCAATTCCGCGCATAGAGCGCCCCGCCGGCTGCCATTGCGCAACCGTTGTATCGAACCCGATACAAACTCGACACGCGCGCGGTACAGTAGCGCGGCATTATTGTTGCGCCATGGCAGCCGGCGGCAGCGTGTTTTAGCGCGGCTTCGAATGTCGCCTGCAGAAGCCACCGGCCGCACAACGATCGCATCTTGTAGCCATAATTTGAGCTCGCTAAAATGATTCGCGCCCTTATCGTCGACGACGACTCCCAGATTAGAGAATTACTCGGCAGCTATTTAATGCCTTTTGGCATCCAAGCCGATGGCGCCGGCGACGGCGATGCCATGCGCGCCATATTAGCCACCGATAGTTACGACATCGTCATTCTCGATCTCATGTTGCCGGGCGACGACGGTTTGGCGTTGTGTCGCGAACTGCGCGGCAGCAGCAATATTCCAATCATTATGTTGACCGCGCGCGGCGAGCCGACCGATCGCGTGGTCGGGCTCGAACTCGGCGCCGACGACTATCTCGTCAAACCGTTCGACCCGCGCGAATTAGTGGCCCGCATCAACACCGTATTGCGGCGCGCGCAGACGCGCGGCGACAGCGCTATCGAGCCGGCCGACAACGTTTATTTCGACGCATGGAAACTCAATCGTGCGACGCGCCAATTGACCACGCCGAATAATGTATTGGTGCCGCTATCGAACGCCGAATTCCGTTTGTTATGGACTTTTATCGAGCGGCCGAAGCGCATTCTGACGCGCGAGCAACTATTGGATGCGGCGCGCGGCAAAGTCGCCGAAGCCTTCGATCGCAGTATCGATTTATTGGTATCGCGACTGCGCCAGAAACTGGGCGACGACCCGAAGGCGCCGCAATTGCTAAAAACGGTGCGCGGCGAAGGTTACCTGTTCAACGCCAAGGTGACTCGATGAAACGCTTTATTCCCAATACGATTTTCGCGCGGCTATTTGCCTTGGTGCTTATCGCCATCGTGCTGAGCCATCTGCTGACCGTGCTGTTCTGGTTTTTTTTCGGCGCCCCGCATCCGCTACCGCCGCCGGCCGAGTTCGGCGCATCCCCGCCGCCTCCGCATGCAGTGCCGCCGATGTTCCATCCGGCGCCGCGCCGGCCCTTGCCGGGCTTCCTGTTCGGTCAGCTTTTACAATTTTTCGCGGTCGCACTCGCCGCCTGGTTCGGTGCGCGTTTCGTGGCGCGGCCGATTCAGGAATTGGCGGATGGCGCGGCGCGCCTCGGCGATAATATCGATAGCCCACCCATCGCCGAATACGGCCCCACCGAGACGCGGAAAGCCGCGCGTATTTTCAATCGCATGCAGGAGCGCATCCGCGCGCAATTGGCCGAGCGCAACCGCTTCCTCGCCGCCGTATCGCACGATTTACGCACGCCGCTAACGCGCATGCGACTGCGCGTCGCGCAACTCAGCGGCGACGGCGTGCCCGAACAGCACAAACTGAATGACGACATCGGCGAAATGACCGCGATGCTCGATGCCACATTGAATTATTTACGCGACGACGCCTCGGAGCCCTGGCAGCGACTCGATATTCTGGCGCTGCTGGAATCGCTGGCGGAGGATGCGCGCGACAGCGGCCGCGCGGTGACTCTGCGCGGCAGCGCGCAACCGATTGCCGTGCAACCGATCACGCTGCGCCGCTGCCTGACCAACTTAATCGACAACGCCCTACAGTACGGTGAAGCAGCCGAGCTGACGATCCATGACAGCCTCGAACAAATCGTCATCGAAATACAAGACAACGGCCCCGGCATTCCGGAAAATAAAATGAATGCGGTATTCGAGCCCTTCGTGAGGCTCGAGGCCTCGCGCAATAAAAATACTGGCGGTGTCGGCCTCGGTCTCGCGATCGCGCGCGAAGCGGCAAAACGCCACGGCGGCAGCATAACTCTGCGCAATGCGCCGGGCGGCGGTTTGATTGCACGCCTGTCGATTCCGCGGCGCATCTGAAATGAGCAGCGCGCGCCGGCCATTGGTATGGATAATCGATAGCGATGCCGCCATCCGCAATCATTTACAGACACAGCTGGAACAGCACCTATTTACGGCGCGCAGTTTTACCGGCCCGCATAACCTCGAACTTCGCTTGGCGCGGGAGCGACCCGATTTATTGCTGCTGGAGCGCTCGCTGGATGCCGACAGCGGTCTGGCGTTTTGCCGGCGCGTTCGCGCCAGCGGCGACGACGTGCCGATCATTATACTGAGCGTACTCAACCAGCCGGAGGACCGCATCTGCGGCTTCGAAAGCGGCGCCGATGATTATCTCGGCAAACCCCTCGTCGAGCGAGAGCTGCTGGTGCGCATGCACGCCCTATTGCGACGGCGCTCGGCGCTGCCGGCCGGCGCACCGCTCGCCGATGTCGACAGCGTTGCATTTAGCGATTGCCGTGTGGATTTTGTCGCGCGCACGTTATGGCGCGCGGGACAAAAGATTACGCTGACCTCCGGCGAGTTTTCATTGCTAAGCGCACTGGTGCGCAACCCGCAACGCTCGCTAACGCGCGAGCGGCTGGTCGAGTTGGCGCGCGGCAGCGGCTCCGAAACCTCGGAGCGCAGCATCGATGTAAAAATTTCGCGCTTGCGTAAATTAATTGAAGTCGACCCTAGCCAACCGCACCACATTCAAACCGTTTGGGGTTACGGCTACGTATTCGTGCCAACGGTTTAATCGGCGTCATTAGCTTCACCTGCAACAATCAACCGGTCTTCATCGTGCGATCGGCACTCGCAACAAATCTGACAAATATCTGACAAACAGTTAAAAAAGCGCTCATTTCAATAATTACGACACTGGATCTTATTGAATCGAAATTTTTTATACCGGCAAGATCGCGTTGTCATGCGGCAATTTTTTTCCTCCCGGAACTTAATTTCTAACGATTTGTTGCCAACCAAAGATTAATTTGGAAATTTTACATTTGTTTAAAGACCAAAAATATCCGGCTGTATTTTATAAATGCCTATTACCCACAACCACTTAAACAATCGTTAAAGGATTCGCAACATTTGTTAACAATTTCATCGCGCAAAACGGCTAAGGTTTTGCTGACTAATAAAGCTAACCCTTGTAGGTTGCCACTGCATCGCGGGTCGCGCAGATAACCGTTGGTGTCGGAGAGCAACCGGGCTGTCACGCCGACAATGGGAAATTCGTTTTTTGTAATCGATTCGATATCATGGAGAGCGACATGTCCATATCCAGCATCAGCGGCAACACCAATTATTATCAAACCGGCTCGTCCGGCAATCAGCATCAAAAGCGTAAAGAGGAGTTAGATACGCTGAAACAAGCGCTGCAGTCCGGCGATTTAACCGGTGCGCAACAAGCGTTTACGACGTTGCAACAAGATGCGCCGAATGGTGCGCAGGCCAATGCCGGCGATTCGATAACCACCGATGTCAGCGCACTGGGAAAGGCCCTTAGCAGCGGCGACATAAGCGGCGCGCAGAGTGCATTCGCGACGCTACAAACGGATATCCAAAAATCGCCGCCGCCCGGCGGTCCGCAATTTCGCAATATTGCAGCGTCCACCGCCTCGACCAGCGGCACATCCGCAACCACAACATCGGCAAGCTCGAGCAATAACGCCGATCAAGTACAACAATTATTCAGTCAACTCGCAGCTTCCCTACAATCGGGCGATCTGGCAGGCGCACAGACCGCGTTCAATAGTTTGCAGGCATTGGCGCCGGATAAATCGACCGCCAGCGCGACGACCGCCGAGGCGAGTTCCAGCAATCCGTTCGACAGCGATATCGCGGCGCTCGGCACGGCCTTGCAGTCCGGCGATCTAACCAGCGCGCAAAGCGCATTCGCAACCGTCCAGAAAGATTTGCAAAATGCCCCGCGACCACATGGCGGACATGGGCACCACGAGAAAACTTCGACCACTAGCACCGATAGCTCGACGGCGGACTCCACCACCGATACCGATCTCGTGCAGGAGCTCTTTACGCAATTGGCGCAGGCACTGCAGTCCGGTAATTTAAGCGGCGCGCAATCGGCGTTCGGCGATTTACAAACATTGGCGGGGAACGATAGCACTAGTGCCAACTCGGTCGCCGCTAGTTCCGGTACTACTTCAACATCGACATCAACGGTGACTGCCGGCGCGGCATCGACTACGGCGACCACCTCGACCAATTCATTCGGCGGCGATCTCAATAGTCTTAGCCAGGCATTGCAAGCGGGCGATTTGAGCAGTGCGCAGAGCGCCTTCACTACGCTGCTGACAGATTTGCAAAACGGCGGTTCGCAAAGCAGCGCTACCAGCGATACCAACACCAATAGTGGTGCCACAACCAACGATTGGCGCGCGCAGCAACATCTGCACTTTTACGCGCGGGTCGTCGCCGACCGCAGTAACTCCAACACGGTCGTGGCCAGCGCCTGACGCAGCGCGCTACACCGAATACCGACCACCGCAACAACCGCGACGCAGGGAAGCATCGCTGTCATTTGTTCTCTGTCCATCGCCTCCCCGATCACCCATATAGTCGGCTACAATGCCGGCGCTATGAACGGTGCTTTTTTCTGCCCTAGAGCACGCACCTTATCGCAGTACGTTAAGCTCGATGCATTACATTAAACTCACTAGACTAAACTAATGCAGAGTACGTTGCGCGAAGCTGCATAATGGCAACCAAATAATAACTACGCCTCGACGTTGTCGCCAAGGTGAACTATGCAAAACCTGCTACTGGCTTTCGGTCTCCTGTGGGCTTGTCTGTGCGCGCATGCCAGCGCCGATAGTAGTCTGCAGGTAGTTAACGACCAGCCGCAGCCGTTATTCGAACATATGCAGCGCTGGGTCGATCGCAGCGGCAATACCGCCGACGATCGCGTGCTCGCCGGCGAGTTCGACACGCAGTTCGCGCCGTTCGCGGAGCGCAATATTCGCCATGCCGATGCCAATAGCTGGTTTCGCTTCACATTGCAAAATCGCCAGAACGACGCTCCGGAATTGATGCTGGCGCTGGACAATCTGCTGTTCTATTACCTGGATGTCTATTATCAGCGCGACGGTATCTGGATCCATCAACGGGCCGGCCTAAAACTGCCTTGGGATAATCGGCCCATGGCCTATCGCTACTATGCCTTTCCGATCGACGCCTCCGACGCCGAACCGTTGACCGTGTATTTTAAAGTCACGCCGGCCACCGACACCTTTTTCGCTCCTTACATCATCTCCGGCCATGGCTTAACACAGATGGCCAGTACTCATGCCGGGCGCTCGAATTTAATTATCGGCATCGTGGTCGGCGTTGCGATGTACATGCTGTTGTTATCCGTGGCGGTGAAGGACTGGTCGCGCACCACGCTCTATTACCTCTGCGCGGTATTCCTCGGCGTGATTCTATTGGGGTTTATGAATGGCGAGCTCGGCCCGCTGTTGGGCCGCTCGCCGAAATGGCACACGATTGCCGGCAATATCGCGTCGACGGCGGAAATGTTGTTTCTGTTGTTATTCACGCGCACGGTGTTCCAGACCTGGCAGCAAGATCGCGGCATCGATTTAACGCTGCGTATGCTGTGCTGTCTGGAAGCCGCATTAGTGTTATGCGCGCCGTGGCAGATCGATGCGCTCGCGATACCGAATTTATTGCTGGCGGTGTTTTGCCTGATTTTTTTAATTGGATTGTCGATCTATTTCGCTTGGCAACGCCGTCCCTCCGCCGGCTATTACCTCGCGGGTATGCTCGGCTTTCTGCTGTTGTCGCTACTACACGTGTTGGGCATCAGCGGTGTATTGCCGCCGGTACCATTGGTATTGCACGGCTACGAGCTCGCGTATTGCCTGCAGGGCGTCGCCTTCGCGCTGATGCTGACCGATAAGCTGCGGCGCATTCGCAACGAGCGCGCGCTGGCCGAAACCAAAGCGGCGCTGGCGCAGGCCGAATCGCGCGCCAAAAGCGAATTTCTTGCGGTTATGAGCCACGAGATACGCACGCCGATGAACGGCGTATTGGGCATGGCGGAGCTGCTCAAGGACACGGATTTAAACGAAACGCAGCGCTACTACACCAGCACTATTTATAATTCCGGCAAAACATTGCTGCGCGTGTTGAGCGATATCCTCGATTATTCCAAGGTCGAAGCCGGTAAACTCGAACTCGAGCGCACCGTATTCAATTTAGGCGATCTGCTGGAAGCCACCGTTGCGCCCTACCGTTTAAGCTCGGCCGCCAATAGAGTCGTATTATCCGCATCGGTCGCGCCGAGTACGCCGCTATGGCTGATCGGCGACAGCGTGCGCCTGCAACAAATTCTCACCAATTTGCTCAGCAACGCCTTTAAATTTACCGCGCGCGGCGAAATCGTGCTGCGCATCGAGCAGGGCGCCAGCAACGACGGCAGCGTCGAATTACGCTGCAGCGTCAGCGATACCGGCACCGGTATCAGCGCGGAGGCGCAGACGCGGCTGTTTCAATCGTTCTCGCAGGCCGATACCTCGACCACACGCAAATTCGGCGGCACCGGTCTCGGGCTGGCGATTTGTAAACGTCTGGTCGAACTGATGGATGGCGAGATCGGCCTGCAGAGTACGCCCGGCCTGGGCTCCACGTTCCGCTTTAACGTGTGGCTGCAATTGGCGGAAGCATCGATCGAGCAGACCATCGATTTACACGGCCGCAAGCTGCTCATCATGGACGATCATCTCGCCTATCAACACATCGTGCTCGAACAGACGCGCAGCCTCGGCATGCTCGCCGAGAGCGTCGCTACGGTAGCCGACGCGCGCGCGCGACTGCAACAGCATGCCACTTTCGATTTACTGCTGCTGGATTTGGATATGCCCGACGGCGACGGCGTCAGCCTGGCGAGCGAGCTGCGCAACGGCGATGCGGCACCGATTCCAATTCTGCTGGTCACCGCATCGAGCACATTGCCGTCGGCCGATATATTGCGCACCGCCGGCATTCAGCGCGCCGCCTTTAAACCCACTTCGCGCGAAAAACTGGCCAAGCTGATCGCCGAAACGCTGGGCATTTGCGAGCGCGAAACTCAGGGCCGCCGCCACGACGATGCGACGCCCTCGCAACTGGCGCACCTGCGCGTGCTGGTTGCGGAGGATAATGCGGTCAATCGGCAGATATTGGTGGCGCAGCTGGAAAAGCTCGGCATCGTGCCGACACTCGCCGATAGCGGCAGCGCCGCGGTCGCGCTCGCCACCGCCAACGAACACTTCGATTTAGTGCTGATGGATTGCGAAATGCCCGATATGGACGGGTATCAGGCGACGCGCGCCATTCGCGCTCACGAACAAATCAGCGGCCGCGCGCCACTGCGCATCATTGCGCTCACCGCGCATGCGCTGCAGGAGTCCGAGCAAAAAAGCTTGAGCGCCGGCATGAACGGTCACCTGACCAAACCGTTGACCTTGGCAGACCTGCGCGCGACGCTGGAGTCGCGCATCAAAGAACAATAACTCCGCCATAAGAAAAGCTTGCGACCGCGGATATCGAAGCGCTGCGGTCTATTCGATTAATACATGCTCGATACGGCGATCGGGAATTATCCATAAAATCGCCACCGCGACATATAGCGCGCAGGCCAACCAGGGATAAACGAATGCCAGCGGTATGCCAACCGCATAACCGACCACAGAAATCTTCCCCTTACGATCGCGACCGACCGCTTTTGCCAATGTCGATTCGCGACCGTGGCGAGCGATCAATGCCTGCGTCAAAATAAAATAGGCGACGCCCGCCATAAGCAGTACGAAGCCGTATAACGCCACCGGCCACGCGGTAAAATGGTTCTCCCCCATCCAACCAGTGACAAATGGAAGTAGCGAAAGCCAGAACAACAGATGCAAGTTGGCCCATAAAATCGCGCCATCGACCTCGGTCGCCGCATGCAGCAAATGGTGATGATTGCTCCAATAGATACCGACGTAGATAAAGCTGAGTACGTAACTGAGTACCACCGGCAATAGCGGCCGCAGCGCCTCGAATTCAACGCCGTGCGGTACTTTCATCTCTAGCACCATGATGGTGATGATGATGGCGATCACACCGTCGCTGAATGCTTCTAAACGCCCCTTGCCCATCGTATGACCCCGTTCGTGAGAATGTTTGCTCTACGGCAACACGAGCGCGAATTTCACGAACACATCGGCGCTGACTTTTATTTTTCCCGGCTTGAATTCGTACGTATCGGCCGCCTGCGCGGGACCGCGAGCCTTCATCATCGCCACTTCGCGCACCGGAAAAATATTATCGATGCGCTCTTCGTTGATCTCCAACGGCTCGCCGCGCTTACCTTGAAACTGACCGGCCAGCAGATCGGCTTTCAGCTTCGCATCGTCGGTAGCCGCTTTCAGCGCCTCAGCTTTTAATTTCGGCAGGGTCGAAATACCCGGCTGAATGTTTTGCACCTCATCGAGCTTGGCATCGACCAATGCCTGCAACAGCTTATTGAAGTTATCGATTTTTCGCAGCGTCAACGTTACGTTGCGCGTAACGGTATAGCCGACCAATACCTGTTTAGTTTGCCTATCGTCGTAGCGCAGCTCGCGGCGGATGTCCAGGTTCGACGACGAGATATCCTCTTCCTTCACGCCCTGCGCGATCGCCGCGCGGATGGTATCGCTGCCGACTTTATCCACATAAGCCTTGGCATCGGCGACTTGCGGCTCCATTTTTATCACCGCATAACTAACGGTAACGATGTCGGGCGCCACTTCTATCTCCGCCGCGCCCTTGACCGCAATGACGCGCTCGACGGCCAACGCCGGACCAGCAAGCAATGCACACAATATAATCATCAGCGTGGGTTTCATGGAGTTCTCCTAGTACACGATTAAAAAATCAGCATATTCAGTGCGCGACCTTCAATAACAGCACGCCGGCCAGAATCAGCGCGATACCTAAATATCGACCAATGCTGGCGGCATCGCCGTAAAAAATAACGCCTACCAAAAAAGTACCGGCCGCCCCGATGCCAGTCCAAATCGCATACGAGGTTCCCATCGGAATTTGTCTTTGCGCCAGCCATAACAGGCAGCCGCTCAACGCCATGCAGCCGACCGCTATCAAAATACCGGCCGCGCGGGATGCGGGCGACTGCGCAATTTTCAAACCTACCGGCCAGCCGATCTCGAACAAACCTGCCAGCACCAGATAAATCCACGCCATGATGATTTCGCCGCGTCGCCAATAATCGATCGTTAAGCAGCCGCCGTTAGACGAGCAGCTCGATAACAATGCGCGTAAATTTTTTGTCGTTAGCCGCAACGGTATAAGTGCCGCGCAAGCGCAACTCCAACGTTTCGCCCGCACGCAGGGCGACGCCCATGAAATCCGCAACATCGCGCTTAGCGGTAAATATATCGGTGATATCCACCACCGCCGTATCGCCGTCGATAACGATCCGCTCGGGCGTCATGCGATCGTAAAATTGCTCGATGAGGAATCGGTAAGTCGCCAAAATCGCCGCCGCGCCAAGCAACTCACCCTGCGCCGAAATCAACACCACGTCGTCGGCATAAAACGTTTGCAACAGGGCCGGATCTTCGCTGTTATACGCGGCGTAATAGGCTTCGATAAATTGTCTATTCATAATTTATCACTCCGGATCGTGGCAAACCGCTTCAATATTGTGGCCATCGGGGTCGAGCACAAACGCGCCATAATAATGCGGATGATAGTGTGCACGGATACCCGGCGCACCATTATCTTTGCCACCTGCCCCAAGCGCCGCCCGATAAAATGCGTCGACCACGGCTCGGCTCGGCGCCCGCAATGCGATATGTATCGGTGGATTGTTCGGTGTGCCGCGGCTAATCCAGACTTCGGGCTTCGGCGGCTCGCCAAAACCAGCGACATCGGCGCGGCCGGTAACGCCGGCGGGCACCTCCATCACCAAGGCAAACCCAAGCGGCGACAACGCTGCACTATAAAATGCCTTACTGCGCTCGTAATCTCCAACGCTAATGCCAATATGATCGATCATACCCTCTTCCCTCAAGACGACGCGCATAATCAATGCGCATATTTACTACGCATAAAAACCAAGATACTATGCCGCATGATTACTGCATAGTCTTCCCGGGATATTTACCATGAAAAATGTTTACGATCACAATGCCGCGAAGAAACCGACCAACCTCAGCATTAATAGCGATTTACTAAAAATGGCCAAAGAATGTGGAATCAACTTGTCCGCCACGCTGGAGAGCGCTCTCGCCGAGCAGGTTAGGGCGACAAAGCAGCGGCAGTGGCTAGAGGAAAATCGAGCATCGATCGACGCCTATAACGATCATGTTGAACAAAGCGGCGTATTTTCCGACGGCCAGCGGAGTTTTTAATGACCCAGTTCGCTCTGTATAAAAATAAAAACCAAAAAACTAAAAACACTTATCCCTATTTGGTGGATGTACAAGTTAATTTACTCGACGGCTTACAAACCCGCATCGTCGCGCCACTAACAAAAGCCGCAGCACTGAAAAAAAAATCTATCGAACATGTTACGCCGCTGATCACTTTCGAGGGCGAAAAATACCTGCTTTTAATGCCGCAATTATCCGGCATCGCTAAAACCGATCTCGGCGCGCGCGTCGGCGACCTCTCTAGCTATCGGGATGAAATCATCGCCGCCCTGGACTTTCTTTTTCTCGGCATCTAACAACTGCACGCCACTACCAATACTCAAGCGCTAGCTGTCCAGCCTTACCCAACAGCTAATCTCTAACTACTATCAACTATCTTTTTCCCCAATACTTTTCCATAAATCGCGCCGTCTCGAGCACAAGTTCCATATCCTCTGGCGCGCCGCCGAAACCGCCGTGCGGCATGCCTTCCCAAATGTGCAATTCCGCTGGAATATCAGCATTGCGCAGGGCCCGATGCATACGCACGGCGTTCGATAGAAATACGTCGCGGGTCCCGGCCTGAATAAAGGTCGGCGGAAAACCCTTGGTGAAATCGCCGAATAACGGCGATAGATAGGGATCGGCCAGATCGTGGCCATCGGCATACAACGCATTAACTTCCGGCAAGCCTTTTTTGAGTACTGCGTCGAGCTCGTAATTGGTTTGAAAGCTATCGCCGGATTCGGTGAGATCGATTTCCGGCGTCAGCAAAATTACACCGGCCGGCATCGGCAAGCCCAGATCGCGAATCTTCAAGGTCAGCGCCGCGGCCAGATTGCCGCCCGCCGAACCGCCGCTGATCATGATATTTTCCGGCGCATAGTTACGCAGCAATTCGCGGTACACCGCCAACCCGTCGTCGAGCGCAGCCGGGTACGGAAAATCCGGCGGCATGCGGTAATCCACCGAATACGCCTTGCAGCCAGCCTGCGCGGCATTCGCCGCCGCCATCGCCATCGCAAATTTACCCTCGAGAAAAATCAGCGCGCCGCCGTGCAAAACCAGCAATGCGCGCTCGGCGCCGACCGCGGATAACTGCAGCGGCGTGCCGATATGCACCACCACGTCGGCGATGCGCGTAGTCTCGATGTGGGCCGGCGACATCTGCAAAATCATATCGGCCATCGGCTCGAAGGCCTTGTTGCTGGCGGCGATCATCGCGCGCCAAGCCGCTTTATCGTCGAGCGGCGGGCACTTGGCCAGTCCTGGACGATTGTAGGCTGCAGCCAATAATTGCCGCGCCTCCGGACTGATCGAGCGCGGCGGCGTAATCGTGCGCGCCTCGAAATGTAAATTGCCTTCGGCATCGGCTGCAAAGGTGACTTCAGTCATCGTATAGCTCCGCTCGGTTAGATTACAAAGTGAAAGATTTACAGGCAATGAGAAAATATTTCGTAGTGCAATGCACAACATCGCAGATATTACCAACAACGTATGCTCAGGTAACGATCATTCTGCCACTGCTTCTTAGGACTCTAAAAAAATGAGCGGCCAACAAGCATGACGGCGCAAGCTTCCCGTTCACTTTGTTGGACGCCCCTAGAGTCTTTGCACAGTAACCTATTACACCTCAGAGCTACGGAAATAGAAGAATTACAGAGGCCGGCGCCGCAAGATATTTGTGCTCGCCTATTGTGCGGCCAGCGTATCGACCTGCCAACCGCCACCCAATGCTTTTACCAATAACACGCTGGCGGAAAATTGCCGGCCGCGCACCTGCAGTAGATTGCGTTCGTTGCTAAGCGCGGTGGCCTCGGCGGTAATCACATTCAAATAACCGACCGTGCCCGCCTTGTATTGATTGTTCACCAACTGCAACGCCTCGCGCGCGGCGCGTACCGCATCCTGTTGCAACAATAATTCCTTTTGCAGTAAATCGAGCGCCACCAAATTATCCTCGACCTCTTGCATGCCCGTTAACACGGTTTGTCGATAAGTAGCGACAGTTTCGTCGTAGGCCGCCACCGCCCGCTCTTTATTTGCGCTGCGCAAGCCACCGTCGAATAGGGTTTGCGCCAGGCTTGGGCCGAGCGACCAAAAGCGATTCGGCGCACTGAACCAATCGGCGAAACTGCGGCTTTGATAACCACCGCTGGCCGATAAGCTGAGCGCCGGAAAATACGCGGCCTGCGCCACGCCGATCTGCGCGTTGGCGGCGGCGGTGCGACGCTCGGCGGCGGCGATATCGGGACGGCGCTCCAACAATTGCGACGGCAGCGCGGCCGGTATCGCCGGTATATCGGCTGGCGCGGGCGCCACTGCCAGAGCGACATCGGCCGGCGCCTTGCCGAGCAATATTGCGATCGCATGTTCGAGCTGCGCGCGCGTCACGCCATTGTCGACCGCCTGCGCCTGCGTCGCTTTTAATTGCGTCTCGGCCTGCATGACTTCGGCGCGACCGGCGACACCGGCGGCATATTGATTCTGCGTCAACTGCAACGACTTTTGATAATCGATCACGGTGCGATCGAGCAACTCCTGCTGCGCATCGACGATGCGCAACTGGAAATAGTTTTGCGCCAGTTGCGCCTGCGCACTCAACCGCGCGGCGGCCAAATCCGCAGCGCTGGCCTGCCTGCTGGCGGTATTGGACTCGGCATCGCGGCGCACGCGCCCCCATACGTCGAGTTCCCAATTGGCATCGAGCGACGCCGAATAATTATCGCCGACGCCGCGCGTGTTCAAGGTATTGCCAACGGTATTCGAGGTGGCGACCCCGCTGCGCTCCTTCGACGCATTGGCCGATAATGTCGGGAAAAAACCGGCATTCGCGGCTCGTGCGGTAGCGCGCGCCTGTCGATAACGCGCCTCGGCGGCGGCGATATCCTGATTCGCCGCATTCAATTGCTGCTGCAGCGTATCGAGTTCGCTATCGCCGTAAATCTCCCACCAATTGCCGCGCTCGGCATGATCCTGCGGCGCGGCAACCTTCCAGGCGCTGTCCTGCGCTACCGCCTCTTTATATTGCGCGGGCACGGCAACATCCGGCTTGCGATAATCCGGGCCGACCGCGCAACCTGCGACCAGCGCCGTATTTATCGCGATGCTCAATGCGATTAGTTTGAATTTACTCTGCATAAAAACCTCTTAAAAAATCGGCTGTTCCGTCTCGCTGCGAAGTACCTGCCGAATCAAACCTTTCTCCGTAGGTCGGACCTCAGTCCGACAAACTCCTACGCGGCGACCACTAGTCGGACTGAAGTCCGACCTACAACTAATTGCCTCCCGTGCGAAGTAGCGGAGGCAAATCACGCCTTCGCAGACCGCCCCCAATAATTCAGCCAGCGCCGCCGCCACTTCAAACGAAAACGATCGAGATACAAATACACCACCGGCGTGGTGTATAGCGTGAGTAATTGACTGACCAGCAAGCCGCCGACGATCGATATACCGAGCGGGCGCCGCAGCTCGGCACCATCGCCGCTGCCCAATGCCAGCGGTAGCGCACCCAGCATCGCCGCCAGCGTGGTCATTAAAATGGGCCGAAAGCGTTTCGAGCAGGCGTAGAAAATTGCATCGCGCGAATTCATGCCCAATTCGCGCTCCGCTACCAACGCGAAATCGATCATCATGATGGCGTTCTTTTTGACGATACCGATCAGCAGGAAAATGCCGATCAGCGCGATCAGGCTCAATTCGGTTCGACACACCAGCAGCGCCAGCAGCGCGCCGACGCCAGCCGACGGCAGCGTCGATAAAATCGTCAGTGGATGCACGTAACTTTCGTACAGCATGCCGAGCACGATATACAGCGTCAGCAGCGCGGCGACGATCAATAGCGGCTCGCTCGACGACGAGGCCGCATACACTTTGGCGGTACCCTGGAAACTGCCGCGAATATTATCCGGCACGGAGAGACTGGCCAGCGTACGCTCGATCAACGTCGTGGCCTGGCTCAACGACACATTCGGCGGTAGATTGAACGAAATGGTATTGGCGGCGAATTGTCCCTGATGGCTGACGCTGAGCGGCGCCTTGGTCGGCTCGATATGGCTGATCGCGGCCAACGGAATTTGCGCGCCATCGGGGCCGATTAAATAGATCGAACGCAACGCTTCGGGTGTCTGCGTGTATTCGGGCGCCAGCCCCATCACCACATAATATTGATTCAGCGGATTGTAAATGACCGACACCTGGCGCTGACCGAAAGCGTCGTTGAGCGTCGTCGCTACCTGCTTGGCGCCGATGCCGAGCCGCGCGGCCGTATCGCGATCGATAACCACGGAGGTCTGCAAACCGCCGTCCTGCAAATCGGTATTGACGTCGGCGAGCTGCGGTAATTTCGCGAGCGCATCGCGAATACGCGGCACCCACAACCGCAGTGCGCTTAAATCGTCCGATTGCAGCGTGTACTGATATTGCGCGCCGCCCGGCCGACCGCCGACACGCACATCCTGCACCACCTGCAGATAGACATTGAAACCCGGTTCGTGATCGAGCTTTTTGCGCAGCCGCGCAATGACCTGATCGGAGTTTTCGGAGCGCTCCGCAACCGGCTTCAGCGTGATGAAAATACGGCTGCCGCCACCGCCCGTGGTGAACTCCATCACGTCGGTAACCGCTGGATCGCGGCGAATCACCTCGATAAGCTCCAACTGCTTTTTGCGTTGCGCCTGAAACGACATGCTCTGATCGCCCTGCACCGAGCCGGTCAACCGACCGGTATCCTGCTGCGGCATAAAGCCCTTCGGCACAATCGTAAACAGATAGACGTTCAAACAGACCGCGACGACCAGCGAGAACAACATCCAACGCTCGTGGCGCAGCGCCCAGCTCAAACTTTTTTCGTACGCCGCCAACACTTTATTGAATGCATTTTCGCTGAGCCTGTACCAGCGGCCGCGCTGCACCGCGGCGCTGCTGCGCAATTGCTCGGCGCGCAGCATGCGCGCGCACATCATCGGCGTAGTCGTCACCGAGATCACCAGCGATACCAGTACCGCCACCGCCAGTACCACCGAGAATTCGCGCAACATGCGCCCGATGATGCCGCCCATCAACAGCAGTGGAATAAAGACCGCCACCAGCGACAGACTCATCGCCAGCACCGTGAAACCGACTTCGCGCGCACCCTGAATCGCCGCGCGGTACGGCGGCATACCATCCTCGATATGGCGCGAAATATTTTCCAGCACCACGATCGCATCGTCGACCACGAAGCCGGTGGCGACGGTCAGCGCCATCAGCGATAAATTATCGAGTGTGTAACCGCACAAATACATGATCGCGAAAGTGCCGCACAGCGATACCGGCACCGCCACCGACGGGATTAGCGTAGCACCGACATTGCGCAAAAAAACGAACACCACCATGATCACCAGCGCGATCGAAATCACCAGCGTATGCTCGACCTCTTGCAGCGAAGCGCGAATAGTCGGCGTGCGATCCATCGCCACCGCCAATTGCAGACTCTGCGGAATCGACGCCTGCAATTGCGGCAGTGCCGCGCGCACGCGATCGACGGTTTCGATGATATTCGCGTTCGGCTGTTTAAAGATAACCAGCATTACCGCCGGCTTGCCGTTGACGCTGCCGCCATTGCGCAAATCCTGTACCGAGTCGGTGATCGATGCGACCGAATCCAAATACACCGGCGCGCCATTCCGATAGGCGATCAGCAGCGGCAGATAATCGGCCGCCTGTTTAGCCTGATCGTTGGCGCCGATCTGCCAGTGTCGATCGCCGTCCTCCAGCGAACCCTTCGGCCGATTGGCGTTACCGCTCGACAGCGCGGTGCGCACATCTTCGAGCGCGATACCGTATTTATTCAGCGCGGTCGGATTCAAATCCACGCGCACCGCCGGCAGCGCGCTACCGGCGATCGTGACTTGGCCGATACCTTCCAACTGCGATACTTTCTGGCCGATCACGGTAGAAGCGATGTCGTACATCTGCCCCTGCGTCATGGTGTCGGAGGTCAGCGACAACAGCATGATCGGCGCATCGGCCGGATTGGCTTTGCGCCAGTTGGGATTACTCGGCAAACCGCTCGGTAGCAAACTGCGCGCGCCGTTGATCGCCGCCTGCACATCGCGCGCGGCACCGTCGATATCGCGGTTGAGATCGAATTGCAGCACTACGTGCGTCGAGCCGAGCGAACTCGACGAAGTCATTTCAGTGATGCCGGCAATGCGGCCGAGCGAGCGCTCGAGCGGCGTCGCCACGGTCGCCGCCATGGTCTCGGGACTCGCGCCCGGTAAACTCGCCGATACCATGATGGTCGGAAAATCCACCTGCGGCAGCGGCGCCACGCCTAATAATTTAAATCCCACTAAGCCGACCAGCGCCACACCGAGCGTCAACAATGTAGTTGCCACCGGGCGGCGAATCGCCAGCGTCGAAATGCTCAATGGTTAGCCTCGATAATCACAATTCGATTTCCATCACCAATTTTCTTCCGCGTGCAACGCAATCTCTCTGTAGGTCGGACTTCAGTCCGGCAAAATGCCGCACAGCCATCGGCAGCAACTACTTAGACATCGACAACAGTCGGACTGAAGTCCGACCTACAATAAAATCCGACCTGCGCTGCATCGCGACTCAACCGCCTTCACTCTCGTGCGCCACGCGCGGAAATTTCTTTTCGCGCCACGCCGCAAAGCGGCGCGCGATACGATCGAACGCCAAATAGATCACCGGCGTGGTGAATAATGTCATCGCCTGACTCACCAATAGACCGCCGACCATGGTGATGCCGAGCGGATGGCGCAGTTCCGAGCCGACGCCGGCGCCCAGCATCAACGGCAGCGCGCCGAGCAATGCCGCGCAGGTAGTCATCAAGATCGGGCGAAAGCGCAGCAGACACGCTTGATAAATCGCTTCGCGCGGCGTCTTGCCCTGCTCGCGCTCGGCGCTCAACGCAAAGTCGATCATCATGATGGCGTTTTTCTTCACGATACCGATCAGCAGCACGATACCGATAATCGCGATCACGCTTAAATCGTTGCGGGAAACAATCAGCGCCAGCAGCGCGCCGACGCCCGCCGACGGCAGCGTCGAAAGAATCGTAATCGGATGAATATAGCTTTCGTACAGCACGCCGAGCACGATGTACATGGTGACGATCGCCGCGATGATCAATAACAACTCGTTGTTCAACGCCGCGCGAAACGCCAGCGCCGCGCCCTCGAAGCGCGTCTGCACGCTGAGCGGCACGCCCATTTGCTGTTGCAGTTTATCGATCGCGCTCACGGCATCGCCCAGCGCCACATCGGGCGCCAGGTTAAACGAGATAGTGGCGGACGGAAATTGTCCATCGTGATTGATCTGCAGTGGAATATTTTTCTCCACTACTTTGGCAATGGTATTGAGCGGCACTTGCAGGCCATTGCTGGACGGTACATATATTTCATCGAGCGCGGCGAGCCCGCGCTGAAATTCCGGCGCCACTTCCAGCACCACGCGGTATTGGTTAGCCTGCGTGAAAATTGTCGAGATCAGCCGCTGCCCGAACGCGTTGTATAACGCATTGTCGACCGCCGCCACCGTCACGCCTAAACGGCTGGCGGTGGTGCGATCGATATCGATATACGCCTGCAGACCGCTGTTTTGAAAATCGCTGGTGACATCGACCAACTGCGGCAGGCCGCGCAATGCTTCGACCAGTTTCGGCACCCACACGCTCAACTCGCCGCTATTCGCATCCTGCACCGAGAATTGATACTGCGTGCGCGCAACGCGATCCTCGATGGTGAGGTCCTGTACCGGTTGCATAAACAGTGCGATGCCCGCCACCTTCGCCAGTTCGGGTTGCAGGCGCCGCATCACTTGCTGTACATCGGCATCGCGCTCGCCGTGCGGCTTAAGATTGATCAACATGCGGCCGTTGTTCAGCGTGGCGTTGCTGCCGTCGACGCCGATGAACGACGACAGACTCTGCACCGCCGGATCGCGCAGCACGACCTCGACCAGCGCCTGCTGCCGCTGCGCCATCGCGCTAAACGAAATCGACGCCGGCGCCTCCGAAATCCCTTGAATGACGCCGGTATCCTGCACCGGAAAAAAGCCTTTCGCCACGACCAGCGCCAATACCACCGTGAAAGCGATAGTGCCGGCCACCACCCACAGCGTCGCGCGCTGGCGCTCCAAAACCCAATTCAGCCACACGCCGTAGCGCGCGATCACGCGCTCGAACCAGGCGCCGCTGCGGCGATAAAAGTTACTCTGTTCGCGCTCGGGAATATGGCGCAGCATTTTTGCGCACAGCATCGGCGTCAAAGTCAGCGAGACGAACGCCGAAATTAGAATCGCCACCGCCAGCGTGATGGCGAACTCGCGAAACAGACGCCCGACGACATCGCTCATAAACAGCAGCGGAATCAATACAGCAATCAACGAAAAAGTCAGCGAGATAATCGTAAAAGCGATCTGCTGCGAACCTTTTAGCGCAGCCTGCAACGGCGATTCGCCCTCCTCGATATAGCGGGAAATATTTTCGATCACCACGATCGCATCGTCGACCACGAAGCCGGTCGAGATGGTCAACGCCATCAACGTCAAATTGTTGATGCTGAAACCGGCCAGATACATGATGCCGAACGTGCCGATCAAAGATAGCGGCACCGCGAAGCTGGGGATAATGGTCGCGGGAACATTGCGCAAGAATAAAAATATCACCAGCACCACCAGCGCTACCGCCAGCATCATTTCCCACTGCACATCGGTCACCGACGCGCGAATGGTGACGGTGCGATCGGTCAGGACGCGCACATCGACGGTGGCCGGCAGGCTCGCCTGCAGTTCGGGCAGCAATTGTTTGATGCGATCGACGACTTCGATGACATTGGCGCCGGGCTGGCGCTGGATATTCAAAATAATGGCCGGCGTGCGATCGGCCCAGGCGGCGAGCCGCACATTTTCGGCCGCGTCGGTGGTGGCGGCGATATCGGATAACCGCAGCGGCGCGCCATTGCGATACGCCAACACTAAATCGCGATACTCGACCGCCGATTTCAATTGATCGTTGGCATCGATAGTGGAGGCGCGCGTGGGACCGTCGAAATCGCCTTTCGGTTGATTCGAGTTGGCGTTGCCGATCGCGGTGCGCACATCGTCGACGCTCAAACCGTAGGCCGCCAATGCTTTCGGATTGACTTGAATGCGCACTGCCGGACGCTGCCCGCCGCTGATGCTGACCAACCCGACACCGGCTACCTGCGATAATTTTTGCGCGACGCGCGTATCGACCAAATCCTCCACCTGCGGCAACGGCAATGTTTTCGAGGCAATCGCCAAGGTCAAAATCGGCGCATCGGCCGGATTGACCTTGCTGTAAATCGGCGGCATCGGCAAATCCTGCGGTAGAAAATTACCGGCCGCATTGATCGCCGCCTGCACCGTTTGCTCGGCGACATCGAGACTGAGCGCGAGACTAAATTGCAGCGTGATAACGGAAGCGCCACCGGAACTGGTGGACGACATTTGATTGAGACCCGGCATCTGCCCGAATTGACGCTCCAGCGGCGCGGTGATCGACGAGGTCATGACGTCGGGGCTGGCGCCCGGATACAACGTAACGACTTGAATGGTCGGGTAGTCGACTTCCGGCAGCGCCGACAATGGCAGTTGGCGATATGCCATCCAGCCCGCCAGCATGATCGCCACCATCAGTAATGAGGTGGCGACAGGGCGTAAAATAAAAATTCGCGAAGGATTCATAGCACCTTATTTGTCGACCCCATTGACTTGTCGACTCAGTTTGCAATCGATTCGGCTTGTTCGATAACGCTCATCGATAACCTGCAATTAATAGCCCCGCAGCGGCAATCTACGGCGCGCTGGCGCCGGCATCTTTGTATCGATGCTGGCCGGCCGGCTTTTGTTGCTCCGCCTGGGCCGGCGCGCCGGCCGTCATCGGTTCGACTTTGCTGCCCTCGCGCAATTTATCGATGCCGTCGACCACTACTTGATCGCCAACCTTGAGGCCGCTCTCTATCACCACCTGATCGCCCTCGGTGTCGCCTACCTGCACGGTCTGCAGTTTCACTGTGCGGTCGGCGTTGACCAGATAGACGAAATTATCCTGCGCGCCGCGTTGCACCGCGCCGGCCGGCAGCAACGCGACGTTGCGCAGCGTATCGATCTGCATGCGTACATTGACGAACTGATTCGGAAACAGCGCGCTGTCCTCGTTGCGGAATTGCGCTTTTAATTTCACGGTGCCGGTGGTGGTATCGATTTGATTATCGACGGTCAACAAACTGCCGCTCGCCAATAAACGCTTTTGCTGGCGATCGTAGGCAGCGACTGGAATCGGCGTTTTGCTCTGCAGCTTTTGCACGATCACCGGTAAGTTATCCTCGGGCAGGGTAAATACCACGGTAATCGGCTGCACCTGCGCGATCGATACCAGGCCGTTGGCGTCGGATGCATGCACGATATTGCCGGCATCGACCTGCCGCAGACCGACGCGTCCGGCGATCGGCGCGGTCACTTGCGCATACGCCAACTGCAATTTGGCATCGTCGATCTGGCCTTGATCGGTCAGCACCGCGCCTTCGTATTGATGCACCAGCGATTGCTGCGCATCGACCTGCTGTTTGGCGATCGAATCCTGCGACCACAGCAATTGATAGCGCTCGAGATCGAGCTGTGCATTGCGCAACAGTGCGCTATCGCGCGCATGCTGGCCCTGCGCCTGCGTCAATTGCACTTGAAACGCGCGCGGATCGATCTCAGCCAATAATTCGCCGGCGCGCACCGTTTGCCCTTCCTGAAAATGCACGCGCATCAACTGACCATCGACGCGGCTGTGCACCAATACGTTGGCGGCCGGCACCACAGTGCCGAGACCGTTCAAGAAAATTTTCAGATCGCCGCGGCCGACCGCCACCGTTGCAACGGGAATGGGCTTATCGCGATCGTCGCGACCCGATTTGCCGCCTATACCCAAAAAACTCTGCGCGCTGGTCGCGGCAAATAACAGCGCCACCGCGATTGAAATCGCCAGCGGCCGATAGTGGTGCCGCTTTTTACTTGGCGAGGGAAACCCCATGCCTACTCTCCTGTCGAACGGTCGATAACCGATATTAGCCTGCAGGCAATCGCATGACCGATCGCCCTGGCTATTGTCCTGTAAAAAGCAGTTTAGATTAAGGAAAGTTTGCGCAAGCACCCGGCCGACTAAACGCTTCAGCTGCAGCGATGCAACAACAGAGACGCAACTGCGCCCCTACAGGTACAGCCTCACAACCACAGTTTCACAACTACTACGCCCCGCGAGCACGGCCTCATAACTTCATCACTACGCTGCATAGCTACAGCGACACGCCGCTGCGCTGCGACCGCTGCCAGTCGTAAGGCTGCCGCAATGCGATCGGTATAGACTATTTGCATGCGCGAAAGTTTACGATCGGCGATAATGCGCGCCTTCGCGTTACCGCACACTACTTTTATTTAGCCGCCACACAACCATAGGTCGATTCGATGCAGCCATTCACGCTTTCGGAAAAATCCCGCAAATTGCTTGGATGGAGCCTGCTATTCATGCTGATCGCGCGCATTATCGCCAGCGCTTTGGTGCCGCTCACCGATACCACTGAAGCCCGCTATGGCGAGATCGCCCGCAAGATGCTCGAGACCGGTGATTGGATTACACCGCAGCACGATTACGGCGTACCGTTCTGGGCAAAACCGCCGCTGTCGACGTGGCTTTCGGCGGGCAGCATGAAATTATTCGGCGTCAATGAATTTGCAGCGCGCCTGCCATCGCTATTATTGGGCGTGGCGATGCTTGCGCTCATGTGGAACTGGGTGGCGCCGCGCCGCGGCCGCGATTTCGCGCTAGTCACCACCGCGGTACTGGCCAGCATGGTGCTGTTCTTTATGGCCGGCGGCGCAGTGATGACCGACTCGAGTCTCGCCTTCTGCACCACGCTGACGATGATCGCATTCTGGCAGGCTTTGCACGCACCGCAAAAATACTGGGGCTATTTGTTTTTCATCGGTCTCGGCATCGGCTTACTGGCGAAGGGGCCGCTGGTCGGCGTGCTGACCTTTATGCCGATTTTGCCGTGGATTCTATTGCGGAAAAACTGGCGCAGCGTCTGGCGCAATCTACCGTGGATTCGCGGCTCGCTATTGATGCTGATCATCGGCGTGCCGTGGTATTTAATTGCCGAGCATAAAACGCCGGGCTTCCTCGCTTATTTTATTCTCGGCGAACATTTCGGGCGCTTTTTAAACGCGGGTTGGACCGGCGATAAATACGGCCACGCCCACGCCGAACCGCTGGGTATGATCTGGGTGTATTGGCTGGGTGCGGCCTTTCCATGGTCGTTTATTGTTATCGCCAGTGCCGTAAAGCGCGCGCGCCAATGGCGCGAGTGGCTGGGGGACGAAAGCGGATTCATCAGTTATCTGCTGCTATGGGCCTTTACCTCGATGGTATTTTTCACCGCCGCGCACAATATTATTTGGCCGTACGCGCTGCCCGCGCTGCCGGCCTTCGCGGTTTTGACAGTGGAATTATGGACGCGCTGGCGCGCTGCCTCGCCAACCGATAACTCAACGAACAATCCTACCGGGACCGTCGGACCGCGTTTGTTGGCGGCAAGTTTCGCAACGCCGCTGGCAGTGCTGGTGCTCACCGCGGTCTACAGCAACAGCCAGCAGGTTTTATTGAAGTCTTCGCAACGCGATACCGCCCAATTTTATTTACAGGCGCGACCGTCGGCGGCTAGCGGGTTGTACTATTTTCGACGCCGCTATTATTCGGGCGAGTTCTATTCCGTCGGCAAAGCACAGGTCGCAACGCTCGACGATGTCGAGCGCCTGCACAACAACGGCGTGATCGATTTTTTCGTGATTCAAAGCGACGACTTTGCCGAATGGCCTGCCGCGCAGCGCGCATACTTCAAAACCGCAGCCCAGTTTGGCGAGTTTATCGTATTGGAAGAGGTAGCGCCGCCCACCGCGCCGACGCCGCAACCGAGCGAATAAATCCGCCCCAACGCAATCCACCGCGGGAGACTTGCGGAGATTCCTGCCGCCGGTTATGGTCAGCCCAGCGCATTTCATCGAGATAACATCATGCCCCTCAGTTCCGTTTCAACCGCAGTGCCGCAAGCGCTGCCGCTAAAAGAGCCGACGATTTCCTGCGTCGTGCCGGCCTACAACGAAGCCGCCAATCTGCGCATATTGGTTCCGCAATTAACCGAAACGCTGCGCAGCTTATCGAAGCATGTGGAGATTATTATCGTCGACGACGGCAGCTCCGACGACACCGCCGCCACCGCCGCCGCACTGACCGAACACTATCCCGTCAATTGCGTACTGCTTTCGCGCAACTTCGGTAAAGAGGCCGCCCTCACCGCGGGTATTCACGAGGCCGGCGGCGATGTCGTGATCTTGATGGACTCCGATCTACAGCATCCGGTAGCGATGATTCCGGTATTCTTCGCCAAGTGGCGCGAAGGTTTCGAGATGGTGTATGGCGTGCGCACCAATCGCGACGATGAAGGTTTCCTGAAACGGCATCTCACCAATGCGTTTTACACCTTGCTGCGCAAAGCCTCGCGTATCCCGATTCAACCCGATGCCGGCGATTTTCGCCTGCTCGATCGCAAAGTCGTCGATTCGTTAAAAGCGCTGCCCGAACGCAGCCGCTTTATGAAGGGTTTATATGCCTGGGTCGGCTACAAAAGTATCGGTGTGCCATTCCAGGTCGAAGAGCGACACGCAGGCATCACTACATTTAATTTCCGGCGCCTGACGCGCCTGGCGATCGTCGGCACGGTCGCCTTCACCGAGTTGCCGCTGCGTATTTCCGCGCTGCTCGGCCTAGTGATTTCGGCGCTATCCATTATTTACGGTATTTATGTCGCCGTCCGCACCCTGGTCTACGGCGTCGACTTAGCGGGCTGGCCAACGCTGGTGGTCGCTATTACATTTCTCGGCGGTATCCAACTAATGGCGATCGGCGTGCTTGGCGAATATATCGCGCGCATCTTCAACGAAGTAAAAGGCCGGCCCAATTACATTGTCGCGCGGCGCATTGGCTTCGAGCGCGAGGACCGTCAGTGATTCGTCAACTCGCGCGTTTTGGCGTAGTGGGTATCGCGGCAATGGCGGTGCATTGGCTGATGGTGGCGGTCTTGGTGCCGCTCGGCGCACTGCCGCTGATCGCCAACGTGGTCGCCTTCGCAGTCGCATTCAACGTCAGCTATATCGGCCACCGCAACTGGACATTCGCGACCGATACCACTGTCGATGTCGCTGTCGGCGATCGCGGGACCCCATTTAAACGCTTCTTCGGCGTTGCCCTGCTCAGCTTCGTACTGAATGAAATTCTCTACTATTTGCTGCTGCGCTACACCGCCCTGGATTATCGCGTCGCGCTGTTCATCGTACTGATCGCGGTCGCCGCGCTGACGTTCATCCTTAGCCGTTACTGGGCCTTTCGGCGCGCATGAAAAAAATCATTCTCTGCGCCGATGACTTCGGCCAATCGACCGCCATCGGTGCCGGCATTCTGCAATTGGTACAAGCGCAACGCTTATCGGCGGTCAGCTGCATGACCGAAAGCGCTTGCTGGCCGGATAGCGCGAAGGAGCTGTTTCGTTTTCGCGAATCGGTGGATATCGGACTGCACTTCAATTTAACGCACACTTTCGCTGCGCAAGCATTTGCGGCGCGGCCACTCGGAGCGCTGCTAATCGCCGCGTTAAGCGGCCGCATCGATCGCCGCGCGCTTGCAACGAGCCTGCATACCCAGCTCGATCGCTTCGAGGCGGCAGCGGGAGAGATGCCCGATTTCATCGATGGTCACCAGCACGTGCACATTTTTCCCGGTATTCGCGGCGTCGTGCTGCGCGAATTAAAGCGCCGTTATCCGCGCCGCAAACCCTATCTACGCGCCGTTAATCCGCGCCTGCGAGATAGCGATGGAGCGCTCAAACTCAGCTTCTTAAAGCTGTTAAATAGCGGATTCAGGCGCGCGGCAACGCGCGCTGGATTGGCGTCGACCAGTGGTTTTGGCGGTATCTACTCGCTACAGGCCAAGGCAAATTTCCCCGCACTGATGCAGCGCTGGATAGCCGCGGCGCGCAACGGCGACCTGTTGATGTGTCATCCCGGGCTCGCCGATGACAATGCCGCGGACCCAATCGCCGCCACCCGCCCCCACGAATTGCAATTTTTAAACGGCCCCGAGTTCGCTGCGCTGCTGCTGCGCAACGATGTGCGATTGAGCCGTTTTCAATCTCTGTAAAAACTCAAACAGCTCGCTCCGTCATCGCTCGAATAGTCGTTCTAAGCTTATTCGATATTCTCGCCGCGCTTGAATTCGGCCAACTGTTCCGCGCTCGCCTCCCGCTGATAAAGACTTTTCCATTCGCCATAGGGTATGCCGTAGATGCGCTCGCGCGCGGCCTCATAAGCGATATTTACGCTGTTTTCAGCGGCCGCAGCGACATACCACTTGGCTAAACAGTTGCGGCAAAAGCCCGCCAAATTCATTAAATCGATGTTTTGCACATCTTTGCGACTGTCCAAATGCTGCAATAAACGCCGAAAAACTGCTGCCTCGATTGCCATTGCCGTGGTCTCGATCATTGCGATACTCCCGTTGTTGCCGTGAATAAAAATGCGCTAAACGCGCCGCTCGAACTATTTGTCGACCGAAAAATAACTCTCGGTCGACCCTAAATACGCTCCGTCACATTTTACTTTTACGTAATAAATGCAAAACAATAATGCCGGCGTGCAAAAAAAATACAAAATTTCTACAAAACTTAAAATTTAGACGTATAATTGTTCGCGTGTTACTGCACAAATCCACCAACTCTACTCACAAGGATTTTAGTTATGGCAGCAGCAAAAAAGAAAGCAACCACAGTAGCGGCTATCGAGAAGCAAATCGCAGCACTCGAAGCCAAACTGAAAAAGGCCCGCGCTAAACAGGCGGTAGAAGAGAAGAAAGCAGCAGCTAAAGCCAAAAAAGCCGCCGCTAAAGCGAAAAAAACCGCAGCCGCAACCGCTAAAAAAACAGCAGCCGCAGCAAAAAAAGCTAAAGCCAAAAAAGGCAGACCGGGTCGCCCCAAAAAGGCAGTCGTCGCCAAGGCAAAAGCTCCAAAAGCTCCAAAAGCTAAAGTTAAGGCCAAAGCAAAGGTTAAAGTAAAAGCCAAAGCGAAAGCCAAAACTCCAGTTAAAGCGAAAGCCAAAGCGCCACGTAAAGCGCGTGTAGCCAAAGCAGCTCCCACTCCAGCGACACCGGCTGCGACCACCGCCAGCTAGTTCGACAGAGTGCTGATGCGCCGCCGCAGCGGCGGCGCATTGTTCCTCCCTCCCCGCGACTGCGGGCGTCCTCCCTCCCCCTGCGTTATTCACACTCACTGCATTTATTTCGCACAGCCCCTGGCAAACTTCGCATGGCTCTCGGCAAATTTCGTATAGCTCTCGGCAAATATTGCCGCCAGATACCTGCTTTTCTCTATTTCTACTAAACTCAGCTACGTATGATCGAACCAGACAGGCGAGTCGATTTGATGTGTGAGCTGTTCGGCGTTTCCAGTAAGCATCCAACTAGCGTACAAATATCTCTCATTGAATTTGCCCGTCGGGGCGGCGGCACCGGTCCACATATCGACGGTTGGGGCATCGCCTTTTTCCGCGATGGCGATGTACAACTCATCCGCGAGCCGGAACCATCGGCCGATAGCGCGCATCTGCGCTTTCTCCACGACCAGTACAATCCAAGCACATTAACGATCTCGCATATTCGCAAAGCAACCCAAGGCAGCGTATGTCTGCGCAATACCCAGCCGTTTACGCGCGAGCTGGGTGGACAGCCACATACCTTTGTCCACAATGGCGATTTAGGTACTGTGCGCGGTCGCATAAACCTCGCCGGCACGACATTCCGCAGTATCGGCGACACTGATTCGGAACATGCCTTCTGCTATCTGTTAAGTCTGCTCGAGCCGTTATGGCGGCAACCGCAGCCGCCTACGCTCGAACAACGCCTTGAGGTATTCAATCGCTTCGTCGATACAATGGCCGAATTCGGCGCAGCTAACTTTCTCTATAGCGACGGCGATTATTTATTCGTGCATTCTCACTACAGACGCCAGGACAACGGCGAACTGAGCGCACCGGGCTTGCATTTGCTAACGCGACGCTGCCACGAGCACGAATTAATAGCCGGTGCCGGCGTCGAGTCGGACCAGGAAATAGTATTGCTGGCCAGCGCACCGCTCAGCATGGAAGACTGGCAACCGCTGGCCGAACATACCGTATTAGTCATCCGACAGGGCCGCGTCATCAGCAGACAATTACGCCCTGAAGCCGCGCGAGTAGTAATGCAAACAACCGCAATGAAGGGCAGAGTAACCGGCGGCAAAAAAACAGAATGCACGGAGGAGCTGGCGGCAACCTACTGACCGACGCCGAACCAGCGACACGCCGCCCGAATCGACCCGATGAAAGAGCTATCCGTAACGGTACCGCAACCGCAACCGGTGTCGCGATTCATCGGCTCCGACGCTTGATCACAAACGGAGCCAAGCGCCGCGCCAACCCCTTCGCAACACAAATAAAGCGTTAGAAAAGCATTCGCCCCGCACATAAATAGCACGCCGGAGAATGCCGAATTGCACTTTATCGCGCCAGCTGTTGGCGATAAGCGCACCACCGTTAAGCAACGCCACGCCAACTTATGATCCACAGACTCAGATAGGAGGAGATGTCCAATTTTGGTGCACCAAAGGATTGCGACGCCCCGTTTATAGGCTCATCATTTTCTAAAGCCCATCATCAACGCCGATCGGTCCCATTTATACGCCATCGGTAAATTGTCGATTCGTCCCTTTATTGCCCCGATGCGGCCGATTCCACATGCAATTAACATTTCCCTCAAAAATCAAGGCGATCGCACAATTCCGAACTGCGCTTGGCCTAGTTGTTGCTCTTCATGATCGTTGCTCTTTATTCGGTAATTTGTTGAACGGCAACCTGCCATCGCATAGAGAAAGGGTGGTGCGCAGTTGCCTCACTATCGGTAATAAAGGTTGTATATGCTCGGCAAAGCAATTTTCAGTTTTCAAAGCGAGGGAGCTGCCCGTGCCCAATAACGACAGCTACCCTGCGCCGGAAACCTATTTCCCCTATTTCCAACCATTGATTTATTTGCCGAGCGGATTGATTTCCGGGTATGAGATGCTGGCGCGCACGCGCGATGCCAGCGGAAAAACAGTTAGTGCCGGCGCGTTATTCAGCGATCCGACGCTGCCTGCCGATTATAAAATTGCCGTCGATCGTCATCTCCGTTATCGCGGGCTCGACTACTTCGCCAAGCGCGCCGATAGCGGCTATATCACGATTAATATCTCGCCGGACTGGATCGATCGGCTGGACGATAATGTTTATTCGCCGACCATGAAAATGATCGATGACTCGGGTATAGACCCCGGTCGCGTGGTCATCGAAATCACCGAGACCGCTGGCGAGCTGCCGCGCCTACAGCGCCTGGTGAAGCAATATCACGCGCGCGGCCTGCGCGTTGCGATCGACGATTTCGGCGCCGGCAACTCGCAATTGGATCGCATCATTGCGCTGGCCCCCGATATGATCAAGCTGGATATGCGGTTGTTCAAAATGGCGACCAAGGGTGGCCTGTCGGCCGACGTGCTGCTAGGCATGATGGCAGTAGCAGAACGCGCCGGCTGCGAAATCGTCTGCGAGGGCGTCGAAACCATCGAAGAGTTCTTTTTTGGCATCGAGTGCGGCTCGCGCTATATGCAGGGCTTTTTATTTTCGCCGGCCGCCGCGCAGCCCTTCGCAGCCAATCATTTCAAACCGCAACTCGATGAATTGGTGGATGCCTATTTCGCGCGCAAATGCGCGCGCCTGAGCCATACCATAGATCATAGCCGCGCGATAAAAACTGCGGTACTGGCTCTGCAACAGCAAATGCGGCAGCACGGCCCGGATGCGATCACCAGTGCGGCCGCGCTGCACGAGCTGGGCATCATGCGCTTTTTTATCTGTAATAAGCGCGGCGAACAGCTCTCGCCAAACTATGAGGTGAGCGCGACAGGCATCGAGAAAAATACTTTTTACGTGGGCTACAACTGGAGTTGGCGACCGTATTTTCCAACTTTGATGGCGATGCAAAATCGAGTCGACTTCGATTTGGTGGCGTCGACAATTTATCGCGACGCCAATACCAATCGACTGTGTAAAACCTTTGGTTTATTTCTGGATCAGCAGCGCATTTTATTAGTCGATGCGGCGGTACACGACGAAGTACTGTACGCCGATACCCCGGCGATACCGGGGCAAATCAATCGCGTGGGTTAAACTTATTGCGCGCCGGGCTGTGGGGCCTGGCTACCGAGCACGCGATACTCGGGATCGATTTGCTCCGGACCACTGACCGTCACATTGAGATCGTGCAGCAGACCATCGCCAACGCCATAGATCCAACCATGCACTTCCAACTGCTGCCCGCGCTCCCAGGCATTTTGCACTACAACGGTATGGCAGACGTTCAATACTTGCGCCTTGACGTTCAGTTCGCACAATAAATTAACCCGATCCTCAACCTTTTCCACGCGGGTAAACAGCGGGCGCTGCGCGGCATAAATATCCTTTAACGAGCGCAGCCAATTATCGATCAGGCCATGCGGCACCGTTTCCATCGCCGCGCGCACGCCGCCGCAGCCGTAATGCCCGACCACCATGATATGTTTGACCTGCAGGACATCGACGGCGTACTGCAATACCGACTGACAGTTGAGATCGGAATGGATAACGATATTGGCGACGTTGCGGTGCACGAATACTTCGCCCGGCAACAGGCCGATGATTTGATTGGACGGCACGCGACTGTCGGAGCAGCCTATCCATAGATATTCGGGCTGCTGTTGCGAGGACAGCTTTGAAAAAAATTGCGGATCCTCGGTTTTGATTTTCTCCGCCCAGTTGCGGTTATTTTCGAAAAGATGATCGAGCGCGTCCATCGGTATGTACCTGAATTAAAGCGTTTCCACAGCGAAACGTATTTTGATTGAGTGGTCGATTAACCCGGCATCGAAAGATGTCGGGTTAATAGCGAACGCAGAAGCGTTTCATGCGGCGTTAGCCGCGTAATCGAAATACATCGGGCAGAGGTATTTCGATGCTAGGTTAATAGTTTACCAATAAATCGCTATCGAGCGGTCAGGAGTAGACCTGATATTCGATGCGATTGCGACCGGCGGCCTTGGCGCGATAAACGGCGGTATCGGCCAGTTTTACCAAGCGCTCGGCGATGCCCGCGACATCCGCCATCGGCTGTGTCCAGCAGGTGACGCCCAGCGACAGCGATAACGGCACTTCGATGCCGCTATCGCTGGCGACGCGCATACCGGCGACGCGCAGGCGGATGCGCTCGGCGATCTCCAGCGCCAGCGCGCGATCGCAATTGGGTAAAATCAAAGCGAATTCTTCGCCGCCATAGCGACAGACGTGGTCGGTTTTGCGCAGCATACCGGCGATTTCCTGCGCCACCGCGCACAACACTCGATCGCCGACTTGATGGCCGTGATTATCGTTGATGGCTTTGAAGTGATCGAGATCGCCGATCATCACCGTCAACGGCTCGCCCTGACGGCTCGCCCGCGCAATCTCTTTATCGATCGATAAATTGAACGAGCGGCGGTTCTCGACACGCGTCAGTACATCGATCAAACTCAAGCGATGCAAGCGCTCCTGATTGACGCAATTCTCTAAACAAACCGCGACCACCGAAGCCAAATGATTGATGAAATCGGTGGATTTATCCTGGCTAAAACGCTGCGCGGAGAATGCGCCGAAATGCAGACTGCCAACTACAACGCCATGCCGCACCAATGGCAGGAGCGCGGCGGAGCGCACCGGACGACCGGCAAATAATCCGCTGGGCGGCGGCGTCACCAAGCGCACCGTCGTTTTTGTCGGGTATAACGCCCGCAACTCGGCATCGCTGTCGAGCCATTGCAGACCGGCATATTGCTGGAGCTCTTCGGGTAACAATTCGCGCAGTATACGCTGCGGGTCGAGCAGCCATAACTCCACGGCATCCAAGCGAAAGTGCTGCAGACTATCGGCCAACAAATTATCCAGCAGCGCATCGACGCCGCTAATGGCGAGCAACTTTAATTCGAAATGCTGGAAGCGCCGCAGAATCCGTTCGTTTTGTGTAGCCTTATCCATCAGCTCGCTAACGGTGCGCGCCAATTGCTCCAGACGACCCCGCGCCATTTTATTATTATCGCCTTCAGCCATTTCAGCGTTTCGCACCGGCACTGCGGAATGAGGCTCCACCATAATCGTTTGCAAGCTGCTAAAGCAATAGAATGGCGCAGTATAACGACACTACCGCGACTGTGGAACCGATGAGTAAAAAAGCTGCGCGGGATTGCCTTGGATTATTGTCGCGGACGACCGCAATTCAATGCGCCTAAGCTACACCCTATAAACCCTCCCAAGCCTCGTCGTCGTAGATACCGAGTTCCTCGCGCAACCGCCTGCGCTCCAATCGGTCTTCGATTTTCCGGCGTATAGAGGGGTCCTTTTGTGGCGCTCGCGGCGGCGAAGCCTCCTCTTCGCCATCGAACTCTATACTGTCGGAGTCGATCGCTAAAAACTCTTCGTTGAGAGCCTGGCTTTTTTTGTCGGCGTTCTCTTTACTGGTGATGTCTTTACCGATGACGCCTTTGCCGGGAATATTTTCGGCGGCAGCATTTTCGCCGGTGCTATCAGCTAGTTTTTTGGCCATATAAGCACTCCGTTTACCGCGTACCGTCCACTCCGAGATCGAGCGAGTTGCATGCGTGAAATTTTCGAGCTTAGATAATGCAGAACGACAATGCTGTCAATGGTTCCGCCGCAGACATAGCGCAAACGCAGAGCGTCGGCAGCACGGTTAGAGTATAGATTCGGTGCAGCACTTTCGCCCTCGAGTGAATTGACGCCGCCAATGTGTTAACGGAGCCGCGTATGCTGAGCAAATGGTTACGAAAGTGGAGCGAGTGGCGAAGCCCGCCGACACAATCGGCAACGCTGCACGACAGGGCCGCCGCGTTAAAGACGCAGTCGACGCACGGCATCGACAGCGCGGCCACGCATCGTCTCTACCTGCAAATATTATTGGCGGAGGAGCGTCCCGACTCGGCCAATTTAAGCGTTCCCGAAAAGCTGGTGCGGCAGGTGGTCGAGCAGCAACTACGCAATGGCGAACTGCGCCGCGCGGCGGTGCCACGCCTGCCGACGGTCATTCCTTTACTGCTCAAACAATTGCGCGATCCCAATGCGTCCGCGCGCGACTATGTCGCCGTCATTCGCCAAGACCCGGTAGTGGCGACCGCCGTTTTGACGCTGGCGAATAGCGCCTATTTCAATCCCTATCGAAAGCAGGTCGACAATTTCGAGCAAGCGGTGGCCGCGCTCGGCATTAACGGTTTGCGCCTCGTATTATCGACTGCGGTGTTGCAGCCGATCGTGCGCGGGCGCGGCGATAGTCTGCCGCAGCAAGTGTGGGACCAATCGTTTGTCTGCGCTATTTGCTGCCAGCAACTGGCCGAGCGCGAACGGCTCGATGCATTCAAAGCTTATCTGGCGGGCCTCGTACACAACATTGGTTTGGTGACGATTTACAATCAGGCGCAACAACAAAGCCAGCAGCATTTATCCGATGCGCGGCCCAGTCGCAATTTGCTGGAGCAACTTATCGAACAATGGTCGCAACCGCTGGCCTACTGGATTGCGCAGGATTGGCAACTGCCGACGGAAATTGTCCGCGCGCTCGGCGCGCAGGGCGAGAAAACGCCGACCAGCAATAGCGAATTGGCAGCGCTCTTACAACGCGCCAGCCGATTCGCCGAAACCTATATGCTGGAGCGTGCAGGCCGAGTGGAACGCAGCGCTCTGTTGAAGCTCGCCGCCGGCGAAGGCTTTCCAAGCGATTTTCTCGCCACGCTCGACGCCGCCCTGACGGATATTCTGCCGCGAAAAAAATAACGCCGGTCGCACGCAGCGCGCCGGCGCAACCGAGTTCCGCGCTCGAAATAGGTGTACAGCTTAGTTCAAGATAATCTCAATCAGCGCCATCGCCGATTTACTGCCATCGCTCTGCCGTCGCAACAACTCCAGCAAGGCCTGCTGGGAACCAAAGCGCCGTTCATCGTAGCGATGCGGTAAGATCCGCTCGACCGGCACGGCAGCCTCGGGGGAAGCTTCAACGGCGGGAGCCGCGACAACTTCCAGCGCGGGAGCTTCGACACTCGCCAGCGGGGCCGGCTCACGCTTTTCGAGAATCGGAAGGGGTTCGATCGCCGTCAGCAGCGGCGGCGTCTCGAACGGGGATAAATCGGTCGGTAAATCGGTGCGCCAGGGTTTTAATCGAGCGGCCAAATCGCGCAGCAATAAATCGTTGCGCTCGGGCAATGCGATCAATGCATCGATCAGCGACAGCGGCTCGATCGCCGGTTGCGCGAAGCGCTGTAGATAACTGCGGTGCAAGGCCTGTAGTGTCTCCGCCAACTCGCTTTGCGGCACATCCGCCCGCTCCATCTGCTGTAGCAGCTGCAATTTGAGATCGGCCATACCGCCGCGCGCGTCGGCGGCATCGACGACCGGCTGCGCTTTGAGCTTCGCGTCTTGAGCCAATTGCTCCTGCCGAAACTGGCGCTGCCAAAACCCGGTAAAACCACTGCTCGGCCGACTGCCGTCGACGGCTTGTTTAAGCGCGTCGGTTAAGCGCATGAAGCTGCGCGACGACGGATCCGTATCGGGGAATAGCGCCACTGGACTTTGCAGGGTGACCGCCACGCGCAGGCTTTCATCGCGCAGCAAATGACCGAGAAAACTCGGCCGCACGCCGATGTATTTTTCGACCGCGGCCGCGAAGCGATGAAAGACTTCGCGCGCCTGCGCCACGTTGCTGCACATGTTGACGACCACTTGATAATTCATCGTGGCGCGGCGGCGATGCATTAATTTAATCAGCGAGAAAGCATCGGTCAGCGAAGTCGGCTCCGGCGTGACCACCACCATCGTCTGATGCGCCGAGCCGACGAAATCCAAAGTGCTATCGGCGATGCCCGCCGCGGTATCGAGCAAAAGGTAATCGAATTCGCTTTCGATGCGGCCCAACTCTCGAGTCAGGCGCAATTGCTGGCGCGGATGGAGCGTAACGCACTCGCTGATGCCATTGGCACCCGGAATAACTTTTAAGCCGTGCGGCGCTTCCAGCATGACCTCTTCAATGGTTTTAGCGCCGAATAAAACGTGCTCGAGACTGAACTGCGGGGTCAGGCCCAGGAGAATATTGACATTGGCGAGGCCGGTATCGGCATCGAAAATACAAACGCGCGCGCCGGTCTTGGCCAGCGAAATACCGAGATTGACGGCGATGCTCGACTTGCCGACACCGCCCTTACCGCTGGTGATAGCGATGACGTGAGGAAACAGGCGCTGTTTGTCCATTGTGTCTCGCTCGTGGGCAGACGGCACCGACAACTCCTCCATTCGAGGTAATGACTCCTTAACAAGCCGATTTAGCGTCGCAGCGGGGGCGCTGAGGCCAGCGACGCGCAGTGCGCAAAATATCAGGTTTGCCGCCAACACTCCACACCCGGTCCGGCGCGCGCTGCCCATGGCCAGTGGCCGGCGCCTTGTCTATACTGCCAAGCAATGCTGTGAACTGATTCACAAAATGAATCCGCAGCCGCACCGAGCCGACACTAGAAACGCGCATAACAAAACCGTTCCTAACAGAACGATGTACTCCTCGACCCATTAGGACAGTCAATGGTTACCGAAAGCCGGGCCTCCGAGCGCCTGCCCAGTCTGCCGCAAGTATTGCTGCGCATTCTCGACGCGATTCATGGCGAGCGCGCCGATCTGCAGCATATCGCCAGCATTATCCATCAAGATACGGCGATGACCGCGCGCCTGCTCAGCGTGGCGAATTCGAGCTATTACGGCCGCAGTAAAATCTGCCAAACGGTCGAGCGCGCCCTGCTGTTTCTAGGCACCGACACCGTCAAAACCATCGTTATCACGGCTTCGATCAAACAGTTTTTCAATCGCTTTCAGCCCAACCACCAGCCTTTTATCAAGGCGTTTTGGCGCCGCTCGCTGGTGTCGGCCAACTTCGCGCACATTCTCGCCAATCTCACCGGCTATGCGGCGCCCGACGAAGCCTATCTGGCGGGCCTGATGATGGATGTCGGCCAGCTCATTTTGCTCAACCAAAACGATCGCACCTACCTCGAGTGCTGGAGTAACGCCAGCGACGACCGCGCGCTGCTGGCGCTCGAGCGCCAGCAATTCCATAAGGGCCACGATGAAACCGGCGCCGATCTGGTCGATAGCTGGCAGCTCTCGGGTTTTATGGGCGACGCCATTCGCTATCACCACGAGCCGGGCAGCCATATTCTCGACGCCCACCATCTGGTCAAGATTATCAATTTAGCCAGTTTGTTGAGCGCACCAGGCGCCGTGAGCGATGAAGCGATCAACCAAGCCGATCGTTTATTCGGCCTCACCGAAGCGCTGACGCGCGAATTGCTGACGCGCATCAGCGCCGATGTCGAGCGCATCGCCGGCGGACTCAATATCGATATCGGCATCAACCCCGACGATGCCGGCGCACTGGCCGCGCACGCGGAGTTGGGCGATCGCCTGGGCCAACTCAGCCAGCTCGGGCAAATGAACAATGAATTATGGCGCAGTAAATCGCGCAGCGCCCTGGAGCAAGCGATCCAGCGTATCGTCTATATGACGCTCGGCATCGAGCGTTGCGTGCTATTTACCGTCGCCGGCAAGGGCGATGTACTGGCCGGCTATATCACCGAAAATTTAGCGGAAAATAACGCTGGCAATATTAACGCCGCTCCGGATTTCATCGTGCCGCTACTGCCGGAGCGCAGTTTGATCAGCAACGCGTTGCTGACGCGCAACCCAACGCATGGCGATGCCGCCGAAGCGGCGGCACTGTCGGTATTGGATCGGCAATTACTTAAATATTGTCAGGCGAGCAGCTTATTGTGCCTGCCGCTGGTGGCCGAGCAGGAATCGATAGGCGTATTGGTACTGGGTCTGACTGCCGATAGCGAAAATCCGCAAACCAGCAAACCCATTTTGCTCGCCGCGCTGTGCGGCGAGATCGCCGAGGCGATTCGCCATCAACTGCAACGCTTGGCCATCGCCACGGAAAACGACGATGGCGGCGATATGTTGCAAGAGAAAATCCGCGAAGCGGTGCACGAGGCCGGCAACCCACTGAGCATCATTCGCAATTATCTGGAAATGTTGCGCATCAAACTGGGAGAAAGCCATCAGGCGCACGACGATTTGAATCTGATCAAAGAGGAAATAGATCGCGTCGGCGCTATTTTGCTGCGGCTGCGCGAGCCGACAGCGGCGGCGAGCAGCACCTCGACGCTGTCGCTCAATAGTATTCTGACCAATCTGGCGCGCATCTTTGAACAATCGCTGTGCGCGACCCATCAGATCTCGCTGAAGCTGCAATTGGCCGACTCGATGCCGCCGCTACACAGCAGTATTACGCATTTGCAACAAATCTTGACTAATCTAATCAAGAACTCGATAGAAGCCTTGCCGCCCGGGGGCAGCATCACGCTCGGCACCGAGAGCGGAATGATTGTAGACGGCAGGAGTTTTGCATCGATTACCATCGAAGATAACGGTCCAGGCATTCCGGACGCGGTTATGCGGCGCCTGTTTTCGCCGGTCAGCTCGAACAAGGGCGCCGGTCATGCGGGGCTCGGGTTGAGCATAACAAAAAAATTAATCGATGAAATTGGCGGTTCAATTTTGTGTAAAAGCAATAAATTCGGCACCCGGTTTCAATTGCTGATACCAGTGGTTTAAGCGGTATATTGCGTACCGATGCAATCGGTCGGTTAAATTTGCAACGATCCCCGGTACGACTTACAGGGCTATCGGGACTGTTTGTTTTAAGGGACGTGTTTTAAGGGAAATTGTTTTACGGAAAACTGTGTTACAAAAAATGGCTTTACAGGGAATGGTTTTACAAGGAGTTGTTTCACAAGGATAGGATGTGCAACGGAGGCCGCCCTGCCCCACTGCATCCGGTTAGCGGATGCATAATGTAAATAGTCTAGAGACCGTGCGGCGCGCAGCGCATGCCAGTCGAGAGCGGCACAGATAAATGACTCTACATTCGTTGGAATTGTTGGATCGCGACGTCACTGCCCGCATATTGCTGGCCGACGACGACCCGCGTCTGCTCGAAAGCCTGCAGGGATTGCTGAAGCTATACCAGTATCATGTCGATACGGCGGTCGGCGGCCAGGCAGCGATCGAACAGTTGAGCAACAATCACTACGATTTATTGCTGCTGGATTTACGTATGCCGGACGTCTCCGGCCACGACGTGATGCAACATATGCTGGCGCACGAAATCGCCACAATGACGATCGTGGTCAGCGGCGAAACGTCGATCGACGACATTTCGCGCGCGCTGCGCAACGGCGCTTACGATTATCTGAAAAAGCCCTACGTACCGGAAGAGCTGCTGGCGACGGTCAATAACGCGATCCGTAAAAAGCGCCTGGAAGACTCCAATCGCGTGATGGAAAGCCGCCTCAACCGCTCCGAAAAACTACACCGCTTCATCGTCAACAACTCCCCCGACATTATCTATATCCTCGATGAAAAAGGCTGTTTCAGCTTTTTGAACTCGAAGATAGAGCAATTGCTCGGCTACGATCGCAACGAGCTGATCGGCCATCCGATCGCGGCGATTATCGAAGAGGACGATTTAGAAAAAGCCCATTATTTCTTCGAGCAGGCCACGCGCTCGGAACACTCGTCGCGCAGTATCGAAATCGCCATGCGGCCGCGCGAAGCGGGACACAGCAAACGCTTTTTTGAATTGTCTATCTGGCCGGTCGACGAAACCAGCGAACTCAACGGTGCCGCGCAACGCTATCGAATTTACGGCACCGCGCGCGATATCACCGATCGCATGGAGGCCGAGGCCTTCATTAATTTTCAGGCCTATCACGACCTGCTCACCCGCCTGCCAAATCGCTCGCTGTTCAAAGACCGTCTGAGCATGGCGCTGACGCAAGCCGCGCGCAACAATCAACGTCTGGCCGTTATGTTTATCGATCTCGATCGCTTTAAAGTGATCAACGATTCGCTCGGCCACACCATGGGCGATCGCCTGTTACAAGCCGTCAGTCAGCGTCTGCTCGGCTGCATTCGGCGCGGCGATACGTTGTCGCGCTTCGGCGGCGACGAGTTCACACTGCTGCTGCCGGACAGTCAAAGTCCGCTGGCGGCATCGCAGGTCGCGGAAAAAATTCTCGAGAGCATCAAAGAGCCGTTCAAGTTGGGCGAGCACGATATTTATGTCGGCGCCTCGATCGGCATCGCGCTATATCCGGAGGGCGGTACGACCCTCGATGCGTTGATCAAAAATGCCGATATAGCGATGTATCGGGTAAAAAATACCGGCAAGGACGGCTTCTACGTCTTTAGCCACGACATGACCATTTCGGCCACGCAGCGCCTGTTATTAGAGCAGGATATGCGCCGCGCGCTCGAAAACGATGAGTTCGAAGTGTATTACCAACCGCAAATGGATACGCACACCGAGCGGCTGGTGGGGCTGGAGGCATTGGTCCGTTGGAATCATCCGGCGATGGGACGCCTGACGCCCGCCGAATTTATTCCCGTCGCCGAGGATAGTCGTCTGATCGTCGAACTCGATCGCCTGACTTTGGCGGCAGCCTGCCGGCAGGTGCGGCACTATCATCAAAATGGTTATCCGGAGCTGAAATTATCGGTCAACCTGTCGCCGCTGCTGCTGGATCGCGATAACTTCGTCGACCATATTCTGGAAACTTTGGCGCGCGAACAATTTCCCACGCATTTGCTGGAGCTGGAAATTACCGAAGGCTTGTTGATGAACGACCGCACCGATGTCGTCGAAAAGCTCACGCTGCTGAGCAATGCCGGCGTGCAGATCGCCATCGACGATTTCGGCACCGGTTATTCTTCGCTGAGTTATCTGCAAAAATTCCCGATCGATACGCTGAAGATCGATCGCAGCTTCATCCATGCGATTAAAACCGCCGAGGAAGAAGCCTGTATCGTCAACGCCATTATTTCCATGGCGCTCGGCCTGAAACTGCATATCGTCGCCGAGGGTGTCGAGAATATTGCGCAACTCAGCTATCTGCGCTCGCTTGGTTGCCACACCGTGCAGGGCTATCTATTCGGTCAGGCCGTACCGCTCGACGAACTGATGAAGCGCCTCGGCCCACCGCACCCCCTAGTAGCTTCGGCCAGCGCCTGAGCGCACTACTTTCGATAGACTAGAACCTATCTCAAAATTAGCGAGCGCAGCTGAGAGGCCAACAGTAGGTGCCTCTAGGCAAGGCAAAAATGGCCGAAAAAGCGGACGACTGCATGGATGCAGGAGCTAGAGCGGCGCAGCAATTTTGAGATAGGTTCCATTAACTCTCGTCGCGCCGATGCATCGGCAACGGTACGCCCATATGCTGCTCGCCGCGCGCGCGCGCCAGCTCGATCTGTTTACGGCGCTCGCGAAAGCGCGCTTTCTGTTCGTCGGTCAGTGTCGCGGCACAACGCGCGCACGCGACGCCTTCCTCGTACAGCGGCGACAACCGCTCCGCGGCACTCACACCCCAACCGCAGGCGTGACATAACTCATAGCTACCTTTTTTCAGCTCGTGATCGACCGCCACGCGATGATCGAATACAAAACATTCGCCCTGCCACAAGCTTTGTTCCGGCGGAATCTCTTCCAGATATTTTAAAATTCCGCCCTTTAAATGATAGACCTCGTCGAAACCCTGTTTGAGCATAAAAGCGGATGCTTTCTCGCAGCGAATACCGCCGGTGCAAAACATCGCCACTTTTTTATGCCGACTGGGATCGAAGCGCTGCACATAATCGGGAAATTCGCGGAAGGCTTGCATCTGTGGATTGACCGCGCCCGCAAAACTGCCGATCTCGACTTCGTAATCGTTGCGCGTATCCAGTACCAACACCTCCGGATCGCTGATCAACCCATTCCAATCGCGCGGCTCGACATAGGTGCCGGCCTGCTCGTTCGGGTCGATGCCGTCGACGCCGAGCGTAACGATTTCTTTTTTTAGCTTCACTTTCATCCGTAAAAAAGGCTGCGCGCTGTCGATAGACTCCTTATGCTCCAAATCCTGCAGGCGCGCGTCGGCCTTCAAATAATTCAAGACCCGCTCGATGCCGGCGCGCGAACCGGCGATAGTGCCGTTGATACCTTCGTGCGCCAACAGCAACGAGCCTTTGATACCGGCATCGAGACAAGCTTGCAGCAGCGGTTCGCGCATTTCGCGAAAATCTTCCAAAGTGGCAAATTTATATAATGCAGCGACAACAACAGACATAAAAATTCCAACCAGCAAATTTCGAGCGAAGCTAAATCACAACCGACTACAGCGGCTCGATAAGTATTTCAATTGAGCGATGCGAATAGCGATAGTATCAATGACGATCGTGTTTACCACCGCCCAAACACTCCGGCGAAGCAGGCACCTGCTCGGCGCGAAGCTGCCACTCGTCCGCGGTGTAGGTGTGCAACGCCAGCGCGTGCACGCCCGCCGCCAACTCGTCAGCCAATAGCCGATACACCATTTGATGACGCGCTACCGGCCGTTTACCGACGAACTCGGGCGACACCAGTACCACTTTAAAATGCGTTTCCGAATTGGGCGGCACGCTATGCATATGCGACTCGTTAATTACTTCTAAATGCGCAACCGCGATACCGGCGGCCAACTTCGTTTCAATCTGGCGCTGCACCAACATACCTATCTCCGACTCGCACGTTATCGCCAACAAGTTATCGCCCAACAACTTACCCTCAACAAGGCGCGTGATTATACGCCGGCCGACTAATTTTTTATTGCGAAAGGTCAACATGGACGCTAACGTTAAGCGAATTCACCGCGACCGATACGGATCATCCATGGATGTACCACTGTACGATGTCTACCTGACCGGAAAACTGGCTGCGGATCTCGATCGCTCCGTGGCCGCCGAACGGCTCGCGCAAATCTTTAAGTCCACCCCCGCTACGATGCTTGGTTTACTGAGCGGCAAACCCCAATTGCTAAAGCGCGGAGTGGACAAAAACACCGCTTTAAAATATCGCGACACGCTGCAGAATGCCGGTGTCGAGGTGGCCTTCAAAGCGCAAACGCAGGCCGTCCCGGAGAGCGTGGCGACACCTGCCGCCGCGCCTGCCACCGTTCAAAACGATTCATCTCAACACGAAGCGACTCAAATAGTTGCGCCTCAAACCGTAAGCGGAAGTTTAACTCTCGCGCCGGTCGGCTCGAACGTCTTGAATGCGGATGAGCAACGCCAGATCAGCGCAGCCATTATCGATCTCAGCCATTTAGCGGTCGCTGCGCCAGGACCCTTGCTCGACCCGTCGCAGCGCCATGCAGCCGATATAGTGGCACCGAATGTAGACCATCTATCGCTGCGCGAGGCGGGCGCCGATTTGCTGACCGCGGCGGAGCGCGACGTTATACCGTCGGCAATGCCGGAAGTCGGCGACTACGGCTTGGCGCCGGTTGGCGCTCCGCTCGAAACGTTGCGCGAGGTTCGCGCCGCCGTAGAAGTGGATATCAGTCAGCTGTCGCTGGCGCCGAGCGGCGTGGATTTACTGACGCCGGAGCAGCGCCGTAAAACCGTGGCGACGGCGCCGGCCACCGATCACATAAAATTGCTCTGACCGCATCGATCGCGCGCGCTTAAGCGGTCGACGGCAACCGCACGGCGACCTTGAGGCCCGGCGAGTTGTCGCTCAAGACGATGCTGCCGCGATGTAAATTAACCACCGCCTGCACCAAGCTCAAACCGAGGCCGTTGCCCGGTTGCATACTGCGGCTCGACTCGACTCTAAAAAAACGCCTGAACACGCGCTCGCGATCGGCCAGGCTGATGCCGACCCCACTATCGGCAACCTCCACCAGCAATCCGCCGTCTCTGCCGCTCGAGCGAATACAAATGGCGCCGTTCTCCGGTGTGTACTTAATCGCGTTATCGAGTAGATTGGCAAATGCCTGAAACAGCAGATCGCGATCGCCCGATAATGGCAGCGGCGCCTGTACCTCGGTGGTGATGACGATTTGCTTTTCCATCGCCAGCGGTTCGTATAACTCGACCACGTCATGCAGAATAACGCTCAAATCCAACCGCGAAAATCCCGATAGGCGATTGCCCGACTCAACCTGTGCGATCCGCAATAAAGCGCTGAAAGTGGCCAGCAAGCTATCCGCCTCTTCCAACAATGCCTGCACGGTATGTTGCTCGTCGCCATCGACCCGCGCCTGCAAACTCGCCAAATGGTTGCGCAGCCGGGTCAGCGGCGTACGCAAATCGTGGGCAATATTATCGGAAACCTGCCGCATACCCTCCATCAGCGTTTGAATGCGATCGAGCATCCGGTTGATATTGATCGCCAGCGTGAGGAAGTCGCCGCCCGAATTGTGCAGGTCGATGCGCTTGGCAAAATCGCCGGCCATGATCGACTGCACCGCGCGGTTGATCGCATCGACGCTCTGCAAACCGCGACCCGCCACCACTGCGCCGCCGAGCGCCCCCATCACAATGGTCACGATCATACTGCGCAATAACACGCTGACGATGATGCGCTCGAACAGAATCATATCGCTGTAATCGCGCGCCACCAGTAGCATTTCGCCGTCGCGCAGCGGCAGCGTGGCGGCGATCAATTGCTCGCGCCCGGGCGCCCAACCTTCGAATGAAACGCCGTACTCCAGCGCCAGCCAGCTCGCATAACTATTGGCCGGCCAACTGTGCAGCGTGCCGCTCAACTTATTGCGATCCTTATCCACCAACAAATATAAAAAATCCTGCGCCGCCCGGCCCGACTGCGGTGCCGCCAAAACCGCCGCCAACGCCGCACGACCGCCGTTGTTATAGATAGCCTCTAAGCGCAGCGCTTCGTTATGGGTGGTTTTGTTGACCTCGCTGAAATAGTTGTATGAATACGAGGCGAATAACAAGGCTAGAACAATGAACACCGCCAGGCTCAAACCGGCCACGTAGGCAACCATAAACCGGAACGTGAGACTGGCGAGTATTTTCTTCAGGTTCATACGGTGCCGGGATCCTGCAGTAAATAACCCGCCCCGCGCACCGTACTCAACAACGTCAGCTCAAAGCCGCGATCGATTTTTTGGCGTAGCCGACTGATATGCACGTCAATCACGTTGGTTTGCGGATCGAAATGGTAGTCCCACACGTTCTCCAGCAACATCGTGCGAGTCACGACCTGGCCCGCGTGCCGCATCAAATATTCGAGCAGCTTGTATTCGCGCGGCTGTAAGTTGAGAACCTGACCGGCTCGACTCACGCGATGCGACAGCATATCCATCTCGAGATCGGCGACTTTTAACCGCGTTTCGTAACTGCTGGTCTGCTGGCGCCGCAGAATCGCCTCCAGGCGCGCCATCAGTTCCGCGAAGGCAAACGGCTTCACCAGATAATCGTCGCCGCCGGCGCGCAAACCATTGACGCGATCGTCGACATCGCCGAGCGCGCTCAAGATCAGCACTGGCACCTTATTGCCGTTGCGGCGCAGGTCTTCGATCACTTGCAAACCATCGAGGCCCGGCAGCATGCGATCGACGATCAGCGCATCGAATGTGCCCGCCTGGCCGCGTTGCAAACCTTCCAAGCCATTGGCGACGTGTTCGACGCTATGACGGTTATCGCGCAGGCCGCGCCCGATGTAATCGGCGACGCCCTGATCGTCCTCGATAAGTAGAATGTGCATGGGTTCTCCGTTTTGTCATACCGAACGTGCAAATTGTCACAGTTATCGCTGGCGGCATTATCGCGGCTTTATCCAGCAGCTACATTGCCAATTAATTAACATCATCGCACAGAGTAGCGGACAGCTTTATTAGTAACGATCGAGCAAGATGTCGGCCTCGAATATGCAAAAGCCGTCTAACAAAAGTAGCTCCTTTTTGGCGGTAAATTTGCCAAACTGATAGTGGGCAGATCGGTTTACAGGATTTAACGGTAATAGTTAGTCGCTCAGGGGAAATATCATGTCAGTCTCGCTCCATCTTCCCTACCGCAGCTCGCTTTTGCTGGCGCCTTGGTGTTTTGCCGCCAGCTTGGGACTGATACAAACGGGACTGATGCAAAATTGCCAGGCCGCTGAAAACGACGACGCTTTCTATCACCAACTGCAAAAAACTCATACTCCCGATGGCTACCAGCCGACCCGTAGCTTTACCATCGTCACCGACGCCGAACACGGCAATCAATTGGTCGCCGAGGACGACCCCAACCTGCGCTTCAACCTTGCCTGGATGCAGCAGTTCCAACCCGGTTACAAAGCCCGCCGCGGCGGCTCCGCCTTCGGCGAAATATTTCGCTCCTACCTTAAAACCGCCTACAAATCGTATCGCGACCACAACGCTCAGTCGATGTCGGCGCTGCCCGATGAAAATGGCTCCGGCAAGACGCACTCTTTCGCCACCGATATCGACTACAACGTAAAAGTCACCAGCGACGAAGTTCGCTTCAAGGTCGGCTACAGTTTCTAAGGTAATTAGTTTCTAGGAGCATAGCTTCCAAGACCATAGCTTCTAAATCGATAGCGGATCGGCAGTCGATCCGCACGTTTGCTAGAATGGCCGCCCTTCGTTCCGGTCGCGGTTATCTGCAATGCCCTCAGCTCTCGACACCCCCGATAGTTCGCACGCCACTCCGCCACCCGCCTTACCGAGCGCCGGCCCAATCGCCCGCCTCGCGGCGCTGGGTTACGATAGCTTTCTGATTTTTGGCCTGCTGGTGGTACCGTTATTCATTCTCACCGGGCTGCGCCAGCACAGTATCGGTCTGCAGACGGACGGAGTGATTCACGAGCTGCCCCCCATCGCCCCGCGCTGGGTCATGCTGCTGTATATGATTTGTATGATCGTCGGCTTTTATTATTATTTCTGGCGCCGCAATGGCCAAACGCTGGGTATGCAGGCGTGGCGCCTAAGGCTCGATGATGCGAGCGGCGGCCGTCCGAGTTTCCGCCAATGCCTGGTCCGGCTGGCCGTGGGGTTTTTATCACTGCTGTGTGTAGGCTTGGGTTATTGGTGGATTTGGCTGGATCGCGACCGTCTGGCTTGGCACGACCGCGCCTCCAACACGCGCGTGATCGTCATTCCGAAAAAACCAAACCCGAAAAAGATCAACGCAAAAAATAAAGCGCCCAAAACGAACAGCATGGAAACCACAACAGCTGCATCGAATACAGAGCAAACCAAGAAAACAAAAAAATAACTTCAAGACAGGCTAGCGTGCCGAGACGGGAAGGATGGCAGAGAAGCATCGAGCGGTGCCTGCCTGAGTTTTTCAAAGGCCCGACTAATGCCGTGCTTGACTCCACTGTCAAAATATCAGCGTAGAGCGGCGCACCCTTGCCGGTGCGCCGCTGAGCTCAGGGCATGAGGGCGTTTGAAAAATTCAGGCAGGTGCCGCAGCTGAGAAAATTGCTTTGAATGCTCGCAGGATGTGCATCGATACTTGCAGTCTCACGAAGCCCTCGCACCGTCCTCCGTGTCGACCGGACCGGTTTTTTTCAGCGCTTCTCGTGGCCTTAAGCTCCGTTGGACACCGACGAGGGTGTCCAATGCCGTGCTTGAATCCACTATCGAAATATCAGCGTAGAGCGGCGCACCCTTGCCGGTGCGTCGCTGAGCTCAGGACATGAGGGTCTTTGAAAAACTCAGGCAGGTACCGCCGCTGACGGCCAACGATGTAATAAAGCCTACAACCGCCGCCGCAACAGAAAAATGCCGGCCAACATACTGACCAAAATAGGAACCAGCGAAGCCAGTATCGGCGCGAAGCCGAACACCAGACTGGCTGGCCCCAACATATCCTGACTGATACGAAAGACGATGCCGATCAGCAGGCCGACAAAAATCCGCGAACCCATCGAAGCCTGACGCAGCGGACCGAAAATAATCGATGCGGCCACCAATACCAGACTGATAATCGCCAGCGGCTGCATTAATTTATTCCATAACGCCAGTTCGTACTCGCCGCTATTGGAGCCCTGCTCCTTTAAAAAGCTCACGTACCTCCACAGCCCGCTGATCGACAGATCGACCGGATTGAGCACCAGAATATTCAGCAGTTGCGGCGACAACTGTGTCTGCCACTCGCGCGTGGCGGTGCTTGAGTTTTGCAGGTGATCGGCGCTGAAATGCGTCTCGCGCACATCCTCCAACAACCAGTGATCGGTTTGGTAAGTCGCACGCTGGGCGAATAGGGTCGATTGCAAATGACGTTGATCGTCCAGCGTAAACATCGTTACGCCGAATAAAATACCGTTCGGCTGCACCGCGTTGAAATGCACGAAACTATCTCCCTCGCGATGCCACAGACCGTATTCGCTGATGCTGATATCTTTTTGTTGTTGCAGCATCGCGCGATAACTCTGGGCGATCTGCTGACACGGCGGCGCGATAAACTCGGCCACGATCAAACCGAAAAACGTCACTAACAGTGCCGGTCGCAATGCCATCCAAAGAATACGCGCAATGGATACGCCGGCGGCACGAATAACCGTCAACTCGCTGGTGCTCGCCAGCGAACCGAGACCGGCGAGACAACCGATCAACACCGCAAACGGTAAGAATTGCGCGAGGTGACTGGGCAGCGTCATCAGCGTGTAATACGCGGCCGGCCCCAAGGTATAGCGGCCGCCGAGATCGGCGCTTTGATCGAGCAGGCCAATCACCAGCTCCAACCCGAGCAATACCGCCAACACCAACAGGATCGCCGCCGCCACCTGCAGCGCCACATAGCGCGTAATCAATTTCATGCGGCGGCTCCCGGCGCCATCGGCGCCGCTTTATGCGCGCGCCAGACGCGCAGTTGATCGCTGCCGAACAACAGCGTTAAACCCAGCATCAAGAACACGCCGTGTATCCACCACATACCGATATCGACCGGTATTTGTTGCTTATTGATCGCCTCGCGCGCAGCGTTGAGCAACACCAAATAAATCATAAACAACAGGAAGGCCGGAAATAATTTGCCGTAGCGACCGCGCCGATGATCGGTGCGCGCCATCGCCATCGCGATCAACGACGACACCACGACCAATAAGGCCAACGAGACACGCCATTGCAAGGTCGCCTGCGAATCGGGACGCCGCGAGCGCCAAAGCTCGCGCGTCGTGAGCGTATCCTGCTTGCGATACAGTGGCGTCGCATGCGGCTGCTCCAGGCGCTGGCCCAGTTTGGCAAAGTCCATCACCTGATAAGCCAGATCGCCGGGCTGCCCGAGATAACGCGTCCCTTGTTGCAGCACCAGGAAACGCTCGCCGGTTTCCGGATCGACATCGATATGCCCGCGCTCGGCGATCACCATCACCTGGCGATTGGAACCATCGCTGTCGGAAAAACGATCGGCCGCGAACACGCCCTGCATTTCGCCGGTGATGGTATTCATATGATCGACGTAGGTAACGCGCCCGCGGCCCTGGTTGATAACGCGGAAGCGGCCCGCGCTCAGCAACTCCAAGCCGGAAGTATTCCCCGCTTCGTGTAGCATCTGCTGCACGCGCAGCGTGGCGTAGGGGCTAACGACCAAGCTCATCACCCCCACGATTAAGGCAACCACCAGCGCCGGCACCATAATAATCGTCAGTAAACGCAGCGGGCCGATACCGCAGGCGGCGATCACCACCATTTCGCTATCGACATATAAACGTCCGAGCGCGAGCAATACGCTGATAAAAAATGCCAGCGGCATAATCAGTTCGAGAAAACCGGGCAGGCGAAAAAAAATAACTGTAAACACCAGTCCGGCGGGTAGATCGCCGGCGGCGGCGGAAGCGAGATACGCGACCAGACGGCTACTGATTACGATCACTAACAACGTGAAAGTTACCGCCAGCATGGTCGACAAAATCTCGCGGGTCAGGTATCGAAATAAAATCACTCGGTTATCTTCCAGGGCGGCGAGAAATGCGCAAAGGTGCCGCCAACTCGGCGTCGACTCTATCCAAGTTTGGCGGTGGACGGCTACACTACACGCATCGAACTCGGTGCGGCAAAACTACTTGCAGCTGTAGACCGGCGCGAGCCCCCAATATCTACAACTTGCAGCTACAACCTACAGGTACAACTTACACATTATTTGCACACCGGCGGCGCGCTCGATGTTATTGATAAGCTATCCGACTCTCGGATGAGCGCGGCGATTATCCCTAAATTTGTTTCGTTTGTCTTGCGAGGACCGGCATGTTAATCAGCGGCAAAAATCTTCCCCACCCGGAGCGGCAACGCAGCCAATGTTTGATCGTCGGCGTGCCCGCGAAGGGCAACTTGCGCGGTGCCGCCAAACGAATCGACAACGCTGCCGATAATTTAATCAGCCGGCTGCAAAAGCGCGGCGATATCAAGGGCGATTGGGCGCAGGCGCTGATGCTGCCGACCGTTGCCGGCATCGCCGCGGAGCGTATTCTGCTGGTCGGCATCGGCAATGGCACGGCGAGCGACGCCGACTACCGCAAGTTGCTGCAAGTCGTGCTCGGCGGGCTCGCCGAACACAAAGTGGAGGATGCCTGCTGGCTGCTGGACCCCATCGCCGTCAAAGACCGCGATGCCCAGTGGCCGCTGCTGCAGTTGGCGCTCGCCGCTACGCTGCGCGAATACCGCTACACCGAAACGCTCAGCAAGCCGAAGCCGCCGGTCGCGCTGAAAAAATTAATCGTCGCCGATGCCTCTTCGGCGTTGGATAAGCAAGCGCTGCAGCGCGGCACCGCAATCGGCCGCGGCATGAATGTGGCGCGCCGCCTGGGCGATTTGCCCGGTAACATCTGCACGCCGACGCTGCTCGCCAAAGAGGCGCGCGGCATCGCCGGCAAACACGCCAAGGCCAGCATCAAAGTGCTCGAAGAAAAAGCGATGCGCGAACTCGGCATGGGCGCGCTGTTATCCGTGGCCGCAGGCAGCGAGCAACCGGCGAAATTAATCGTGCTGGAATATCGCGGCGGCCGCCGCAGCGAGCAGCCGCAAGTACTAGTCGGTAAAGGTATCACTTTCGACAGCGGCGGCATCAGCCTCAAGCCCGGCGCTAAAATGGACGAAATGAAATTCGATATGTGCGGCGCCGCCAGCGTGCTCGGCACACTGCATGCCGTCATCGAACTCAATCTGCCGATCAACGTCGTCGCCATCATCGCCGCCAGCGAAAATATGCCGAGCGGTGCCGCCACCAAACCGGGCGATGTGGTGACCAGCATGTCCGGTCAAACCATCGAAATTCTCAATACCGATGCCGAGGGTCGCTTGGTATTGTGCGATGCACTTACCTACGCCGCGCGCTTCAAACCTGCGGCGGTCATCGATATCGCCACGCTGACCGGCGCTTGCGTGGTAGCGCTGGGAAAACATGCCAGCGGCTTATTCAGCAACCAGGACGATTTCGCCGAGCAGCTACTCGCCGCGGGCCGCACTATCGGCGATCGCGCCTGGCAATTGCCGCTCTGGGATGACTATCAGAAACAACTCGACAGCAATTTCGCCGACATGGGCAATATCGGCGGCGCCGGCGGCGGCAGTATCACCGCTGCGTGTTTTCTGGCGCGCTTCGCCAAAAATTATCGCTGGGCGCATCTCGATATCGCCGGCACCGCCTGGGATGAAGGCAGCGCCAAGGGCGCCACCGGCAGACCGGTCGGCCTGTTGATGCAATATCTGATCGAGCGTAGTTAGCCGGCGATGCCGCAGGTCGATTTTTATATTCTGCCGGAAGCCGCGTCCGAGCAGCGCGCGTTGTTCGCCTGCCGGCTAATCGAAAAAATCTACAAACTCGGGCATCGCATTTACGTGCACCATCAGCAGCGCGAGCAGGCGGAAATACTCGACGATATGTTATGGCGCCTACAACCGACCAGTTTTTTACCGCACGAGCTGGGCGCGACAAATACCCGGAGAGCGGTACAGATCGGTTGGCATGGCGCCGCCGACACCAATCATCTCGCCGCCGAGCTTCTCTGCATCGGACAAGGCGCCGAAAATAATGCGGGCGGCAACGTATTGATCAATCTGGCCGATGCGGTGCCCGAATTCTTTAACAGCTTTCAGCGCATCTCCGAAATCGTCGTGCAGACGCCGGAAGTTTTAGCCGCCACGCGCAATGCCTGGCGCTATTATCAACAGCAGGGCTGCGCCCTGGAGCGCCACGATTTGCGCGTTGCACAAGGCTGATATGGGCAAAATAGCGTTATCCCTGACGAACTGTATCGATGATCTCCACATCAATGACCGAGCGCGGCAGCCATGCACGATTTAGATGCTAAAAAAACTTCGGGCGCAGCGCAGCCAGACCATCTGCTCGACGAGTTAACGTCGATTAAGGACCTATTGGCTGGCGAACAAGTGGCTGGCAAACAGGTGGCTGGTGAGCGGATGGGCGGCGAGCAAGCGGTCGGCCAACAACGGACCAACGCACAATTAATGAAGGAGCAATTGGCCGATACACAGCCGACCGGCGCTATTCCGCTGCTCGACGATCTCGTCGCGCTACCGGCGCAATCGCCATTGCTCGATATCGAGCGTATTTTCAACGACGATGTAGCCGCGCCATTGAGTCCCTGCATAGAAGCGCCGCCCACGGCGAACTTTCAATTCCCAAAATTTACCCTGGATGTCGCGATCAGCGACGAACCCGTCAATAGCCACTCGGCCGCGACTGCCACCGACAATACAATGCTGAATCTGCGCGCGAGCCATCTACACCAGACCTATCGCCGCGAAGCGCTGATTCAAGAGTTGATCGCCGAGTTCGCGCCGCAGATCGAAGCCGCGCTGCGCGAGCGGCTCGAGCGCTTGGACAATGCCGCACTGCAGGCCCTGAAAACTCAATCCTAACGCGGCGTCTTTTGGCCGACGCGACAAGTCAGGGTATACTGCGGGCCACAACGGTGCGGCCTCATTTCACATATCATCACTGCCAACCTAAGTTTTAGCGACGGTTTTCGCGCAGCTTTGCGCGGACCGCGACGGTTTGCATGCGACTGCTTCCCACCATCCACTCTCCCTATTGAGACAGTGTTTTAATCGCTATGGACAAAATTTTTCAGCCCGCCGACATCGAGCGAAAATGGTACGAACGCTGGGAACAGGCCGGTTATTTTGCGCCGCAGGGCGATGGCCAACCCTACTGCATCATGATTCCGCCGCCCAATGTCACCGGCAGTTTGCACATGGGCCACGGTTTTCAAGAGGCGATCATGGATGCGCTGATCCGTTATCAACGCATGCGCGGTAGTAAAACGCTGTGGCAGGTGGGCACCGATCATGCCGGCATCGCCACGCAGATGGTGGTAGAGCGCCAGCTTGAAGCGCAGGGTATCAAGCGCGCCGATTTGGGCCGCGAAAAATTCATCGAAAAAGTGTGGGAATGGAAGGAGCAATCGGGCGGTACGATCACGCGGCAATTGCGCCGCATGGGCGCCTCGACCGACTGGTCGCGCGAGCGTTTCACGATGGATGCCGGCCTCTCTAACGCCGTCACCGAGGTGTTCGTGCGCCTGCACGAGGAAGGCCTGATCTATCGCGGCCAGCGTCTCGTCAACTGGGACCCCGTTCTACACACCGCCATCTCCGATCTCGAAGTCGTCAGCGAAGAAGAACAGGGATCGATGTGGCATTTCCGCTATCCGCTCGCCGATGATTCCGGATATTTGGTCGTCGCCACGACGCGCCCCGAAACAATGCTCGGCGATACCGCCGTCGCGGTGAATCCAAACGATGAACGCTACCGCCACTTGATTGGCAAAAAAATAAAATTGCCGCTGACCGAGCGCGAGATTCCTATCATTGCCGACGATTACGTCGATAAAGAATTCGGTACCGGCTGCGTGAAAATCACGCCGGCACACGATTTCAACGACTATGAAGTTGGCAAGCGCCACCATTGCCCGCTCATCAACATTTTTACCGCCGACGCGATCATCAACGACAACGCGCCGGAAAAATATCGCGGCCTCGATCGCTTCGTCGCCCGCAAACAGGTCGTCGCCGATCTCGAGGCACTCGGCCTGGTCGAAAAAATCGAACCGCATACCTTGAAAGTGCCGCGCGGCGATCGCAGCGGCGTGGTAATCGAACCTTGGTTGACCGACCAGTGGTATGTCGACGCGAAAAAGCTGGCGATTCCGGCCATCGCCGCCGTCGAGAATGGCGATATTCAGTTCGTGCCGCAGCAATACGAGAATATGTATTTCTCGTGGATGCGCGATATTCAGGATTGGTGTATCTCGCGACAATTGTGGTGGGGACATCAGATTCCCGCCTGGTACGACAATAACGGCAATGTCTATGTCGGCCGCAGCGAGGCGGAAGTGCGCGCCAAAAATAATTTGGGCGACATTGCTCTGCGGCGCGACGACGATGTGCTCGACACCTGGTTCTCGTCGGCATTATGGACCTTCTCGACACTCGGCTGGCCCGAGCAGACCAGCGATTTAAAAACCTTCCACCCAACCAATGTGTTAGTGACCGGCTTCGATATTATTTTCTTCTGGGTCGCGCGCATGATCATGATGACCCTGCATTTCATCAAGGATGAAAACGGCGTGCCGCAGGTGCCGTTCAAGCAGGTGTATGTGCATGGCTTGGTGCGCGATGCCGAAGGCCAGAAAATGTCGAAATCGAAGGGCAACGTGCTCGACCCCATCGATCTGATCGACGGTATCGATCTTGAAAGTCTGGTAGCAAAACGCACCAGCGGCATGATGCAGCCGCAGCTTGCCGCCAAGGTGGAAAAGTCTACCCGCAAACAGTTTCCGGAAGGCATCGCCGCCTATGGCACCGATGCATTGCGCTTTACTTATTACTCGCTGGCCTCGACCGGCCGCGATATTAAATTCGATATCGGCCGCATCGATGGCTTTCGCAATTTCTGCAACAAAATATGGAACGCTACGCGCTACGTGCTGAGTAATTGTGAAGAGCAGGCGTGTGGCGCAAACAACAACGATACCGACTATACGTTGAGCCTGGCCGACCGCTGGATTATCTCCGCATTGCAGCGCACCGAGGCCGAAGTCGAAAAAGCCTTTGCCGGCTACCGTTTCGATTTCGCCGCGCAGGCGATTTACGAATTCGTCTGGAACGAATACTGCGATTGGTATCTGGAGCTATCGAAGCCGGTGTTATGGGACGAGGCGGCCGATCCGGCGCAGAAGAAAGGCACGCGGCGCACGCTGATTCGCGTGTTAGAGGCGACGCTGCGCCTGCTGCATCCGTTGATGCCGTTTATCACCGAGGAGATCTGGCAGCGCGTCGCTCCGTTGACGGGCCGGATTGGCGACACCATCATGCTGCAAAGCTACCCACTGGCCGACGAGACGCGCATCGATGCCGATGCCGAAGCCGATATCGTCTGGTTAAAAGCCGTCATTCTCGGCGTGCGCAATATCCGCGGCGAAATGAATATCTCGCCCGCGCAGGAAGTTCCTCTGCTGCTGCGCAATGGCGATGCCGAGGATCGGCGCCGTAGCGCAAGCAATGCGACATTTTTGAAAAAGCTTGCCAAAATCGCTTCGATCGATTGGCTTGAGGTGGGCGCGGAAGCACCGCTGGCCGCCACGCAATTGGCCGGCAGCATGGAGCTGCTGGTGCCGATGGCCGGCTTGATCGATAAAGGTGCGGAGTTGGCGCGCCTTAATAAAGAGATCGATAAACTGGGCAAAGAATTGGAGAAGCTGGAAAGCAAACTCGGCAATGGCGATTTTACCGCGCGCGCTCCGGCCGAAGTGGTCGCCAAGGAACGCGAGAAATGCATCGCTCTGCAAACCGCATTGACGCAATTAAAAAATCAGCAGCAGGCGATCGCAGCACTTTAAGAACGCGCAACTATTGAGAACTTGCAACTAAGAGCTTGCAACTAGGACCTGGCAACTACGACCTTGCAACTACGCGCCCGTTTTCCGTTAAGCGGGCCGTATTTTCGCCTTCAAACCCGCCATTGAGCCTAAGCCGGGAACCTAAGCCAGGAGACTGCAGCCACTACGGAACAGAGTTTAAAAAATGACACTTAAACAGCAAACCAACCGATAACCATCTCGGCGTTACTTTGCTTTTTCGCAATAGCCGACCGCTGAAGTAATTGGCTATTTGCAGGCACCATTTACTCTCTATCCGCAGCCTGTTGCCGACCCACAAATCATCTCGAATTCTTGCCAATAGCTTGCCAACTCCGATTACGTAAAATTAATTTGTTAGGCCGCGCGAATTAAGCGACGCTTACGCTAATCGAACAATAAAAAGAAGTTGGAATAGGTAACGATGTTTGCGACCGATTCTTCGTTAAATATTTACCGCAGGCTAACGCCGCCACTGCCCACGAATTTTGTCTATAGCTACGCTGCCCACTTTATCGGCTGCAAAAATGCGGCCGCCCTCGCCTATTTTATTTTTTTGCCTAGCTGAGTCGGCGCGTCATGTCGTGGATTTTAAAGCCTGAAAATATCAACAATGCAAATAAAAACGCTTTAGCCACGTTAATACATATGCCGCTGTATTTCAGCCGCAAAAAGCATCTTCGATTTTAAAAATAACAATCTACGGGCACTCAAGGAGTACATAACAATGTCAGAATCAGAGCGTAATCAAGGTATCGTCAAATGGTTTAACAATGCTAAAGGTTTTGGCTTTATCACGCATGCCGATGGCGACGATGTGTTCGTGCACTTCCGCTCGATACGCGGGGACGGCTACCGTACCTTGACACAGGGTCAGCAGGTGGAGTTCGCCCTGATGCAGGGACCGAAAGGTTTGCACGCCGAGGATGTCGCGAAAGTAGGCGCGTAGTGCCGCACGGCAAAAGTGCCGACCGCCGCAATCATCGCTTAGCCAATTTGCGTTTGATTGCGGCCGCTATCCTTGGCCCGATAAAGCGCTTGATCGACACGCTGTAACCATAACCGCGAACTATCGCTGTTAATATCGAACTCGGCCGCGCCAAGACTGATAGTAAACTTCACCACTTCTTTATTCGGGCCCTCCAGAGAGCGGCCGGCGATACCCAAACGCAGTCGCTCGCAAAAAACCAGCGCTCCCTCTTTGGTTGTGTCGGGCAGAATCGCCACAAACTCTTCGCCGCCGTAGCGGCCGCAAATATCGACCTCGCGCGAAAACTCGCGCAGCGTCGATGCCATCAGGCGAATGGCGGCATCGCCGAGTTGATGACCGTAGCTATCGTTGATGCTTTTGAAGTGATCGATATCGAGCATGACTAGCGAAACGGGGCCGCCGGAGCGCCGCGCGCGCTCCCACTCTTCCTCGAAGCGCTCTTCCCAATAACCTCGGTTCCATAACTTGGTCAACGCATCGACGCGGCTCAGAATCAATAGTTCGGCACGCGTATCCTGCAAGGCCTTGCTAGCCAGCGCGCTCTCCGTCACATCGTGCACCACAATACCCATCCGCTCGACGGTATCGTTAGACGTACGCAACGGCACAAACATAACATTCTGATACATTACATCGACATAGTAATGAATCGGTAAATGCAGGGGAAAACGGAACAAATACGACCGTTCCTCCCAAGTGGTATAGACCGGAATACCGAGTTCGAACACCGTGCGATGACGGCGCCACAACCATTGCTCGGGCAATTCGGGAAATAAATCGGTCAGCGGCTTGCCGATCGCTTCCTCGGGCGCGATACCGCTATGCGCCTGCATGAAACGATTGAATACTTCAACGCGCAACTCGCGATCGAGCACGACGATGCCGATATTAGAACTCTGAATAATATCTAGCAGCCAGTGCAGCTCTTTGAAATCGAGGGCATCCATTTAGGAAAGTAACAACTCTAATTTGGCAAATAAAGTCGGCAGCGAATATTGATGGAAAAGTATCACCAGATCGCAGGTCGCGGCGTAACCTTCGAATGAATAATTCAACTCCAGCGCCAACGTGCTATCCCATGGGAACCGCTGCTCGGCGAACAGCGTTTTCAGGCTGGTGCGCAGACCTAGAATACTCGGATAACCGATCAGCACATCTATTTCCATTTGCGCCAGCACCGATTGAATACACGAGCCATTCAACAGCGAAGCCATTTCCAGTATATGCTCAAGGTGCTCCCGATCGCCGCTCGCCGGCGCATAACCCATCAGGCGAGGCAGTTCGCTGACCGTGCCATCGCTAAACAGCAGCAGCGCTTCGCCGCTAATGCCGGCGCCGAAAAATGCCTGCGTCACTGCCGTCACATTGGTGGTTTCGTCGACTGCGGTCAGCGCCATGCGCACATCGGCCGATTCCAATAAATGCACCTGCGGAATCGGTAGTTTGACGAAGGTGGAAAAGCTGCGGGCAATTTTATCGGCGGTCTGTCCCACCGCCACGTTGGCGATCTCCTGAAAGCCATCACGCAATTCTTCCGAAAGCTTTATCATAGGAGTTCATTAGTACCAGGCTGAGTTATTGCGCGAAATCGCGCCACCTTGTCGTTGTCGTGAAACCACCCGGGGTAAGTCTAGCAGAGCGCAACGCCGCGGGCGGCTTCGATTTAATATCCTCTAACGAGCATCGCCGCTCAGTAGTATCGGCCGTCAATAGTATCGACAACCAATAGTATCGACCATCAATAGTGCGGCGGTCGCTGATCGCTCGGCGCAGCCTCCGCCGCACCACTCAGCTCGGCAAGTTGTCTCTCCAGGCGCTGCTGTGACTTCGTCAGCCGATCGAGATTTTGCTGCTGGCTGGTCACGACATTATCCAGCGCCGCCAATACATCCTCCTGAAAGGCCAACTGCATCTGTAACTCGATCAACTGCGTGTTTAATTCTCGCCACTGCGTTTGTGTTATTTGCTCCGGTATTAATTGCTCTGGCTCGACCTTTGCGGAAATTAGCTGTTCGCTCATATTATTCGCTCATTGCGTTGCTGATGCCGCCGACTCGCTCGGGAGCCGCTGAAAGTGCTCGCTGCCAACCGCCAAGCGGTGGATTTAAGGATTGCCGGCGCTGCGATTATAATGGAGCGCAGACTGGAGAAGACAATGTCACTGGTATATTCCACCGATAAAGGACGCCTATGTCCCAATTGCTCGCAGCCTAAATCCACGTGCCGTTGCAAGCAGCAGTGCACCGTACCGAACGGCGATGGTATCGTGCGACTGCAACGCCAGACCAATGGCCGCGCGGGTAAGGCAGTCGTCGTCATTTCCGGCCTGGACTTGGCGCCCGACGCGCTTAAAGCGCTCGCCAAAGATTTGAAACAACGCTGCGGCTGCGGCGGCTCGGTCAAAGACCACGCTATCGAAATTCAAGGCGATCATCGCGAGCTATTAAAAGCCATGCTCGAAGAGCTGGGCTACAAGGTAAAACTGAGCGGCGGCTAACAATACCGCTCAATCCTTATTCGTCTACCGCCAATTCACCAAATCTAAAGAGAGATGACCACGATGCCCGCCGACCCATCCGCATTCAAACACAAATACGGCCCTTGGGCGTTAATAGCCGGCGCCTCCGAAGGTATCGGTAAAAGTTTTGCAGAACAACTCGCAGCGCAGGGCATCAATCTGCTCCTGGTCGCACGTCGCGAGACCGTTCTACAAGAAACCGCGCAGCAAATTCGCAGCCGCTTCGGGGTCGAAGTAGCAATTTGTACACTGGATTTAACCGCAGTCGATCTCGAGCTACAACTCGACCGTTTAATTGCAAAGCACGATATCGGTCTATTGATCTACAACGCCGGCGCAACTCACGGCGCTGGTTTATTTCTCGACGAGCCTATGAGCTACGCATTAAATCTGGTGCGCTTAAATTGTATCGGACCGGTCGTGCTGACCCATACTATCGGCCGCCAGCTACGCGCGCGCGGCCGCGGCGGTATTATTTTACTGTCCTCGATGAGCGCGTTGGCCGGCACCGGCTATGTGGCTACGTACGCGGCGACAAAATCGTTCGATATGATTTTCGCGGAAGGGCTATGGGCGGAGTTGCGCGGTTACGGCGTCGATGTACTCGGTTTGGTGGCAGGCGCCACCCAGACGCCGGCCATGCAGCGCTCCGGCGCATTCATGCAAATCGAGGGCGATAGCGTCGACGCAACGACTAACACTAGCGATGCTCTACAGCCGAATATTATGGCAATGCATCCCGACGATGTGGCGCGCGAAGCGCTCGCGGAACTCGGCAACGGTCCCATTTTATTTCCTGGCGAAAACAATCGCGCTGCGGCTGCGGCCATTCGCGGCGCACCGCGCGCGGCTGCGGTCGATGCAATGAGCGGCGCAGCGGCAGGCATGTATGGCAAGCCGTGGCCGGTTCCGAATAATTAGTACGTTTGATCGCGCAGCTGGATGCGTACACTTTAGGTAAGCGGAGATTGCCATGCCCAACTTAACCAACAAAATTGCCATCGTCACCGGTGCAGGCGCGGGGATCGGTCGCGCCAGCGCCTTGGCTTTAGCGCGCAGTGGCGCCGCAGTCGCCATCGCGGATCTCGATGGCGAGCGCGCGGCCCAAGTCGCTGCCGAAATACGCGCGGCCGGTGGCCAAGCTCTCGGTATCGCAACCGATGTCGCCGATGAAGACAGTATTAAAAAAATGATCGCGGCTACCGTGAGCGAATTCGGCGGTCTCGATATTTTGCACAACAATGCCGCCGATGTGAGTCCTGCGACGTATCAACGCGATAACGCGGTTACCGCGATGGATCTGCAATTGTGGAATCATGTCATGAGCGTCAATCTCGGCGGCGCCATGCTCGGTTGCAAGCATGCGATTCCGGAAATGCTCAAGCGCGGCGGTGGCGCAATCGTCAATACTTCATCGCTATCCAGCACCGGCGGACAAGATACCGCGCTGGCTTACAGCAGCTCGAAGGGCGCGCTGAATACGCTGACGCAATACGTCGCCACCGCCTACGGGAAACAGGGTATTCGCTGCAATGCGGTAGCGCCGGGTTACGTATTGACGCTCGCCGCGCGCAATGCGCCGGCCGATGTTATCGACATCTATCGCGATAACGTCCTGACACCTTATCTCGGCGAGCCGGAAGACATCGCTAACATAGTGGCGTTTTTGGTATCCGAGGATGCGCGCTATATCACCGGCCAGATCATCGTGGCCGATGGCGGCGAAAGCGCGCATCTGCCGCACGTGGTCGATTTTCGGCGCCTATTTGCAACTTAAATTAAGGCCGCCTGAAACTAAACGAATACGCTGATGCGCAAACGCCGCAAAATTTTCAGCAGGCAATCGCGCAAACGCATCACCGCTGCGCTGCCGACTAACGCCGCGTACTCTTCGATGATCGCTTCCGCGGCAATCGCTATCGCCTCCATTAGCGCGGCGCCCTGCGGCGTAAGTAAAATCAATCGCGCGCGCTGATCGCTGGGGTCCACCACCTGCGCAATAATTTTTGCGCGCAACATTTCATTGATAGTAAGGCTGGCGGCCTGCGGCGTCACCGCCACGCGCTGCGCCAGCGCCGTCAAACGGCTGCCCTCCAGATCGAGATGAAACAATACCGCCAGATAGCTTGGCTTGATGCCATCGAAACCGGCGCCGCTCAAATGCGCGCGCAGGCGGCGCTCGAAATCCTCGGCGATTTCCACCATAAAACGACCGAAGTGAAAAAATGGATTGACCGCCGGCCAATCCTCGCCGCCGAGCTGAGGTATCGCACACTCGAGTTGCTTCACTAATAGCTGCAAGGTCTCCTCGAAGCGCGCAAAGGTGGCACCGCCAACCTGCTCGGCATAATCATCGTGCAGCCGCTGCACCAGCTGCTGCGAGATGTCGACCAATTGGCGCCCGCGTTTACTGAAGCGCACCAGCCGCACGCGCGCATCGCCGGCGACGCTGCCCACTTCGACATAACGCAGCCGCACCAATTCCTGAACGATTTTACCGGCGGTTTGTTTGGTGATGCCGGCGCGCTGAGCAATATCGGTGATACACGAGCCGTCCTTCTCGAGATAGCGCAATACATAGCCGTGCGGGCGCCGCACATCGCCAAAGCCGGCACTTTCGTATGCGCTGCTAAAACGCTGTTCGTAATCTTCGATCAGCGAGATGAGCATGATGCCAAAATTATTTTGGCGAATCGATTCGATGTGTTCGCTATCCATTGAAATTATTTTGGTCTCAAGAGAGGGTGGCTCCAGAAAATAGGTTAGCCGCACCACCAACGATGTTTCACTGCCATCATTCAGCAACGGCAGAGTTAAATACAATCCGACATTACCGAAGACAACAATAAGCGGCAAGCTTTGGCATTCAGAGAATACTAAATGACCCTGCACCGTTCGCGACAGGGCGGGATGCTGCAGGTCCTGCTGGGGACGTGAGCGCGCATGGATGCGCGCGCCCGAGCCTAACACGGATGTTTGCTGTAGGCGTTCCCCAGCAGGACCTGCAGCATCCCGCCAACAATGAACATGTTATTTACGCTGTTAGACGCCCAAAGGATTTATTGCGGATAACCACGACACTCGTCGACCCGCGCGCACCACAATACGGGTACGCCTTGATCGATCAGATCGGCCTGCACACCCTGCAGCGGCAATTGTCTGTTCGACCAAGCCATCAGCCAATGCAATTGCTGCGCACCGTCCGCACCGACCTCGGAATAAGTCAGTGTATCCTGCACGCCGGGATCGACGGATAGCCAGCCTTCGATCCACGAATCGATAGCAGAGTTATCGCCGCGTACCACCGCGACATATTTATACTCTGCGACCACTGGAGCAAGCTGCCCAAGCGGCGCTACCGGATAAATTTGATTGCGGATTTTATCCATAAAATTCAATTCGTCATCCATCAACTCGCGCCCGCGTTCATCGCCTAAAATCGACATGGTCTCGAGCAATTTGTTTTCGCAATCGTAGGCGAACTCGCTGAAACTATCGGGACATTGCGCATCGTCGGTGGATTCGAGCACGTGATTGCGCCGGTAATGCGAAAACTCCGGCAACACGCGGCGCGCCAGCCTGGTGTGACGACTCTCATAATATTCGCTGAACTCAGCGCGACTCAACGAACTCTTGCGAAACAAATAGGCGAGCGTATAAATCATTACTCTAATACCGTCCATAAATCCTGTAGCGGCCGTTTACGCTCGATAATTTCCTGAGTCAGCCCCTGGTAGTTAGCGGTTCTTACCAACGGCTGATAGAAACGATTGAGGATCGCGCGCTGTAACATATCATCCAAGAGTTGTCGCTCGTAGCGACGTCGCACCGCATGCTCCGGCGCGAACTGAATATGCGCGCGAATTTTCTCAGTCAACATATCGATACCGTCGCCGTTCGACGCCACAATTTTTACCACCGGTGGTGTCCAGTCGTCGGGACCGGCGCGATCGTGCGCGACCTCCAGCAATAATTTCTCCAACTGACCAACACCCGGCAGATCGCTTTTGTTGATCACCAGAATATCGCCGAACTCCATTACCCCGGCCTTCATCGCCTGTACGTAATCGCCCATACCGGGAATTGTCACCAGGGCCGTGGTATCGACCATACGCGTAATTTCGATTTCGTTTTGGCCGATGCCGATCGACTCGACCAAAATCCAATCGAATTTCGCCGCTTCCAAAATACGAATACATTGATAAGTCACCTCCGACAAACCGCCGAGGTGACCGCGATTGGAGAGCGAGCGAATAAATACGCCGCTGTCGAGCGCGTGCCGCTGCATGCGCACGCGATCGCCGAGAATAGAACCGCCGGTGATCGGACTGGAAGGATCGACCGCCAATACCGCGACGCGCTGCCCCGCACTGCGCGCGTATTCGATCAGGCGATCTACCAATGTCGATTTGCCGGCGCCGGGCGGCCCGGTGATGCCGATCACCTGACTCTGCAGCGGCACGCCGAACAATTGATTAAATAAAGCTTCGCTGTCGCTGCTGCCGCGCTCCGCCAACGATATCGCTTTAGCGATCGCGGCCGGGCGCTGCTCGATAACGCCGGCAAATAATTGCGCGGGCGTCACGTCGCGGCTGCCTCTTCACCACGCGGCGTTTCACCCTCGCTATCTTCGCCGCGCTGCTGAGCGACCGCTTGTTTTATATAGCGGACCATATCCTCCATCGCGGAGCCCATGGTAAATACGCGATCGACGCCGAGCGCCTGCAGCGATTCGATATCCTCCTCGGGAATTACGCCGCCGACCAAAACAATTTTGTCGTCGATGCCATGCTCTTTCATCAGTTCCAGCATATGCGGAATGTAACGCATATGACCGCCCGATAAACTGCTGACCCCCACCACATCGACATCCTCCTGTAATGCCGATGCAACTACGACCTCGGGCGTTTGTTTAAAGCCGGAAAAAATAACTTCGAAACCGGCATCGCGCAAACCTTTGGCCAGCACGGTGATACCGATGGTATGGGTATCGAGACCCATTTTTGCTAACAAAATACGAATTGGGGACATGGGAGGACCAGTTATTAGTAGTTGGATGTTAGTAGTTAGCAGTTGCTGGTTAGGCTGTGGTTTTAACTAACTACTAACAACCAACTACTACTAACTATTTTTACATATCTGGCGTTAAAGCATTCGGATCGTGTTCGCCGAATTCCTCGCGCATCACGCCGCAGATTTCGCCGAGCGTTGCGTAAACTTTTACCGCTTCGAGAATCGGCGGCACTAAGTTGCTGCCGTCGCGGCAGGCGGCGCGCACGTTTTCAAGATGCATTTTTACCGCGGCGCTATCGCGCGTTTCTCGCACCACGCGCAAACGTTCGAGCTGACGCTTCTCGGCGGCATCGTCGAGTTTGAAAATTTCGATTTCGCGTTTTTTATCGGCTTTCGCTAAATAATTTACGCCGACCAATTTGCGCTCGCCGGTTTCCAGCGCGCGATTGCGCGCGCATTGCTCCTCCGCCAGTTTACGTTGGAAATAGCCGGTTTCGATCGCCACTAAAGCGCCGCCCATGGCATCGATTTTTTCGATCTCTTGCCAAACCTCATCTTCCATGCGTTTGGTCAGAAATTCGACGAAGTACGAACCTGCCAGCGGATCGATGGTATTTGCGACGCCGCTTTCGTGCGCGACGATATTGTGTATGCTCGCGCCGATCGCGATCGCTTCCTCGCTCGGCAGTGCATGCGCCTCATCGTGCAACGGCGTGTTGATGGTGTAGGCGCCGCCCGCCATCGCGCATGCCAGCATCTGAATGCCGAGACGCGCGATATTATTCAGCGGTTGCTGCAGCGTCATATCCATGGTGCCGGGCGAACTCATTAATTGCAGCCGCGTGCTCGCCTCTTTCTGCGCGCCGTAATGCTCTTTCATCAAACGGCCCCACACTTTACGGTAGGCGCGCAATTTAGCGATCGCCTCGAAGAAATCGGTGTCGATGCCGGTGATATGGCGGACGTACGGCGCCACTTCGTCGATGGTAAAACCGCGCTCCAGCAACGCATCGATGTACGCTTTCGCAATCGTGAACGAGAAGGCGATCTCTTGCACCGGATTGCCGCGCGCCGCATACAACTGCGCGCCGACTACCGACAGCGGTGCCCAGGTCGGATGATTGCGAATCACGTATTCGATCACATCGGTGGCGATGCGCAAACCGTGCTTCGGTGGAAATATATAGCGGCCGACGCAGGTGTATTCGATCAGAATCGCATTCGGCATCATCATACGGATCGCGCTTAAATCCTTGCCTTTTTTCTGCAGCGCGACGATCAACATCGCCAGATTCACCGGCTGCGGCGCGTTACAGACCGACATGATGTTGTTGAGTTTATCGAGCGGAAAATTCAGCGCATCTTCCATATCCTGCAACGTATCGAGCGCCATGCCGGCGCGGCACACTTCGCCGCGCGCCAGCGGATGATCCGAATCGTAGCCATTGGTGGTGGGCAGGTCGAACTCGATAATTAGCGAATCGAGCCCCTGGCTGAGCATGTATTCCCAGCGCTTCGCCGAATCCTCGCCGGTGCCGAAGCCGGTGACCTGGGTCATCGCCCAGAGATTGCTGCGATAACCGGTCGGGCGCGTTTCGCGCGTATAGGGAGCCTCGCCGGGAAAACCCAGATCGGCGTGATAATCGAAACCGATTTGTTCGAGATCGAGCGGCGTGTATAGCGGCTTGATCTCCCAGCGCATCGATTGCGTGAGGAATTGTTCTTGGCGTTCCGGCGTCTGCGCGATAGCCGGCTTCCAAATATTGTTCTGCCAATCCTCCAGACTGGAGCTGAATAATTGCGCCTGGAACGCATACGAGGGTTTCTGAGCAACATTCATAGGGGTATCTCGCGCCGGAAAAATTAATCAAGTAATGCTACTTGATGCTAAAGATCGAGACCGAGACTGTCAAGCTGCGGCAATTTGCGGGTTAATGGGGCAATGCGACTTGGGTAATGCGACTGAGGTAATCCAATAGACCGATAAAATCGCTCGGATCGAAAGCTGTGGGGAGTTTCGCCGTTATGCCGCAACGAGCATTGCTGCGGCGGTTTTATCAATCGGCTAAGCCCGAGCGCTTGCCGAATTGCAGTTTGCTGATGTTGGCGCCAGCGATCGGCTCCTCGGCTGCGGCAGTCGGATTGGCGACGCGGCGGCGCTCAGCCCAGCTTTGCTCCAGTGTCAGCGGAATGAATAATACGAGATCGTACAGTTGATGGCTGAGCCTACCCAGCTCCAGCCACAGCCGACCGAACAGACGGAACAATAGCGCGCTCGCCGTTAAGGCGGCGATGGTCGCACTGGCGAGCACCGGTCGCGAGGTCGCCAGCAATGACTCCAACGCGGGCGACAATACGGCTAACAGCAGCGGAATGACGACCCCGGCACTCGCCGATCCCCAGGCCGCCAAGGTCGGAAGCGGCGCGCCGTTGCCGCGCAGCCCTGCGCCGGACGCTAATAGCAATGCCTCGCCGCCGGCCAACAGCAACAATAAGACACTCGCCAAAGAGATTACGACCCAGCGCGTGCGTTGCGGTAAACCGCCGATCAACGGCATCAGGCGACTGACCTGAGTGCCCTCGCTCAATACCAGCGCCGCGGTCATCACCGCCAAGGTCAGCGCCAGCGCGGTGAGCTCAATTACCATCGCGCTTGCGCCCTGGCCTCCCAATAACCCGCTCAATGGCAACGCCAGTAGCCGCACATTTAAAATGGCGAGCACCAATGCCACCGCCGACATCGCCAGCGCCACCAGCCAGCGCGCCAAAAACGATTCCACGCGGACATCGGCGCGGTTCGCGCACAATTCGCGAAACGCCGCCATCTGCGTATCGATGCGATGCACGCGCGCCAGCAGATCGCGGCTATCGCGGCCGACGGTGGCGACCTGCTTGCTGACCCGGCTCCAAAGCGGGCGCAAATCGGCGAGAATTTTATGGCGCGCATTTACCGCCCAGCGATATTCGCGCATCACTTCGCGCTGCTGGTCCTGCACGGAATTATGGATATCCTGCAGCACTCGGCCAACCGGCTCGGGATTGGTCTCGGCCTGCAATTTGGCGATGGCATCGACCGCCTCGACCCAACCGGGCGGCGCCGGGGGTACCTGCGCGCTGCGTTCAAAATCCTCGCCCATCAAATTGATATGCTCATTGATCGAGCGCTCCAGATGCTGGAACTTGGTCATGTCCTGCTCGACTGCGGCGGCGACGCGGTGAAATTCGCGTTCCAATTGCCGGCGCGTGATTTCCATCTGCAGAGCCAGCATGACTTCGCGATTGCGCAGCTCCATGCGTCCAGCCAAGGCGCTGGCCGCGCGCGCGGCGAGTCGCAGCCAGCGTTGGCCGGCGCGCGCGATGCGTTCGATGAAGCGATGCGAAGGGAGGCGGGCGACATACAGCACCGCGACCAACACGACCACCCAGAGGGCAATCGCGGCGGCCGGAAACTCCGGCCAGAATAAGAAATAGCGCATGGGTGAAAGACCCTTGGACTGAGGAGCAGAATCCAAGTCTACCGACTTAGACGACCGTTGCGCAGCCCGCCATCATCAATGATGTGCGCTGGAGCCCATTAACAGGCTCGATGTTGCCCTATGAAACCGATATAAAATATTTAAAATCAAACAGTTAAATTTTTACTGAAGTTGCTTTTACAAAGCCTGTTAAAAATCGGCAACCAGCCCTTCCGCCTTGAATCCCACCTCGCGCATGCGCGCCAGCTTGTAACGCAAAGTGCGCGGGCTGATCCCGAGACGCTCCGCGGTCGTTTTGCGGCTACCGCCCGCATCGCGCAGCGTGTCGACAATGATTTCGAACTCGTGGCGCTGCAGGTCGTCGCCGAGGCCGGTCGCCTCCGGCGCTGATGGCGCAACCAAGGTCGGCACCTGGAATGGATCCAGGCATAAATCGGAGACGCTCAATACGGCGCCCTGCTGCATGATCAACGCGCGCTGCACGACATTATCCAATTCGCGGACATTGCCCGGCCAACTGCCTTCGCGCAGAATGCGTGCCGCTTCGCTATCGAAGCGCACCGCGCCGCGGCCCATTTTGGCGGCGTGTTGTTGCAGCAATTTGTTGGCGATGGCGACGATATCGTCGCGGCGCTGCCGCAGCGGCAACCACTGCAATGGAAATACGCTCAAACGGTAGTACAAATCTTCGCGAAAGCGGCCGCTGCTGACCTCGGCGCGCAGATCGCGGTTGGTGGTGGCCAGCACGCGTACATCGAGCGTTATGGTGTGGCGACTGCCGAGCCGATCGACCTCGCGCTCCTGCAGCACGCGCAATAATTTCGCCTGCAGCGCTAACGGCATTTCCGACACTTCATCCAACAATAGCGTGCCGCCATTGGCCTGCTCGAATTTGCCCGGTTGCGATGCATGCGCGCCGGTGAACGCGCCCTTCTCGTGGCCGAATAAAATTGCCTCCAGCATATTTTCCGGAATCGCCGCGCAATTGATCGCGACGAAAGGGCCATTGGCGCGCGGCGACTGGCGATGAATGTAGCGCGCCAGTACTTCTTTGCCGGTACCGCTTTCGCCGCAGATCAATACGGTGGAATCGGTACTGGCGACGCGTCGCGCCAATTGCAGCAATTGTTGGCTACTCGGCTCCTCCGCGACCGGTTGCTCGCTTTCGCCGGCGCCAATACCGACAAAACGCGCCACCGTTTCCACCAATAGCTGCGGTTTAAACGGTTTCACTAAATAATCCACCGCGCCGTTACGCATCGCTTCCACCGATTTCTCGATGCTGCCGTATGCGGTGATCAACAACAGCGGCAACTGCGGATACTGACGCGTCACCGCTTTTAATAATTCGAACCCATCCATGCCGCCCATATTTACGTCGGAGACAATCATATCGACGTAGTGCTCGGCCAACAGTTGCAGCGCGACCTCGCCACTATCGGCCTGCAGCACTTCGCTGCCGGCCAGCATCAATGTATCGGTCAATGCTTCGCGTAAGTCCGCATCGTCCTCCACCACCAAAACACGCTTATGATTAAGTGCCAGCTGCTTCATAGCGCTTGCTCCTGTAGTGATGAAGACGAGAGTAATGAAGACGACAGCGATAGCGATGCCGGTAGAGAGGAGGACAACGAGCTTGTCAGCAGTGATGAAGATGGCGAGCACAGCGGTAAACGTATTTCCGCGCGCGCGCCCTGCCCAGGCTCGGCGCTGATCGAAAACTCGCCGTGGTGCGCATCCGCCACTGCGCGCACCACCGCTAAACCGAGACCGGTGCCCTGCTCCTTCGTGGTAAAAAACAGCTCGGTCAATTTCTGCGCTACCTGCGCATCGAAACCGGGTCCGTTGTCTTGCACAACGATACTTAAACAGCGCTCCGGCAATGCCAAGACGCGGCAACAAATCTGCAGCTTTGCACCTTTGCCGGCGGCCTGCAGCGAGTTATTGATCAGATTCATCAAGGCGCCGACCACACTGTCTTTATTGCAGCGGATTTGCGCCAGCATATCCTCGTTATGAAACTCCACGCTCGCACCGGCATTGGCGAGCGGCGCTTCCAGCGCGCGTTGCAATGCGTCCAACAATTCGGCGCTGGAAATGGTATCGGTGAGTTTCACGTCGCCGCGTACGAAGATCAGCATGTCTTTCACTTGTTGTTCGAGATGCTGTAAGCGATCGAGCAACTTGAACGAAAAGCGCCGTGCCTGCTCCTGCGACAACACGCTGTCGCACAAATGTCCTGCGTACAGCATGGCGGCGGACAGCGGCGTGCGAATCTGATGCGCCAGCGACGACATCATTCGGCCCATTTCCGATAAGCGCTGATGGCGGCTCAAGCGCTGCTGCAGCGCACGCGTTTCGGTGAGATCGGTGAGCAGTAATAATTGACCGGGCTCGCCGTCCAAAGAGCGCGTCAAAATGCTGATGCGGCGTCCATTGCGCAGCGAAATTTCGTGGCCGTCGTCGCTGCGCGGCGCGAAGCAGTGTTTAATGACATCGCGCCACAGCTGGCCTGTTAGCGGCACATCCAGCAACTCGGCGGCGGCGGGATTATTTTCGGTGATGCGACCGAATTGATCGAGCACCACGACGCCGGCCGGCAATAGCGTCAATAAACTTTGCAGGCGCGCGGCGAGCCGCTCTTTTTCCTGCAATTCGCGCAGCCGTTGTTCGGCGGCGGCGTGCAATTCGGCGTTGAGCTCGCCGACGCGCTCTTCCATCGCGCGATAGGTGTCGGCTAATTGTGTGGATAATTCGTTGAAGAGTTCAAAAGCGGAAGTCAGTTGGGCCGCATCCGGGCCTCGTTCGGCGCGATGGGAGCGATCCAATACGGCGATGGACATAACACCTTCCCCTCAATCAGCGCGACGAAAACCCGTCGCAAACTGTTAGCAGGGGAGACATAGCAAGGCCTATGCCGTAATTATTTATCGTTTTAAATCAAAAACTTGATGACTCAGTGAGGAGCGGGAGTCAATCGGTTGTCATGCCGGGCCGCAGCATGCCGTATTTACGCATTTTCTCGACCAGGGTCGTGCGACGGGTTTTCAGCTTCTCTGCGGCGCGCGCCACCACCCCGCCGCTATCGTCCAGCGCCTGTTGAATCAAGCCGCGCTCGAGATTGGTCAAATACTCTTTCAGATCGATGCCGTTGACCGGCAACAGCGCCGTGCTGTCGACGTTCACCATGGCGGGCCGGCTGCCGCTGGCTTCCAACTCCGACAACTGTAAATCCTCATCGCTGCCTTCGACGTGACGAAACTTCTTCGGCAAATCCTGCACGCCGACCACGCCATAGGGATGCAGAATCGCCATGCGCTCGACCAGATTGGCCAACTCGCGCACATTGCCGGCCCACTCGTGCCGGCACAGCGACATAATCGACGCGGAGTTAAAGCGAATCGAACCGCGCTTCTCGGTCTCCAGACGCGTAATCAATTCGTTCAGCAACAGCGGAATATCTTCGACGCGCTCGCGCAACGGCGGCATTTCGATCGGAAAAACATTCAACCGGTAATACAAATCCTCGCGAAAGCGACCCTCGCTGATCATGCCCTCCAGTTCTTTATGCGTGGCGGCGAGAATACGCACATCGGCCTGGATCGTTTTATTACTGCCGACGCGCTCAAAGCTGCGCTCCTGCAATACGCGCAAAATTTTCACCTGCATATCGAGCGGCATATCGCCAATTTCATCGAGAAATAACGTACCGCCCTGCGCCATCTCGAAACGCCCGGCGCGGCTGGTGACGGCACCGGTAAACGCGCCCTTTTCATGGCCGAATAATTCGCTCTCCAGCAACTCGCGCGGAATCGCGCCGCAATTGACCGGCACGAACGGTTTGTGGCGGCGATGCGAGTTGTAATGCAAATTGCGCGCGACCACTTCTTTGCCGGTGCCGGATTCACCGGTAATCAATACCGTGACTTCTTTATCGGCGACCTGCGCCATCATTTCGCGCACTTTGTGCACCTGCCGGCTGGTGCCGACCAGGCTGCGGAATAAATTTAAATCGCGCTGCTGGGAGCGGCCGGCATGCGTATCGAATTGCTCGCGATAGACGCGCGCGCGATGCAGGGTATCGAGCAGCTTGTTGTAACTGGGGGGGAAATCGAGGTGGGCGATAATCTTGCGCCGCAACTCCGGGTCCTCGATCGAATCAGGATCCTGGTCGCCGAATACGATCACCGGCACGGTGCCGTCCCAATCGTGAATTTCGCGCAACCGCTTTACCAATGGCAGGTGGTCGCAGGCGCCCAATAAAACCGCGCTAATACTGCGCGTGCCTTGCTTGGCGGCCGGGTCTTGCAGCACATCGCTCCAGCGCTCGCATTGAAAGCGCGTCGGATTCTCGCCCAAAAAATCTAAAATCACACCAAAATCGTGGCAGCGCTGGCTGTCGTCGTCGACCAGTACAACTTGTTTTTCTTCCCACATGGATTTTTGATCCTTTGGTAGCGATGGCCGCAGGCAGCGGCAGCGCTTGCTACGGCCACAACTCGCCGGAGCTTTGACTTATTGTTGGCCTCATATTAGCGATTATTTTTGGCAAGTCAAACTTATGGCGCAATGAGCAACGCTTTATTTGCGATAACGTCAAAAGGTCGCCCAAGCGGATTTGAGCTTAAAAGGAGTCGCCTGTAGCCATTGCTCTATTTCCGGTGCCGACAGTGGTTTGCAGATCAGAAAGCCCTGCACCTCGTCGCAGGATAAATCGCTGATTACCTGCCATTCCGCTTCGGTCTCGACGCCCTCGGCAATCACTTTGAGATTCAAGCGATGCGATAAACTGGTGACCGCCGTGACAATGGCGGCCTGCTCGGATTCGTAGCCGATATCGTTAACGAAGCATCGATCGATTTTTAATGTGTCGATCGGGAATTGCGTGAGATAACTGAGCGACGAATAACCGGTGCCGAAATCGTCGAGCGCGATCGAGATGCCGTGATCGCGCAACTCCGCGATGATCGCGCTGGCACGCGGGTCGGACATCAAAATGCCCTCGGTGATTTCCAGCTCCAGATATTTTGCTTCCAGCCCGGCCTGCTGCAACGCCGTCAATACGGTCTCGGTCAGATTCGGCTCGCGAAATTGCCGTGCCGATAAATTCACTGCAATGCGGCCGCCTTCGATCAGACCGCGCTCCATCCATAAACGGAATTGGTAACACGCGGCCTGCAGCACCCAGCGGCCGATTTCGACGATCTGGCCGGTCTCCTCGGCGACATTGATAAACTCGAGCGGCGAGACGCGCCCGCGCGACGGATGCTGCCAGCGAATCAACGCCTCGAAACCAGTGACGGCTCCGGTGCGCGTCGCCACTTTCGGCTGGTAATACACCATGAATTCGCCGCGCCGAATTGCCTTGCGCAAATCGCTTTGAATCGACATTTGCGCCGATACGCGCGTCACCAGACCGCGATGGTATTCGCGCACATCATTGCGGCCGTGCGATTTCGCTTCGCGCAGCGCCATATCGGCCTGCTGCAATAACATTTCGGCGGGGCAATTGGCGGAATCGGAGCAACTGGTGCCGAGACTGGCCGTGACGAATACTTCCTGGCCGCGATATAAAAACGGTTGTTGGAATAATTGCCGCGCGGCGGTCGCCAATTCGCGCGCCTGCGTTTCCGCCGCGTTGCTGGTAGTTATCAATACCGCGAACGTATCCGCGCCTAACCGCGCCACCAAACCGCCGCACCAATCGCCGCTCAGCTCCATCGTTAGCGACAAACGCTCGAGCAAACTCTGCGGCGTCGGCGCCGTCACCAGGCGCCCCAGGCGCGCCGCCACCTGCCGCAACACGGCATCGCCGGCACTGTGACCCATGGCATTGTTGACGCGGCTGAATAGATCGAGATCGATATACACGAGCGTCACGCTTTGGCCGTTGAGATGCGCGCGCGGAATTTCCTGATCCAGAATCAATTCGAGCAGCGAGCGGCTCGGCAGCCCGGTCAGGCGATCGAAATACGCCAGCCGCAACATTTCGCGCTCGGTCTCTTTGCGCACCGTCACGTCCATGCTGATTCCGAGCAGATGATTGCTGCCATCCTCGTCGGGCACCACCGCCAGATGCATTTCCACCACGCACTCGCTGCCATCCGGGTATTCGATACGATGCTCGACGCGGCTGCCGGCGTGCTCGGTGATCGCGAGCTTGATCGCGCGCTCCAGCGCCGGCCGATCGCTTTCGTGACAGACATCAAGCAGCGGCTGATAGCCATTATGATTGGCGCGGCTTAAATCCAGGCGATACAGCTGACACAACTCCTCGGAAAAGGTCGCGCGCTTTTTCTCGATGTGATATTCCCAGTGGCCCAGCTTGGCGACTTTTTGCGCGCTGGCCAGCGACTGGCGGCTGCGGCGCAGTTCGTCGGTCGCAGCGCGGGCGCGCAACAGATAGCGAATGCGGTGGACCAACAGGGAATGATTGATGGGCTTGGTAATGAAATCGGTGGCGCCGACTTTATAGGCGCGATCGATGGAGGTGACATCGTCGAGCCCGGTCAGCATCACTACCGGAATGAAGCGCGCCTTGGGGTGGCTGCGCAGCTTCTCGCAGACGTCAAAGCCGTCGATATCGGGCAATAACGCATCGAGCAAAATGATATCGGGTTGACACTCTATGGCGCGCTCGAGAACTTGAGCGCCGCACTCGACGCCAACGACTTTAAACTCGGCGTTGCGCAGGATGCGGCTAACCAGCGCCAGCTCGACCGGATTATCCTCGACAACCAGAATAACCGGAACTTCAGGGGTCGGTACTTCATTCTGTACAGACGACAACATCTACGCGCACCGCCGTCGATCATCTCGTTATAGTCAATGCCGTGACTCGATGCGGTAAGGTTGAATCGATCCTTCAAGTGAAGCGTGGTGCACTTCTCTTCATGGACGCGCTTAGGCTGAATTAACGCGGCGCAACTGCCGATTCGATTCCATCCCAACCTTCTTTCACAGTTCGCATCAAGCCCGCGACTTCGTCCAACATCGCTGGATCGTTGCTAATATTAGCCTCTAACAAGCGCCTCTGCATATATTCATAGAGCGAATCGAGTTGTTGCGGCAACGTACTACCGGCAACTTCCTTGTTCAAACTGCTTTG